>Ga0105055_10003382_pt1 | contig 24095 bp, 13 predicted proteins | sample BON03_FD_78090 | JGI IMG/M metagenome (GOLD analysis project Ga0105055, IMG submission 78090) | Freshwater microbial communities from Lake Bonney liftoff mats and glacier meltwater in Antarctica - BON-03 | ecosystem: Environmental > Aquatic > Freshwater > Ice > Glacier meltwater | place: Lake...
AGTAGTGGATAAAAGCCATCAAATGCTAATTTCTTAATAAACAAGAGTATCTTGTTGAAAGAAAAGAGCCTGATGGCAATCCGTGAGGTAATCAGAAGCAAGAACAATATGTGGAATCACTGAATTCGCATTATATTTCTCCTGATGTAATTTAATTGCATCCCTCGACTTGACAGCTATGTCGCCATTTTTAAACACAACAATAATCGATTCTTTTAAAGCACTACTTTTTTTAAAACCAGATGAAGATGGCGCAATCTCCTTTTTCAAACTATGGTTGTGGCCAGCGCCCCTGGAAAGGTAATCCTATTTGGCGAACATGCGGTTGTCTATGGTCACTCAGCAGTTGCCGCTGTCCTATCAGACCTCAGGGTCTACGCTAATTGCACGCTCATTGACCAAACCCGAATCGACATCTCGATGCCTGATCTGCCCAGTGAAATCGGTGTTGGCAACGTGAAGTTTTCTTGTGAAGTGAGCCACGTTTTCGAAAGATGTGTTTCTGAAGTAGCCCCCCAAAAGCCGAGTCAAGAGCTGACACAGAGCTTGAATAGCTGCCTGCAGAGTTGCCCCGACCACGATGCGTTGCTACCTGTTCTATTCCTCGTAGTTTGCATTTTGCGGGAATTGTTGGATTCTAATAAGGGAGTGTGTATTGTTGTTAGGAGTCGTAATCTTCCTGTAGGAGCTGGACTTGGATCCTCGGCGGCCTTTGGTGTTGCACTTTCAGCGTCATTGATGAAACTCGCTGTTGAATTGAAGCCACGTGAATTGAAGAGCGACACTTTATTAGGTGGAAGGTATCGGCCGAGCACTTGTGTGAAAGATGAGATCAATCAATGGGCATATGCTGCAGAATGCATTATGCATGGCAATCCTTCAGGTCTCGATAATTATGTCAGCTGTAACGGCGGAGCTGTTAAACTGGTAAAAACAGACTCCAAATTCGAGAAAATAACTGAATTTCCTGCATTGAATATCATGCTTACTAATTCAATGGTGCCCCGAAGTACTCGAGAAAAGGTCGCTGGGGTTCGAGTCCTGGTTGAGCGTTTCCCGACTATTGTTACGAGTATACTTGCAAGCATGGGTGAGATAACGGAAGATTTCTTAGCATCAGTGGAGGACGTAGACAGAATGGAAACATTAGTACAGATGAATCATATGTTATTAGGAGCTATTGGAGTTGGTCATCCATCGTTAGATACTATTGTTGCTGTTACGAAGAAATTTGGATTATTTACTAAACTGACCGGCGCTGGTGGTGGAGGTTGTGCTTTTACTCTGTTAGGAAATGAGAACTGTTCAAAAGATTCCAGTGCAGCTAGAATTGAATTGGAACGATTGGGTTACAGATGTTATGATACGCAGGTAGGCGGAGAAGGAGTTTTGTGGCACGATAAATATATCGATGAAGCCCCAAAAGTGTATCATCGGTGGATAGCCATAGGTGCATTTTTTAGTATCGCCATGAGTATAATTATTAAAAGATGGTGATTTGTTTGTATCTTGCTTCACGCTTTCTATTCGAATTCAAAATAGATTTTTTAAATGAATGAATCATTCGATTTTATTTTTGGTGTTTAGATCCCGCGATGAATAAAGTTTGGCAGTCGAATAAACCAAGATCGCAAAAATGCATTCCCACATGTTAAAGGGAGTTTCCCATTCAGGCGTTCTCACGGAAAGTAAGCAGTTGGTTAAGAGGAACACTAAGACCGCTTCAGCTCCTCCTACTCCCATCGCAGCGAGAGTCAAGCACACGAATCCTGTGTCGATTTCAATCCACTCGCCAATATGCATCGTCCGACCTTCTTGTAGCACAAAAATAAAAATACTAAAATGAAAATAAGACAAATCTTGTTGTTGGTCATCCAGGTTTTATGTTCCTCTTCCAGATTTGTTATTAATTAATTAAGCGACAAAAAATGCGCTGCAGATTCAAAATGTAAATTATTTCTTTTTCTTTCCTTTCTTCTTTCGGAGAACAGATGCGTCAGTGAATCCATCTTCATCGATGACAGCTGGGTCAACCCTCAGTACCGCGGAATGAGCAGATTCTTCATCTAGGTCGTTATTTTTTTTCTTATCACTCTCCATCTCTTTGCAAAGTGCTTCAGCTTTCGCGCGTACATCGGCTGGAATCTTATCGACGTCCAAGGCTGTCGTATACAAAGATTCATCAAATGAACTTGGTTTGACACCTAGTTTTGAATTCGCCTCGAATTGATTCCAATCTTTGTCATGGCTACCGTCCTCTAATGCACCTTTCGCCACTGCATGTTCTTCCGAGGAATTCCATCTATGTAACTTCCGTTCATTGTCTTCAACGTTCTCCTTTTGCTTATTCACGAAACCTGCAACGGCTGTTTGAACCTCTGAAGACCACGAGGATATCATTGCAGCATCCACACTAGCATCGAATTGGGAACCACTTTCTAGCAGCATAGAGACGGATACAGGTTGATTAAACCGACAAGCCCACACTAATGCAGTACTTCCATCGGCAGCACACAATTCAACTGGAGCGCCTGCAATGAGCAATGCACGAACAAGATTTATTTCACCTTTCGCTGCACATACCATTAATGGAGAAGCCGCAGTTTTTGAATGCTGATATCCGACAATTTGGATTAACGACACCCCTGCTCGTGGCTTTTTGAACGCATTTAGAAACGATCGCAACAGAGAAAATTGCCCTTTTAAGGCCGCCTCGATTCCCAAGTCAAGGGACTCTCTTAGAGACTCCGGCATCTCCACATTTGGTGATTTCACAATTTGTTGAGCTGGTTTCACCGCAACTTGATGAGTTGACCTCAATTGCGTCAGCTCGTCGCGAAATCTAGCAGCATCTGCAGCTTTCCCGATATCAGAAGAAGCGGTTATGAGACCATTCAAGAAAGAAATAATAGTGGATTTATCACCGTTCATGTTCTTGCACAGAACAAGTCCGTAGTACAAGCTCTGAATGCTCTCTCGCATGTCATCAGATTTCAACTGGGCTAGCCCCAAAGCGAGGCAAACGTCGATGGTAGATTTCAAATCACCACGAGCAAGTATCACACATTCCTTAAGTATCGCGCATGCTTCATTTAGGTCACCAGCTGCAGCAAGTTTTCTTCCAGCTTCAAAATGGGTCGAGAGCTGCTTCCCTTGTAGTTTCGATTGATCCACAGTTTCAAACTGTTCCGGTTCAGTTTCTTCAACCGCAGAAGATTCATAAGCTTCGATGTTCTTGAAGGTGAGCTGACGTAGCGCTGCTTGCTGCTTCCCCAATCGCTGTTTCTGTTGCTCTTGGCGGTGCTGTTGAGATAACAACCTGGTGGCTCTTACTGTTTCGTCTTCATTCTGCCTGGCCTTAAGCTTCTTGTGCTCCTCCCTACCACTATAATCGCCAGCGAACTGCATCATAGCGGCGAGGTCCTCCTCCTCATCTGACGAATCCATCTAACGTTTCTTCCCTATATCGCGGGGGTCGTCACTTTAATACAGTACACACTTTTTGCACGACCAACAAGGACATGGACTTATTTCGAACGGTAGCGCAGCACATATCATCATCATTAGGAATACGATTTGGCGAAGAGCAGCTGGAGCATGAAGGTGAGTTTGATTCGGAGGGTTTAATTTGTGCTACTGCCCGTGTGCTGCGACTTCTAGCGGCGGGAAATCCTTCCTCCAGTTCTGATTCTGATTCTGAAACTGAATTACCTGAACAAGTAGTCATGGATATTCAATCATCAGTCACCATTGAAGAAGAGGAGGAATCTATTAGGAGACGTCTTCAAAGGCGTAGCGCGAGAAGATCTCGCAATAGGTCAAACTCGACGTTGCATGACACGATCCAAGATGTCTTGAAAGTTGAACCTCAACAACCAACATTTGAAATTTCACGTCGAATATTATCTACGACTGATGGCAAATCAATCCTACTGAAAATTATCAAATCGAAACACGCGAAGGAATTGCTTCTTCTCCTTTCTAAATACCTTCCGGTGGACCAGACAATTGAACTCAGTTTGTTATCATCTTCATTTTTGAAACATATGCAAGGATTTCCTTTACGACTCAATTATCTAAAGACGGTGATAGACTATTCAACTTTGGAAAGTGTTTTTGGGGGAAACTACAATGAGGATCGAGTGACCAGTTGGACCATCGCAGGGCTATACGCCTCGATCTCTGAACTTCCTACCCTATTTCAGGTCGTAGAACCAAAACGTCTACATTTTTTGGGCCTTGTTCACCAATCGATTCGAAACATCACTGCGATAATTCGCTGTACCTGTCTGGTTCGGTTTGAAATTCACAGTTGTAACTATCCGCTTAGCTTGGCTCCATTGTTGGAATGTAAGGATACCTTAAGAGAAATATCTATCCTAGCATGCCAAGGAATTGAAGACATATCTATCCTTGAAAAAATTCCTCTCTTAGAGTCTCTCAGTACTTTTAAATCCAGTCAAATGAAACGCCTTCCCGACTTTAGATTACTCCCGAATTTAAAAGTACTTTATCTGGGAGAATGCGTCAACATTTCGTATAACTTTTGCGAGCAGCTTCAAAGCTTGCGAGATTTGAGATTTCTGGATGTTTCGTTTTTGAAAAAAATATACAACTTGGACTTGATAAAACGATGCACTAATTTGGATATCTTAATATTGGACAGTTGTACTGGTGTTGACTCCATAGAAGAGTTGCAATATGCTGGGAAGCATCTTCGCTTGTTAAGACTTAACGGGATCATGGGACTCCCTTCGTTAAAAGGGGTGAGTGCATGCACGGAACTAAGAGTCATTGAGTTGGGTGATCTCGTCACCATTAGAACCATCCAACCCCTAGCAAACCTTTGTCATCTAGTCGATGTCCGATTGAGAAACTGTATCAAAATTAATAGCTTAGTAGCACTGAGGAAATCAGCAAGCACTCTCCAACGAATAGATATCTCCGGTTGCAAACTGATTGTTGACGCGGAAACAGTTGAATTCCTGGAGCAATGTTCAGAACTATCTATTTTTGAATGTAGCAAAACATCGTCGGCATTGTTAGTCAGACTTGCGATGAGTACACACCCTGTTCTCCTTGTAGCTGCAGAACTATATATTCCTGAGATTTCTTCGGTGGATGAATTCTATGAATCTGGGTATCCGGTTATGGTGCAGAAATTGACTTTTGCGAAAAGCGAAACCGATAGACAAAGAGCTCTCAAGGGTATTCGGCTAGTCCTTGATCTCTGTCCGCATACAACAGCAACGTTATACCAGTATCAGTTTTATCAGCCTGTTTTCGACATCGTCTGTGAGGATAAAACCACGCCATTAGCATCAAAATTGGAAGCATTAAGGTTGATTGCTATGATTGTTACTAAAATTCCAGCCGCATCAAAAGATCCTATATTTCGGACACAGAAATCATTCAGGGTTTTAGCAGGGATTCTACACTCTTACTTGGAGGCAGACGTGGAATCAAAAAATTTGAATGAAGATCTCGCATGTGAATCTGGTAAGCTCCTCGTCTTGCTCCTCGCTAGCTCTGCAAACGAGGAAATCCAACAAGCCTTGTTGCATGTTCGTGAGCTTGATATCGTCCATTGCTGTTGCGCTGTTTTGAAAGACCCCCAACTGTTGGATCGAACACGTGCAGTGATTATGTTAGTTCTTAGCCATTTGTCAGTCTGTGAACAAGATTTAGCAGCCGAAATGATCAGCCATGATGTTATTGATGTCATTTTAATCAATTTTCCAAAAGGCGCAAAACAGACGAAAATTATTTCGTTGGTGTTGTTGGAAACCTTGACGAGTGGTTCAGCTTCGATATCTAAACTGTTTGAAAACAAAATGGCCCGTGAATCATTTGAATGTTGCATCAACCAAGGTATTGATACTCAAATATCAATTAGAATATTGCAACTGTTGTATCGTTCCAATAACGAATGTATTCAATGTGTGATGCGAGTTTGTATTGTTGCACTTTTAAGAGAACTCAAAGTGTATACGAATAGGGATCCAATGACTCGTGTAGCAGAACAAGAAGCCTCAATGACGAAAGTCCTACTCAAACTATTTTCAAAATATTTGGAAACAGAAGAAGTGCAGACTTTTCTCGATATACTAGCAGATCAGCAGATGCCATTGAACGAATTTACAGATATTTGTGTGGAAACAACCTCACTGAAAATTTTCCCTGTACTAATTGCGAAACCGATATTGAAATTAGCTTTGGATTCTCCAGAATTCCAACAAAGTTTCTTTCACTCCATCTCCTCCTGGCACAAAGAATCTATTATATTTGCACACCTGAATCCAAAAACTGAAAAGAAACACGTGAATACGATCTTGCAACTTATTACGTTGTTTTTTGCGGATGCTGCATGTGCCACATCGGCGCTTACCTTTAATTCCAGTGATCTAACTTTACTATGTACTGCGATTGGAATGCAAATTCGAGACAATAAATTCGCATCTATAGATTGCATCGGTGATCTAGTTTCCAATATCAGTCAGTACCCTAAACTATTCGATCCGATCTTATTCATTGTCGAACCAGTCGCTAGGACGATTGAGGGTCCTGGCATGAGCTTCAGAAGCTCAATTGAAAAGTTCGTTGTCGCAGAAAAGTCACCTGCTGACAATTCCGGTGAAACGAAAAGGAAAAGTTTGCTTTCTCGGTGGTCTTCAAAAAGAAAAAGAATGTTTATATCTTCCCCCGAATCCCATCGAGTTTTGCATTTTCTCAGTTATCTTGTTGGTACGCATAAGTTATTAGATACACTGCGAGTTTTCAAAACAAAACAACGAATCAAAGCCATCGCAAAGATACTCCTCAGATGCGATCAACTTCGAATCATTGAATATTGTGTGATTCTCTTGGATGGTATAATATCCTATCGTGACCAGCTTAAGCCCCAGCTTCCAAGTCAGATTCTTGCGGGTTTTAAGGATTCATCAGGACAAGTACAATCGCAATTATTGGTGACTTTGGACAAAAGTTCCAGTCAAGTCAAATTGGCAACTATCAGACTGATTCTCTATTTGGCAACCATATCGTTGGAATTTTTGCAATATAGTTTTCTAGCAGATGATTTGCGATTATTAGTAGCACTCGCTGACTGTGTTACAAGCGGGTCTCTTCTTTCTGCAACCGATACGCAAGAATTCGACAGTCTCATTGGTATTTTGAATTTAGTAATGGATCATAGTACAACAGTTGTCAGTTCGATTTTCGTCCGTTCTCTCGTTGATCAAATGAAGTCTCCCAATGCGGAGTTGGTGTTTCAAGCCATATCCAAACTCTCAGGCTCGGATGAACGTATGTCATCCATATTAGAAGCTCATGGGGTCTATACAAATTTAGTGTCCGTTTTAAAAGACCCTAAAGAATCCCAGGCCAAACAACTGTTGGCAATGTCTGCAATTGGTAACTACATCGATGGCAGCGTTGCCAAGTTCGTCAAACTTGATGACGAAACCAAATTAACAGAGACATTGATTAAATCCGATATAGGTAGTTTGGAATATGTGATATATCCGATGTTGAATCGGGTTTCGTCCTCAACTGAGAAATCTCAGTTAGGAACAAGGTTGGTGCAATCATGCCTAATAGACATGTTAGATCGTTGGAAAATGAAAGTGATCGCATCAGAGATAGACGGGCTACGATTATCTGAAAGCGAACTGCTCATTCCAGGTAAGCTGTTATTACCACTCAAGGAAGTGCTGGACAAATCAACACTTCAATACCTCTCGGATGATTCTATGTTGAAGCTTTTGGCACGAATTTACCTTCGCGATGGCAGCACTGTCGTCCATGAAAGTGCGGCGGAATTAATGCTAGTTCTCAGTAGCGATCTCGTAGACGAATCTTCAGAGAAATTCCACACTGTTTTTGATGAGTTACTGGATGTCGCCATGCAAAGTGAATTTGAATACTTGGAAATGCAAAATGATTCTTATCCGTTTGTATTAAATCGGGTTCGTGGGGCTCCAGGTGGAATTACTTTTGATGAATTATTTGAAATTCAAATTCATCATTGGACCACCATGAGTCTGTATTCTCGCACTAGCCCTCGGATATTCCAAGTTTACTACGAAGTGGCAATCGTCAGTTTTAAACTACATTTAACATTTGGCTGGTTATCTATGAGTGAGTTTCAAACAGGAATGCTTGCTGGACATTCTGTATTGGGGATTGGAAATCAATCAAGTTGGGGATATCAATTAAGCAATATTGCAGATTATGATGTTCTAGGATGTGCTGCGGATATGGCAACTGGTCGTCTAACTTACTTTCTAAATGGAATCACGATATCCACAACATCGTATGACAGATTGAAGCATCCTGTGGTTTTTCCAGCATTCACAGCCGAATCTGCGCAAGTTGAGATTAATTTTGGCCACCAGCCATTTCGTTACGCTTGTCCTCAAGGATATTTCTCCGTTTGCAGAGCTTATTCCAGTTGAAAAGTTCTCTTTAACACTAACCATGTAACACATTTCTTTATTGAATCGCCTGTATTCAATGCTCTCCTCAAGTTGTTGAAATAGGTAGATGAAGGCTCCCAAGGAGTGCATAAAGCGTTTCTCTGTCTTCAATACTTTATACCGTTGAATTTAGATACCATTGTCCTACTCTTGATTCTCTCGTTTGAAGTACCGGTATAATTTTAACAAACCTCGCATTCCAGGTGGAAAGCTGTTGCATCGGAAATACATCAAAAATTGGATCGGACACACATCAACCAATCTTGCGTGCCATCACTAGTTTCCCCTTCCAAGCTATCTTTAATTAAATAAATGAAGTTTTCGCTTAAAAACTAGCACATAAGGTCCAACACGTACTTTCAAAATGAATTTTCATAATAATAAAACTGTTGATTCACGAGTCGTTTCGAGCCATGTTGGATTCAGTTCGAAAAGCGAGGTTTTCGTTTGAAAGTAGTTCTTCTAATTTAATAAATATCAGGAGAACTCTTAATTGATCATTTTGATTTTTCGCCATCACGTACAGATGTCTAGTAGCCCCATCTGGCCATTTCTAACGGAATTTTGAACAGCATCAAAATGTAAGAGGAAGCGTTCGTGGTTCGACCCAATCATATGGATAAATAAACCCTGCAAAAATTCTTCTGGTTATCGACAGCTACAATGTGCATGGATAGAGCCTCTACGATTTTAAAATTTAATGCAAGTATTTGATGTGCATAATTAACACCAGGTACAATAAAAACTGGAATTTTCATCGATCGTATAAATGTTGGGTGATCTACGAGTTATGATGTGAAGATTACCAATAATCTTTATTATTGACAATAATACGTGCAGCTTTGATATACTATTTTGATGTTATCCAGCACAAATAGTTTACAAGTGGTTGATAGTTTATACTCACGAGTGAGTTCGTCAAATGGAATGCTCGGAACAGATTGCTGACTGGGCATACCATGGGTGCACCGTATCATGCTCCAAATGTTGTTAGAGGATGAAACAGTCGCCTTTACACATACAAATATATGCAGCCTGTATTAGAAATTTGAAAATTGTAGATTTGTAGATTTGCACCTCACTTGGGACAGAGGGGGCCAAATTACTCGCGGAGCGCGAACAATTTTGGCAATTTCATTGTGTCTTGTAAGAGAGTTTAAAAGTTTTAACGGTGTGTCACTAATAATGGGTACAGAAATGCACGTTATTTTTTAAAAATATTTAAACCCCTCTTTGGTGCGCATGTTTTAGTAACTTCTAAATACAAACTTGCAACTAACTCAAGAACACCAAATATGAGATTGTTGATAAAATTGTTTCTAATGATGAGTAGCGTCAACTGCAAGCTACCCAATATCTTAATATTGGTTGCTGATGATTTGGGGTATGGAGATGTGAGTTACGTGTCACCAGGGCGAGGACAAACGCCTCATTTGGACGCCCTAGCTTCAAGCGCGAATTCCGTTCGTTTCGATCGGTTCTATTCCACCTCCAATATATGCTCACCTACTAGGATGTCAATAATGACCGGTAGAATGCCGAAACGAGATTGCTTATACAGGCTCGACAACAAAAGTACTCGAATGAATAAGAGATCTAAATCTCGTAATACTCTCGGATCGCTTTCAAAAAGTCTTCCCCAGCTGGTGCAGGAGGCTAGTAATAATTCATATACTACCTTCTTCGCAGGGAAATGGCATTTGGGTGGCATCAATTCTGCGGAAACATATTATACAGAGTTTATTAGCAACCCAGGAACCATAGGATTTGATGAATGGTATACTACTTCTCAAGGAGGGTTTACCAGTAATATTGATTGCGCTTGTTATGAAGATGATAAAGTGTGTACTAATCTCTATGGAGGCCATTACGCTGCATTTGGATACAGAAGGGAACAAAAATGGCTTCGGAAAATTAATAAATATTATTGCACTGAGATTTACCAAGGCAATGCTTCGTTACCATTGGTAGGTGTTTGTGAACGTATATCAGCAAAACGAACTAACATGGTTTATTGTAGAATCCCAGGCTAATAAGAATGCCCAAGGGAGATGATTCCGCAGCAACTTTCCTTACCAACAAATTTTTAAATTTTGTCACAGCGAATGCAGATACCAAACCATTTTTGGCGGTCATTTCATTTTACACGCCACATATACCTTTTGTAGGGCCTGAATTGTGGAAGCAAAAATGTATTGCTGGTGAAATTTGCCCAGCAGGACTTCGCACAAGTGTTTTTAGTGAATTTCAAAAGATTGATTATTGGAGTTCGATTGCTGCCATGGACAATGAAATTGGCAGGATTCGTCAACTTCTTTCTAATTTGTCAATCGACGATAATACAATGATATGGTTTGTGTCTGATAACGGACCAGAGAAAAACACACCCGGATTCACCAACGGTTTAAAAGGACAGAAACATTTTCTCTATGAAGGCGGTCATCGGTAGGTGGGTTCTTTTCGTTTTATGAATATAAACTGATGATACATTGTACAGAGTTCCTGGTATTCTTCATTGGCCATCTTTGAACAGAACCAACATCCAAACTTCATTTCCGGCGACAACGGTAGATATTGTGCCAACCTGTCTAGGAGCTATTCAGGGCAATGCTGTAGACGTCGAATTTGACGGCATCAACCTTCTACCTGAGATTCTGGGAGACAAGAAGCTTCGATCAAAGCCAATTGTTTTGCAAGGAGGCTACAGTGGCAGTAGATCCCTGGCGGTTGTGGACAATGGATGGAAGTACAATGGGAAGACAAGAGAATATTTTGACCTAGAAGTAGATCCTTTCGAGACTACCAATCAAAAGCGAGGGCCCTCTTATCTTCGCACGTATCTGCTTAATATTGCTTCATCTGTGGTTGCTGATTACAAACGCAATTGCCCAAAAGTGACCCGCGCGCCAACAAGCTACCCTACTAGAAGATAGAACTTGTCTAAACGGTACTTTGACAGGGTCTCCGTCCTGCTGAGAAAACTGCTAGGTCTTTAGAAGCAGTTTTCACTCATCCGAACTCTCGTTATATGGACCTTCGGTTTCAACAAAATCAACCTTTTAATTAATAAAGCAAACAAATTCAACCAGTGCCAATAGCAACTATATAGCCAAAACCAAATCTATTGATTAGTATATTGGGGTCATCGATGGGATTCTAGATACCAAAGTTCGGTCCAGGCTTGGCTGTGTATCTATTTTTAAACAACAATTTAAATCGATATTGCTACTGTTCTGAGTTTGTGTTGGTACCTGAATTCAAATCGAATAGCCTCAAATTCGGGTTTTATTCGACATGAATATTTATATTTAACTAACTCTAGATGATTCAAAATCGAAATAGAACCAAGTTTATCGGATGGATCGAAAACTTATTCGTGATGGATATTCGAAATGCACATCCAAAATAATTCTCCTCAATCTTGTTTCAAAATCACGGGGGTACCATTTCGTGGACACAGTCCAACCTATAGCATGTTGTCAGATGCAACTTGCAGTTTTATAAATATATCATATATCATCGCTAGACAATTTGATTTGTTTTTGCTCAAGGTATCATCGTGTCTATAGTTGAGTTTTTGACGTACAAACATTTTTCATCAAGCTTCGAATTCCCCTTCATTAGATTTTTTCAATGTGCTCGAGTATCGCTCAATTCACCAATTACTGTTGTTGTCAGTCAATTTCCATTCATCGATAATGCACTAGATATCGAAGGAAAGGTCGGATGAAGGATGCAGCTTTTTCTAAAAATAATTTTCTTTTTGTTAGAGTGTGAATCAATAAAAAACAAATTCCCGCAATAATCCTCGCTTAGGGTTTAATCTGATACCAGTTGGTTGGCTCATTTATTTTTTGAGGTGTCTCGATGTCTTCCTCTCAAGACTTAATCGAGGATGATAATAAGCGTAGCTCTGGTTGGTGGGGAAACGACAGCTACAAGAGACATGGGAACGAATCGTCAGATAATAAACGATATAGTGGAGAGTCAAAAGATGAAAAACCATGGGATATCAGACACCGGAGTTTCGTCCAAGCATATGATGTCCAACGAGAGGATGTGAAGAATGTTGAACCACGACCTTCTATTGACGAGGACGAGGATGATGTGGAGATGGATATTGTCGACGAGGACGATGAGTTGCATGTGAAACCACCATCCGTCATCCCTGATTTAAGTCGCAAAATCTCTGCCGTGGATGAGATTTTAGGCAGGGAATCTCCTTCTGTTCAGCGACAGACATCTAATTTATTCGCAGGTGATCTTGCACCATTAGCACGTCGAAACAGTGCTTCGTCTGACAAAGTTGATTTCGCAAGCCCTCGACCTTCTGGTAGTTTAAAGTTAGGATGGGGTAAAGGTCTTCGTAGGATTCCCAAACCGTCTGCTGCTGTTGATGACGGTAAAGCAGATGATTCAGATGTGAAGCTGGGTCAGGGTTTAAAGACAAAGAAAGACGAAGAAATAAGTGATATGAATGGAGAACTCGAAGAGCCCGTTGTTTCGGAAAAAGAGGGGAAATTAGATATTGAAGCAACTGAAAATGTTGAGAAAGAGCAGTTTGAAAAGGGTCAGTTTGATAAAGAACAGTTTGAAAAGGACCAGTTTGATAAAGAACGGTTCGATAAAGAACACTTTGAAGATCCTGAGGTATCTGATGTGTCTGAAGATATGAACACTCTTGGTAAAAAGGAAGAAACGAAACTTTCAGATGATGATGAAGAGCTGAAGGTCAACAAGAAAAAGAAGAAGAAGAAGAAGAAAGAAAAAAAGAGGAAACGCGATAAGCACGTCAAAGAGAATGAGCTCGAGGAATCTGATGCCCAAATGGAGGAAGAAGAATCCAAAAAGAGAAAGAAAGACACAGAAGATAAAATCATGTTAATACATGTACCAGTGAAAGAAGTAGAAACTGTTATTGAGAAGACGGAACCACCACCACCTCCTCCTGCAAAAAAGATTGTCGTAGTAGCCAAGCCGGTATTAGTAGCAAAACCGGCTGCTCCGATCAAGCCTCGTGGCCCTGGCCGTCCGAAGAAACGCGTTAACAAGCCAGTGGAAGAAACCAAAATATCTGAAGAAGAAGATATCGAAGAAATTGAAGCGGTTTCTGTAGTACAGCCACCAAAGAAAGCGGTGGTTGTACTGCCCTCAGAGGAGCAGGTGGTTCAAGCACTTCATTCAGTCAACAAGGAGATCGATTCTGTGAGACATGCATTGGTGCAGCTCCTTGCATCTAAACGAATGGATACTACCACAAGTACTTCTGGGAGTGATGACGCGGCAACTAGGCAAATCATTAACGAAAACCAAGGGAAAGCCAAAATGGTGGCGGAAGCATTAACGCCTCTGAATTTTGATTTCGCCACATTGGAGCTTGATAGATCTGAAAAAGATGCTGTAAAACTTATGCTGATTAAGCACTTCAATAGCCTTCATGAGAATCGGTTGAATCAACTGCCGCTCTATAGCTCTCCTAAGGATGCTCCTTGTTGGGGTCGAAATGTTGCAAATTTCAATAAATTGCACGACAAAGTCAAAGCGAGGATAGCCGTTGAAGTTTATGGTGCGAACCAACATTGCCAGAAACTAGTGGAGCAATACCAGCATATTCAATCGGAGTATCACAACAAATTGGTCAAACCAGTTATGAAGGACGAAGCTAAGAAGAGCGCAATTGCTGCCTCGCGAAGTATACTAGCACAGTCACACCCTCAAGTAGACGATCTTGACAATGAGACCAAGCGGAATAGAATCACCAGCAGCAATAGAAGTGAGAGATATCCTAGCAGGACTGCAGTTGGGGATTTCGTCGGGAGTGAGTGGGAGCTCAAGCAACGTCTCACTGATTTAGTTGAGGCGGAAAAGAAGCAGATCAACCTGCAGCAAAATGCAGCAGTGATTCCAGATATGATACTCTCACAGAAAGCAAGAGATCTTGCCAAATTCGATAGTAGGAATAGCAGTCGCCTCACGACTGATGGATCTCCAGCATTGTGTCATGGCCAGCCTCTGCTGGTTAAGTGTGAACGTTTAGCAGCGGAAAGAATGGAGGAACTCTCCCAGCCGTCTGTTATTGGTTGTAACTGCGCCAAAGCCGTTCAGGTGGCGCATGGGTTGGTGAATCCTTGGTCCGATGTGGAAAAGTGCATCTTTATTGATAAGTTCACACAGTACCCAAAGGACTTTCACAAGATTTCTACATTCTTGCGGAATAAAAGCACAAGAGATTGTATCTCGTTCTATTACGACACAAAGAAATGTGGACTCATGGACTTTAAGGAATTACTAAGGGATCAGTACACAGCAAGAAAGATTGACAAAAAACCTCACTATTTGCATAAGTCTTATTTAGGAGTATCATTGCCAAAAACGATGATTGAACAAGCATCAAACGATGCGACTGAAATGTCGCCACCACCTTTATCTGAAAGTGACTCTGTTAAGAAAGTGAAAGGCAAAAAGAAATTGGGTAAAGAGGATGACGATGATGACATTGTTGAAGTGGATCAACCAGCAATCGGTGGTGTTTTACACGATGCTGCCTATTCGAAATTAGATATCAGTGGTGTATCAGTATATGACGTAGTAGCTGAAGAAAACGACCCCCTCACATCGACGTCAAGCGCAGGTAAGCAAGTGCTTACAAAGTGGACGGATACTGAGAAAGAACAATTTATTCATTTTTTGCATATTCATGGCAAAGATTGGAAGATGATTGCCAACAGTATTCGAACAAAGAATCAGAATCAGGTTAAAAACTACTATCAGAATTACAAGAATAGGTTGGGTCTACAGAAGATCGTAGATGATCACCAAAACCAGGGTGGCGGGGGGCTACAGCGATCTCCTTCTCAGGCATCCGCGAGTTCCCCATCTTCTTTTCACCAGGCGCAATTGGAGGAACAATTTCAGCGTCAGATGCAGGAGCTTCTTTTACACGCCCATCACGCGAAAGAAACTGGCGACGCTGCTAAGTTGCAGCACTTGCAAGAGCGAATGTCGGATATTAATCGACAACCCTTGACTCCATCCCAACGAAATATGCTCAACCAGGCTGCCATGTACTTGAGCCATTTGATGGAAGACCCGGTGGTAGCGAAAGAGGCATCCACAAAATCTCAGCAACTTCAAGCAGAGCATATACAACTGAACCGAGTTTCACAAATACTAACGGAGAATTTTCAAAATGTATGGAATGATCATGAAAAAATTCGCAAGGCGACCCAAGACGATCCTTCTATATCTAACATCCGTACATTGATAGAAAGTTTCAAAACGTTGCAGAAGGTGCAAACAGAGCACCACAAGACACAGACAAAACTCCTGCATAATGTGCAGGCACAACAACTGGACCAACTCGAAACCACTACAGGGGACGCAAGGCAAATAAGCGATCTCGTGACAGCTCACAGGGGAAACATTCTCAAGCTATCAGATATTCAGTTTCAGGAGCAGCAGGCGTTCTTGCAGCAACGGAAAGAACTTGAAATCCATCTATTAGAAGTCGAAAGCAGAGCCGATGCAGCAAATTTACCGGAAGTGGAATCAAATTCTAAACTGAATGCACAAGAGTTGAATGCATTGCATCAATTGAAGATGAATGACCAAATTTCTGACGACGATTTGTGCCAATTGTTTCTTAACGGACGATTGACTCCGTTGCAATACAAAAACTTGTTGGATGTTCATACTAAAGCAGCACCTAAATTATCGGTGATAGAACTAGAGCAACTTCACTTGCTAGCACAGACCAATCCTGACTTGTTCCGCCAGTATTTTACTCGACTTAATCCAATTCAGGTGAACCAACTGGAGCAGCTATCTCACCAAATATTATATAACCAACAGAAAGCCAACATGCGACCCAAGGGTGAAGCAACTCCACCTGACACTACTGCTCCAGTACCACCAGAAGTTATCGAGAAACTAAAGCATAATCGAGCATTACTTGTTCAAATATCGACAAACAGTCAACTGATGCAACAGATAGAGAAATATCCACAGAGTTTAACCACTATAGTAGATATGCTTGAACGTGCTCAGAATCAGGAACCTGAAGACGCAATCATTCAGCAGCTGGCTCTCTTGATTGGCAGAGGAGATGTGACTATGGCCAACCTGCAGCAAATGCTGATTGCGGGACAAATTAATCCGAAGCAATTCCAGCAAGCCACTCTATTGCTTCAACTTTCTGAGCAGCAGCCCCCGCAGCCTATACCAGTGAATCCGGAAAGTATCCGCAAGATGCAGGGGTTGCTTGCAGCTGGGCATGTGACACAAGATCAAATGACGGAGATAATCAAGCGATTGAAGAGTGGTGCACTCAGTGCAACTGACTTTGATACGATTGCTGGACAACTGGAAGATCACCACAAGCAGCAGCAGCAAGGTACTCAAGTCAGGTATTCGAACCAACAGCTGGAAGCCCTGCTTAGCCAGAAGGTGAATTCGGAAGGTCTTCATATGCTTCAATATCTGCACGCAAATGGACACATCGATACCTCGAGTATTACTGACCTAGTAACCCACGTTGACAGAAAACTCATATCACGCATCGAATTCGACACACTGGTTACAGGCCTAGCTGAACATGCGGGACTTTTTAATTCTTCCACCTCCCAGCAGCAGCCTCCTCCTCCTCCTCCTCAATCGAATCTAACTCCGCAACAAATTGACGCCATGCTCACGGGACAGCAGTTGTTGTATTTACAACAACAGGAAGCAAAAAAGAAGTAAACTCTTTCACAATTATTTTTTAGTTTGCTTTCAAGAAGAAATCTATATCCTCCAGATGTGGTTCTATATCAACGCTAAATCGCATTGTGTCAAATAACGCTGGACCTTTAGGAGGAGCAATGAAGAATGATAATAGGTTACTGTTTTCCATGGCATAACAACAGTATATATAAGTTTCACCTTTAACTTGAAACACTGGACAAGATTCAACCTGCAAACTATTCGCCAACCTTCCAGCCGCGACACGCAGAGACGTCAAACGATGAGTCAAGGCCTCATCTACTTGACCAATTTGTGCCATGATAGATCCACTGGACGAGATAACACACAGGTGTGTCGCATCAGGCATGTCTTTCTGCAATGCCGTCAACTTGGTTTGAAGAATTTGCTGCCGTTTAACTGGCAATGGACCAGACCGGGAGCAGCACGACGTGCTCATAGTACACCTCTAATACAACCTTTTGATACTAAATTGAGAAAATGAGCTCACGTCAAGTCAAAAGTCTGCGTGTTGCAATGAACAAAGCAGCGGATACCGGTAATGTAACAAAAACATATCAGATCTTCAGTGATTTGATAAGTATAGGGGAAAGTCCAACTACCATAACCTACAACATCCTCATCAAGTCACATTGCCGTAGTGGTGATCCTGATACTAGTAGGTTGATTTTGGATCAGTTGATATCTGGACAAATACAGGATGTTAAACCCGATAACGGAACTTTTGCCGCGGTAATTGGAGGTTTGGTTCAAAAAAAGCGGATGGAAGAGGCTTGGGAATTGTTAAAGTACCAGCATCAATTGAGTTTCGACACCAACCGGTCATTTTGTACTTTACTGCGAGGCATCTCAAAAGAAACTCTCATTGATACTGTGCAATCAGCTGTGTGGTATTTGGGAGTGGAATTCAATCAGGATGTACTTCGAACGAGTATACAAACAGTGCTGCTTAAGAATACAACTGAATCACTTGATTTTGCTCTGTACTTAACTGAATGGTCCAAAGAAACTTATGATGTCACTCTTGATTGCAAAGCCTTGACTTTATTAGTGAACAGCCTTGGGGGGTTCGGTAGAAGGGAAGAAGCTCTGTCTCTTTACGACGGCTACATACTTACCGGACACGTTCCCGATTTGTTCTTGCTTTCCTCTATTTTGGATATTCTGCTCTCCCCAGATGATTGTTCTGCACAAGCAGCAGAAAAGATCCTTGAATATTCTATCAAGACATTTTCTATTGGAGCGGATGTTTTATTGTACAATCTCATGATTCGAGGATTTGGATACACCAAACCTGCCGAACCTGGACGGGCTATTGCCTATTTTGAACGTATTATTGACTCGGGATTTCAGGCAACCGGACACACTTTTGCTGCATTATTGAACTCCTTTTGTTGTGCTGGACAGCCAAGTGTTGCGGAAAAGTACCTGCGAGAAGTGATGCCTCAGTATGGTGTACCAGCTACCAGTGTCCATTACAACATAATCCTGAAAGGCTATTCACGGTGCAGGTGCAAAATTACCAAAGGGTTTTGTTCCTGTCGTATATGTTTATGCGCTAATCCTGAAAAAGCAATGGAGATCGTTCAGGAAATGGAAAAGGTAAAACTAGAACTCGATGCAGTCAGTTTAATCACCGTAGTTGAGAGTTTCGCCGCTGCTGGTGAGGTTGAGAGGGCAAGCATGATTATCAATTCAATAATGAAACTACAAAAGGATCCGAAACTTCATCCGACTATTCGTTGTTACAACGCAGTTTTGAGAAGTGTCACGTTGACTCTCGGTCAGTCCGCTAACTTCACAAATTGTTGTCATGAGACAGACGCTCAATTCGCCAAGAAAATAGCATTCAGTGATCATGATGCGGTTCTTGCCCACTTAAACAATATCATCCGCGACATCAACGAATGGAAGTTACTTCCTGATTCCATGTTCTTCTCATACACGCTGTATATCTATGTGTGCCTAGACCTTTTTCCTGATGCCATGACCCTTTTGAAAGATTTTGCTCGTCAATCTGATGATCCATTCCTATTCATGATAAAGTTGTTAAGTTTATTCGAAAGCCATGAAACGTTGTTGGTCCGAACGCAAGCTATTCTAGAATTAATGGTTTCCAATTTGAAAGCACCTGTAACTTCCAAACACCTTTCCGTGACGGCTGATTTGTTCCTAACATCGTTGAACCCCGCTGCAAGTGCGACGGCTGTGAACACATTGATCTCACATTTCGAAATTGCGAATGTCACAAGTAGTGTCTTCGCCAATATCATCATGGCCATGTGGAAGCAAGGCTGCAATAAAGAAGCAAAAGATTTGCTAGAAAAGACAGAAATTCAATTTAGAATCAAGTACCTTCCTCATTTCAAACGTATCATCGTCTAAAACTGAATATTATATTTACACTTCTGTATTGTATTTTTTTCCGAGTTTCGCTAGCAAGATATCTTCTCGTCCTTTGAATCGTTCCATAATAACATCAACGGTATCAAGCTTTTCCGGGTTGTTAGCTCTATAAAAGGCCTCCACAATTTCTCTTACACTCAAATCATCGTGTGATGAATCCCCTGATCTAACTGATGCTCCCTTACTTGGAGGTCGTGGAGGAACTGAGACATCATGATCTGAATGGGAAATTGGAACTGCAACCACTTCAGGGGGTGTTTCTACAACCGAAAAAACTGTTGGTGGTCGAACTACTGGTATGTCAACGATAGTTGGTGCCTGCACAACCGGGACAGGAGGAGGAGCTTGTACTATAGGAGGAGGGGCTTGTATAACAGGAGAGTGTGGTGGTGGTACAATAGATACTCCGGCTTCTTTCTTGGAACCATCTGGTACCTTTCCCGTGGATCGTAGCGACAATGGACGGGCAGGCACTGTAACTACATGCGACGTTTTAGGAAAGCCGCATTTACACGTGTTGAACGCGGTTGCGTTCATATCGAGCTTAAAAGCATGGCAAGGCTGTCCTGCACGTTCTTGTTCCACAATTTCGTCACTATTTCGAGTATGCAGTCTAGACTTGAGATCAGACATATTTACCATGCCAAGTACACCGACGCCAAAACGAGGAGATGATTTTGGGGAAGTAGCTTCATCTACTGAACCTTCAACGACACCAGACAGTGCATCCCTTTCTTGACGAGCATTTCTCTCTTGCCTCTCAAGAGACGCTAGGGCAGCGATTTGTTCTTTTGTTTGAACATCTTGTTCCTTGTGTGATATCTGACTTTCTTCATTTGTAAGATCGACATCTGATTCTACTTCTTCGCCATCTTCTTCCTCTGAATCTTCTTCTTCGCTTTCCACTAAAAACGGACCCCCTGTCACTGGGGTATTCCCATCTGCACCTGGAGTAACGACAACAGTAGCTACTTCTTGAGTTGACTGTGGTGGTACTGGCGGTGGTACCAATAGCGGTGGAGGAGGTGGTACTGGTTGAGGTGAAACTGCTTGAGGCGGTACAGGAGGTGGTACTGGTGGGGGTATCGATGGCATTGGACTCACAGATCGCTTAGGCGGCAACGGAGGAGGTTCGTCCCCAGGACCAATTAAATCAGGAACGTCGTCAAAATCTCGAACCGATTTTGCTTGGTCATTTCTAGGTATCCCCGCCTTGGTCATCATTTTTTGAGCAGCCGCAACTGCTAATGCAGCGGATGCTAGACTAGGGGAATTCGATGCTTCACGAATACCTTCATGAATGGTTTCACCGATACCTGGTGATGATATTTCTTTCACATCGTTCACTAAATTCTTGAGCTTTTTCTTATCTGTAAAGTTCAACTTTCCCCATACTGATTCTGAGCAGCCGAAAGAATCAAGTTTCGCTAGATCTAAATACTCGATAATACCAAGCTGCAACAAATCTTCATGTATGAATTCCAATCGTTTACTCATCAAGCAAGAGTCCAAGTTTTTATACATAATATGCCCAACCTCTTGTGCTGCAGGAGGGGTATCCAAGTATAAAGGTGTGGGCTTGGTCGGCATCCGAATGTTAAAGCCTTCTGTGTCGATCACAGGAGGTACAACAGTGGGAGGGGCCTCCTCTGGGACGAAGACGTTAACTCCAGGAATTCCAGCTAACCCTGTACAACATTCGTACTTTTTGAGTAATCCTTCATCAAGCTTGACGAGCCCACTTTTCCTCGCAAACATAACAATCTTATCTAAGGAGTCCACCTTCGAGGGTTCGTACATTGAATAAAACTTACGTAGAATTTCTCGAACGTGGACGTCATCAAACTCGACGTCCCCATCATTTGACACAAAGCTCTCATCAGTTGTTGCTGCAGGTACATCCGGCAGTGGTAATGCTGGTGGATCAGGTGATGCGACAGGTTCCTCTTCCTTCACCTTCTTCTTGCTGAAAAAACCCATTGTTAAGGCACAAAGCGATACACAATAATGATGATCACTAAAAAACACGACTGAAATAGTGAATTTAATATTTACGCATAAAACGTATTTGACTAGGTCTCACGCAACGGGAAATAATCTATCATACTGCGACTATGTCAGAGAACGAGACTGTAGAAACTGAGCAGACTGCCCCAACCATTAAACTAATAAGGTGAGCATTAATTCTCATATTTCGAAACAGAGCTGAGTGATTTGTTCATACATAGTGCCGAAGGCGATGAGTTTTTGGTAGACCAGCAAGTAGCTGAATTGTCGGGAACAATAAAAATGATGATTAATTCATCCATGGAAGAAGCTTCAACTCGAGAAATCAAATTTCCTGAAATTTCATCTCAAATTCTTTCAAAAGTTATCGATTATCTACATTTCAAAAAGAAGCACTCCAACTCCACGCAACATATACCAGACTTTGCTATTGAACCAGAAATAGTGGCAGAACTTTTAATTGCTTCAAACTACCTAGACTGTTAATTGTCATTTTATTGAGAAAACAACTTGGCAAAAAAGATGTGCTTGCTCTTTTCTCAGACATAATATTTAAAAGTAGACTATACTATCTTTTTCTTTTCAAACGTATATATAAACAGAGGACGAGAACTCAATGGCTCTGCAAGTCCCATGAAGCCTTCGTTGGGGGTGTGCTCGTAGCTCCATCCCATGGTTTTTGCAGCTCCAAATACAGCATCTTTATTATTTCTATCGACATATCCAACAATGAATTTGAAGCAATCTAAATCTTTCGCCAGCTGTTCCACCAACTCAAACACTTCTACTGGTTCTCCAAATGAAGGATGAAAGACATCAGCACCAATGACCACATCACAGCAACCTCTCCCAAAGAAGTCAGCTACATTGCCATCAGATCCCCATAATAACTGCGCCAGTTGAACTTGCATACCAGCATAAAACGCTTCGACAGTCCTTCCCACGGTGTCAAGCACTAATGGCTCTCCATCTGTTAGAATGACTGACTTTGAACCCATTGATACAGCAGCAAGGCCTGCAAGTGCACAACCGCATCCAATTTCCAGAACATTTTTATCTCTAAACAAATGCGCGTGTTCTATGATATACCACGCTAATAACTTCGAGACAGGCCACACGATGATGCCAGTCATGTCGAAGTCGGTAGAATTCGCCGCACTACCGAAAAGTGAGAGTTGTATCGGAACGTGTGTACCAACAGTTATTGTTTGTGCTGGGAAATCATCCGGATTCGGCAAAAACAAGTCAGGATTGAAAACAACATCGTCATCATCATCCACCATTCAAAAAAACGATTTCGACCATAAAAAATCATGATAGACAGCGGTGACACGTTGACATGGCCCAATGAGATAACCGTTACAAATGACCTCCATGTAAATATCGATGAGCACGGAGTGAAGCATATTAATCAATATTTCAAAATTGGAGAGATAGGTAAAGGATCAACCTCAAAGGTGAAGCTGTACCAAGGCCAATCATCGAAAGTGGCATTTAAGATATTTAATAAATCCAGTCTCGTGAGAAAACGACACAAGTATTCAAACACCAAAGGGGGAATGAGAATTACCACTGCGTGGCATCAAGTTCAGAATGAGATCGACATTTTATTGTCTCTGAAACGTCACAAGAGCATCTGTCCGCTACTGGAGATCCTCGATTCTGAGGACTCCAATAAATTGTATTTAGTGTTTTTATTCTTGGCAGGTGGTCCACTAATGAATTTGGATTCAAAATCAAGAGAGTTTTATAACGGTATTACCGGCACTGTCTTAGATATTCCGATGACCGTAAAATACGGTTTTCAAATTGCCGACGCGCTAGCATTTCTGCACCAGAGACAAATCATTCATCGAGATATAAAACCTTCCAACATATTGCTTTCTCATGATGGACAGAATGCATTTCTATCCGATTTAGGAGTCTCTTTGAAAGTCTCACTGGAAGGCGATGTTGCGGGGACTGAAGGAACTCATGTGTTTTTTTCACCTGAAATTTGTCATGGAGGGACTTATAATGGGTATGCTGCTGATATGTGGGCATTTGGAGTGACTCTATACATCTGCATGTTTGGTAGACTCCCTTTCTACAATGAGGTGCCCACAGAACTATTCGAGTTGATACAGAATTGCGAACCCAACTTTCGAATAAAACCAGAAACATTTGCTCCACATTCAAAAATGGAGTTGCTGCTTACCAATGCGAATGTTTCAGGGATTAGCCAATTTCTCAACTCCTTTTTAGCAAAAGATGCTTCAGCAAGAATCACTGCAGAGAAAGCGCCTACAGTAATGGAACGACTTTTACAGAGTTACAATCAGACTTTCGCTGATTAAAATGTTGTTTATATTAAAGTATTGACTTATTCGAATTTGCCAAGAATATGATGTAGTGGAACGACTTTTACAGAGTTACAATCAGACTTTCGTTAATTAAAATGTTATTTATATTAAAGTATTGACTTAT
>Ga0105055_10003389_pt1 | contig 24079 bp, 21 predicted proteins | sample BON03_FD_78090 | JGI IMG/M metagenome (GOLD analysis project Ga0105055, IMG submission 78090) | Freshwater microbial communities from Lake Bonney liftoff mats and glacier meltwater in Antarctica - BON-03 | ecosystem: Environmental > Aquatic > Freshwater > Ice > Glacier meltwater | place: Lake...
CGGTGTGACAGTTCAGGCCAGGTTGCTGGTTCTCGGGTAGACGTCGGCGGGGTCGGTGAGGACGTTGACGAGATACGGGACGCCGCTGTCGAACGCACGGTCGAGTGCCGGGCCGATCTCGCTCGGCGACGACACGGTCTCGCCGCCACCGCCGAGCGCCTTCACGACGTCGTCGTAGCGCAGCTCGGGCTGCAGGTCGCACGCCACGTCCCAGCCGTAGATCGCCCGCATCGGATGCTTCTCGAGGCCCCACATGCCGTTGTTGCCGACGATCATCACCACCGCCAGACCGTGGCGCACCAGCGAGTCGACGTCCATCAAGCTGAAGCCCGCAGCGCCGTCACCGAGCAACAGCACCACCTGCGACGACGGCCGCACCACCCGCGCCGCGATCGCGTAGCCGAGCCCGTTGCCGAGGCATCCGTAGGGCCCGGTGTCGAGCCAACCACCCGGTTCGAACACCTCGATGAACTTGCCGGCGTACGACGCGAAGTCGCCGCCGTCACAGATCACCACGGCATCGCGTTCGAGCCGCTTGCGCAGTTCGCCGTAGATACGGCTCGGCTTGATCGGGTCGCCATCGGCTTCCACCAACGCCACCTCGCCAGCCGTCGCTGCCGACTCGGCGTCGCGCAGCTCGGCGATCCAACCCGTGTGATCGACTCGATCGCCGGCGTGGTCGGCCAGACCGCGCAACACCAGCCGGAGGTCACCGACCACGGTGAGTACGTCGACATGGCTCGCCCGCTGCGACTCGGCGTCGACAGCGTGTGCGACCGTGGCAGAGCCGAACGATCCGAAACCCAGGCGGAAGTCGAGGGGCGTGCCGAGCACCACCACCACGTCGGCGCGCTGCTTGAGCACGCCGCGTGTCCGCAAGAAGGCGAGGTCGTGGTCGGCGGGGAGCAACCCTCGGCCCATTCCGTTGAAGAAGCAGGGCACGCCGAGGTGGGCGGCCGCCGCCGCGAGTTCCTCCCACGCTCCATCCCAGTACACGTCGGAGCCGACCAGGAATGCGGGTCGCTCGGCGCCAGCAACCAGTGCGGCGAGTGCCGCTACCGCATCGTCGTCGGGCGCAGCACCCAATCCGTCGCACGGGCCGACATCGGGAACGTCACCAGCGGACGGCCCGAACACGTCGAGTGGGAAGTCGAGGAACGTCGGCCCCCGGTGCGGCTCGATCGCGAGGCGGGTCGCTTCGTGCACCATCGCGCCCGCCTGCTCGGCGTCGGTGACCGTGGCTGACATCTTGGTGACCGACGACACGATCGGCACGTGGTCGAGTTCCTGAAGCGAGCCCGCACCCCAGCGACCCTGAGGGGCCCGCCCGCCGAGCACCACGACGGGCGAGCCGTTGAAGTGCGCCGACGTGATCGCCGACACACCGTTGGTGATGCCGGGTCCAGCGGTCAACGCGGCGAATCCGGGCCGGCGAGTGAGTTTGGCGTACGCCTCGGCAGCAAACGTGGCCGACTGTTCGTGCCGGGTGTCGATCACACGCATACCCTGATCACGCGCCGCGTCGTACAACGGCCAAATGTGACCACCGTTGAGCGTGAACATCACGTCGGTGCCGAACGCAGCGATCGCTGCCACCGCTTGCTGGCCTGCATGCCCCGAGATCTGTGCCATGCCACAAGACCGTACCGCGCGCCTACAGTACGCACCCGATGCAGGTTGCCGACGCACCTCCGGCACCGGTGCGCGAGCACCGGGTGTACTGGTGGAAGGAAGCGCTCATCGTCGCGGTCTTCTACGGCGTCTATTCGTGGACCCGCAATCTGTTCGGATCGAATGCCATCGCAGCAGATGGTGTGCCCGAGCAGGCCTTCACCAACGCCGAGCGCATCATCCAGTGGCAGCTGAACATGAATCTGTTCCACGAGCAGACGATCCAGGCGTGGTTCCTGCCGTACCGATGGTTCATCCAGTTCTGGAACACCTACTACGGCACGATGCACTTCATCGTCACGATCGCAGTGTTCGTGCTGCTCTACGTGAAGCGGGCCGACGTGTTCCCCCAGTGGCGCAACACGCTCGCGGCGATGACCGCGCTCGCGATCATCGGATTCGCCTGGTTTCCGTTGATGCCACCGCGCCTGCTCGACGAACCGTGTCCCATCCCCGCAGCGATCGCCGAGGTCACCCACGCCCGGGTCAGCTTCGGCGGCGCCTGTATCGAGAGCGACCTCCGACCAGAGGGAGGGTTCGGATTCGTCGACACCCTTGCCGACTTCGGTGGGCCCTGGTCGTTCGACTCCGACACGATGGCCTCGATCTCGAACCAGTACGCCGCGATGCCGAGCTTGCACATCGGTTGGTCGACCTGGTGCGCGCTCGCTGTGTGGCCGCTGCTGCGGCGCAAACGGGCCAAGGCACTGGTGCTGCTGTATCCAGCGGCGACGCTGTTCTGCATCGTGGTCACCGGCAACCACTTCTGGCTCGATGGCGTCGGCGGACTCCTTGCGTTCGGCGTCGGCTCACTCGTCGGCTGGGGGCTGTATCGGTGGAATCAGGACCGCCTCGACCGCCACCACGCCGACCACAATGGTCAGGCCCTGCGCAACAACCACACCTGACTGAGCAGTTCGTCACAGTGCCACAAATCGCACTGCTGATCACCGTATCCTAAATTGGACAATGAGCCAGATGCGTTTGAACCCACTCAACGGTCGGTGGGTCACGATCGTCGCCGAACGGGCCCAACGACCGAACGACTTCGCCCCCCGCGTGAGCAGTGTCGAAGACGACCCCTCGCGTCCCTGCCCCTTCTGCCCAGGCCACGAAGAGTCGACTCCACCGGCCCTCGAAACGGTCGAGCAGGACGGCACCTGGTCGATGCGTGTGATCCCCAATCGTTACCCCGCCTTCGATGGCGCTGCGGCCTTCGCCGTCCACAATCTCGGTCCGGTGTTCGTGATGGCCGAGGCCAGCGGAATCCACGAGGTGTTCGTCTACACGCCCGACCACAACTCGGGGCTCCACCTGCTCGATGACGACCATGCAGCGCTGCTGATGCGCGTGCTTCGCGACCGCTTCGCCGAACACGCTTCCACCCCCCAGGTGCGCTACACACAAGCCATCGTGAACCACGGCCGCGAAGCAGGTGCGTCCGTGGCCCACCCGCACGGTCAGATCCTCGGTCTCCCGTTCGTGCCAGGCGAGATCCTCGACGAAGAACGCGCCTTCGCCCGGTTCGCCGGCGGCTGCCTGCTCTGCACCACCGTCGAGGCCGAGTTGGCCGCCGACGAGCGCGTCGTGTTCGCCAACGACGACGTCGCCGTGCTCACGCCGTACTGGAGCGGGGTGCCGTACGAACTCCTGATCGTGCCTCGCCACCACGAGCCGCATCTCCAAGACGCCCCCAACGACAGCCTCGAATCGGTTGGCCGGGCCCTACGCGACGCACTCGGGCACCTCAACGCTGCTCTGGGGGACGTCGCGTTCAACCTCGGCTTCCACACGGCACCGCACCAGCACACCGGCCAATACCACTGGCACATCCACATCTGGCCCAACCTGGTCACCCAGGCAGGCTTCGAGCGCGGCACCGGCGTGATGATCAACATCGTCCCTCCCGAACAGGCCTGCGACGCTCTCCGCTCGGTCGCAGCATCCGCCTGACCCGATCGATCATCGCCCGATGAACCCACGCCCGACCGCACCATCCCCGAGTCGACGAGACGCGAGTCCGTGGCTGCCTGCCGTGGCGGCGGGGCTGGTACTCGCCCTCGTGATCGGCGCCGGGATCTTCCTCGGCGGCAACGGCACCAACGTCGACGCCGAGGAGGCGTCCGGTGTCGAGCTCGAACCGGACCCGACCGAATCTCAGCCGAACGGTCCGGCGGCGCTCGTTGCAACGGTGACCACCCTCGACGCACCGGTCGCCCCGCTCGCGTCGCCGTTGGCGGTGGGCTCAGCTGGCAACGATGTGATCCGCGTGCAGGAACGGCTCACCGAACTCGGCTTCCAGCCCGGTCCGGCAGATGGCCAGTTCGGCAGCGGCACCCAACAGGCGGTGTGGGCATTCAAGAAACTCGTCGGCAACGTCGCCTGGGAAGATTTCGCTGCACGAGACGACCAGAGCGTGGTCACCGAGGAACTGTGGCAGCAGATGGCGGACCCGAACGTGCGGTTCCTGCCGCGACGCCCGGGCGGCGGCACCAGCGTCGAGATCTACTTGCCATTGCAGGTGATGGCCGTCTTCCGCGACGACCAACCCATCTTCATCTCACACATCTCCTCGGGCGAGTTGCGGCCCGACGGTGAGCCGGCCACCTTCTGCGAGACCGCGACATACGACACCGACGAGTACGGCATGCCGTACCCCGAGCCCGTCACCAAGCAGGTCTGTGCCGAGGCGAAGTCACCGGGTGGTGTGTTCGAGTTCAACCGCTCCTACGACGGCCAGCGCATCAGTCCGCTCGGTGGCATGAAGAACCCCTGGTACTTCAACTACGGCATTGCCATCCACGGCGCCATCAACGTGCCGAACCGGCCGGCATCGCACGGTTGCATCCGGATCTCCAACACGCTCGCCGACGTGTTCCCCGACCTCGTCGAGCGCGGCGATCGGGTCTACGTGTGGGGCCACGACGGCAAGGAGCCCGAGCAGTACACCGAGCGCGAGTCTCTGCCATCTTTCAACCGGCCCGACCCCGACGCCACCACCACGACCAGCTCGACCACCACGACCACGGCGCCTGCGACCACCATCGCTCCTGCCAACACGGCTCCCGCCACCGCTACGCCGGCAACGCCACCCTCGACGACGACCACGACGGTCGCTGCGGCTCCTGCGACAACGACCACCACCAGCGTTCCCTGAACGAACGCTCGGCGACGTCAACCGGGCGAGCGGGCGGCAAGCCACACCATCGACATCGGGGCCACATCGAGCACGGCCGACGACGAGCACCGCTGCCAGGGTTCGTCGGCCGCAACCACCCGCGCCGACTCGCCTCGGTGGCTGTTACCCCACCAGGCCGCATCGTCGGTGTCGAGCACGACCTCCCAGTCGCCGCCCCACGGCAGCCCGACGCGGTATCCCGGTCGGGGCACGGGTGTGAAGTTCGCGATGCACGCCACCGCGGCGGCACCGTCGAGATCCCACCGCACGAACGCGTACATGCTGTGATCGGCGTCATCGGCGTCGAGCCACTGGAATCCACCGGGTTCGGTGTCTCGAGTCCACAACGCTGGCCAGGCATCGGCGACAGCGTTGAGGTGAACGAGCAGGTCACGCACACCGCGATGCGCCGGAAGCTCCAGCAGATCCCATGAGAGCCCCGTCTGCTCGGTCCACTCGTCCCACGGCGCGAGTTCCGACCCCATGAAAACCAACGGGGCGCCCGGCAACGCCCACTGCCAGGCGAACAACACCCGGAGCGCAGCGAACCGTTGCTGGTCGTCGCCGACCATCTTCGACAGCAGGCTGCCCTTGGCGTGCACGACCTCGTCGTGGCTCAGCGGCAGAACGAAGCGCTCGTCGCAGGCGTAGAGCAGTGCGAACGTCATCTCGTGGTGGTGCTGGCGGCGATGCACCGGATCGAGCGCCAGGTAATCGAGCGTGTCGTGCATCCAACCGAGGTTCCACTTGTGACTGAACCCGAGTCCGCCGGCAGCGACCGACCGGGTGACACCCGGCCACGCGGTCGACTCCTCGGCGATCATCAACGCGTCGGGGAACTCTTCATCGACCACCGAGGTCAGCTCGCGAACGAACGCAAGCGCCTCGAGGTGCTCGCGTCCGCCGTACTCGTTCGGTTCCCACTGCCCGGGTCGACGCGAATAGTCGCGGTAGAGCATCGAGGCCACCGCATCGACGCGGAGGCCGTCGACGTGGAACTCGTCGAACCAGTACAACGCGTTGGCGATCAGGAAGTTGCGCACCTCGTTGCGGCCGTAGTCGAACACATAGGTGCCCCAATCGGGGTGTTCGCCACGCCGCGGATCGGGATGTTCGTACAGCGCCGTGCCATCGAATCGGCCGAGGCTCCACTCGTCGCGTGGGAAGTGCGCGGGTACCCAGTCGACGATCACTCCGATGCCGCGCTGGTGCATGGTGTCGACGAACCGTCGGACGCCATCGGGGTCACCGAATCGGGCGGTCGGAGCGAAGTAGCCGGAGACCTGATAGCCCCACGAGCCACCGAACGGATGCTCGGCGATCGGCATCAGTTCTACATGGGTGAACCCGAGCGCCCCGACATGGTCGGCCAACTCGATCGCGAACCGGTCCCACGTGTCGACGCCATCACGCCAAGAACCGAGGTGCACCTCGTAGATCCGCAACGGCGCCACCCCGGCGATCACGGCGCCCCGCTCACCCACCCATGTGTCGTCGCCCCAGACATGACCGAGTGCTGTCGGCACCACACTGGCGTCGCTCGGGGGCCGCTGGGTCTGGCGAGCCATCGGGTCGGCCTTGCGTAGGGTTCGCCCATCGCTGGTGACGATCTCGAACTTGTAGCAGTGAGTGCTCCGCGCTGCCGGAGCTGCAGCCGACCAGATCCCCGATGCGGCATCGATGCGAGCGAGCGGCTCAGGCGTCCAGTCGTTCCAATCGCCGACCACCGAGACCGATACGGCGTTCGGCGCCCAGACGGCGAGCCGTACACCTGTGACCAGACCATCGGCGCCGATGTACAACGGCTGCGGGCCGAGTAGCTCCCAGAGGCGTCGGTGCGTACCCTCGCCGAACAGGTGGAGGTCGAGATCACCGATCGGGCGAGCGACGTGAGCCATCGGCGAACAGGGTAGAGGCACAACACCGAGGTGCGTATCCGACACTAAGGTGCGCGACCGTGCGTGTCTTGATGCTGTCGTGGGAGTTTCCGCCGCGTTCCACCGGTGGCATCGCAGCACACGTCGCTGGCCTCAGTGCCGCTCTGGCGAAAGCCGGTCACGACGTCGTCGTGCTCACCGTCGCGGACCGACCGGCTGAACTCGGAGCGAAGCCACCTGATCGGGTCCGGGTCGTGCGCACCCTCGTCGACCTACCGTGGCTGCCACCGTCGGAGGCCGTCACGCGCATCGCGTCGGCGAACCACGCCATCACGAAACTCGGCAGCCGTCTCGTGGGCGACCTCGAAGGATGGCGACCCGACATCGTCCACGGGCACGACTGGCAACTCGGATGGGCGGCCGACTCGCTCGCATTCCAGTACGACGTCCCGTTCGTGCTCACCATGCACGGCACCGAACGCGTGCGTCACGGCGGCCAACTGCCACTCGGCCACCCGACCGACATCAACTCGATCGAATGGTGGCTGGCGTTCCAGGCCGACCGGCTGATCGCTCCGACGCGCTTCATCGTCGAGCAGCTGATCACCGGGTTCGAGCTCGCCGAGGAACACGTCGCGCACATCCCCAACGGCATCGACCCCGAGCAGTGGCGACCCCCTGCTGGAATGAGCGTGCCGGCCGCCCCGCGCTCACCCCTGGTCGTGTCGTGGGGTCGCGTGCAGTACGAGAAGGGGTTCCAGGTGCTCGCACGCGCCATGCACGAGCTGCGCGGGCGGTTGCCCGACGTGAGCAGTGTGATCGCTGGCCGAGGCAGCTACCTTCCCGAGTTGCAGACCCAGGTCGATGTCGAGGGGGTCAGCGACATCGTCGAGCTGACCGGGTACCTGAACGATTCCGATCTCCGACACCTGGTCCATCGGGCCGGCTGCGTGGTGATCCCCTCGCTGTACGAACCCTTCGGCATCGTCGCGCTGGAAGCGTTGGCAGCAGGTGCCCCGCTGATCGTGGCGCGCACCGGCGGCCTCGCCGAGTTGGTGACCGGCACGAACGCCGGTGTCACCTTCGAGCCCGGGAATCCCGACGACCTCGCCGACGCGATCGAGCAGGTACTGACCAACCACGAACTCGCCACCATCCTCGTCACGAACGCCCGCGACCTCGTGGAACGCAAGTACGCGTGGGCGGCGATCGCCCGAACGACATCAGACCTGTACGACGACGCCGTCGCACGCGATCTGTCGTGATCTCCACCGGGAGGCCGTCATCCTGTACGACTCGGGCGTGGCGAGGGCGTGAACGAGGGGTCGAGCGACCGAGAGCTGCCGGGCGACTCGGTATCGTCAGCGTCCATGCGTCCCGTTCACCAGTTCACCGTCATCAGTAACGTCCCGGAATCGCTGCGGGCGATCGAGTCGTTGGCCGCCAATCTCCACTGGGCATGGGATCGTCAGCTCACTCGCCTGTTCGACCGCCTCGACGGCACCCCTGACCATCGTTCCTGGCGCGACACCGGCCAACATCCGGTGGACCTGGTGCGGCGCACCTCTCCGGCTTGCTGGGATGCGCTGGCCGGCGACGAACAGTTCATCGAGCAACTGGATACGGCCCAGCAGCGCCTCGACGACGCTCTCGACGGTTCGAGCTGGTTCGCGAGGCGCACAGCAGACGGCGATACCGCGCTCGAGTCGGTGGCGTACTTCTCGCCCGAGTTCGGAATCACCGAGGCCCTGCCGCAGTATTCGGGCGGCCTCGGCGTGCTTGCAGGCGACCACCTGAAAGCCTCGTCCGATCTCGGAGTTCCACTGATCGGTGTCGGCCTGCTGTACGCAGAGGGCTACTTCCACCAACTGCTCGACAGCGACGGCTGGCAGCAGGAACGCAACGAACGAATCGATCCCGACGCGCTCGGACTGCAGCCGACCGGTGTCGAGGTCATCGTCGATCTGTCCGATGTCGCGGTCACGGTGCGTGTCTGGCGGGTCGATGTCGGGCGCGTTCGTCTCTACCTGCTCGACACGAACGTACCGTCGAACCCCCCGGAGGCGATCGCGGTCACCGACCGCCTCTACGGCGGCGACGAAGTGCACCGCCTGCGCCAGGAAATCATCCTCGGCATCGGTGGCGTACGGGCGTTACGTGCCCTCGACATCCATCCGCAGGTCTTCCACACCAACGAAGGCCACGCCGGCTTCCTCGGGCTCGAGCGGATCCGGGAGTGGGTCGGTCGGGGACTGAGCTTCGACGAGGCGATCGAAGCCGTCCGCGCTGGCAGCCTGTTCACCACGCACACCCCGGTTCCCGCGGGCATCGACCGGTTCCCTCGCGCGTTGATCGAGACCTACTTCACGACCTTCGCAGCGCAGTGCGGCGTCACCATCGACGACCTCTTGGCGATCGGCCAACGCGAGGGCGAAGGCGACAAGTTCAACATGGCCGTCATGGGGCTGCGCCTCGCTGCGCACTCCAACGGGGTGGCTCGCCTGCACGGCGAGGTCTCGCGCGAGATGTTCGGTGGGCTCTGGCCCGACCTGCCCACCCGCGAGGTGCCGATCGGTCACGTCACCAACGGCGTCCACGCTCGAACCTGGGTCAGCGACCGCGTCGACGAACTGCTCTCGCAGATGATCGGCGACGAATGGCACCTCGCCGACGCCGACAGCTGGGAACGGGTCCGCAACCTCGACCATCGCGAAATCTGGGACGTGCGAAACGAAGGGCGGCGCGAACTCGTCGACATGGTGCGCGCCAGGCTCGGCGGCTACCTGCTCGATCCGGGGGTGCTGACGATCGGCTTCGCCCGACGATTTGCCACCTACAAGCGCTCCACGCTGCTGCTCGCCCAGATGGATCGACTGCGAGCGATGCTCCTCGACGCCGACCGGCCCGTGCAGTTCGTGTTCGCAGGCAAGGCTCACCCCGCCGACGAGCCGGGCAAGGCATTGATCCGCGAGATCGACCGGCTGACGCACGACGCAGAGGTCGGCCACCGTTTCGTGTTCATCCCCGACTACGACATCGGCATCGCACGCACGATGTACCACGGCTGCGACGTGTGGCTCAACACGCCCCGCCGTCCGATGGAAGCCTGCGGCACCTCGGGGATGAAAGCCACGCTCAACGGCGGGCTCAACTGCTCGATCCGCGACGGCTGGTGGGACGAGATGTCCGACGGAGAGAACGGCTTCGACATCGCCTCGTTCGAGGACGATCCCGATTCCGATCGCCGCGACCGTCGCGAGGCGAGCGCAGCGTTCGAAGTGATCGAGAAGAAGATCGTGCCGCTGTTCTACGGTCGCCACGACGACGGCCTCCCGCACGGTTGGATCGAGAAGATCAAGACCAACTGGTCGACGCTGGGCTGGAATGTGATCGCGGGGCGCATGGTGCGCGACTACGTCACGCAGTACTACGAGCCAGCGGCGATCGGCACCAACACCATGACCGCCGATGCCGGCGCTCCCGCCAGGGAACTCGCAGCGTGGAAACAGCGCGTCGTGGCGGCGTGGCCAGACGTTCGCGTGCAGCTCGGCGACGGTCCAGGTGTCGACGGCGGTGCCGCTGGTGAGATGCGCGACGTCGTCGTCGAGCTCGACCCCGGGGCGCTCGGTGGCGACGAGATCGTGGTGCAACTCCTGCACGGCCCCCTGCTGGCCGACGGCTCCTTCGACGAAGCTCTGCTGCACGTGGTGCCGATGGCCGCAGGCGATGACGGACGATTCCATGTCACCTTCGCACCGGACCGGGCCGGTCGTTGGGGTGCGGCAGCGCGGGCCCTGCCCACGCATCCGCATCTACGCAACCTGTTCGACACCGGTCTCGTCACCATCGGCTGATCGATGACGACGTCATCGTCCGACGTGGCGCCGGTGGTTCGGCGCGAACCGCCGTCACCGAACACCTTGTTCTTCGCGTTCGGTGGTCTCATGGCCAGCCTGGCCGCTGGCTACGGCGTGTTGTTCACGATCGTCGACGACTACCGCGACGAGTACGGCATCAGCGAGACCGCGATCGGCATCGTCATCGGTATCGGCTTCGTCGCCGGGTTCCTTTCGCAGGTCCTGATCGCGCCGTTCGCCGACCGCGGCCATGCTCGTCGCGTCGTGCTGTTCGGCGTGGCCGTCAATGTCGTCGGCCTCCTTCTGATGGGGTTCAGCACCACATTGACACCCATCCTGATCGGCCGGTTCATCTCCGGTATCGGCATCGGCGCCGCCGTCCCGGCAGCACGGCGCATCGTGATCCTCGCCGACCCGAATCACCTGGGCCAGAACCTGGGCCGGCTGCTTGCCGCTGATGTCTTCGGCTTCGCCCTCGGCCCAGCGGTGTCGGCGCTGCTGGTGGGTCCGTTCGGTATCCCGGCGCCGTTCATCGTGGTCGCCGTCGCCACGGCAGTGCTGTTGCCGTTCGTCGCCAGGGTGCAGGTGGAGGAGAGCACCGTTCCCCCGAAGCGGCGCCTCGCCGTCGACCTGCTGAAGATTCGGCCGTTCGCTGGCGCCGTGGTGTTCGGGGCTGCGTTGTTCGTGATGATCGGGTCGTTCGATGCCCTCTGGGCAGTGGTCCACAAGGACCTCGGCACCAACGAATGGATCGCCAACCTGGGTATCACGCTGTTCGCGTTGCCACTCATCGTGCTCGGACCACCCGGTGGTCGGCTGGCGCAAGTGCACGGGCCGTTCCGGATCGCCGCGATCGGCCTCACGCTCGGCGCACTGTTCATGTCGATGTACGGCCTGTTGCCAACCGGCACGTGGATCTTCGCGTTCGCAATGGTCCATGCCGTGGCTGATGGCATCACGGTGTCGAGCAGCGGCGTGGCAGTCGGCATGGTGATCCCCGAGGATCGTCAGGCCGGCGCCCAAGGTGTACTCGGCGCGGCCCAAGCCCTGGCGGCAGGAATCATGGCGGTGGTGACCGCCATGTTGTACGACAACTTCGGTCGCACCACGGCGTATCTGGTGTGCGCCGTGGTCATGCTGATGCTCGTCGCCGTCGGCTCCTGGCTGGCCCGATCGGCCTGGTCGATGAATCGCCCCCTCCACGTCGACCTCCCCGCCTGACAGTGGCCCCGAACCCGAACCCGAGCCCAAACCCCGAGCCCCAAACCCCGGCGATGAGTTTCCGCGCGGACAGGTCGCGCGAAGACTCATCGCTACCGGTGTGGGACCGGCGCCAGCTGAGCGGCAAGACTTGACGGATGGCTGAACTGCTCACACTCGAACGACGCCCCGACGGCGTCGCCCTCCTCACGCTCGCCAACGGCAAGGTCAACGCACTGTCGACCGAACTGCTCGCCGAGATCCGCGCCGCTGCCACCGAGCTCACGAACGACCCGGCGGGCGCCGTCGTGATCACCGGCGGCGATCGGCTGTTCGCTGCGGGCGCCGACATCTCACAATTCGGCGGACCCGACGAGGCCGCCACCATCGGCGCTGCGTTCCACGACGCGCTGGATGCGGTGGCCGCCATTCCCCGGTTCGTGATCGCCGCAGTGAGCGGATACGCGCTCGGCGGCGGCTGCGAACTCGCCCTGGCCTGCGACTACCGGATCGCGTCCGAGAAGGCCGTGTTCGGACAGCCCGAGATCCTGCTGGGCATCATTCCCGGCGGCGGCGGCACCCAGCGCTTGCCACGTCTGGTCGGTGCGAGCCGGGCCAAGGAGATGTGCCTCACCGGTCGCCAGGTGCGCGCCGACGAGGCGTTGCGGATCGGTCTCGCCGACGAGGTCGTCGCACCCGAGGAACTCACCGAGCGTGCAGTTGCCCTGGCCGCGGAAGTTGCTGCGGGAGCGCTGACGGCGCAGGCCATCTGCAAGCGAGCGATCAACGACGGGCTCGACGGGTCGCTGGCCGACGGGCTCGGCCTCGAACGGGCCGCATTCGTCGAGGTCTTCCACACCGACGACGCCCGCACCGGCGTGGTTAGCTTCCTCGAACACGGCCCCGGCAAGGCCACCTTCACCGGCAAGTAGCCCTGAGAGCGATGAACCAACCCGCCGCATCCGGGGGTGTCGCTCATCACCGGGCCCGACTCGGAACGTTCAGGCGTCGACCGCTTCGAGCATCTCGTCGGCTGCCGTCCACGGGTCGGTGACCCGTTCAGCGACCTCAGCGGTGAGTTCGTCCCACCGATCACCCGAGCAGATCTGACGAGCACGCCGTCCGAGCCGCTGCGCCACGATTTCGCGCAGTTCTTCGCCGAGTCGGAACGCCCGCCGGTCGCGGAGATCGCCGGACTGCTCGGAATACTCGCGGTGGGCGAGCACGGCGTCCCACAGCGCAGGAACTCCCTCGCCGGTCGAACCAATCGTGGGGATGATCGGGGGGCGCCACGATTCGTGCGGCAGATCGGACAGGTCGAGCATCTGCATCAGGTCGCGGCTGGTCTCCTCGACTCCTTTGCGATCGGCCTTGTTGATCACGAAGACGTCAGCGATCTCCATCAGGCCGGCCTTGTTCGCCTGCACGCTGTCGCCCCAGCCGGGGTTGACGACCACGACGGTGGTGTCGGCCTTGCCGGCGACTTCGACTTCGACCTGGCCGACACCGACGGTCTCGACCAGGATCCACTTGCGGCCGATGGCGTCGAGGAGACGGACCGCCTCGGGCGTGGCGAGCGACAGGCCCCCGAGGTGGCCGCGCGTTGCCATCGACCGGATGAACACACCCGGGTCGGTCGCGTGATCCTGCATGCGCACGCGGTCGCCGAGAATGGCGCCGCCCGTGAACGGCGACGACGGGTCGATTGCCAGCACGGCGATCTCGAGGTCCTGTTTGCGCAGGTGCCCGATGATCGAGCTGGTGAGTGTGGACTTGCCAGCGCCCGGAGCGCCGGTGATACCCACCGTGTAGCCCGAACCGCTGAGTGGGTAGGCGAGCCGGCCGATGGTGCGGGCATCGTCGTCGCCACGCTCGATCAGTGAGAGGAGACGCGCGAGCGAGCTGCGATCGCCGCCGAGCGCGGCCTGGAACAGCTCGGGGGCAGGGAGTTGTCGTCGTCGGCTCATGTGCTCGACCTCACGCTGCCTCGGCCGCGATGTTCACCACGGTGGTGACTCCGTCGACCCGATCGCGCATGATGCGCTCGACACCCGCCTTGAGCGTGGTGTTCGACGACGGGCACCCCACGCAGGCGCCGGTGAGTTCGACCGACACGAGGCCGGTGATCTCGTCGACGTCGTGCAGCACGATGTCGCCACCGTCTGCTTGGAGGGCCGGGCGGATGATCGCGATGGTGGCTTCGACCTGTTCACGCATGACGACGACCATTCAATCAGCCCGGCCCGTACGATCCCCAGGTGTGATCGCGCTGTCGGCGAGCCCCGTGCTGTTGGCCCACCAGGGCGGCTGGGACGAAGCCTTGCTGATCGGCGGACCGATCCTGGTCATCGTGGGCCTGTTGTGGCTGGCGAAACGCCGCCTCGAGCACGCAGCCTCGCTCAACGGCCACCCCGACCCCGACTGACACCCCACCACCAGCGACCGAAAACCACGTTTGTGTTGCATTCTGGTTGATCCGCTCCACCGGGAATGCAACACAAACGTGGTTTTCGTACGTGGTTCAGCGGCGTTCGATGTGGGCGCCGACGGCGGCCAGGCGCCCGACGATGTCGTCGTAGCCGCGGTCGATGTGATGGATGCCGGTGATCTCGGTCTCGCCTTCGGCGGCCAGACCGGCGACGATCATCGCAGCGCCGGCGCGGATGTCGTGGGCCCGCACGGGCGCTCCCGACAGCCGCAGGACGCCGCGTACGACGGCGTGGTGACCGCTGGTGCGGACGTCGGCACCCAGACGTTGGAGTTCTTCGAGGTAGCGGAACCGACCGGGGTACAGGTTCTCGGTGACGATGCCGACACCGTCGGCCACGGTGAGCATCGTGATGATCAGCGGCTTGTAGTCGGTGGCGATACCCGGATAGGGCAGCGTGGCGACATCGATCGAGCGGAGCCGGTCGGGGGCGATCACCCGCATGCGGTCGCCGTCATGATCGGAGATCGTCGAGATGTCGAGGCCCATGTCGGTGAACCGGTCGAGCAGCATCGTCATGTGTTCGGGGCGGGCCCCTTCGATCTCCAACTCGCCGCCGGCCACAGCGACCGCGGCGATGTAGGTGGCCGCCTGGATCCGGTCGGGCACCGTGTGATGGCTGACCGGGCGCAACTGACCGTGCTCGACGCCGTCGATCACCAGCGTCGACGTGCCGACACCGGAGATCTGGGCGCCCATAGCGACGAGGAACTCGCACAGGTCGGTGATCTCCGGCTCGCGGGCGGCGTTCTCGATCGTGGTGCGACCATCGGCGAGCACGGCGGCGGTGAGCAGGTTCTCGGTGGCACCGACGCTGGGGAAGTCGAAGATGATGTCGGCACCGTGGAGTCGGTCGGCGAACGCTTCGACGTAGCCGTGGCTGAACTTGAAGGTGGCGCCCATCGCTTCGAGCCCGGCGACGTGCATGTCGATCGGGCGGGCGCCGAAGTCGTCGCCGCCCGGCATCGACAGGCGCACGTGACCGCACCGGGTGAGCAATGGGCCGAGCACGTTGATCGACGCCCGGATCCGTTCGACGAGTTCATACGGCGCCACCGGGGTGAGGTCGCCGGTGTCGGTGAGCAGCAGCCGATCAGGGGACGGGCGGTCGATCGAAATGCCGATCGCTTCGAGCAGATCGCCCATGATGGTGACGTCGGCGATGGCGGGCACATTGGTGATCTCGAACGTTCCGTCGGTGAGCAGCGTCGCCGCCATCAGCTTCAGCACCGAGTTCTTGGCACCCGGCACGGTGACGGTGCCCGACAGCGGCCCGTTACCGCGTACGGCGATGACGGGCGCGTCGATGATGGGGTCGGACTCCGCGATCATGGCCCACCAGTATGCTCGGCTCGTGGAGTCAGGCGGGCGCAGGCTGATCCGTCGCTGGCCCGACACCCCCGAGCAACGTGCGCTCCTGTTCGCCCCTCGCCACGACCTGGTGCTCGAAGCGGCCGATGCTCCGGTCGCCGACTCCCCAGTCGCCGATCGGCCCGATCGACCCGAAACGTCAGGGCGATTCCGCCAGGACGACGGGCCGTTCACCGCCTATGAGCGCACCGTCACATCCGATGGCACCACCGGTGAACTCGTGGAGACCACCAGCTACGCCTTCGTGATTCCGTGGTTCGGGTGGTTGTTCCAACGGCCTGTGCGGCGGGTGTTGGCGCGCAACGGTTCGCACCGGAGTTGGTGGGCGCCACCCGACCGTCTCGACTCGACGCAACTGCTCGTGGTCGGACTGCTCGCGGCCGCATCGATGAGCGCTGCGTTCGTGAACACGCTGTTCACGCAAACGGTCAATTTTGCCGCCGACGATTTCGGGATCAGCGACACCGGCATCGGTGTCGCTGGTGCGGTGGTGCGCGCCGGCATCCTGATCGCGCTGCCCGCAGCAATCCTCGCCGACCGCATCGGGCGACGCCGGGTGATCGTGGTGGTGGCCTGGCTCGCTCCGTTGCTGTCACTGCTCGGTGCGCTGGCCCCGAGCTTCGTGATCCTCGTGGCCACCCAGACCGTCGCCCGCCCGATGGGCATCGCACTGGCGTTCCTGGTGGGGGTGGTCGCGTCGGAGGAGATGCCGCGCAGCAGCCGGGCCTATGCCGTGAGTGTGTTGGCGATGGCGTCGGGTTTCGGTGCCGCTGTTGCCGTGCTGTCGCTGCGCTTCGCCGACATCGGCGAGAGCGGCTGGCGTTACGTCTACGTGATCGCTGCGATCTGGTGCATCGTCGCGCTGGACCTGACCCGGCGCCTCCCCGAGACCCGGCGCTTCACCGTTGCCCACATCGACAAGACCACGAAGGCGCCGCGCTTCAACCTCCGCCGGCTCGCGTTGATCGCTGCGGTTGCGTTCATCGGCAACATTTTCATCGCCCCGGCCAGCTTCTTCCAGAACCGGTACCTGGCCGACATCCGCGACTTCTCGGGCGGCATGATCGGCATCTTCTCGATCGCTGTCGGCACTCCAGCGAGCATCGGCCTGATCTTGGGCGGGCGGGTCGCCGACACCAGCGGACGCCGACGGCTGATCGCGTTCACCCTGCCGCTCGGGACGGCTGCGATCGTCGCTGCGTTCGCTGTCGGTGGCCCTCCATTGTGGGCGTTCTCGCTCATCGGCGGCATCTTGTCGAGCGCTGCCTATCCGGCGCTTGCGGTGTATCGCACCGAGTTGTTCCCCACCGGCAACCGCAGCCGAGCCGCTGGATTCATCACTGCCGCCGCACTGATCGGCGGGATCGGTGGACTGCTCCTCACCGGATGGCTGCTCGACGCCGGCTGGTCATACGGTCAGGTGATGTCGCTGCTCGGGCTGTGCCAACTCGCCGTGACCATGCTGGTCGTCGTCGCCTATCCCGAGACCGCCCACCTCGAACTCGAAACGCTCAATCCCGAGGACACCCCCATCGACCTCCACCACGTCGACCCCAATTCCCCGCACGGCTGAACGAACGCCCGCTCATCGACGTTCTGTGTGAGCAATGACGTGCAACCCGACGATCTGGGCTCACGCAGAGTCCCGTCAAACCGTTACCGACAGCCCGTCGACGAAGCTCGCAACTGCGGCGGCGATCGTGGCGTCGGCGCCCTTCAGGTCGTGGCGGGCACCTTCGATCCAGATGTGCTCGACGGGTGCCGGGATCGTGGCAGTCCACTCGATCAACTCGTCGGGTGAGCCGAACGGGTCCTTCGTCCCGGAGATGAACAGACACGGTGCGGAGATATCGACGAGATGTTCCACCCGCAGGCGCTCAGGCTTCGCGGGCGGGTGCAGCGGATAGCAGATCAGCACCAACCCGGCGAGGCGAGCAACCGGTCCACCGCCGTCGACGTCGGCAGCAACCATCGACGTCATCCGACCGCCCATCGAACGACCACCCATCACCACCGGGCCACGCCGCCGGCGCACGGTCGCAAGGTCGTCGCGGATCGCTGCCATCAGCTTCGGCACCCGATCCGGAGGTCGGCGGCCCTGCTTTCGATACGGGAAGTCGAGTCGCTCGACCGAAGCCGACGAACCCAGTTGCTGCTCGATCGCAACCAGGCTCGAATGATCGCGACCCGACCCTGCACCCGGGTACAGCAGCACGGTCGGCTTGGCCATCAGCGAGTCACGGGCGCGAGCAGGACGGACGTCACTCGGGCGTCCTGCTCAACACTCGGCGCGCTTCGGCGAGGTCGCTCATTGCCTTGGCCGCATCGACGCTGGCACCGCCGTGGTCGGGGTGCACGTCGCGCATCCGTTCGCGAAACTTGGCCATCACGTCACGCTTCGACGGGGTCTTGGAACCCAACTCGAAACCGAGCACACCCAGCGCCCACGCTCGGGGATCGGCGAGGGCTTCGAGTGCCAGGGTCTGCGACCCGGCGAGATAGGCGATCATCGCCGGCCCGATCGGGCCCCGCCATCGCGCCGCCTTCTGCAGCACCGGCACGATCGCCCGACGATGCTCGGGAGCAAAACGTTCGACGGCATAGATCGCGCCGAGCACCTGCGCCAGGTCGGTGCCGACCGAGCGGAAGTCGAACGAGATGTCGTCGCCGTTGCCGATCATCTGATGGTGGCTCTTGGCCAGACCGTGGCGATCGACCTGGAACCGGTGACGGAGCCGAGGCTGCACGATCTGGTCGCCGCGCTCGATCGAGCCGAGGAGCCGGTGGACGTCGGTGACCAGATCGTCGTCGACGCCGAACAGGTACTCGGCCACGATGGCACCGAGCAGCAGGCCGCCGAAGCCGGGCGCCGGATCGACGGGCAAGACGAGATGACCGAGCGCGAGACGCCGCGTCGGCTGCGCCGGCCGCGAGTGCCAGATCTCGATCTCTGCCAGCAGCACGGCGCTCAGACGTAAGGTCGCAGCAGCGAGCGCAGTTCCTGCGCAGCACCGATGATGTCCGACTCGGCGGTGTCGCCAGGTGACCCCGTCGCCGCATCGGCGTTGATGAGTTCCACGAGGGCGTCGACGCCACCGACGGCGCCGGCCCACGGACGATGCGCCATCCCGTACGGCGGGATCTTGGCGTCGACATGTGGCGACAGCTCGATCAGATCGGTCCGGGCGCCGCCGTCCATCGGATCCTTCGCTAGGCGGTCGGCAGCGAGGAACATCGTGCTCAACGCACCCTCCGGCGGCGCAGCGTCGGCATCGCCGCCGTCGCCGAGCAGTTCTCCGGCCTCGATCGCGTCGAGCAGGTCATCGACCGCGTGCTCGGCGTCGGTGGCGACCAATACGGTGGTGCCGACCCAACGGTGTGGCACCTCGGAGGCGATGAGCGCCTCGGTGAGCACGGCGCGGTCGGCGTCGGACCATTCGTCGAGGCCGAACTCGGTCGACTCGGCGCCGTCGTCGAGCGCGATAGCGAATGGCCCGAGGATCGTGTCGAGTTGGTCGAACAATACGTCGACGTCGGCTTCGACCACTTCGGGGACGATGACTTCGTCGCCCTCCCACACGTGAGGCAACTCGGCCTCGGCGAGCGCTTCGGACAGCTCGGCGCGCTGGTCCAAGTTCCAGCCGGACACGTCGTAGTGGACCTTGACGACGTCGGGGTCGTTGGGGTCGAAATCGAACGGTTGACCGGATGCGGCGCGTTCTTGCTGCGCCTCGTCACCGGACTGTTTGTTCACGAAAGCCACGCCCGAACGCTATCGGCAGTCGTGGTCCGCTCGAAGTCGTGAGTCCTGCTCGTGTTCAGATCGCTCCGAGGAAGCGTTCGGTGCGTTCGTACTCGTCGTGTTGGTTGAGCGGGTCGCGGAACCCGTGCCCCTCCCCCTCGTAGACGACGTAGTCGACGTCGCCGCCGCCGTGTCGGATGCGCTCCACGAGCAGATCGCTCTGGCCGACCGGCACCACCGGATCGTCGGTGCCGTGGAACAGCAGCAGCGGGCCGGCGATCTGATCGGCACGGTGCAACGGGGAGAGGGTCTCCATCAGCTCGGCAGTGGCCGGGTCGTCAGATGGTCCGACGAGGGTGTCGGTGTAGTGCAATTCGAAACGGTGTGTGGCCGAGGCCAGGTCGGCGATGTCGCTGACCGGATACGACGCCACTCCTCCGGCGACTAGGTCGGCATGATCGGCGAGCATGCCGAGCACCGTCAGCCCGCCCGACGATCCGCCCATCATCACGGTGCACTGCGGCGTCGACCAGCCCGAGCGATGAGCGTGTTCGATCAGCGCTGCGGTGTCGTCGACATCCATGCGGCCCCACCCTCCATTGAGCGCACGCTGATGGCTGCGCCCGTGGCCGGTGGTGCCCCTCGGATCCACGACGAGCACGTCCCACCCGCGACTCCACCAGTAGGCGATGCGCGGCCGGAAGTCGACCTGCCACTGGTCGGTCGGACCGCCGTGCACCCAGCACAGCAGCCGGCCCGTTCCCGCTGTGTAGCGCCGGGCGTGCAGCTCGACGCCGGTCGGAGTCTCCGCCGTGACCAGTTCGGGTTCCGGCAGCTCGACGTGATCCCAGCCCGCCACCGGACCCACGGCGAGGACGGTCCGATCCCAGCTGGCGGTGTCGTACACGACCACCTGAGTGGGCGTCCGGGCACCGGTCCGTAACGCCACCAACACCCCGCCCACCCAGCCGAGCTGACCGTGCACACCACGCGCCACGTCGCGAACCCGGCCCGTGCGCCGTTCGACCACACACAGTCGACCGAAGCCGCGCTCGTTGCGGGCGAAGGCGACGAACTCACCATCGGGCGACGAGCCGTAGCTCCGTTGACCCATCCCCCACGTCGGCCCCGCCTGCTCGGCCTCCTCGACGGCGACGGGCTGGTCGTCGACATACACGTTCAGCCAGCCAGACGCATCGTGCACACACGCCAGCGAACCGTCGTCACACCATCGGGGCTGCTGCACCGCTGCGTCGGCCGGGCGCCATCGCGTCAGTTCCGGCGTCTGCGAACCGATTCGCGCAGTCACGACGTGGGCGGCATCCCACGGCATCGACGGCGGGCTCCACCCGCTCCACACCACGCCGACGGAGTCGCCGGCCACATGCGGGTCGAAGCAGAACGCGTCGCCGCCGTCGTCGAGTCGAACTGCCGCCTGGTCAGCGGTGTCGTCGCCGCCGGTCGTCAGCGGCACCTGCCAGACCTCGGCCTCGTCGACGACCACCACGACGAAGCTGCCATCAGGCGACACGCTGGGTGCACGGCACTCGCGCTCGAAGGTGGTGAGCTGTCGTGGTGAACCAGCGAGCGGCTGGCACCACAGTTCGCCGTCGACGGCGACGTACACGATCCCGCTCGCGTCGGGCAGCCAGTCGAAGCAACCACCACCCATCCCACGTCCGGGTGATGGTGCGGGCGCCGTGGTCAAATGTCGTTCCGGTCCGCCGGTCGCAGGGATCAGCACGATCCCGGTCGCTCGTTGCCACCGCACGACGACTGCGACGTCGGCGCCGGTCGGCGACATTCGCGGTTCGGTGAGATCGCGACCCTCCAGACACCACTCGACGGGGATCTCCACCCGCATCGGGTCCATCAGGGCAGGCGAAGGCATGTCACCCGACAGTAGGCCAGGAAGTACCGTGAGGCCATGTCAACGTCGTCGCGCCAACAGCCGGACCGCAACCTCGCGATGGACCTGGTGCGCGCCACCGAGTCGGCGTGCCTCGCAGCCGCTCGCTGGGTCGGGCGCGGCGACAAGAACGCAGCCGACGACGCCGCGGTCGAAGCAATGCGGCTGTCGCTGTCGACGGTGGCGATGGACGGTGTGGTCGTCATCGGTGAAGGCGAGAAGGACGACGCCCCGATGCTGTACAACGGCGAACACGTCGGCGACGGCAGCTCCCCCGACGTGGACGTGGCAGTCGACCCGATCGACGGCACCACGCTCACCGCTCAGGGAAAGACCAACGCGCTCGCGGTGATCGCCGTGGCCGACCGCGGTTCCATGCTCGATCCCGGCCCATCGTTCTACATGGAGAAGATCGCGGTCGGCCCCGATGCCGTCGGCTCGATCGACATCACCGCCACCCCCACACAGAATTTGCGCTGGATCGCCAAGGCCAAGGGCGAAGAGGTCCGTGACCTCACCGTGGTCATCCTCGACCGGCCCCGCCATGCCGAACTCATCGGCGAGGTCCGCGCTAGCGGGGCCCGCATCCGGTTGATCACCGACGGCGACGTCTACGGCTCGGTTGCCACCTGCTGGCCCGATGCGGGCGTCGACGTGCTCTTCGGCATCGGCGGCACCCCCGAAGGCGTCATCTCAGCGGCCGCCATGAAGGCGATGGGCGGCGAGATCCAGGCCCGCTTCTGCCCGCAGAGCGACGAGGAACGCGATGCGATGATCGAGGCGGGATTCGACCTCGATCGGGTGCTCGGCCAGGACGATCTGATCGAGAGCGACAACTGCTTCTTCGCCGCCACCGGCCTCACCGACGGGGCGCTGCTGCGAGGGGTCCGGTTCGACAAGCGCGGCGCCCGCACGCAGAGCTTGGTGATGCGTTCGCGCAGCGGCACCGTTCGCATGATCGACGCGCAACATCAGGTGTCGAAGCTGCGCGAGTTCGCGGCGATCGACTACTGAGCCCGGCCGAGCGCCGACCGACGGGTTCCGGGTTCAGCGGGTGATCGAGCCGCTGACCCAGCGGGTGATCGAGCGTGGGAGCAGATCGCTGCCGGTGACGGCCACCTTGTAGAGCGCGCCGGGCACCGAGATGGTCTTGTTCTTGGCGACGTCACGCAGTCCGCACGACGCCACCTGTTCCACCGTGGTCCACGCAAGATCGGGGACCTTCATCGCGAGGCCCGAGGTGTTGCTGTACTCTTGGAACTCGGTCTTGGTGAGGCCCGGGCACAAGGCCGTGACGTGCACGCCGGAACCCTTCACCTCGCTGTGCAGCGCCTCGGACAGACTGGTGACGTAGGCCTTCGTGGCGGCGTACACCCCGAGCCCCGGCGACGCCTGGAAGCTGGCCACGCTCGACACGTTGAGCAGGTAGCCGCGACCACGCGGCACCATGGCGGCGAGTGCGGCGTGGCTGAGCACGGTGAGGGCCTTGACGTTCAGCTCCACTTCGTCGGCGAGGCGTTCGACATCGAGTTCGTGGAACACACCGCTGGTGCCGAAGCCGGCGTTGTTGACCACGAGGTCGATCGGCGACTCGGTCGAGGCGATGCGTTCAACCGTCGCGGCCTGACCTTCCGCGGTGAGCAGATCGGTTTCGAGTACCTCGAAACCGTCGTACCGAGCAGCGATCTCGGCGAGTCGGTCGCCACGGCGCGCCACCAACACCGTCGGCACACCAGCCTCGCCCAACAGTCGGGCCATCTCCGCGCCGATCCCCGACGAGGCTCCGGTGACGAGAGCAGACGTGAACGGGTAGGTGGCCATTCCCGCAACCTACCGGCGCGCCAACAAACTGCTGTGTGCCCCATACCGGCACCCATCTGGACACGCTGATGCGTTTCAACGCCTCTGCGTGTCGGCCCTCGAGCGGGCTCGGTCCAACGACGTTTGAAGTTGGGCGCTGGGCGATTGCAGTGGCACATCGCGCCGGTTCCGGCTGACAGCTTGCTCCAGTCCGAGCAGAGCGGCAGATCTGGCGTGTATCGGTTCTCTCACATTGGGTCGCTAGAAGTTTCCGCTGGAGCATCCACGGGGGGCTCAGTTCTCTTCGGTGATGCTGAGCGTTCGACAACTGATCTCGAATCCCTCCGATGGATGTGATTGCCTCACGTTCAGCGTTCTTGAACGGTCCTCGAGTCAAATGCCGCACCGACCGCTGTACCCACGCCGGCGCCTATCGCGATGCCCATTCCGGTTCCAGATCCGCCCGAGGCGAGCAGTCCTGCGATCAGACCGATCCCGGCTCCAACAGAGATGCCGACACCGGTCCATTGCCACGTAGCTGCCTCGGTCGTCATGGGAGCTCTTCTTGCGACCATCGGCTTCTCCATCTCTCGAACGGGTGAATGATTGTCATAGTCCCAACCTTGCACGTAAGGCGGCGCCGGGTAAGGGCCCGACGTCCCTACCTGTTGACCCGGAGACCGTCAACGAACGATGGACGCCGGGACTCGTCAATCGTCTTCGGTGTCGTGAAGCGTCGCAGGGATGTCTCGGCTGATGTGGAGGAGCCTCCAGACGTCGATCAGGCTGTCTCGCTCCACGTAGAACATCAGGTACGGGTGTCGGGCAATGGGCAGCGCTCGCAGGCCCGGTACACCGAGTTCGTACGCGAAGCGCAGCGTTCCGAGCTGTGGGTTCTTGCCGGCACGCCGAGCGGTTCTCTCGACGGCGTCGATGAAACGGCGAGCAACGTCTCGGCCCGCTTCGCTGAGGTAGTAGTCCACCGC
>Ga0105055_10003394_pt1 | contig 24056 bp, 19 predicted proteins | sample BON03_FD_78090 | JGI IMG/M metagenome (GOLD analysis project Ga0105055, IMG submission 78090) | Freshwater microbial communities from Lake Bonney liftoff mats and glacier meltwater in Antarctica - BON-03 | ecosystem: Environmental > Aquatic > Freshwater > Ice > Glacier meltwater | place: Lake...
CACTCAAAGAAGATGCGCACCGAGAGGCAGCGCTCATCACCTTCCTGGTCACGCTCAGCGGCCTCACGCTGTGGGGCGTGGGCTCTGCCTTCTGGGGCGTGGTCGCCGGTGCGATCGCGCTGCTTGTGCAACAGTACCGATTCCAAAAATAGACCGACCATGACCATTCTTTTTGTTGCCGATCCCCTTTCGTCCTTCAACACAACCAAGGACACCACCTTTGCCATGATGCGCGAGCTGCAGCGCCGCGGCCACACCATTGCCGCCTGCGAGCCGCAGCAGCTGCAGTGGCAGGCCGGCGCTCAGGTGAGCGCGCTGGTGCGCCGCGTCACGCTCACCGGCACGCTGGACGACTGGTACCGGGTGGAGCACCAAGGGCGTGAGGCGCTGTGTGATTTTGATGCGGTGCTGATGCGCAAAGACCCGCCGTTTGACAGCGAGTTTTTCTACGCCACCCACCTGCTGGAGCAGGCTGAGAGAGAGGGCGCGCGCGTCTTGAACAGCCCGCGCGCGCTGCGCGACCACCCGGAAAAGCTCGCGCTGATGGAGTTTGCGCAGTACGCGCCGCCGACACTGGTGACGCGCTCGGCCGACACGATCCGCCAGTTTCACGCCGAGCAGCACGACATCATCCTGAAGCCGCTCGACGGCATGGGCGGCACCGGCATCTTCCGCGTCGGACCGGATGGCATGAACCTGGGCGCCATCATCGAGACGCTGAACCAGGGCGGCGCGGTGAGCGTGATGGTGCAGCGCTACCTGCCCGAGATCGCAGCTGGCGACAAGCGCTTGTTGTTGATCGGCGGGAAGGTGGCGCCTTTTGTGCTGGCGCGCATTCCGCAGGGCAGCGAGGTGCGTGGCAACCTGGCAGCTGGCGGCAAGGGCGTGGCCCAGCCCCTGAGCGAGGAGGACCGTGCCGTGGCCGAGGCGATGGCGCCGTTGCTGGCGGCGCGCGGCCTGCTGCTGGTGGGGCTGGACATGATCGGCAACCGGGTGACCGAGATCAATGTCACGAGCCCGACCTGCTTTCAGGAGATTCAGCAGCAGACCGGCTTTGATGTGCCCGCCATGTTTGTCGATGCGCTGGAGGCGGTGCTGGCTGTTGCGCCGACAAAGGTGCGGGCATGACGCCCGACGAGCCGGGCACCAAGCCCAAGGCACCCGAGGCCGTGGTCAATGCGCAACCGAGCGCCGGACCGCCCGCACAACCCCGCAATCCCCTGCACGGGGTGACGCTGGATGCCATGGTCACCGCCTTGGTGGAGCACCACGGCTGGGCTGGGCTGGGCGAGCGCATTCCGGTGCGTTGCTTCAATGTTGACCCGAGCGTGGCCTCAAGCCTGCGCTTCCTGCGCAGAACACCGTGGGCGCGCGCGAAGGTTGAGGGGCTTTACCTCGCAACGCTTCGGGCGCAGCGGCGCGCATCGCGCCACGGTTAGCGCCCGGTCAATCGCCAACAAGCAGCCTGGTGAGGGCAGTCCATGGCTTGAGCGCCCGCTCACCCTGCCAATCGGCCACGTTTGTCTCTTCGCGGGAGCAACCCTGTTTGTGGCGCGCCAGGGCTTGGGTTACAACCGGTGCCCAACCCAGTGAACCCTGTCTCAAACCCGCCCATGCCCGACACGCTTGATCTGTCATCTGCTGTTTTCACAAAGACCGACATCGGACAGCAAGAAATTCGAACCCGATCGCTGGGTCTGAGTCCGCTGGTGCGCCGCATCCTGGTGATCGCCGATGGCAAGAAGAGTGGGGCTGAGCTGGCGGCCTTTCTGCCGAACGCCGATGCCATCCATGCGGTGCTGGAGCAGCTGCTCAGCCTGAGCTGTCTGCGTTCAGAAACAAGCATCGACACACCCGGTCGCCCTGCCCCCAAGACCAGCACCAAATTAACCCGGTCAGGCGCCAGCGCAGCACCGTTGGTTGACATTCCTGAGCTCCCGCCAGCCGCCATGCGCAGCGCCAAAGACAACGAGATGGCACGCAACTTCATGATCAACTCGATCAACTCGATCATCGGCCTGCATTCGCGGATTTCACTCATCACAGACATCGCAGCCGCCACGGGAACAGAAGAATTGCGCCATGCCTACTTTGCCTGGCAGGCCAGCATGGGCGACCACGGCATGGGCAAGAAGCGCTTGCCCGAGCTGACAGAAAAGCTGTTCAAGGTGCTGTGAACACGCGGCTTGCACGCCGCGCGTCAGCTGCTGACTCAAGGTTTTGCGCTGCCGGAAAACACGTTGAGCACCACAACGCCCGCAACGATCAGCCCCATGCCCAGCGCGGCGGCCAGGTCGATGGTCTGGTCGTAGACCACCCAGGCCACCAGGGTGATCAGCACGATGCCCAGGCCCGACCAGATGGCGTAAGCCACGCCAACCGGGATGGTTCTCAAGAACAGCGAGAGGCAATAGAACGCCACCGCATATCCCAGCACCACAACAACCGAGGGCGCCAGCCGGGAGAAGCCCTCACTGGCCTTGAGCGCGCTGGTGCCCACCACCTCGGCGGCGATGGCGATCGCGAGCAGCAGCCAAGCGTTCATGCGTCGGCTCCAGCGCTCAGAGTTTTTCGGTCTCGCCCGCTTTGGGCTGCCACTTCATCAGCCGCTTCTCGATCTTGCTCACGGCGCCATCAAGCACCAGCGCAAAGCAGGTCAGCACCAGAATGCCGGCCATCACGGTGTTGATGTCGAACTGGCCCTCGGCCTGCAAGATCAGATAGCCCACGCCACGCGAGGAACCCAGGTATTCGCCCACCACCGCGCCCACGAACGCCAAGCCGACCGAGGTGTGAAGCGAGCTGAATACCCAGCTGGTGGCGCTGGGCAAATACACATAGCGCAGCAACTGCTTTTTGTTGGCACCCAGCATGCGCGCGTTGGCCAGCACCACCGGGCTCACCTCTTTCACGCCCTGGTAGACGTTGAAAAAAACGATGAAAAACACCAGCGTCACACCGAGCGCCACCTTGGATGCCATGCCCAGGCCGAACCAGACCGCGAAGATGGGTGCCAGGATGATGCGCGGCATGGAGTTGAGCGCCTTGATGTAGGGCTCCAGGATCGCCGAGGCCATGGGGCTGAGCGCCAGCCACAGGCCCGCGCCCAGACCGCTGGCAGCGCCAATGCCAAAGGCCATCAGCGTCTCGGCCAGGGTCACATAGAGGTGGATGTAGATGTCGGCATCGGTGACAAACCAGACCCAGATACGCTCAAAAATCTTCAGCGGCTCACCGAAGAAAAACGCAGCCTGGCGGTCGTTGTCGAACATGAAGTTTGGCAGCAGGCCGGGCTTGGTCATCGCGTGCCAGAACACGAAGATCAGCACCAGAATGCCGATCTGCCACAGGCGCAGGGTGGCGGCGCGGGGTTTGATGAGGTTCCACATGGTGTGCGTTGGCTCAGGCCACTTTCTGCAGTTGTTGCTGGTAGCCCTTGAGCACCTCTTCGCGCAGCACTGCCCAGATGGCGGCGTGCAATTCCAGGAAGCGGGGCGTCTTTTTCACCTCTGCCACATCGCGCGGTCTCGCCATATCGATGGTGAATTCACCAATGACACGCGCGGCTGGACCGGCGCTCATGATCACCACACGGTCGCTCATGGCGATGGCTTCGTCGAGATCGTGGGTGATGAACAGGATGGCTTTGCGTTGATGACCCTCCGAGGCGGAGTGTTTCGGGCTTGGGGTGGCCCGGCGCCCTTCTCCGCTCCAGAGCGCCAGTACCTCGTTCTCCATGAGCTGACGGGTCTGGATGTCGAGGGCGGAGAACGGTTCATCCATCAGGATGATGTCGGGGTCGAGCACCAGGGTTTGCGCCAGGCTGGTGCGCTTGCGCATGCCACCGCTGAGCTGGTGCGGGTAGCGGTCGCCAAAGCCGCCCAGGCCAACGCGGCGCAACCAGTCTTCGGCTTGCGCCCGAGCTTCCGGTTCAGGGGTGTCACGAAACTCCAGACCGGCCATCACGTTTTGTAGCGCGGTGCGCCAGGGCATCAGGCTTTCGGTCTGGAACATGTAGCCCGCTCGCGTGTTCACATCGTGCAGCGGTTCGCCAAAAACGTGGGCTGTGCCCTGGCTGGGGGCGAGCAGCCCAGCCGCCACGTTGAGCAACGTGCTCTTGCCGCAGCCAGTCGGACCGACCACGCTCACGAACTCCCCCGCGCCCACGGTAAGGTTTACCTGCTCAACAGCGGTGTAGCGCTGGCCAGGGTCGTCCTTGCTGATGAATGTGCAGGCAACGTCGCGGAGTTCGATGGCGGGTTTCATGTGGGTGCTTGGGGCGTCGTGGGCCATGTGTGGAGTGGGGATTCGGCAAAGATCGCCATGAGCTTGAGCAAGAACCCAGCCCTTGCACAACGCAAGGGAGTGGGGTGCGGCATCCGGCGCGCATGTCCCCGCCCAGAACGCCTGCGATCCGGCTTTGCCGGTCGGTCTACAGCGCCCCTTGGGAGGCAGAGCGCGGCGACGGGAGTGGGTCTCGCCGTGCGCAGCGCGGGTTGTTATCTGTACTTTGCGTTTGCCTTCTTTGCAAACGCGTTGGTGTACACCGCTGTCAGATCCAGCTTGGCCGCCGCCAGCTTGGCGTCGGCGCTGGCCAGTGCGCGCAAGGCGGTCTCCGGGCCTTTGGCCGGGAACATGCCGTCTGGCGACAAGGCCTTTTGCGCGGCCAGGAAACCGTCGATGTAGATCGCGCGGTCGCCCAGCAGGTAACTCTCGGGCACCACCTGGATGATGTCGCCCGGGCCGGCGTTCTGTATCCACTGGTTGGCGCGCACCATGGCGTTGGCCATGGCCTGCACCGTGTTGGGGTTCTTGTCGATGAAGGACTGCGGGGCATACAGGCAGCCGCCGGGCATGGGGCCGCCAAAGATCTTTTCCGATTCGGCCACGATGCGGGTGTCGGCCACGATTTTGAGGTCGCCAGAACGCTGCAGCAGGGTGATCACCGGGTCGAGGTTGCTGATGGCGTCGATCTGGCCCGAGCGCATCGCAGCCACCGCGCCGCTGCTGGCACCGACACCGATGATGCTCACATCGCTGGGCTTCAAGCCCGCCTTGGCGAGCACGAAGTTGGCCATGATGTTGGTCGAGCTGCCAGGCGCCGTCACGCCAATTTTCTTGCCTTTGAGGTCGGCCACGGTCTTGAAGTTGGGCATCGTCTTGGGATTGACACCCAGCACAATCTGCGGCGCGGCGCCCTGCAGCACGAAGGCACGCATGTCCTGGCCCTTGAACTGCATGTTGATGGTGTGCTCGAAAGCACCCGAGACCACGTCGGCGCTGCCGCCCACCACCGCGGCCAGCGCGCGCGAGCCGCCTGCGAAGTCAACGATGGTGAGATCGAGCCCTTCGTCCTTGAAGTAGCCGAGCTGCTCGGCGATGGTCAGCGGCAGGTAATAAAACAGGTTTTTCCCGCCCACGGCGATCATCACCTTGGGCTTCTCGATCGCCTGCGCAAACACCAGGCGTGGAAGGGCGGCGGCGGCGATCGAGCCTGCGATGAGGTGGCGTCTTTGCATGGTGTCTCCTGTTTGTGAAAGTTGGGGCGGAGATGTCCCGCCGCAGGGTGCATCCTACCGTCGGTGTCTGCGGCTTGAACCCGGGCCTTCCCTATGGCACTGCGCCTTCCCTGCGTGGCGGCTCAGGCCACCGGCCAGCCGTCGACAAACACTTTCAGTTCGTCTGGCGCAAACGCGGTCCAGGCCTCGTCAGAGGTCAGTGGCGTGGTGACGATCACCGCCGCCCGGTCGCCGGGCTGGTTGAGTTCGGCAAAATTCACCTTGTAGTCCTGATCTGTCAGCGTGGCCAGGGCAAAGGGGTGCTGGCGCACCAGGTAGTGCAGCTTGGTGCTGCAGTGCGCCCACATCGCCTCGCCGTTGGAGAGCAAGAAGTTGGCGCTGCCGAAGGCTGCGATCTGCGGAATCAACTCGCGCAGGGTATGGGTGAGTTCTTGCACCGTCGGCAGCGCGGCGTGGGACTTGGCGAGCTCTTGCATCAGCCAGCAAAACGCGCGTTCGCTGTCGGTGCTGCCCACGGGGTGAAACGCACCGTGCAGCTTGGGGTGGTAGTTTTTCAGGTCGCCGTTGTGGGCAAACACCCAGTGCCGGCCCCAGAGCGCACGGCTGAACGGGTGCGCATTTTCCAGCGCCACCGCGCCCTCGGTTGCCTTGCGCACATGGGCAATGATGTTTTTGCTTTTGAGCGGGTAGCCGCGCAGAAACGCCGCCATCTGCGACTCGGCTGCGCGCTCGTGGTCGACAAACAGCCGCAGCCCACGCCCTTCAAAAAACGCAATGCCCCAGCCGTCGGCGTGGTGGTCGGTTTTGCCGCCGCGCTGGCAAAAGCCGGTGAAGCTGAAGGTGGCGTCGGTGGGGGTGGCGCAATTCAGGCCGAGAAGCTGACACATGGTGGGAGATTGTGCCTCCGCGCTTTGTCGCTGCCCTGGGGCTGATTTCCGAGACACGCTTAACGTCTGCCCGACCTCAACGCTCAGCGGCTGGCGGGGTGCTCCCGCAGCCGCCAGGCCGCCACCAGCGCCAGCGCGCACAGCGCAGCCAGCATCAAAAAGGTTTCGTTGAAGGCGGTCAGGCGGGCTGGGTTGGTGCTGGCCGTATCCAGCCGAAATCCGTAGGCGCTGATGCGCCATTCGAGCACGATGCCGCACAGACTCACGCCAGCCGCACCGCCGAGCATGCGCAGGAAATTGATCACGCTGGAGCCTTGCGGAATGTGCGTGTGGCCCAGGCCGCGCATGGCGCCGATGTTGAGCGAGGGCAAGATAAAGCCCAGCCCGATGCGGCCCAGAATGGCCCAGCTCACCAGCAGCGCAATGGTGGTGCCGGGCCGGCTCAGGTCGATGGTGACCATGAGCGCGAACGAGGCAGCGAGCAGCGCCAGGCCGATGCTGACCAGCCGGTGCGTGGGCTGGCGGTCGGCCAGGCGGCCGACGATGGCGATGGTGACGGCCAGCACCAGGCCGGCCGGCAGCAAGATGCCACCCACGTACGACGCCGACAGGCCCAGCCCCATCTGCATGTAAACCGGCAACAAGTAGGTTGAGCCGAACAGTGCAATGCCGTAGATGAAGGCGACGATGCTGCCCATGGCAAAACGCCGGTCGGTGAACATCGAGAGGTTCATGAGCGGTGCCACCGCGCCATCGGGTCGGCGGCCATGGTTCTTGAGCATGCGCCGCTGCAATGTCACGAAGCCGACCAGCGCCAGCGCGGCGCTGCCCAGGAATACCGCTGCGCTGCCGGTACCGCTGTGCAGCGCCACCAGGCCATTGAGCAGGCACAGGGTGCCCACCGTGGCCAGCAGCAGGCCCGGCCAGTCCAATGTGGCACCGCGCGGGTCGGCGGCAGCGCCACCTGGTGCGTTGGTCGGCACATAACGGCGCGCCAGCCACAGCGAGACCAGGCAAAACGGCACCACCATGTAGAAGATGGAGCGCCAGCCCAGGCCGTCCACCAGCAGGCCGCCGATGCTGGGCCCGATGGCCGGCGCCAGCACCACGCCCATGCCAAAAATGCCGCTGGCGCGGCCCTGCTCGTTGGGCTTGAAGGCACGCAAGATAATGATGGCCGGAATCGGCTGCACCACGCCCGCTGCCAGGCCTTCGGCTACGCGCGCGACCAGCACCAGCGGGAAGTGCTGCGCCAGCCCACCCGCTACGCCGCCAGCCAGCAACAGCCACATGCAGCCTTCGTAGGTGCGCCGGTAGCCGTAGCGCGAGAGCAGCCAGGGCGTGGTGAGCATGGACACCGTCATCGCAGCCATGAAGCCCGAGCTGACCCACTGGGCGCGCTCCTGGCCGAGCCCGAAATGCTGGCTCAGGTCGGGGATCGCCACGTTGATGATGGTCGACGACATGATCGACGCCATCGTGCCCACCATCACCGACAGCAACAGCAGCCAACGGTAGCGCTCGCCGTGGCGCGCACGCAAGGCGGCAATCGAGTGGTCCGGCGCCTGGGGCTTGAGCGGCGCGTTCATGGTTTTGTGGTTCTGCGACGCTGCGCGTCTTGCCACACGCGCCACACCAGCAGCAGCGCTGGCACGCTGTGCAGCAGCAGATCGAATATGTCGAGTGGGCGGGTCAGCTGGCCCTGCGTCAGTGTGCGCAGCTTTTCGATCAGGTGTGGCTCGGGTAGCACTGGCGCCATCAGCAGCCAGAGCGCGATCAGCACCAGCCACAGCAGCGCAATGCGATCAAACCAGCGCATCAGGCACCAGAGGTGTCGCGGCTTTGCGCGGCAGCGTCGTCGGCAACGCAACGTGCGCAGATGCAGGCAACATTTACCCTGTCAGCGGGCAGTCGGACCAGCAGGTCGGCGGAGAAGCTGACGGAGAAACACCAGCAGGTGGGCTGGGCTTGGCCGGTGGTCTCTTTGAGCGCGATGGCGCAGCTGTTTGCACCACCGCACAGGGGGCAGCAGCTGGTATCGAGAGGGGTCGCTTGGGTGTCGAACATGGGCGTTTGCGAAGAGGGGATGTGGTAATTTACAGCGGCCTATGTTCACCTGTCCTCGGTTTCCCTGTTCCGTCTTTGTTCGCTCACTGTGCGTTGCCGTCTGGTGCGCCGCGCTGTCGCTGGGCGCAACCGATGCAAACGCCGCCGGTGCGTTGGCGCACAGCGTGCCCAACAACCTGGCCCAGCGCATGATGGCCTGCACCCTGTGCCACGGTGCCGAGGGCCGCGCCACCGCCAGCGGCTACTTCCCGCGCATCGCCGGCAAGCCAGCCGGTTACCTCTTCAACCAGCTCACCCACTTTCGTGACGGCCGTCGGCAAAATCCTGGCATGGCCAACCTGCTTGACCACCTGTCCGACGCCTACCTGCGCGACATCGCCGAGCATTTCGCCGCCATCGACCTGCCGTACCCGCCGCCACAAACCAGCCGTGTCCCGCTTGAGGTGCGGGAGCGCGCCGAGGCGCTGGTGCGCCTGGGCGATCCAGCGCGAAAGTTGCCGGCCTGCGTCGCCTGCCATGGCGAGCGGCTCACCGGTGTGAATCCGGCCGTGCCTGGCCTGCTGGGGCTGCCGCGCGACTATTTGATCGGCCAGCTCGGTGGCTGGCAGACCGGTCTGCGCCTGGCACACGCGCCCGACTGCATGGGCCAGGTGGCCAAGGCGCTGTCGCCCGCCGAGGTCGGCGCGCTGGCCACCTGGCTGTCTGCTCAGGCACTGCCCGCCAACACGCGCCCCGCACCGCCGGCCGCGCAAGCCTTGCCGCTGCGCTGCGGCAGCGAGCTGCCGTGAGGGCCTGAACATGGCACAGACCACCCAAGTTTCGCTTGTGCGGCGGCTGCTGAGCGTGGCAGCGGCGGCGGCACTGGTCGCTGTGCTGGCGCTGCTGCTCGTCCTGTGGCGGCAGCTCGGTGCGGCTGCTTTGCCCGCGCTGGACGGCCCTCGCCCGGTGGCGAGCAGCGCGCTGGTCGAGCGCGGCGCCTACCTGGCGCTGGCCGGCAACTGCGCTGGTTGCCACAGCGCACGCGGCGGCCAGCCCTATGCGGGCGGGCGGGCCATTGCGACCCCGTTTGGCACCGTGTTTGCTGGCAACCTCACGCCCGATGCCGAGACCGGCCTGGGCCGCTGGAGCGCCGGGGCTTTCTGGCGCGCCATGCACCATGGGCGGTCGCGCGACGGGCGCCTGCTGATCCCCGCCTTCCCGTACGACAGTTACACCCAGATCAGCCGTGCAGACAGCGACGCGCTTTACGCCTATCTCGGCAGCCTGCCCGCCGTGTCACAAGCCAACCGGCCTCACGCGCTGCGCCGGCCCTACAACACCCAGCTTGCGCTGGCCGCCTGGCGTACGCTGTATTTCGAGCCGCAGGCGTTTGCGCCCGACATCACGCAAAGCGCCGAGTGGAACCGGGGCGCCTACCTGGTGCGCGGTCTGGGCCACTGCGCTGCCTGCCACTCGGCGCGCAATGCGCTCGGTGGCCTGGCCGGCGATCTCGCGGGCGGCCGCCTGCCGCAACCAGCCTGGCTCGCGCCTTCGCTGCGCGCCGAAAGCGAGGCGGGGGTGCAGCACTGGGACACCGCGCGCACGGTGGAGCTGCTACAGCGCGGCACCACCGATGGCGCTTCGGTGATGGGCCCCATGGCCGAGGTGGTGTTTGAGAGCACACAGCACCTGAGCAGCGGCGATCTGCGCGCGATGGCGCTCTACCTGCAAGCACTGGCGCTGCAGCCTGTGGCGCAGCCTGTGTTCGAGCCAGCGCGCGGCGACCAACTTGCGCTGGGCCAAAAAGTGTACGAACAAAACTGTGCCGACTGCCACGGCGCACAAGGCCAGGGCGCAGCGGGTGCCTACCCCGCGCTGGCTGGTAACCGCGCTGTCACCCAGGCGCGGTCGGCGAACCCGGTGTTGGCGGTGCTGGCTGGCGGGTTTGCGCCCACCACCGCCGGCAACCCCCAGCCTTACGGCATGCCGCCGTACCGCACGCTGCTGACCGATACCGAGATTGCTGCTGTCGTCACCCACCTGCGCCAGTCCTGGGGCAACCGCGCCTCGGCGGTGCGACCTCACGATGTGCAGCAGCTGCGCTGAATCGGGCCGACGCGCAGATCCCCGCCCGGCGCCGGCTTGGTCGCTGTCTTACAGGGCTGCTTGCCGCCCCTTTTTTTGAGTAATCTCCATGAAAAGTACCTGGATTTTGGTTGGTGTGGCGGCTGCGACAGCGCTGCTGGTGCTTGGCGGATGCGCCGCCTCGCGCATCAGCACCGCAGCACAGCTCGCGCGCGAGAGCGAGCCCTTTCAACACAACCCGCCCAACGCCACCCTGCGCCTGCTCATCGTGGGCGACAGCACCGGCGTGGGCACCGGCGCCAGCGCGCCACGCAACAGCCTGGCCGGGCTGCTGGCGCAAGCGTTTCCCCGGCTGGCCATCGACAACCTGGCGCAAGACGGCGCCACATTTGAAGGTGTGGTGAAGCAGTTGCAACGCGACACCGTGCGCTATGACGCGGTGCTGATCCAGGCCGGCGGCAACGACGTGATCCGCCTGCGCGGCGACGAGGCGATGCGCGCCGACATCGAGCGCGCCATCGCGTTGGCGGCCGGGCGCGCCGACCGCGTGCTGGTGATGCCGGCTGGCAACGTAGGCAACGCACCCTTCTTTTTCCCCCCGTTGTCCTCGCTCATGAGCAGCCGCGCCGAGCGGCTGCAAGGCTTTGTGAAAGCCGCTGCGCAGCAGCACGGCGCGGTCTACATCGACCTGTTCAAAGACGCGGCCAAGGACCCGTTTGCCAACAACCCAGGGCTGCATGCAGCCGATGGCCTGCACCCGAGCGACGCCGGTTACCGCATCTGGTTTGACGAAATAATGCGCCAAGCCGACCTGCCCACCTTGCTAGCCCGCGCGCGTTAACGGCGCAGCAACAGGCGCTTGACGCCTGCGTGACCGGTCTTCAGCACACCGCTTTGAGAAGATGGGGCGCATGAACACCACCGCCACACCCGCCCCTGACCCAGCTTCTGACGAAGGCCACATCACCACCGAGGTGCGCGGCTATCTGCTGCTGATCGGCATCAACCGACCCGCCAAGCGCAACGGCTTCACGCCCGTCATGCTGCGCGCCCTGGCCGAGGCCTATACCCGGCTCGATGACGACCCCGCGCTGCGTGTCGGCCTGCTGTGGGCCCAGGGCGATCACTTCACCGCCGGGCTGGACCTGCCCGCGTTCGCGCCGCTCATGCAGCGCGGCGAATACGCTGTGCCGCATGGCCTGGTGGACCCGCTCAACCTGGGCGACGCCGGCTGGCGCCGCCGCACAAAACCGATGGTGGTCGCGGTACAAGGCATCACCTTCACGCTCGGCATCGAACTCATGCTGGCGGCAGACATCGTGGTGGCTGCCGACAACTGCCGCTTCTCGCAGCTCGAAGTCAAGCGCGGCATCATGGCCACCGGCGGCGCTACGCTGCGCATGGCCGAGCGCGCCGGCTTGGGAAATGCCCTGCTGCACCTGCTCACCGGCGACGAGTTCGACAGTGCCGAGGCCCTGCGCCTGAATTTCGTGCAGCGCGTGGTGCCCGCAGGTCAAGCGTTCGATGCAGCGCTGCGCATCGCAGAAACCATCGCCGAACAAGCCCCACTGGCGGTGATCGCCACCCGACTCAACGCCTGGAAAGCGGTGGAGCAAGGCCCGCTGGCCGCTGTGGCCGAGTTCGACGCCACGCAGCAGCGCCTGGCCAACAGCGCCGATGCGAAAGAGGGCGTGGCGTCTTTTCGGGAGAAGCGGGCGCCGGTGTTCAAAGGGCGCTGAACTCACCGGCGTTTCAGGCGCGAGTCACCCGCTGGGCGTGAACCGATCCACCAGTGCCTCACCCCAGCCCCAAGGCCCGGTCAGCGTGAGCGTCACCGTGGTCCAGTCGCCGTCGGTTTGCACCTGCTGCTCGGCGTCCCAGGCGCCGCCTTCGTCCAGCGCGCCGCGCGGGCCTGGGCGGTGCGCTTCGGCCCAGGCCATCACCCGCTGCACCTCCGCCAGCACGGCGGGCAGATCGGCAGCGCGCACGCTGGCCATGGCGTCCCAGCTGCCGTTGTCAGCACCGTCGTCGCTGGCGTCAAAGATGAGGTAGTGCAGCGTCATACGGGCGATTCTCCACGGATCGCCCGCTACCGAACGGCACAATGCGCGCTGGAGGTAGCAACCGACATGGCCCGTATTTTTGACAACATCCAGCAAGAGCTGCTGCAAGCACTCCGCGCCACCCTTTTGGTGTCCAAAAGGGCCGATTTTTGTGTGGGTTACCTCAACCTGCGGGGCTGGCAAGCGATCGACGATCTCATTGCCCCGTGGGACCCTGCGCAAGGTCAGGTCTGCCGCGTTTTGGTGGGTATGCAGCGCCCGCCGCAGGAAGAGATTCGCGAGCTGTACCGGCTGGCTGACAGTCCTGAGAACCTGATCGACAACGCCACGGCCAGCCGTGTGAAGGCGCAGTTTGCAGCCCACTTGCGCGAGCAGATCACGCTGGGCATCCCAACAGGGAAGGACGAAGCCGGTCTGCGTCGCTTGGCGCGCCAGCTCCGGGCGCGCCAAGTCGTCGTTAAGTTGTTTCTGCCGTACCCGCTGCACGCCAAGCTGTACCTGCTGTTTCGCGACGATGCCAACAACCCCGTCACCGGTTTTGTCGGCAGCAGCAATTTGACGCTTGCTGGCCTGTCCAGACATGGCGAGCTGAACGTGGACGTGCTTGACCACCTGGGTACCCAAAAGCTGTCCGAGTGGTTCGACGCGCGTTGGGGCGACCGCTGGGCTTTGGACGTGTCAGACGATCTCGCCGCCATCATCGAAAGCAGCTGGGCGCGCGAAGACGCCATTCCCCCGCACCACATCTACCTAAACATCGCCTACCACCTCAGCACGGAGGCACGCGCCGGCCTGAGCCAGTTTCGACTGCCGGCGCGCTTCGAGCAGGAGCTGTTTGAGTTTCAAAAAAGCGCGGTGAAGATCGCCGCACGCCACCTGCACCGTCGGGGCGGCGTGATGATTGGTGATGTGGTGGGTCTGGGCAAGACCATGATGGCCACCGCCCTGGCCCGCATGTTTGAGGACGATCTGGGCTTTGAGACGCTGATCATCTGCCCCAAGAACCTGGAGCCCATGTGGGAGCGCTACCGAACCGAATACGGCTTGCGCGGCATGGTGCTGCCGGTGTCACAGGTCATCAAAAAGCTGCCCAACCTCAAGCGTTACCGTTTGGTGCTGATCGATGAAAGCCACAACCTGCGCAACCGCGAAGGCAGGCGCTACAAGGCCATTGCCGAGTACATCAAAAGCTGCGACGCCAAGGTCATTTTGCTCACCGCCACGCCCTACAACAAGACCAAGCACGACCTCTCAGCCCAGCTGCGCCTGTTCATTGACGAGCGCGCCAACATCGGCATCCGCCCCGAGCGGCACATGCGCAAACACGGCATCAGCGAGGCCGAGTTCGAGCGCAAAAACCAGTGCCGGGTGAACTCCATCCTGGCCATTGAAAAGAGCGACGAGTTCGACGACTGGCGCGAGCTGATTCGGCTCTACATGGTTCGCCGCACCCGCAGCTTCATCATCCAGCACTACACCGAGACCGACAAAAACGGCCGCCGCTACATCGCCGGGCAAGACGGTGAGAAGCGCTATTTCCCTCTGCGCAAACCCTTGTCGGTCACCTTCGCGGTTGATGAAAACGACCCCAGCGACCGCTACGCCCGCTTGTATTCAACGGGTGTTGTCGAGCAGATCAACGGCTTGCACGTGCCGCGCTACGGTCTTGGCCTGTATGTCAATCCACAGGAAGAAAAGCAGGCCACCGCAGCCGAGCGCAAGCTGATCGACAACCTGGGCAAGGCAGGCAAACGCCTCATGGGCTTTTGCCGTACCAATTTGTTCAAGCGGCTCGAATCCAACGGCTTTTCTTTTTTGCAGTCGATTGATCGCCATGTTTTGCGCAATCAGATTTATCTGTATGCGATCGAGAACGGGCTGGACCTGCCGGTCGGCGTGCTCGACGCGGGCCTGCTCGACATCGAGCGCGTAGACGAAGACGCCGACGGCCTGGAGGGCGAGCCAGAAGACCTGCTCGATGGGCTGGTCGAAGCCGTGGCCGAGGCAGACGGCCTGCCCGACGGCATGGCCCGCGCCAAAGCCGTTTACGACCAGTACCACCGAGACTTTAAGAAGCGCTTCAAGTGGATTCGCCCCGGCCTGTTCAAAATCCAGCTGGCCCAACACCTCGCGCAAGACACGCAAACCTTCACCGAGCTGCTGAACACCCAGGGCCCTTGGGCCGCCGCGCAAGACCACAAATGGCAGGCCTTGCACAAGCTGCTGACCAAAACGCATGGCAAAGACAAGGTGCTCGTGTTCACCCAATTCGCCGACACCGCGCGCTACCTGGCGCGTGAAGCGCACAAGGCGGGCATCACCCATGTGGCGCTGGCCACCGGCGCCAGCGCCGACCCTTATGCGCTGGCCTGCCAGTTCAGCCCCAAGTCCAACAACAAGGTGATGAACAAGGCCGACGAATTGCGCGTCCTCATTTGTACCGACGTGTTGTCCGAAGGCCAGAACCTGCAAGACAGCAGCGTCGTTGTCAACTTCGACCTGCCCTGGGCCATCATCCGCCTCATACAGCGCGCGGGCCGGGTAGACCGCATTGGCCAGCAGGCCGAGGAAATTCACTGCTACTCTTTTTTGCCAGCCGACGGCGTGGAGCAACTCATTCAGCTGCGCTCGCGTATCCGCCAGCGTCTGCAAGAAAACGCCGAAGTCGTGGGCACCGACGAAGCCTTTTTTGAAGACGACGAAGCCGCCACCATCCGAGACCTCTACACCGAAAAACAAGGCGTGCTCGACGACAGCGACGACGAGGTAGACCTCGCTTCCTACGCCTGGCAAATCTGGAAAGAGGCCACGCAAAACAACCCTGAACTCGCCCGCGCGGTGGAAACACTGCCGCCCGTGGTGTATTCGGCCAAAGCCTTTCAGCTCGACGAAAGCCGCTTCCCGCTGCTGGGGGCTGATGCGGCCAAGGGCGGCGCCCTGGTGTACGTGAAATCGCCCGAAGGCAACGACCACCTGACCTGGGTCGGCGCCAACGGCAAGACCGTGACCGAATCGCAATTCACCGTGCTGCGCGCCGCAGAATGCAAGCCTGACACCCCCGCTGCTGCGCGCCTAGAGCAGCACCACGACTTGGTCGCAACCGGCCTGCAACTCGCCGTAAGCCAAGACAAGGCCGTGGGCGGTGGCCTGGGCCGACCCAGCAGCCCGCGCCGACGCACCTACGAGCGCCTGAAGGTTTACGCCACCGAGCAAATGCAAACCCTGTTTCGCGACGAAGCGCTGGAGCGCGCGCTGGACGACATGTACCAACGTCCGCTGTTAGAAACCGCGGGCGACCTGCTCAACCGCCTCATGCGCAGCGGCGTGAACGACACCGAGCTGGCCGAGGCCGTGAAGTCGTTGCGCGAAGAAGCCCGGCTCACCTATGCCGAGGACGACGCGGCCTTGCGCGAACCGCGCGTGGTGTGCTCCATGGGGCTGATCGGGGGAGCAGACGCATGAGTTTGCGCACCATTCCAGAGAAAGAAACGCTGGAGATTGAGTTCAAGAGCGACCGCGATCCGCTCAACGACGACGCCCTGGTTGAAGCGCTGATCTGTCTGGCCAACGCCCAAGGCGGCACCCTCTTTCTGGGGGTGGAGAACGATGGCACTTTGACCGGCTTGCACCACAGCCGCCCGCAGCAAATCGCTGGTCTGGCGGCCATGGTGGCCAACCGAACCGCGCCCAGCTTGAGCGTTCAGGTCGAATCCCAGGTTCATGAAGGCCAGCGCATCGCGGTGATATCGGTGTTGCGCAGCCCCGAAATCATCGCCCGCACCGATGGGCTGGTGAAACGCCGCCGCATGGGTGGCAACGGGCAACCCGAATGCGTGCCCTTTCTGCCGCACGAGTACCCCAGCCGCCGAGCCGACTTTCGGCTGATCGACATGTCGGCCGAGCCCATGGCCGATGCCACCCTGGCAGATTTCGACCCATTGCAGCGCGAACGCCTGCGCTCGGTGATCGCCAACAACCCGCGCAGCGACAAATCGCTGGTGGGCCTGAGCGATGAGCAACTTGACGGCGCGCTCTCGCTCACCGTCTCGCGCAACGGCGCGCGCAAGCCCACCTTGCTCGGTTTGCTGCTGATTGGCCGCACCGAGAGCCTGCGCCTTCAGGTGCCCACCCACGAGGTGCTGTTTCAGGTGCTGGATGGCACGCAGGTCAAGGTGAACGAGGGCTCTCGTGCGGCACTGATCGAAATCGTTGAATGGCTCGATCTGCTCTCGCGCGGCGTCAACACCGAGCAAGAGTTCAACGAAGGCCTGTTTCGCATCGGCATTGCGCGGGTCGAGGTAGATGCCCTGCGCGAAGCCATCAACAACGCGCTGGTCCACCGCGACTACGCGCGCCGGGGCCCCGTGCGGGTGTGCTGGCAAAAGAGCGACCTCATCATCAGCAACCCGGGCGGTTTTGTAGAGGGTGTCAGCCTGGCCAACCTGTTGACCACCGAGCCGCGTCCTCGCAACCCGGCCCTGGCCGACGCCTTCAAGCGCTTGGGGCTGGTGGACCGCACCGGCCGCGGCGTCGACATGATTTACACCAGCCTGCTGCGCTTTGGTCGCCCAGCGCCCGACTACGCCGAGTCCATGCTCGATCTGGTCAAGCTCAGCATCAGCACCGAGCCCGCCGACCTTGCTTTTGTTCGCATGGTGCTGCACGAAGAGGCGCGGCAAAACGGTGGGCTGCCTGTTGAGACGCTGCTGGTCTTGACCGCTTTGCGCGAGGCACGTCGGCTGAGCGCGACAGACATGGCCAAGCAACTGCAAAGCAGTGTTTCCCGGGCCACGGGCCTGATGGAGTCTTTGGCTGAAAGCGGGCTGGTGCGCGCGCACGGCAGCGGCCGCAGCCGGCAATTCACGCTCAGCCCAGCGGTGTACCGCAACCTGGGCCAAAAGGCCGAATATGTGCGCCAAGCCGCGTTTGAGCCCATTCAGCGTGTGCAAATGATCAAGAGCTACTTGCGGGAGAACGGCCAGATCCGTCGCCAAGAGGTCGCCGACCTGTGCCAACTGGCTCCCCGAGAGGCTGGGGCTTTGCTGGAGCGCATGGTCAAAAATGGTGAAGTCGAGCTGCATGGTGTGCGCAAAACGGCGTACTACACCTTGCCACCGAAGACCGAGTCTTAGCCGGCGTATGGCGGTTTATGACGGTTTATGACGGGCGCCATGTTTAACAAGTGGTTGATTTTTAAGGGAAATTTTTAGAATGGCGAAAATTTATGACGTGTTTTGTCGTAACCGATGCAAAGGCGGGTGATGGCCCAACTCGACTTTCCCGCATTTGAAAAGCACCTCAAAGCCTTTGACTTTCGCCGCCTGTTTCTGGACGTGCTGGGTTGGAACCAGCCCGCCGCTGGGCGCGACTGGCAAGCCGATCAGGCGGGCGACACCGCCTACAGCCACCGCACCCTGGCCGAGCTGGGCGGTGTGGTCGCCATTCAGGTGGTGGCGGAAGGCGGCTGGCCTGATGAGGCCCAGCGCATGCGCGTCTGGAAGCATGTGGCCCACAGCCACGCCGAAAACCTGCTCATCTTCACCAACCAGCAGAGCAACGCCAGCCAAAGCCAGTGGTACTGGGTCAAGCGCGACAAACACCCCGACACCGGCAAACCCCGCCTCACCTCGCGCCGCCACGATTATTTCAAAGGCCAGCCGGTCGACCTGTTCGCCTCCAAGTTGCAGGCCATGGTGGTGGAACTCTCCGAGCTGGACACCGCTGGCCGCCTGCCGGTGCTGGAAGCCGCGCGCCGCATCCAGGCCGCGCTCGATGTCGACAAGGTCACCAAAAAATTCTTCACCGCCTACCAGCTGCAACACCTGGCGCTGCTCAGCCACATCGAAGGCATAGCCAACGAGCGCGACAAGCGCTGGTACGCCAGCGTGCTGCTCAACCGCCTCATGTTTGTCTGGTTTTTGCAGAAAAAGCTGTTTCTGGGCGGCGGCAATGCGGACTACCTGCGCACCAAGCTGGCCGAGAGCCAAGCGCGCGGCAAAAACCGCTTTTTCGGTGAATTCCTGAACGCCTTGTTTTTCCAGGCCTTCGCCAAGCCCGAGGCCGACCGCAGCCCCGAAGCCAGAGCACTCACCGGCCAGATTCCCTATTTGAACGGCGGCCTGTTTCTGCACCACAAGCTGGAGCAAGACGCTGACCGCAAGCCCCGCGTGGGCACCACCCTGCGCGTGGCCGACGCGGCGTTTGAAGGCGTGTTCAACCTCTTCGCCAGCTTCTCTTGGCACCTCGACGACACGCCCGCTGGCAATGCCGACGAGATCAACCCCGATGTGCTGGGCTACATCTTCGAGAAATACATCAACCAAAAAGCCTTCGGCGCCTACTACACCCGGCCCGAAATCACCGGCTACCTGGCCGAGCGCAGCATCCACCAGCTGATCTTGGAGCGCATCCACCAGCCTGCTCTGCCCGAGCTGGGCCTGAAAGAGGTGAAGTTCGACAGCGTGCCCGACCTGCTGGCCAAGATGGACCCGCGCACCGCCTTGAAGCTGGTGAATGAGGTGTTGCCCAGCATCACCATCCTTGACCCGGCGGTGGGCTCCGGCGCCTTTTTGGTGGCCGCGCTCAAGTGCTTGATCAACGTGTATTACGCGGTGGTGGGCCGCGCCGAAATGGGCGCCAGCCAAGCGCTCACGCAATGGCTGGAGCGCATCCGCCAAGACCACCCCAGCGTGGGCTACTACATCAAGCGCCGCATCGTCACCGACAACCTGCACGGCGTGGACATCATGGAAGAGGCCTGCGAAATCGCCAAGCTGCGCCTGTTCCTGGCCATGGTGGCCAGCGTGCGCGAGGTGCAGCACCTGGAGCCCCTGCCCAACATCGACTTCAACATCTTGCCGGGCAACTCGCTGGTGGGCTTGATGCGGGTGGACGAGGTGGAGTTCAACCAAAAAAACACCCAGATCGGCCTGTTTGCCGAGACCAAGCCCCGGCCATTTGCCGAACTGCTGCACGCCAAAAACCGCAAGCTCGACACCTACCGCCATTCGGCAGAAGAGCTGGGCCAACACACCAACCTGCGCGACTTGCGCGACGACATTGATGCCGAAATGCGCGATGCCAATGGCGTGATGAACGAGCTGCTGCGCGATCAGTTTGAAAAGCTGGGCGTCAAATTTGAGCAAGCCACATGGGACGCTGCCAAGCAAACCTTGGGTAAGCCCAAAAAGCGTGCAATTGAGCGGAAAGACATCGATGCACAAACCCCGTTTCACTGGGGCTATGTGTTCGACGACATCGTGCAGCGGCGCGGTGGCTTTGACATTGTTTTGGCGAACCCGCCGTGGGAAGTGTTCAAGCCACAGGCCAAGGAATTTTTTGCTGAACATTCGGATGTGGTCACCAAAAACAAAATGACCATCAAGGAGTTTGAGAAGGAGCAAACCCAGCTGCTGCTGAACCCGGAAGTTCGCGAGGCGTGGCTGACATACGAAAGCCGGTTTCCGCACCTGTCTCAGTGGTTCCGCGCCGCGCCTGAGTTCAAACATCAGAGCGCGGTGGTGGGCGGCAAAAAGACCGGCAGCGATGTGAATTTGTACAAGCTGTTTGTAGAGCGTTGTTTTCACCTGCTGCGACCCGGCGGGCATTGCGGGATTGTGATTCCAAGCGGCATCTACACCGACCTGGGCGCGAAAGGTTTGCGCGATTTGCTGTTTGAAAAAACACAGATTGAAGGCTTGTTCTGCTTTGAAAATCGAAAAGAGATTTTTGAAGGCGTCCACCGCAGCTTCAAGTTTGTCGTGCTGACGTTTGAGAAGTCGGCCCAACCGCGTTTGCAGCAAGCGGGCGAGGCCAACGCCAGCGCGCCGCCCGACGACTTGCTGGCCCCGCAAGCGATAGAAGAGGCTGGCGGCAGCGGCACCGCGCGCTTTCCAGCCGCTTTCATGCGGCACGAGGTGCAAGAGCTAACCCGTTTTCCCGCTGAAGGGGCGTTGTGGCTGGAGGTGGAACTCATCAAACGCCTGTCGCCAGACAGCCATTCGGTGATGGAGTTCAAAAGCGCGCTGGATGTGAAAACTGCGGAGAAGCTGCTGAAGTTTCCGCTGCTGGGTGAACACAAGGACGGCGCATGGAATTTGTCGTTGACCAACGAATTCCACATGACCAATGACAGCCATTTGTACAACACGGCGTCAGCGCCTGGCCGATTGCCCTTGTGGGAAGGCAAGCAGTTTCACCAGTTCGAGCCCAACTTTGCCAAGCCGCGCTACTGGCTGGACGAGTCGGCAGCCCGCGCAGAACTGCTTTCGCCACGCCTGAAGGCAGTCCGTCGGGCGCTGGAAAAGCTGGGCGTCAGCCAAGCGCCAGACCCCGACAGCATCAAGCTCAACTACGACAGCTATCGCCTCGCATTTCGAGATGTCGGACGTAACACCGATATGCGCACCGTGATTGCTACCGTCCTGCCGCCCAAGCGCTTTTGCCCGCACACCGTAAGTCTGGAGCAGGTCTACTGCGATGTCGTCACCGAGGATGGCCACAGCAGCACCGCCAGCCTTGACCACGCACAGCGTCTGTATGTAACCAGTGTCTTCAACAGCTACGTCTTTGACTGGTTCATCCGTCAAAGCGTCACCGCGCATGTGTCGTTTTTCTTTGTGTACAACACGCCCGTACCACGCCCGACGGCGACAGACCCACGTTTTGTGCATATCGTGAACCGCGCCGCTCGACTGATCTGCACCACGCCCGAGTTCGACGACCTCGCCCAATCCATAGGCTTGAAACCCAAGCTTTCGACAGGCTCAAACCAAAAGGAATACGGCGCCACCGACCCCTTCGAACGCGCCCGCCTGCGCGCCGAACTCGACGGCCTGGTCGCCCACCTCTACGGCCTGAGCGAAGCCGAGTTCGCCCACATCCTCAAGACTTTTCCGCTGGTGGCTGAACCCGTCAAAGTGGCGGCGCTCAATGCCTATCGCGATGTTGAAAGGGGCTTGATTCAATGATTACCCAACTGACGCTGCGCAACTTCAAAAGTGTGGGTGAGCAAATCTACAAGTTCACCGACTTTGACCTGCTGGTCGGGCGCAACAACAGCGGCAAAAGCACGGTGTTGCAGTCGTTGGCGATCTGGCAATTTTGCATGGACGAGTTCCACCGCGCCAAGCGCAGCGGCAGCACCGGTATCCAAATCGTGCTGCCCAACTTCACAGCCTTGCCGGTGCCAGAATTCAACCTGCTGTGGAAAGACCGCACGGACCGCGCTTACCCCACAGACGAAACCGGGGCGAGAAAGCAAAAGTTCATCCTGATTGAAATTCTGCTGGAGTGGAGCGCGCCAGGGGGCATGACACAAACATTTGGGGTGGAGCTTCGTTACCACTCGCCGCAAACCATGTATGCGATTCCGGCCGAGGGTTGGAAATCATTCAGGGATTGTGAAGAAAACGGGCAACTGCCGCGCATTGCCTATGTGCCGCCGTTTTCCGGCTTGGAGCCGGCCGAGAAATGGCTGGACAAAGCGCCCATCCGGCAACAGGTCGGCAAGGGCCAGCCCGGCAGTGTGTTGCGCAACCTGCTGCTGCAGGTGTGGCGCCCGCCTGCTGAAGAGGAAAATGCTCCCGAACCATCCAAGCGAAACAAACGCCCGCCGGTATCCGTCGATTGGACCGAGCTGGCCGATGTGGTGAAGCGCTGGTTTTCGGTGGACTTGATTCCACCGAAATACGACTCGGCCAAGGATGTGTACATCGGCGTGGAGTACAAGCAAAACGGCAAGACCTACGACCTGATTTCCGGGGGCAGTGGTTTTCACCAGACCATGACTCTGTTGGCTTTTTTGTATGGCTACCAGCCCACCACGATCTTGCTGGACGAGCCCGATGCGCACCTGCATGTCAATTTGCAGCGGGAGTTGCTCGATTATTTCAAGAAGAAATCGGCCGAAAAGGGCGTGCAGTTCCTGATCGCCACCCATGCAGAAGAATTCGCCAAGGGCGTGGACGCCGGGCAAATCGTGTCGCTGCTCAGGCAGGTGCCAACACGCATCGAGTCAACGCCCGCCGTCTTGCGGGCGATGTCCGATGTGTCAAACGAAGACATTGCCCGCTTGGTGGGCGCGCTCTACATGGTTTACGTAGAAGGCGAGAGCGACGAGCGCATTCTTCGCGGCTGGGCAGAGCAGTGTGGCGCGCTGCCAGTGATGGACAAGCTCTGTTTCAAGGTGATGGGCGGGGGAAGTAAACAGGAGATGAAGTCCCAGGCCGGTGCGCACTTCACGGCCTTGCGCGAGGTGGTGCATGGCGTGAAGCGCTTGATGCTGTTTGACCATGACGGTTCGGACAAAGCCTTCAGCCTAGAGGACAGCAATCCGGTGCTGGTGGAGTGGAAGCGTAAAAATATCGAGAACTATTTGCTGGTGCCGACAGCCTGGCGGCGGGTGGCGCTTCAGGTGCTGGAGACACCCGGCGGTGACCTGTTTACCCAGCCGGTTCTTCAGGTCATTGAAACTTTTTTTTCCGATCAAAACCTCACGCTGGCTGCAGGAAAGACCTGGCGCACGGTCATGGCCAACATCTTTTCGGTGGTGGATGGAAAACGCATCTTGTTTGAAAACAACGACTCGCTGTTTCACACCCTGCGCCAGGGCGATCCACCGGTGGAGGTGCTGCGTGAACGCGTCGCAGCGGCCATGACAGCCGATGAAATTCACGAAGATGTGCACCGGTTTTTCACCAAGCTGAGGGCGATGGTGGGAGCCGCCTGAAGCAGCGTGATATGCAGCGCGTGGAGCGCTGCTGGGGAGATGGTCCGCAGGTTGTACGGAACGCTTGGCGCGGTGTGTTTCTTTATCCAGAGCCGAAGATAATGAAATTGAAATGTCAGAAAAATCGTTTAAAAACAATGACCTATGGTCCGGCTCATTATCTAGTTGCCTAAATATTAGGCAGTTTTGACCCGTTGGAATTCCACCAAAAACGGCGCCCGAGGGCGCCGTTTTTGGTTTCCTCAGCCCTCGTTGTTCGTTAGCCAGCCGCCTTCACCTTCAACCGCCAGGCATGCAGCAGCGGCTCGGTGTAGCCGCTGGGCTGCTCTTTGCCTTTGAACACCAGATCAAGCGCGGCCTGGTAGGCCATGCTGGTCTTGAAATTGCCGGCCATGTTTTGGTACAGCGGGTCGCCGGCGTTTTGTCCATCAACCACGGCTGCCATGCGCTCGAAGGTCTTGGTCACATGCGCTTCGGTCACCACGCCGTGCAGCAGCCAGTTGGCGATGTGCTGGCTGGAAATGCGCAGCGTGGCGCGGTCTTCCATCAGGCCCACGTTGTGGATGTCGGGCACCTTGGAGCAGCCCACGCCCTGGTCCACCCAGCGCACCACGTAGCCCAGGATGACCTGGGCGTTGTTGTCCAGCTCCTGCTGCTTCTCGGCGTCGCTCCAGTCGTGGCAGACGGACACGGGCACGGTGAGCAGGCCGGTCAGCAGGTTGTCGCG
>Ga0105055_10003396_pt1 | contig 24040 bp, 15 predicted proteins | sample BON03_FD_78090 | JGI IMG/M metagenome (GOLD analysis project Ga0105055, IMG submission 78090) | Freshwater microbial communities from Lake Bonney liftoff mats and glacier meltwater in Antarctica - BON-03 | ecosystem: Environmental > Aquatic > Freshwater > Ice > Glacier meltwater | place: Lake...
TAATTGGATTTCGGCGCTTTGACACCCACTCAATTGCTCTAAACGCACTTTGGCCCCGAAAAATAAATTGAAATAATCGATTTTACCTGATTTATGGGGACAGAATCTTCAAGTTGGGTTAAAAACTGGAAGGGGAATAAACGGTGTCTGTATCTGCGGCGCTCTGAAAAGAAACGACCGTTCTGTGAACACTACGTCCCCTCCTCGTTAAAATGAACGATGGGTTGCAATTCGACTGCTTATAGGAGATTGTTTAAAGAGGTTATAGAAGTTAAAAAAAGAGAAAGAAGAGAAAAGTGAAAGAAAAATAATGCAAAATTTAAGTAAAAACCTTGTTTTTCATCATAGGAGACACACAGCGGGGCGAAGGCTTACTTTGCCGAGGTCAGTGTCATCACTGACCTTATAAAAACTAAGTTCCGACCTATGGAGACCTGATACGTCACGCAGGTACAATTCGGGGCAATTAAGAAGACTAAAAGCAAATCCCGATTCTTAAAGGAGTCGGGATTTTTTGTATTTGTGCTTTGGTATGTTCCTGTTTAATGTCATGACCAACTTCTAGCCTTAACAATTCATAATAGAAATTAATCTGTTTTTTTTATTAACCACCAGCAAATACATAGGCACATCCATGCTCTTGAGCTCTCCCTAAAGCCCAAACTCCAGATGGAACTAGTTGTATACCAGGTTGGACTCCACTCAACATATCAGGGTAAACATCCTCCATTTTCATGTTCATTTTCTTAGCTATCGCTCCACTATTAACCTGTAATGCTAGGTCACAAACACAGAACATTGCAGCTCTTCCAATCAAATCTTTTATCCCTTGAATCTGTGGCATTGGAAAATCTCCGGGCTTTGGATCATAATAAAGATTTCTTAATGAAGCTTTCCCTGTTGCTGGATCTTTCACTCCAAAAGCTTCTCCAAGCTTGTATTTTGACCAAAGCCTGTCTTCCAGTGCAAAACCAACACCGCTATGACGAAGAACTGTCATCGCTGTAATATCCGAATCGGGACTATCTGTTTGATTATTAGTTAGGTAAAATACCCAGTTCCAAATAATAGCAAAACCATTAAGAGGAGTGGATCCATCATATACTATACGATGGGAACCTTTCACTTTTTCAAACCATTCATCTGCTTCATGCATAGAGATTTTGCTTTCATTTGCTATGGCTGGATTAACTATGCCAGTAAGCCCTCCCATAGCTGAACCAAGTGCGATTTTTCCGATAAAATTTCTTCGAGAATTACTATTTTGGTCTTTCATATAAAAATAGTTTAAGTTAAATAATTTATTAGTTAAAATAAGGATAGTTAAAAAAGCGCTTTCATAATGCAGCTTTTATAACTTAATGAAAAAACTATCTAACTGAAAATGAGACAATTAAATGAATAGTAGGTATTGGGAGATAGGAGGAGTCTAGTCAAAGAATTATTTGTAAGGATGGTCTTTAGTAGATTAAGGAATCTTGAAATATTGCCATTATTGTATTTTCATTTACTTTAGAATCAAAAAGTCAATTCATGAACCGGTGTAGTGATAGCCTTTGAAACAAGCCTGCCTCTACTGAGTTAATTACAAAAAGAACCTCTATGAAAAAGTCAATCCTTGCCTTACTACTAATTTCCATCTTTAGCATTAATTCTTCGTGTCAGGCACAGTCAACAGCTGAGGATACCTACACCTTTACCAACCCCAGTAGGGATGGGACGGGTAAAGTCTATTTGGGAAGAGAAATATCCCAAGTCATGGGTTTTGCGGGAAAAGACTGGCTAGAGAGAGCCGAACGAGAGCGGGAAGAGGGAATTGCAGTTGCTTTGGAAAATCTACCTATCGATTCTAAAAGTATTATTGCGGACATTGGAGCTGGTTCCGGCTACTATACTTTCAGGATTTCGCCCTTAGTTCCTCAGGGAAAAGTCTACGCCGTGGATATCCAGGATGACGCAGTAGCCTATATCAAAAAGAGAAGTGAGGATTTGGGAATCGAAAATGTAATACCCATCAAAGGGACAGAGAAATCTCCGAATTTGCCTGATGGGAAGGTAGATCTGGTAATTATGGTTGATGTATATCACGAATTGGCCTATCCACAGGAAATGCTCAGCGCTATTTACAAATCTCTTAAGCCTGACGGGAAAATTCTACTACTTGAATACAAGGGAGAAGATCCAAGCATCCGTATCAAGCCACTTCATAAAATGACTGAAAAACAGGCCAAAAAAGAGTTGAAATCCAATGGTTTTGAATTAGCAGAAAATGGGAATTTCCTTCCCATTCAGCATTATATGATTTTTGAAAAAGGTAAGTAATTGTCTGTTTCTAAAACGATATTTTAACCTCGATTGATCTCTGTATATCCACTTTTCTACCCCCTTGCAAATTCAAGGGTAAACACCCAACAAGTTTAACTTAACAATGTGAATCTTTGGTTCAAGCAATGGGGAGTATTATACCTGATAGGCTTCTCTGGTCATCTGGGTGTTCAATATTTTCTCAATTTGGTCAGAAATTCGTTTGGTTTTCATTCGTTAGTAGGTTTATTTTTTTGTGGAAAAAGATTAATACTAATGAATATAAGTCTCTTACTTTTCTTCAAATGCTCACCTTTTTAGACAGCGAAATATGGCAGGCAGTGTTTAGTCAAAATTAAAAGATCAGATATGTTTCTTCCCTAAAAAACATCATTCCAACACGGAAGTTGAATAATTATCACTTGAAGTTATGTTTAATGGTTGCGCTGGCTTTTTCTCCAGGGGTTAATTCTACCGTGATATAACTATATGTTTTACCATTCAAATCGCCTGAATCAGCCTTTATATGTTTTCCATCCAATGAAATAAATTCATGGTTTCCATAGAATCTAATCTTTGCGGTCAATGGTTGCTTCCCTACGGAATGCGTGATTTCTGTCTTAGAAGTGGATTGATGAATGGCAATGGTATGGTTTCCAATTTTCAATCCGGCCAAATCCAAGTGATCAATTTCATTTGGCAATCTTGGAAGAGTTGAAATCGTATGGTTGGCAGCATCTGGTTCTATACCCATCAATCCTTCTACCACCTGGCTAACCAGCGTAAATGAAACTTCAGGATATTCTCCGTTTTTTCCTTGCTGAGTAACCACGTGAGGTTTGTCTTTTTGATCAATTATATATTTCATCCACTTCCAAGCTTCCTCTACTCTGCCGTATGGGAAATAAGTGTCTGGTAAATAAGTATAAGCTTCGATGTTCTCAGGCGAGCCTTCCGTTTGATTGGCTGTGCCTACGCCATCCCCAAGTTGCTCTGATATGAAATCCAAGTACCCATTATTCCTTTCGCCAGGTTCAGTCAAAAGCTTCATTGGCATGAACCAGCTCGTTTCTTTGTTGAAAAGCGGATACTTTTCTATGGAGGAAGTGATCGCGCAAGAGTATAAGTCAGTGCCCTCAACTACTGACCAATTCGTATTGAAATAATCTTTCAAAGAAGCTGCATTTCCCAATTGTTCTTTCGCCTGTTTACTTAGTTTTCTTTCAGACAAAAATGCTGCATAGGCCAAATAGGCTTGGTATTGGGCACCAATTGCATCTCCAGCTTCCTTAGGGTAAATGTCTGCTTCATTGTAAGTAGCCGATCCCGCAAAAATATTTCCGTACCCTTCAGGAATACCATTTCCATCAGCATCGTGGCGCGTCACAAATTCTGTCACTACTTTTTCATACATGTTCCAAAGCCTGTCGTTCTCAATATACCTTCGATCACCCGTCCACAAATAGCTTTTCCATGCCTTCTCTACCAATTCAAACATGGCTGGAATCTCTCTCACAAATGATTCACCTGACTTGTTGGTAAAATCAGAAGGATAGCCTTTGTAGTTGTCAGTTCCTGGCGGATTCGGAGCATCCAGCGTAAAAACGCTGCCATCAAAATTTAGCGCCCACCAGGAATACCACTTTTTATCAGCAGTAGTGTATTCGGCGAACTTCTCCATCATAGCAAAGTTTTCCTCATCCATTCCTACTAAATGTGCCCCATCGATCTGATGCGCAAAGTCTCTGATGTAATAAGCAGAACGGTGTGCATACCCAGCCCAATAGGATGGCAGGTAGGGAACATTTTCGTTATACGCTAAACCTTCGCCTCGTTCATGCCGGTTGATTTCACCGGACTTTCCTGTCATTTTCCAGCTCAAAGCTTTGTCTACCGCCCAATTGAAGGTTTCTTCTAATTCTTTATTATTCGATTTTAGCGAGATAGTCTGGCTAGTGGAAATGATCGGATAGGAAAAAAGAAGAAGTAACAGGAGATGGTGCAGTGATAAGAATCGATTCATTTTGGGCGTTGGACTTCAAAATTGAAAAATACAAAAAAGGTCGTGAATGTCATGAATTAGGCAGTTAATGTACAGGAATGGAAGATTGGCTTCGCCATAATTTCACTACTTTGCCTCACTTCTACTACTAATCTTTTCCTATGAAACGCGTTATTTTAATTCTCCTGATTTCATGTAGTTTTTCTACCCTTGTTTTTTCCCAAGATTTTACCTCTCTTGATAAAAGTCCAATGGATGTAGCCTACCTGCCAGACAATTTTGCCCATGATCGAAAAGGAGCAGATAAGGCGATAGTAAAAGTTTACTACAGCAGACCCGTGAAGAATGGAAGAGAGGTTTTTGGGAAAATGGCGCCTTACGATAAGGTATGGAGGCTTGGAGCCAATGAGGCAGTGGAGTTTAGAGCTTATAATGACATTACTCTTGGGAGCAAAAAAGTAAAAGTAGGAGTCTATTCTATGTTTGCTATTCCAGGTGAATCTGAATGGACTATCATTCTGAATTCAGATCTGGATTACTGGGGAGCATATAGCTATCAATAGAAAAATGATGTGGTTAGATTCACTGTTCCTACCAAATCACTACCTGCAGTGGTGGAAGCCTTTTCAATTCGATTTGATGATATGGGAAATGGTGCCGCGTTAATGCAAATAGCTTGGGATCAAACACTAGTGGAAATCCCAGTGACATATTAAATTGAAATGGGGCATAGTTTGATGGATTTCAATTTATTTCTCCTCGCTCAGAGCTAAAGATACTTTCCCTTTATCTTAGCAAATTCAAAATTGAATTAAGGTATAGAGCCTTTTACAGAAACTACAGTCAAAAGAATGAAGAGTCTATTCTCCAATTTATTATTCAAAGTATTTATCGCCATTGTATTGGGCATCCTTTTCGGCCTTTATTTGCCGGAATCTATCAATCGAATTTTCGCTACGTTCAATTCGTTTTTTGGACAGTTTCTGAACTTCACCATTCCGCTGATTATTCTCGGATTGATTATGCCAGCCATTTCAGACTTGGGTAAAGGCGCAGGGAGATTGCTGCTGATAACTGCAGCTATTGCTTATGGGTCTACACTCTTTTCCGGGTTTATGAGCTATTTCACCTCTGCTACTATTTTCCCGTCTCTTCTTTCTTCCCATATCAATGAAGCGGCTGAGATCACGGAAGGAGGAAAAGATCTTGTTCCTTATTTTAGTATTACGATTCCAGCCGTGATCGATGTGATGTCTGCATTGGTACTAGCTTTTGTGATTGGTTTGGGGCTTTCTTACCAAGAGAATTCTGTGCTGAAGAAGGTTGTAAAGAATTTTGAAACCATCATCATGCAGGTAATCGAGAATGTGATTGTGCCTTTACTGCCGATTTTCATCCTAGGGATCTTTGCAAATATGGCCTATAGTGGCCAAGTGTATTCCATACTCTCTGTATTTGTGAATATTATAGGGGTGATTTTTGCCATGCATATCTTCTTACTTCTGTTGCAATATGTGATTACAGGAGCCATTGTAGGGAAGAATCCTTTGAAGTTGCTGGGAAATATGATGCCCGCTTATTTCACTGCTTTGGGAACACAATCGTCCGCAGCTACGATTCCAGTGACCTTGGAGCAGGCAGAGAAAAATGGTGTTTCACCAAAGATTGCTGGATTTGTTATTCCTCTTTGTGCAACTATTCATCTTTCTGGAAGTATTATGAAAATCACTGCCTGTGCGATGGCTCTGATGATTCTGCAAGGAATTCCTTATGACTTTGGGATGTTTGCTGGCTTTATTTTTATGCTGGGCATTGCGATGGTGGCAGCGCCGGGAGTGCCTGGAGGTGCGATCATGGCTGCAATAGGCGTTCTTCAATCTATGCTGGGATTCAGTGAAGAGATGATTGGTTTGATGATTGCGCTATATATCGCAATGGACAGTTTCGGTACGGCTTGTAATGTCACCGGTGACGGAGCAATAGCGCTAGTGATGGATAAGATTACTAAAAATGAAGAGGGGTAAACTATTCTTTATTGCTTCAATAGGAAGTAGCGTAAATTAGAAATCCAGAGCAAGTAGCTTATTACGTTTGATGAGACTTTTTTCAATGGAAAAAGTGGTACCTCCGGTTGATTTTCTTCGCTGACAGCGATCATACTACATGCCTGATCCCATACTTCTTGGCGCCAACTTGTGATCAATCTGGAAAGCAGGTATTCGTACATTCTGCCAAAGGCTTTATCTATCCAGCCCATCACAGGATCCGCAGGACTGAGCAGTTCATCTTGAACCCTATCAATGGAGGCAGCTATAATCTCGTTGACCTTGCAGTGATCTTCGAAGCGGAGATTTTGCTCTTGAACGCTTAAGTTTTGCCAATCTTTAGGTAGCATACCAAATAATGCGAGAACCAAATCATACTTGATAGGTGCATTCACTCCCATCAATAAATATTGAACATGACGTAGCTCTTTTTCGGCGGTGAATTTCTGAACCTCATGCCAGACCTTAGAAACTGGTTTGCCACAATCGTAACAAGCTAAGGCATCAAAATAGTACTCGGCAAAGCTATGAAGTAAAGTGTTGATCCATTCGGGATCATGGAAAATAGCTTTGTCAAGCGCATCAGCCATGTTTCCAGTCATCAACCGATAGCAGCTCAAAAAGACTTGACGAGAATCATTGTTGGTTTTCCAACTCTCAATGAGTAGATCCATGCGCTGAAGTACTTCTGACTTATTAGGCATAAAAAAGTAACCTTATTTTAAAACAATGATATTCTGAACTAGTGAATTAATTGGGAAGAGGAGCCGTCACGAGGTAACGATTGTTTGGATTTTTATGTCTTAAAAAGCCCCATGTCGGGGCAAATCGACTGTCTTTACTTAAGCTTTGAATTTATTTTTTGGATGGATTTCAATTTCAGAATGGCCTCCAAAGATAAACTGGATCTGATTTTTTGTGAAATTGGGGATATTACTTTACATGATTTGCAAAATGGACTTGGACTAGTATTCTAAGCGAGGGCATACCGCTTCATTATCACTAAAACAATTAAAGCCATGAGCACATCTAAATCAATGACTACTTATTCTCAGGTATTGAATATTCTCCCACAAAGAGTCTATGGGAAAGAGTTAAATATTAAGCGAGCAGGGGCAAGCTTTGACGATTCAGAGATAATCTACCAAACAGAGCAACTGAAAATTGTTCTAGTTTACAGATTCGAAGGAGAATCAGATCCATCTGATATGGCGGTTATCTATCTGCTTCATAGCGATACCGATGAAAAAGGTTTTCTTTTTAACGCTTACGGAACCTACTCCGATGAGGATAATCAGTATTACGATGACTATATCAAGCGCGTCCCGATAGAGGAGATGGAAGGTTTTGAGGTTTAGTCAGTTTTATTTTATTAAAGGAGTCAAAGGAGGCAACCTCGAGCAAATGTTGGGTCGCCTCTATACTTTTGTTAGAATTTCAGTTTGTCCTATTTCCACCAGGAATTCGGAAATCATAGAACCGGATGTACCAGGAGTGCACGCTTTATAGAGGGTTGAGACGGGCAAGCTTGATCAAGCGTAAAAAGTTTGATTCTGGACTTTGTGTTAAATCCACCATTTATTAAGAACCCTCATTTTTTATTTTCGAATAGTTTCCTCACTTTCTAAGTGAAAGTCAAGGATTTTGAAAAGATTCTGTTCAGAAACATAACCTAAAAAAATTTCATTTTCAGAAGTAACTTTTATTCATTGTTAATAGCTGCTTTGCTTTTCTTCCTTCAGCCCTATACTATTCAAATACTAAGCTGACTCATCCGAATTGAGGCCAAGTGACCCCAATTAGACCGATAATTGCTATTTTTTTGGCAAACGCCTTCTATTGGAGTCAGATGGATTTATCTTTTTTGGACTGATAAATAAGTGAAAATTGGGTGTTTTTGCTTAAGCAACGCTTTCCGGTGTAAAAAAAGCAGATTTGTGGAGGCATAATTCGGTTACAGGAGCTAGTAGCTTATTCTTAATTATTGTAAAATATATTGTGAATTAGTCTTTAAGTATACCTCATTATTGAGGTGGAACGGTTGTTGGATTTAAATAAGCTAAATCTAAACTAGAACAACCATGTTTATTATTAATAGCCAACCAGCTGAAATAATTACCACAAGCTCTTTTGGCAAAAAGACAGATGATGTAGATAAGGGTACCACCCGAAAAACTCCAGGCAACTCAGAGGGAGCCAGTCCTCCAAAAAAAGAGGATTACAGAAAAATCGAAAGGGAAAATGACAAAAAGAATGATCCTCAAGAAGAAACTGTGGATAACGAAGAGAGGGATAAGAACAGGAAATGAGTAGGCAATAGCACTAGCAAATAGGAGTTGAGTTCTCTAACTATTCGATAGGATTTAAAATAAATTATTTTGAACCTGAGATGATGGTTAGAGTCATTTCTCCAACGGTTCCAATAATTGGCTGTTCATTTACACACAATATAGAAGAAGTTCTAAATTCATTCAGATAGGCATAATAACGCAATCGCCATTTCGTGCCTAAAATCAGTACTACCTTTCCGCCAATATTTAATTCCCCTGAATTCAAATCCAGATCAGAGACTGCCGACTTGATTTCAGTCACTTTTCTGTAAAAATATCACTCCTTTGTGTGTGACAGACTTTTCCCAAGGATAAAACCAAAACGATTCAGGATTGTATTCGAATTTACTTCTTTTACAGGAATTTTTAGGTTCAGGGGAATCAAGAAACCGAAGCTTAAAATGAATATTAATCTGGTGGAAAGGATCTTAATTCGTTTCACTGGGTGAAGTCTGTAAGCGTATACGCTAATGTCGAATTGTCTTATATTTTTGGTTCTACCCTCAATTTAATGGAAAGCATTTATTCGTTCGACTAACGTTTTTCCAACTTTCAAGTGATTTTCTATTGTCTCGGTTGGTCGGCATTTTCTATTTTTTAATGCGAATGATCTTATTGTAGCAAAAACCAGAGTTCTTTAATTGAGGCCACAGAGGGAAATCTTGCCTCTTTTCAGTGTTTGACCTTTGTCACTTTTTGTAGGCCAAAAAGTAACCCAAAAGCCCTGTGCCGCGGTATTTTCTTTCCGCTGTTAGGGTTTATTATTAATTTGATAAGATCATACAGCGGAATTTTGTGCTGCTTTACAAACCTAAAAATGACTGGATCTCCCTCGATTCCTCGGGAGCTAAGTCATTTTCTTAACGGCTTGAAAAACATCCCAAAACCGAAAATTCCGTAAGGCCCAACCTACCGGAAACCAAAATCTCTGTAGCTCCACCATTAAATTTATGGTAGAACCATATTTTTAGTCCAACTCGTAATTTTCGTTTGCCCATCTCATTGCTGGTTTCATCCATTCCTCTAAAGGCTTAAACAAGAATCCGTGTCCCATTCCTGTGTTTAATTTTATCTCTTGAAAATGTTTTATCTCGCACGTGGAGGCTTCTTTTCTCTTCGTTGCCGAAACTCCATAAGGATCTGACTGTTCGTAAATAGTTAGAATATTTCCGCAAAAATTGATATCAGGAAAATTCTGAATGTCTTCATTCCTAAAGCTAGCTATGAAAACAAAGTTTAGCTCCGGATTATGTGCAAGCGTTGAAACGTATTGAGCGATATATCCACCTTTTGAAGTTCCAATTACTGTAATTTTTCTCGGTAAGATTCCGGTCAGTATCAAGCTGTCAATTTGGTAGATAATTCCGATAGCATATTCTCTTGCATTTATATTTCCGTTTCTCTTTTCACTGATAACTTTGAACTCACCTTTTTCAAATTCGGTAATTATTTCTTTGTATTCAGTCCGTCCAAATTCAGGATGTAGCTCTTCAAGTTTGTGCTCTTCTAGGAACCGATTATGAATGAAAAAAATATACCTAGTCTCAGTCTTTTTCTCGCAACCAAAGAGGAAACAGCAAATGAGAAGACTAAACGATAGACTTGTTTTCATTGATTTTGAAATTACTGGAATTTAAGAATAACGACTGATGCGCGCTCAGTTTTTCTCATTATCGGAACTTTCGGTTTTCGGGTGGTTTTCTTCTATGAGAGCTCCCAGTTTTTCTGCGCTCTGCTGATCGCCTGCCCATTCGTATAACTTCGAGGCCTTTTTACCGGCTCTTTCCACAAAATCAGTCGTATCTTTTTTCGCAAGCCAGCCTATAAATTTCCGCATGAACTTGAAATATGGTGCCATAAGCAAGGAAGCGAGTGCAATTAGCAACCAGCCCAAAGGCACAAATGGCAACGCAAGAGAAACCAGTCCTGCAATAAAAATAAGAGTGGCGATAGCTGGTATGATAAGTTTTTTCACTAACCAAAGGTACGAACCCTAATAAGAAAGGATTAGATCTACACTTGGGAAATAGTAAAATGTATCGAAGACGACTTCCGATCCCCGTCAGTATGTGACTTAACCTTGATGTAAAGAACAATTTTTCTCGATGATTATGGAGATGGTCTGGAAATAAAGCTGTCATCAACTCTGAATACTTTATGAGATTGTATTTAGTTTAAAACCATTTAAACACACATTTCAGATCACTTTTTTTGAAGGGTTCGTAAAATTTGACTGTCAGACGTTTGCTTATTTTGTTAGGAAAAAAACCAAAAGTGTCAGTTTCGATTTCTAGAGAAATTATTTCTTCTTTGATTTTTTCTTTTTTTCAGCTGCTTTTTTGTTTGCCTTTTTTTCTTTCAATTTCTTTTTGGCCTTTTCTTTTTTCGCTTTTTCTCTTTTCTTTTTCTTCGCTTTCTTTTCTTTCTCTTTTTGTTTCTCCTTAAGCTTCGCTTTCTTTTCTTTTTCTTTGATTTTATCGCTCATTTTTTTCAATTTTTTGAGTTCTTTTTTATCCAATTTTTTTGTTTCATTTTTCGATAGCTCTACCAATTTCTTTGTGTCCTCCTTACTAGAAGTATCACTCTTTGGGGCTTTAATATCAGTAGTAATTTTGGATGGAATACCTTCTGACTTAGCCACTTTTTTGGCCGTTGGTTTTCTTGCTATCTGCGGTTTTTTCTCTGATGAGTGCGTGTCTTTTGTCGCTACTTTTTCCTCCTTATTAATGTTCTCAGATTTATTATTTCCTTCCATATTTGAAATTTAAATACGTGTCAATTTAATGTTAAGTGAATGTAAACATTTAAAAAATTAGTTAATGGTAAGTTCTTAGTTTAGACAAAAGCTTAACATTGGGAAACAAATTAGGATTTGCATCCGGTAGTTACGGGATGTGGTTAATCTTACTTTCTACTTTAATTACTGTCGCTCGATGTACATCACCGCCGAGTCTTCTATGTACTTGGCGGGGTTGAAGGAGGAGTAAAATTTATTCCGCAGATTGTTTAGTGGGTTATTCATGGCGATTATTTTTGAGGTAAACTCCAAGGGAAATTTCCCTGAATCGGAATAGTTTTGCAGAAGGGATTCATACTGATCGATATTTGCAAGCATTCGTGTGGTCAGCTGCCCAAATCTCAACCGCAAAGACTGTACTTTGTACATATAAGTTTCTACCTGACCCAGCCATTTGCCTTTGGTCTCTGAAGATCTGTCAAGCGTTGCTATTTTCTCTGAAATTGATTTTCTGCATTCATTTTTAAACTGTTCCCGCTCTGAGTCCAACGTGGCTCTTAGGTACCTGTTTTCGTAGCGTTGCTTGTTGATGGCAAAGTAGTTCATCTGCTCATCCAGCAACAGTGTGTTTTCCTTCTGCAGCTGTTCCAATTCCTGATTGATCAGCTTCCATTCGTAGTCGATGATTGACTTTTGCTGCTCAAATTGACTGGAAATAGTCAGAATTTTAAGCATCTCTGGAGTTTTGTCGTAAAGGTTTTTTTCTTTTTTTCCCAGTGTACCCATCAGGGTGGTGACTCCAGAGATGGCCGTATTTACCATCGTACCATAGAGTGGTACTACTGAAGAGGCTGTCGAAATTAGAGTGAGGGAGTTTTGAAGCAAGCCAGTCATCGCATCCGTTTTCCCGTCTTTTTCATACCATTTGTCGAAATCAGTTTTCCAGCTGGCAAACGACTTATATTGATGGATTTTGCCAATGTTTCCCAGCTGATCAAAGAATGATTGGGAGGTGAGAAATAGTTCGAGTGGCTGAATGTCCCGCTGAATACTTAGTAGTTCGGTGAATGCCAGTTGTCCGTTAAGATTGATCTTTGTTTTGGGTGCTTCTTCCAAGATTTTAAGTCTATTATCGAGTGCAAATTGGAGTTTTTCCAGATCTACAATTTTTTCTTTATCGGACGCCGTATTGTTGTCTGTTGCTGCGAGTTTTTCAGTAAGTCGATTGACGATCTCCTCATTGTTTTTCAGTTTTTCATTCAGTTCCTTGAGCTGATTATCCCGGTCAGTTTTGATTTGCTCGGTGATTTCTGTTTGGGCTTGGCCAATAGCCGCTGAAATCAAGAAAAAAAAGAGTAAAAGGGATGTTTTTGTTTTCATTACAGAAATTGAAAAGAGAAAAGGATCGACTATGAATCGCCAATTCCTCTTAGCCAATTTTAGGCCAATTTTCTCCATGTCAGGCTAGTTATGAAGGTAGTCACACGTGGACTAAGTGGGAAAAGCATACTTAGTGATTCAGAAAATGTTTCCTGCTATTACGCTATGGAAAAGGTTAAGCCAGAAAAGCAGTTCAGGGACAACGTGTAACTAAGTCGCACTACAAGTGTCTTTTTTAGATTGGTTTGGATAGGTGATATAATTGCACCTGAAAATTGCGCCGGATTACACTTGGGTAAACACCTTATTTATATTATGTATATCCACAATTGCACCAGTAACGATGTAAAAGCAGTAGAGAACAACTTCACATTCTAAACCAAAGAGAATATGGCTAATGTGATCATCCGAGCTAACGTTTGCGGATAATCAGAATTTACTAGTTATCGGGTGTGTAAATAGTTTTTAAATAGAGTGTTATGAAAAATCTCTCAAAATTTTTAAGGGATTTCATAGTATCTCCGGTTAGAAAGGAGGTTCTCATTTTCGAATGAAAAATGGTAAAACTTCCATAGGGCAGGTAAAAACTTAAGATTGGTGGGACTGATCATTAAAGCTATCGCAACTCTAAGAATTTTCAGCGTAAGTGATAGTAACCAAATACTTTTAGCCAGTGTTGGCTTTTCGTTTCTTCATTAATTCTTAAGCAGCAGTTCTTCTCGTTAAACAAGTCTTCCTTCGGCAAAAAGTCTTCTAATCTCTTTTTTGTCAAATTTACCAACACTTGTTTTTGGGACTTCATTTATATAAACGTAGTCTCTTGGAATCTGATATTTCACAAAGTCTCTCGATAGAAATTCAATTAATTCTTCATCTGAAATTTTATCTTCACTATTCATTAATACTATTGAAGCCAAAGGTTTCTCTACCCATTTTTCGTCTGGTATTGCTATCACTGCAGCTTCTTTTATTTTAGGATGAGCCATTAATGCAACTTCCAAGGCAACGCTAGAAATCCACTCGCCTCCACTTTTTATAAGGTCTTTTGTGCGATCTTTAATTTCCATATAACCATCGGGATCGATCGTGCTGACATCACCAGTTTTGAACCAACCATCTTGAGTAAAATTTTCAGAATTGTTAGTTTTGAAATAAGCATTAATAACCCATGCCCCCTTTATTTGTAATTCTCCCATGGTTTTTCCGTCCGTTGGTGCCAATGTCCCATCATCTGTCATAATCCTTAATTCCACCCCCGGAAACGCAAGGCCTTGTTTGGCACGAATGTTAAGTTTTTCGTTAGCTGATAAATGGGCATGCTTTGGTTGTAGTCTGCAAACTGTACCCAACGGTGATGTCTCTGTCATTCCCCAGGCTTGAACCCCCTTTATTCCAAAATCTTTTTCGAAACCTTCAATCAGACTTTTAGGCAGTGCAGAACCACCTATGATATATTCCTTGAGTGCTAGTTTTTCTTTTGGTGGATTTTTCTTCATCTCATGATAGACGCCAAGCCAAATAGTGGGAACTCCATTAGCCTTATTCACCTTCTCTTCAATCAGAATTTTTATAATAGCTTCTGGCTGTAAATTAGAAGATGGTAGGACCATGTTTGATCCAGATAAGAGACATAAATACGGAAACCCCCAGGCCATTACATGAAATTGTGGTACCACCAATAAAATGGTGTCCTCATTAGAATAATTTCCGGCATTTGGTGATAAAATAGTAGAAGCATGCAAATAAGTAGACCTGTGAGAATATAACACTCCTTTTGGTAAGCCGGTTGTTCCGCTGGTATAACACATGCCACACGCGTCATTTTCATTTAATGTAGGCCATTCAAAATTCTCAGATTGATTTGCTAGTAAATCTTCATAGTGTATTGTGTTTGGTAAAGAGGTTTCAAAATCTTTAGGAGCGTTTATTAAAACGTAACATTCTACAGTTTCGAGCAGAGGGGCGATTTTTTCTAGTAGTGGGACTAAAGTAGCATCCACAAAAATGACTCTGTCTTCAGAATTGTTGATAACGAATTCCGTTTGCTGACTTGATAATCTAATATTGATGGTATGACAAATCGCTCCAATTCCAGATATCCCATAGTATAATTCTACATGAGGCGCGTGATTCCATGCGAAAGTACCAACCATGTCACCCTTAGTGATTCCTAGTTTTTGTGTCAGTGCATTAGCCAGCTTTTTACACCGTTTATACAGATCACCAAAACGATAGGCATGGCGAGTTCCATCTGGTAAATGGGTTATTATTTTTTTATGATGATAAACGCTGTTTCCAAACTCCAGAATTGTATTCGTAGTGAGTGGATAATTCATTATTAAGCCTTCCATACGTGAAAAATTAAGAATAATATTATTTTCTGTTATCCTACTTTCTGCAGAATATTCAAACAGTTTCCATTCATAAGATACTCAAATACTCAGATACTACGCTTTCTTTGACAGGAATGTAGAAGTTGAAAAAGGATAGCATGAGTTGCACACTTTTCCTCCGCTGTGATCATTGAGTCAGTCATTTCAGAAGTGCCTTATTTTTAGCTCTGGGAAAGAGCTACTGAATGGTCTTATTTTTCCTCAAACAGCTGTCAGATAGTCATATATTTCCTGATGTACATGATCAGGAGTGTTGGCTTAAAGTTCACTAATTGCTAGTTTCATTTCTTCTCGATTCATAGATGAAAGATATGGATTTACTAGAAAAACACGTGCTAGATTAAATCAAGAAAAGGCCGTGAAACAGCTAATAAACCCAACACTTTCCACACCCTTTTGAAGTCTATTAGATAATTGAAAATATAATGACTATCATTTGTTTTTGATCCTGCTAATTATTCCAATATGAATATGAAGGTTAAAAACACGACTGTTTTCGAAATGCTATCTCGTATGCGGGAATATTTTCAAAAGGGGGATTCCTTTTCAAATTCAACTGCCGCGGATCCTATTCGATCAGAATTATACAATTTCAATCAAATGAAAGTCCATGCCAGTATAGTGGCACGGTCTCATAGGATATTTATAGGCAAACGGGTTGATAAGCTTTTAAAAAGATTAGATGATAATGAAAAAATGCTGGTGGAGGTTCGCAATCTCCTGGTTGAAAGTATTCAATCTAGCCAATCAATAACACCTGCAGCAGAATGGCTTCTGGATAATTTCTATCTAATTGAGGAACAGATCGTTATTTCTAAAAAGCATCTTCCCAAAAAATATAGCGAAGGCCTGCCTTATCTGGCTTCGGGAAACTCGATCGGTATGCCCAGAGTTTACGATATCGCTCTCGAAATAATTGCGCACAGTGATGGCCACGTTGATTCAAATGGTTTAAAAGGTTTTATTTCAGCATATCAATCAGAAAAAATTCTGACTCTGGGAGAATTATGGGCTATTCCCATCATGATGAAACTTGCTGTCATAGAAAATCTAAGAAGGATTGCTGAAAAAATAGCTCTTGACATGATTGACAATAATCTAGCAGATTATTGGAGCGAGCAAATGATAGAAACAGTCAAGAAGGATCCTGCTGATCTGGTGTTGACTATCGCAGATATGGCTAGATCCAAACCTGTTTTAAAAAGTCCATTTGTCGCAGGATTCACACGAAAACTACAGGGGAAAGGTCCCGTATTTGCTTTGTCGCTAAGTTGGCTGGAGCAACAATTATCCAAAGAAGGACTATCCGGTACTGATCTAGTTTGGCATGAAAACCAAAAACAGGCTGCTGATCAGGTATCCGTTAAAAATAGCATAGGCACACTGCGGTTTATCGGTTCTACTGATTGGCGCAAATTCGTGGAAGCCGCAAGTATAGTAGAGCAAATATTGCGGAGAGACATTACAGGCATATATCCTCAATTGGATTTTGTTACCCGAGACAGGTATAGGCATGTGATTGAAGCCATTGCAACACACAGCCCTCTTTCTGAAACAGAAGTTGCAGAGAAAACCATTGAATTAACAAAAAGCTACCATATAGCAGACGAGCAGTATAAAAGAGAAAAACATGTAGGTTATTATTTGATAGGGAAAGGCTTTGATCAATTAAAGGAAGCTACGCAGATGCGTTTTGGCGTGAGGCAGAGTCTGACCAGTTTCATAGAGAAAAGGCCAGTTTTCATTTACTTGACTTCCATAGTCATTCTTGCACTCGCCATCACGCTGGGAATGCTCTCGGTAGCCTGGAACTACGGAGACTTTAGCACACAAATCCTGTTACTGGTGGGGCTGTTATGTGCAGCTGGCGGTACTCATTTGGCTATTACCTTTACCAACTGGCTGGCAACTATTTGGATAAAACCTAAAATTTTACCCAGATTCGATTTTTCAAAAGGTATCCCTGTCGAATTCCGTACGCTAGTAACCGTTCCCACTATGCTTTCGGGCAAAAATGAAATAGAAGAGAATGTAGAAGCGCTTGAAATTCGCTTTTTAGCAAATCGGGATAAGAATTTGCACTTCAGTCTTCTGACAGATTTTATAGATGCAGACTCTGAGGCACTAGCGGATGATACGTCCTTGCTTTGTCTGGTGAGTGAAAGGATTCAACAATTGAACGAGAAATACAATCAAACTGGGCAGCCGGATATTTTTTATCTTTTCCACCGTCCCAGAAAATGGAATCCGAAAGAAGATAAATGGATGGGATATGAGCGCAAAAGAGGTAAGCTTTCAGCCTTAAATGCGCTCTTAAGAGGAGTAGTTAGAAATGATTTCAGTCGAATTGTTGGAGATTTCGGAGTTCTCAAAAATCTAAAATATGTAATCGCACTTGATTCAGACACTCAACTTCCAAGGGAGGCGGCTTGGAAATTAATAGCTACAATGGCGCATCCCTTAAACAGCGCAGTGTATGACGAAGAAAAAAAACGGGTGGTGGAGGGATATGGAATTCTGCAACCGAGAGTAGCGTCAGATTTTCCTAAAAGTAAAACATCTCTTTATTTGCGCCTTCAAGGTGACATGAAAGGCATAGATCCTTATACCCGGGCATCCTCTGATGTTTATCAGGATATTTTTAAAGAAGGCTCTTTTATTGGGAAAGGCATCTACGATGTGGATATTTTTGAAAAAGTCGTGGGCAAGCGTTTTCCCGAAAACCGCATCCTTAGCCATGATCTATTAGAAGGATGCTATACCCGCTCCGGTTTATTAAGTGATGTAGTATTATATGAAAACAATCCTTCCAATTATGAAGCGGATATAAAGCGCCATCATCGCTGGATAAGGGGAGATTGGCAGATAGCGTCGTGGATATTGCCATTTGTAAAAGATAAAAATGGGAGGATTGTCAGAAACCACCTTTCTATTATTTCCAGATGGAAAATAGCAGACAATCTGCGTAGAAGTTTGTTGCCTATTTCTCTATTATTAATCTTGGTTCTCGGGTGGTCCGTGTTGCCCATTCCTTGGTTTTGGACACTTTCCGTTACTATCATTATTTTATTGCCTGTAATGGCGGCAGCTGTTCTGCAGTTATTGCACCGTCCAGAAGACTTAGACTTTAAATCCCATATTTCCGATGTTGGTAGTTCTGTCTCAGAGGTATTATTGCGCTTTATGTTTGGGATAGCTGTATTGCCATACGAAGCCTACCGATATACAGATGCCATCATACGGACCAACTGGAGAATGCTCATAAGCGGCAAAAAACTATTGGAATGGACTCCTTCTGCCACCGCTTCCCGTCAATCAAAAAACAGTATCTGGTTTATTTATCGGAAAATGTGGATAGGTCCGGTACTTGCTTTTCTTTGCCTTATATTATTTCTATACTCGAATTCACCCGCTTTTTTTGTTTCCATACCTATTCTCATTTTATGGTTTCTTTCCCCGTCTATTGCCTGGAGATTAAGTCAGACAGAAAAAGAAGAAGCGCCCGATCTTAACCAGGCACAAAAGGTGTTTCTTCATAAATCGGCCAGAAAAACATGGGGCTTTTTCGAGCAATTTGTGAATGAAGGAGAGAATTGGCTTCCACCGGATAATTTCCAACAACATCCGGATCCTGTAATCGCACACCGTACGTCGCCTACTAATATTGGGCTCTCTTTGCTGGCAAACCTCACAGCATATGACTTTGGGTATATTGTGATGGAGGAAATGCTTTTGAGATGTGAAAATACCCTTAAAACATTACATAAAATGGAACGCTATAAGGGCCATTTTTACAATTGGTATGATACACTTTCCTTATCAATCCTCACTCCTGCCTATGTATCTACAGTCGATAGTGGGAATCTGGTGGGGCATCTTCTCATTTTACGACAAGGCATTTTAGGGTTAAAATCCAATCCTATCTTCAATTTAGAAAGCTATAGCGGCCTTCACTCCACGCTAGGGATAATACAGGATTTACTGAAGGATGAAAGCAATGAAAATATAGAAAGTATAAGCAGTTTGCTGGCAGATGCTTTTGGAGAAAAAACTAATTCATTGTCAGTAATAAAAAGAACTTTAGATGATCTGGTAGCTCTCAGCGACCAAATAACCGGCTTTGATGAAAATAAGGAAGTCGGTAAATGGATGCTGAAATTAAAAAATCAAATTGAAAGCACCCGAGAAGATTTATACAGCCAAATTCCCTGGCTGAATATATTACCTATCCCCGAATCATTTACCAGTTTATACCACTTAGATTTTAATCATTCTCATCTGTCCTTTTGGGAAATGAATGATGAATTGAGCCAGCAGATTAATCATTTTAAAAATGAAGTAAGTAATGAAAATGATGCTGAGTGGCTGGTAAAAGCAGAAACAGCTTTCAAAATAAGAATAGATTTAACTTCGGAAAAATTCAGCCTTTTGGAGGGATTAGCTGAGCAGCTTGAACAATTGAGCAGTGTGGAATATGATTTTTTACTAGACAAACACACCAGTCATCTTTCAATAGGGTATAATGTGGATGAGTTAAGAAGAGATGATAGTTTCTATGATATGCTTGCTTCTGAAGCACGGATGGGCATTTTTGTAGGCATTGCACAAGGATTTTTGCCGCAGGAAAGCTGGTTCTCCTTAGGTCGTCTGCTCACTGATTCGAAAGGCGGGCCTGTCCTGTTGTCTTGGAGCGGATCAATGTTTGAATATTTGATGCCGCAGTTAGTAATGCCAACGTATGAGAATACGTTACTCCATGCTACCAATGTGTCAATGGTAAAGCGGCAGATAGAATATGCTAAAAAACGCGATGTTCCCTGGGGTATTTCAGAATCCGGCTACAACAGTGTTGACACCAGTCTTAATTATCAATATCAGGCTTTCGGGGTTCCCGGATTGGGATTAAAACGTGGATTAGAGGAAGACTTGGTTATTGCGCCATACGCTACCATGCTGGCTTTAATGGTCTCTCCGAAAAAAGCAGCTTTTAATTTAAAACTTTTAGCGGAACAGGGGTTTGAAGGAGAATACGGATTTTTCGAAGCTATTGATTATACCAAAACAAGGCTTCCTCGCGGCGAAAACTGTGTAACCATCAATTCCTACATGGCTCATCACCAAGGAATGGGGTTATTATCCTTTGCCTATGTTTTGTTAAACAAACCAATGCAAAATCGATTTGCTTCGGAGTTGCGTTTTCAGGCGACATTGCTACTTTTGCAGGAACGTATTCCAAAGAGATCCATCTTTTATGCACACACCGCAAAAGTTACCGAAATACACACTACAGTAGCAGATACGCAATTAAGAATTATAAATACGCCATATACTCCCATACCAGAATTGCAATTACTCAGTAATGGGAATTACCAGGTAATGGTGACAAATTCGGGAGGAGGATATAGCCGTTGGAAAACGTTAGCTGTAACTAGATGGCGGGAGGACTCCATCAAAGATAATTATGGAATATTCTGCTATATAAAAGATGTCCATAGCGGAAATTTCTGGTCAAACACCTTCCATCCAACCCTTCAGCCCCCTAAAAATTATGAGACAATATTTTCCCAAGGGACAATCGAGTTTCATAGACAAGATTTTGGTTTTGAGACCAAAACCCAAATTGTGGTCTCTCCAGAAGATAATGTAGAAATAAGAAAAATCAAGATTACCAACCGTTCCCAGGTTTCCAAAGTCCTGGAGATTACCAGTTATACAGAGGTTGTTTTGGCCACCCAAGCCTCAGATGAGGCGCATCCTGCCTTTAGTAACCTTTTCGTGCAAACGGAGATACGGCCTGAATACAACGCTATATTTGGCACAAGAAGAGCTCGCTCAAAAGATGAATTGCCACCTCATCTGTTCCATTTAATGGACGCATATGGAGCGGAAGTGGAGGAGGTTTCCTTCGAAACAGACCGGATGCAATTTATTGGTAGAGGAAGGACGTTAGCCAATCCACAGGCGCTTGACTCCGGTAGATTAGCTGGGAACCAAGGAGCCGTTTTGGATCCTATAATGGCTACTAAATACCGAATTACCATCAAGGCATATAAGACTGCTACTATAGACTTAATATATGGTATCTGTGAGAGTCGCGAAGAGAGCGAAGCGCTCATGCACAAATACATGGATAAGAATCTTAAAAAACGTGCTCTGGATCTTTCCTGGACACATAGTCAGGTATTATTAAAACAGATCAATGCTTCAGAAGCAGATGCACAACTATTTGGGAAATTAGCAGCTTCGGTTATTTATTCAAATCCAGCCTTACGCGCCAGTGAGTCTGTGATCAAAAGCAATTTCAGAGGCCAGTCCGGACTCTGGAGCCATTCAGTTTCGGGCGACCTCCCGATTGTTTTAGTACAGATATTTAATCTGGAAAATCTGGACTTAGTAACGCAAATGATCAAAGCTCATGGGTATTGGCAACTAAAAGGATTGACTGTAGATCTTGTGATCTGGAATGAGGATCATGGTTCATACCGTAATGAATTGCAAGACCAGATTTTAGGAATGATTTCCGCCGTTAACACATTAACTGGTCATGTGCCGGGGAAAATATATGTGAAATCAACCGATCATCTGTCTTCTGAGGACCGTGTTTTATTTGAAAGTGTCGCCAAAATAATTATTACAGATAATCATGGGCTCTTATCAGAGCAAATATTAGGACGATACAGAGAAATAGTGGCATCTCCATTATTAGAAATTAAACCCCAAGCTTCTGGAAAAATAAGTTTTGAAAATGTAGTGATGCCGCTGGATCTTAAATACTTCAATGGAACTGGAGGTTTTACGGCAGATGGAAAAGAATATAAGATTCAAAGTGATAAGAACGCAACCACCCCTGCGCCCTGGGTGAACATCATTGCAAATCCTATCATAGGAACAGTGGTTTCCGAAAGTGGCTCAGCGTATACTTGGGCTGTAAATGCGCATGAATACCGTATTACTCCCTGGCATAATGATCCGGTAACTGACACCAGCGGGGAAGCTTTTTACCTGCGTGATGAAGAAAGCGGGTTATTTTGGTCACCAACGCCTTTTCCTGCAAAAGGTGACGCAAATTATATCACTACACATGGCTTTGGTTACACCAGTTTTGAACATATAGAAAACGGTATTTCTTCCAACATGAACGTGTTCGTGGATAAGGAAGCGCCTATTAAGTTTGTCGTGCTTACAATAAAAAATAAAACTGACCGACCACGAAAACTCTCCACCACAGGATACTTGGAAATTATATTGGGCGATTTGAGATCCAAAACCAATATGCATATTCTTTCAGAATATGATGTGCAGAACGATGCCTTGCTCTTTCGAAACAGGTACAATGATGCGTTTGCCAATCGAGTAGCATTCTTTAAAGTAATTGGTGCAGGAAAGTGTAGTTATACCACTGATCGGTCAAGATTTATTGGCAGAAATAGAAATCTTTCCAATCCACAGGCTTTATACCGACAGGATCTTCGAGGAAGAATTGGTGCAGGACATGATACCTGTGCCGGTTTGCAGGGGAAATTCGATTTGCTTGCGGGAGAAGAAAGAGAGCTTGTTTTTCTAATTGGCAGTGGTGAAGACACCGCTTCAGCTATTAAGCTCATTCAGAACTTTTCAGACCTGAACATCATCAATCAATCTTTCGACCAGATAAAAGAATACTGGAATGAGATAGTAAATACGGTGCAGGTTCAGACCCCGGATGAGGCGCTTAATCTACTAGCCAATGGTTGGCTTACCTATCAAACTATCGCTTCCCGATTATTTGCCCGCAGTGGGTTTTATCAATCTGGAGGAGCCTTTGGTTTTAGAGACCAGATTCAGGATGTTTTGTCTTTGTTACACAATAAGCCTGAGTTTGCCAGAGAACAAATATTACTAAATGCTTCTAGGCAGTTTAAAGAAGGAGATGTTCAGCATTGGTGGCATCCCCCAGAAGGAAGGGGTGTGCGGACCAAATGTTCAGACGATCTCTTATGGTTACCATTTGTCGTGAATAGATATTTGAATGCTACTGGTGACCTAGGGATTCTGAAGGCGCAAACCGGGTTTTTGGAATCCAGACCTTTGGATAGAGGAGAAGACTCCGTCTATGATTTGCCTATGAGTGGCAGTTTGATCGCTGATCTGTACCATCATTGTCGTCTTGCGATCAAGCATAGTCTCCGTTTTGGAGCGCATGGATTACCTCTGATGGGATCCGGTGACTGGAATGACGGCATGGATCAGGTAGGGAATGAAGGCAAAGGAGAAAGCGTTTGGCTGGCATTTTTCTTTTTTGACATTCTTTCCAATTTTGAGAAAGTCGCTAGCAACTATGGTGATACAGAATTTGCGACAACATGTAAAGAGGAGTCCATTAAATTACAAGCTAATATTGAACGTTCTGCTTGGGACGGTGAATGGTATAAACGCGCCTGGTTTGATGACGGAACGCCTCTTGGATCAAAAGTAAATGAAGAATGTAGCATTGATGCCATTTCTCAAAGCTGGTCTGTCTTGACAAATGCTGCGCCGGAAGAAAGAAGAAACCAAGCCATGGATTCTTTAAATAAATATCTGGTGAATAGAGATATGAAAATCATCCAGCTTCTTAATCCGCCATTTGATAAATCGGATTTGAATCCGGGATATATAAAAGGATATGTGCCCGGTGTGAGGGAGAATGGAGGGCAGTATTCTCATGCAGCCATCTGGACGCTGATGGCTTTTGCAGCGCTCGGTGACAGGAAGACAACCTATGAACTCTTTAGTATGGTACAACCTGTTAATCATGCCTTGAATCAGGAGGAAGTGCAGATTTACAAAGTTGAGCCTTATGTGATGGCTGCGGATGTGTACGCCAATGA
>Ga0105055_10003403_pt1 | contig 24023 bp, 18 predicted proteins | sample BON03_FD_78090 | JGI IMG/M metagenome (GOLD analysis project Ga0105055, IMG submission 78090) | Freshwater microbial communities from Lake Bonney liftoff mats and glacier meltwater in Antarctica - BON-03 | ecosystem: Environmental > Aquatic > Freshwater > Ice > Glacier meltwater | place: Lake...
AAAAACTGCGCTTATAAACGAGTTACCAACAAGCCTAAAAAAAGACAACAACAGAATGAAGATTAATAGTACAAAAGATAAAGACAGAAACGAAAAACTAATCGGAATGACTGCTGACTACACCAGCCAAACAGAAAAAGTTTTATTTTTTGCCGACCCATATTTTTTGTTTTGCCAACGCACATTGCACACATTGGCAAGCCACACGAGCCAACCCTCAAACCAAAGCTTACCAAAGAGTGCAATTTTACCAACGCTGACTTTCACGATATGAATAAGAATAATTTCATACAAGACCTTTATACAAGGCGTTCAGATTACAAATATCCCGAACAGGCAGAAAATCAAGCAGAATCACTTGATACTATTTCAAGTGATATTTATTCAGAAAGCCAACGATTTATTTTCGAATTGATTCAGAATGCCGATGATGCTGCATCAGGTACGGAAAATGAAATGCTTTTTGACTTTTATTCGGATTGTCTAATAATTTCGCATAATGGAAGGTCTTTTGATGAAAAAGATATAGAAGCTATAACAAGTATAGGAAGTGGAACAAAAAAAGCAGACCACTCAAAAACTGGATATAAAGGCATTGGCTTCAAATCTGTATTTGGTAAATCAGATAAAGTTTCAGTTTTTTCAGATGGATTCAATTTCAGGTTTGACCGAAAATCTATAAAACAATCTTTTAATGGCGCAAAAATGCCCTGGCAAATAATTCCTATTTGGACAAGTGAAAATGAATTGCCAAAATCTGCTAAATCAATTGTATCAAGTGGTTACAATGTCTCAACTGTAATTGAGTTAAAGAATACCAACGGACTTCAAAATGAACTGAATGAATTACTTAGCAATGGAAAGATTCTCTTGTTTTTAAGAAGAATCACTAAGATTTCAGTATCAATAAATGGAGAACGCAATTTTGTAATTAAAAAATCAATTATTAATAAGGAAAAATATTATGATGAAGTCTCGTTGCTAAAAAACAACAAAGAAACAACACAATGGATTGTAACAACTTTTGAAAAAATACCTATTGACATTGAGACACAAGCGGAATTAGGGAAAGATGATAAAACCCCTGACAAACTCAAAAAAGCAGAATTCACAGAAGTATCATTTGCTGCAAGAATTGAAAAAAATAGAATTAAGGCATTGAAAGGAGAAGAAAGTCTAGTTTTTACTTATTTACCTACAAAGGTTACTGACTTTGATTTTCCATTCCTTGTAAATGGAAACTTTTTAACAAATGCCAGCCGTGAAGCAATACATGAAGACAGATTTTGGAATCAATGGCTATTTAAAGTAATCGGAATAAAAATATTTGATTGGCTGGAATTACTTACATCCAGTAAATACAAATTCCAAATATTACATTTACTGCCAAGTAAATTTAATAGTCTTCAAAATGAATTGAAGATTTCATTTGATAATGCTTTTGAAAAATCCGGAACATCAAAAATATTTGTTCCAAATAAAAATAATAAATTAAAAAAGGCATCAGATATTCTAATTGACAAAACTGGATTATCAGGTGAAGAGTTTATTTCCACCGAATCTTTAATAGGATACATAAATAGAGAAAAAGATAAACATTTCAACAATGATGCTTTTATCCATCCAAAGATTGAATTGAAATGGAAACTAAATATTTTAGGCGCAATAACCTTTGACTTAGAAAATCTTGAGGATTTCTTCACAGATGAATTATTTAAGTCAAGTCACCAGCCAATTGATAATTTTCAATTAATCGAATATTTTTTTAATAAATCAAACAAATCTGATTCAAGAGAATTACATGAAAAACTAAAATCAATCCCTTTTATCTACGCAAAAGGAAAAAATCTTAAAAGCCCACAAACAGTTTGTTTTCCTTCAATTGATTATCAAACAGATTTTGGAGAAGGGGTTTCCGTCATACACGGTAAAGTATATCCGAAAATTGAAACTGAGCCAAGAATCAAAGACTGGTTAGAAAGCCTTGGGGTAAAAGAACCATCTGATTTAGCATATATTGAAAATGAGATAATTGGAAATATTGAGACTTGTATTAATGAAACCAACTATTTAAAAGTAACAAGGTATTTACTTAATCAACATAAAAAAGGGAATCTTGAAGAATGGCATTACAGTAGCCTTCAAGATTTTAAATTATTTACGACAAAGAAAGAATTGATTCCTGCAAAGCAGTGTTATCTTTCAGATGTTTTTGAACCTGCGCTAAAGCTTGAAAATATAAATGAGGCTGGCAAGTTTGTCTCTAATAAATATAAAGCACAAGGTGATTTATCAAGTGAATGGAAAACGTTTTTTCTAAAAATTGGAGTTTCAGAAAACATTTCAATTCAATCTATTAAAACAAGTAAATACTCAAGTAAATCAAGTGGCATAGAGGATGATTATTTCAATGAAATGGGGAAAATGGCAAAGGATAATCATAGCTATCCTCATTTAGTTGGCCCAACAAATAGTATTAAATTAGAAAAAATCAGGTATAGTGAATTTGCTAATAATTATAAGTTCTCAAAACAATTTTGGAAAGCTGCTTTAGAAACTATTTTCCCAGAAACCGTTAATAATTACGCTTTAATGCCTTGGGGTTATTATGGAAGTTCTGAAACTGTTGATAATTATTTTCAGTGGTCATTAAAAAATTCTAAAATTTTCCCTACAACATCAATAGTTTGTTTAAAAGCTTCTGAGGTATACCTTAATCTTGCTGAAACAAAAGAACTTGCAGGTAAATACCTTCCAGTTTTTGCTTGTGATATTATTCCAAATGACGAGTGGCTTGATTTAATCCCATTCAAACAAAACTTGGAGTTAAATGACTACCTGACTATCTTAAATAGCATAGTAGAAGAAACAGAAAAGGACGAAGATTTAAAGAATATTAATAAAAAAAGGGTTGGCCAAATTTACAATAAGCTAACAGAGTTATTACAAAATATATCTTCTGAAAAGAAAAATAAAATAACAGAATGGGCAGAAGAAAACAAACTTCTTTCTTCAACAGAAAGGTTTGAAAATGCCAATGAATTAAAATGGGTAAAAATATCTGGATTTTCAAATACATCAGACCAACTAAAAACAATATTCATCCCTGATAATTGTGAAACAGATTCTGATAATTTTGAAAAATTACTATCATTATTTGGTGTTCAAATTATTGATAGTTTTATTCCTGAAATAAAGGATGCAGAACCAAATGCTACCTTAAAAATTCAACTGCAAATTGTATTGCCCTATCTTGTTGCCTTAATTGAGAAAAAACAATATGCCAACTTTACTGATGAATATGATAGGATTTCAAAAATTATTGATAACGCTGAGTTCTATAATGCTTCTGAAATTATCTTATCATTCAAAAACCAAGAAGAAATAATTTCAGGACCATCACTAAATTCCTATCTTGGAGATAATCAACTTTATTTTAAAGGAAAATGGACAAGTCCATTAACATTATACGCATTAGTTCCAGAATTAGTAAAGCTATTTGAAATAAAAAACTTAAATGAAGTATTGAATCTAATTCTTCAACTTGATGAAAATGAAATTAAAGAATGGTTTTCGAAGCAAGGATTTGAATTGGCAGAACTTCAAGAAAAGCCTGAATATTCAAAATCATTAGAGAAGGTAAAATCGTACAATTCAGAAGACGATATTGAACAGTCCTATGATTTAGTAGATAATTCTGATGAAAGGTCACGGATTTCAATTAGTCAAGATGCTAAAGAAACCATTTTTAACACATTAAAAGCTAAAGGATTTGATGTGCCTGATACTTTGGATATTAATTATACAGTCGTGAAAGGAATTAAAAATCCTAAAGGTGTTGCAATCAAAATTGTTGTAAAAAGTGGGAAGGCTGGGAAAACATACTTCAACCCGAATGAGTGGCTTGCATTAACAGAGTCAGATACACAGTTATTTGTAGTAACAAGAGGCAATATTGTTAGGAATGTTACACTTAATGACCTTGAAGTATTTAATGATACTTTCCATATGCGTTTTAACACACAGTCATTTGCGGTTAACACAAACCTAAAAGCATTTGCTAATTTCTTCAGATACTTACCTTATACCCATTTTATTTTTGATACGCCCGAAAGCACAACGGATTATTTACAGGAGTTTGGCTTAAATCAAAGAAACCCATCAGCAGACACTCTCACGTCAGATGATAAAAATTTATTGCATTAATGATTTATTCAAGAGAGGAGCATATTAACTTCTTGGAACAAGAGTTGCGAGCGCAAACAGAAGCTTTTAAGCAAAAACTTGAATCTTCTGCATTATTCCTTTTGCAGGAAAGAGAGGAGATGTTTGTTGCACAGTTTTTGAAATTTCAGGACGGAGAAATGATACTTAAATTTTCTAACAAAAGAGGAATTCCGAGACAGGGTGAATATCTCTATTGTATTACCGTGCCAAAAGAAATTCGGGACTACAGGAATTGGAATAATAGAACCTATGGTGAAATAATTAAAACTAAAGATAATTTTACAGATGTTGTTTGTATTTGGCAAGCGCCATCAAATGAAAAAAATTTTATTATAGCAGGTTTCAGAGGTATTGAATTAGAATTTGCAACTCATATTCAGAATGCTGAAGGAATGATTTTAATTTTAGGCCCAAAAAAACCACCATTTGAATATATCGCAAACCTTCAAAAGATAGTTAACAATCAAACAAATAATGCCGTAAATAATATACTCGACCAAGATTTTCATTTTGCAGATTGGACACCTTCTTTACTTGATGGAAAATCAAATATTGTTCAATTCATTCAAACGCAACTACAATTACAAGATTCTATTATTATTCAGGGTCCACCAGGTACAGGGAAAACTCATCTTATTGCAGAATTAATCGAAAAACTCACAAATGAAAACAAATCTGTTTTAGTTACAGCTTTGACTAATCGTGCTTTGATAGAGATTGTAGAAAAACCTGCTTTAATAAATCATTTAAAAGAGCAAAGAGTTTTTAAAACCAAGCTATCAGTTGATGAAGCGAGAATACATACAGATTTAAAACAAACAAAAGAAATAAGTCCACAACCGGGAAATGTAATCTTATCAACTTTCTATATTACAAGCGGACAAGCATCACAGATTAAAAATGAATCACCATTCGATTATGTAATTGTCGATGAAGCAAGTCAGGCTCTTTTGGCAATGTTTGCTGGTGCAACTTTACTCGGTAAGAAAAATATTTGGATAGGTGACACAAAACAATTACCACCTGTAGTTTCGTTAAGTGAGGATAAGGTAAACAGAAAGAATTATGGGGCATTGGTTGATGGGCTAAAAGCTTTATCCGATAATGCATCTTTACCCATTTTTCAACTTTCAGAATCATATCGTTTACCTGAACGGGCGGTAAAATATACAGGGATTTTTTACAAAGACACTTTAAAATCCAAGGCGAAAAAAAATATTCGTTTAAGTTTTAATGATTTGTTTAAAGAAACTGGCAAATTTCTAAATTCAAAAGGAGGACCAGTTCTTATTAAAACTGATTTACTAATTGGGAATTTAAAACCAAAAGCAGGTCTAAAAATTACAGCAGAAATTGTAAAACATCTTTTGACATTAAATGAGGATTTACATATATCAGTATTATCCTATTTCGTTGAAACAACAAAAGCATTGCAAAAACATATTTATCAAAACATTGGGTACAATAAGAATCTACTAATTGAAACTGTCTCAAGAATTCAAGGACTTACAACAGACATTTGCATTTTCCTTGTTCCAAATTCGAGTTATCACAGGTCTTTGGAAAACCGTCTTTTTAATGTTGCTTCAAGTCGGGCTAAACGACATACGATAATAATAACTGATAAAAATGCTTTAAATCGTTCTCAAATTGATAATGAAGTGAAACAATATTTACAACAACTTGACAAGGATTTTTCATTCTATATTAAAGTTGAACCTGAACTAAGAATGTTAAAGAAATGAAAGCCACCGCTAAAGCATACACATTTACAAGCCCCACAAGCCTTGACACAATCCAAAGCTTGCAAAAGAGTATGCTTTCACCATCCCGAAGAAAAAACAAAAAATTGACCTATTCTTTAAAAAATAAAACTTTGCAAACGCACAACCTGACAAAATTAGAATAGACATATAAAAAACGATAGACAGTTTGGAAAATATTACAGAATTAATGACAGAAAAGAAAGGCCAGTTGGTAACAATGTATATAGTTTATGGCGGATGAAGTGCTAATTATGAGCATTTTAGGCATTAATAAACATCGGTGTAAGTTGAAAGATTTGTATTTCAAAACCGCCACAAAACCATATACCGAACGTTAGCGGTCATGCTGTACGACCGTGATAAACAGAACATGTTGCAAAAAAAATATAACCGACAGACAAAAAAATGATTGAATACTTAAAGGAAAATATCAGTTGGCTAAAAGACCTATTTACTCTTTTATTTGTCGGAACAGCAACAGTTGTTGCAATCTTGACTTATAGACGAGCAAGAGCTACCATACTTCAACCCATAAGAACTGAAGTAATTAAAAAACAATCTGAACTTTTATCAAAGTTCCTACAAACTTTAAGCGAAAACCATCAATCATTTGAAGTTGGACTTGACTATGTGAACCTTGTTCAAATAAATGTCATGCTTACCTTGAGAGATTATGGATTTGTTTTTAAGGAGCATAAAGAACTTTTCGAGAAAATAAAGGACAGTGTTGTTGGTTGGACACCTTGTGGAAGAACAAACATTCTAAAAGATGTTGAAATCATTGGAGCTTTTGCCGAACAGACTGAAAAGAAAAAGGAGAATGAATATGGAGTTGAGAAGTTCAATAACTTAAAGAAGGGTGAAATTGACATTGATAAAATCTACCTTACCAAAGGACATTCAGAATTTGTAAAATTGATTTTGGATTTTAAAAGCGACCCTTTCATGCCTACTTCTATACATCAGACTTTAACCGAATTATTTAACGACATAAATAATAACCTTAAGATAGTATTAAAGGGTGAATTGGAGATTTTCATGATTGACTTTAGCAAAGTGTATTTTGAAAAAGGTAATGCACCAAAGTTTGACCCTGTTGGTATTTACAATAGCTACAATCATAGTCGTGTTCATCACAGACCAACTCTTGACAAGCTAAAAAATGAAATTAGAAAATATTTAAGAATTGACGAGAGATGGTAGCAGGACAAAAAATAGCACGAACCGCTAACAGCACCTACAAGAAATTGGCGGTTCAGTGGTTAAACCTGCCTACCGGCAGGCAGGTGAAGCTTTCCCGCAAAGGCGGGACAGGTCGTGCTTCGTATCAAGTTTTCCCGCAAAGGCGGGACAAGTCGTGGTGGCAGACAGTTTAGTGTTTCCCTGCCTGTCGGCCAGGCAGGGAAATCGCCAACTTCATGTAATTGAAAACCATGTGTGTCTTGAATCAACTCCATGAAATTGGAAAAGAATGCTGTACAAAAGATTGAAGGCCTTTAGAGATGATAAAACGAAAGCCGAAGCCGAGCGAACGGAGCTGGGGAATCACGATCATGATTATGTGCTAACCCGGAGGGTTCAGAAATAGGAAACACTTTTATATTTATTATGTCCAAAAACGTATGAAAGTTCATTCCCCGAAACAGTTTACTATAGTAGCTTTTTGGAATTGATGCAGACTGCAACCTTACCCATGTCACTATTTCTAAAAACTTGTTATATGAGTGATGGTACTGGAATTTTTCATTTCTAAGTTTTTTAAACCACGGAGTTTATGGGCAGACCCTAAATAAAAAAATGATAAGAAAATAGAAATGGGAAGACATAACCTTAAAATAAAAAAACACTGCAAGAATTGTTTCCTGAAGGGAAAGAATAAATTGTATAGTTGCAAGTTTATCCTATTCTCTTTGAATTTGGTTAAATTGAATAATTCAGGTTAAACACTTTGATAAATAATTACCATGGCCTTATGAATTTTAAACACTTATTAGCAGTATTGATAATTGTCCTATACTCAATTAACTGTATCGGGCAAATAGATGTTTTAAAAACTATACCAAGAATCAAGGCCACTTCTATAGCGGCACCCCCGGATTGGGCATTAATGCAGCGGCAGCTTATCCGCTCTATGGAGGATGCAGGAGATTTTTACTGGCAGAGGTTCATGAACGAGGGAGGAACCACCATCGGATCAGGGCCTTATGACGACCTATATGAAATGTTCTACAATTGGCCGGAGTTTTATATGATTGGCGCAAAAAGGGGCATGTACACCCGAGCGCTTGCTGCCTACAATGGGATTACCCGTAAAAACACCCCCCACTTTCCTGACAAAGGGGACTATCTTCATAAATTATATAAAGAATTTCCCCCTCACGATGATTTTTTCCATATCAGTGAAGGGATGACCTTGTTTTACAACCTCGCATTGGGAGACCCAGCTATTCCAGAAAATATTGCAAGGGCCAAGAGATTTGCAGGCTTTTATCTGAATGAAGATCCTGAAGCACCAAACTTTGATCAGGACAAAGTCCTCATGCGCTCAATATTCACAGGAAGCCGTGGGCCCCTTGCGTCTTCTGATGCCACATATAACCTCAGGTATGGGCATGCTTCATTGTACCCTGTCATAGAAAACCTAGAGCCAGAGTGGCACGAAAACCCCTCTCGGAAAGCTGAAATACAGGCACTTTATGATAGTACAGTAACGAGAACTGATGTGCCAGTAAATCTGGGTGCGACTGGCTTAATCACAAATGCCTATCTCTATACAGGGGACAAAAAATACAAAAAATGGGTGCTTGATTATGTTGATGCCTGGATGAAACGAATAGACAAAAACAAAGGCATATTGCCGGACAACATAGGACTGAACGGTGAAATTGGGGAATATAGAAATGGTCAGTGGTGGGGTGGACTTTATGGTTGGTATGGAAGGTATGGGGTAATGATGATGTTTGCCTCACTAAGTGTGGCAACCGAATGCGCCTATTTGCTTTCAGGTGATGAAAAGTACCTGGCCCTACTTCGGAATCAAATTGATCTGCTGATGAAACGATCTATCACCACCAAAGAAGGACAGGTTTTGGTGCCTTATCGGAGGAATCAAGATGGCTGGCACAGCTATAGACCGATGATGATAAGGGATTTGACGCATCTTTGGCATGCCTCAATGGATGAAAAGGATTGGAATAAGATAGAAACAGTTCGAAAAGGACAAAAATTTAGGCCATTGAATGGAGAAGGTATTTGGGGGCAAAATACACTAGGCCATTTAGACACTTTAAAGTATAAACCTTCTGAGCCATTTGATTGGAAAAAAGAAATGATACAAGGGGATAGGACTATGGGGAAAAGTGAATATGCCAGGTTGATGTACTATGCTGGAGAAAATCCTGAATGGCCTTTGGAGGCCTTAAAGGCTGACTATCAGGAAATGACCAACCGTATGGAATTTATGCGCAACGACCCAAGGGCCATTGAAGACATCAATAAAGATGACACCTATCCAAACAACCCAGTGATTTTAAAGGCCTTGCAACAAACTACAATGGGAACCCCACAAACAATTTATTTTGGAGGTCTGCCCCGTGGAACGGTTAGATATTATGATGTTGCAGATAAACGGCCGGGGTTACCTTCTAATGTATCGGCATTGGTCGAAAAACTAGAGGATGAAATGATTGTGATCAGGTTGGTCAATTTACATCCTGTTGAATCAAAGGAACTAATCATTCAGGCTGGCGTATTTGGTGAACATCAGTTTACTAATATCCAATATCATGAATCCATAGAAGGTGAAATAAAACCTTCGGATGGTCAAAAAAAATCCAAGGCTGTTCAGGGGAAATACGTGAAAATAATACTTCCCCCCTCTACATCCATTCTGTTGGAAATGGGCCTTGATAGATTTAGTAATGATCCTTCATATCGTTTTCCATGGCATGACATTACTCAAAAATGATGGCATAATTGCACTAACAATATCTCCCAACCTTTAATCAATAGATCTTCTTGATGAACCGAAACCCACATAAAAAAACTTTGAATCCGCTATTTGTTATACTCATAATCGTGCTATTTTTTGGTTGTGAGAATACTAAGGAACCCAGGCTTTTGATTATTTCTTCAAAACAATCAAAAGACAATTTAGTAAATACAGAAATTGCCAAGTTCGCACTATCAGCTGATTTTTTTTTGAAAAAAAGCGCAAACCTCACATCTGTTCATGAAGATACCTTAAAGCTCTATTCAAGTATATTTTTCAATAACATTAGATTGAATGATTTAAGTCATTTTCAAATCAACGCATTGGAACGATATGTTGATTCCGGAGGAAGGGTGGTGATTATTAACCCAACGGATACTTCTTACAATCAATACAAATGGTCCAAATTCCATAAATTACTTAGCGGAATATTGCCATCAGCCAAACAATTAAGACCTGATTTGATGTCGGACTCATTTGGCAAAGGCCAAGTAGTTCTGGCCAAGTTAGAACCTATGGAACTTGAGGTGCAAAAGCGTTTGATTTCAAAGGCTATCGCGCAAGTGGTGGCTGATAAGGTTACTCTTGTGTATGGAAATTTGGCCACATCCTTGGTTCCTCCTGACCATTGGTTTGAAATAGATACTTTGGCAATGTCATTTGATGAACCCATTGAAATGGAAGTTCTAAAAAATGGTGATGTTTTAATTATTGAAAGGAAAGGGAATATAAAATTTTTTGATTCTAATAAAAGATCGATAAAAACAATTGCAGAACTTCCTGTAGTTTCTTCTCAGTCCAATGGGATCAGCGGTATTGCTTTGGATCCTGATTTTGAAAATACCGGATGGATTTTTTTCTCTTACACACCGCAGGCAAATCCAGGCCATCATCGAATATCTCGTTTTAAAATCATAGAAGATTCGTTGGCTATTAATTCTGAGCGAATTCTGCTAGAGCATTCAGTCACGATAAAAAATGGTTGGCATGGAATCAATGCCATTGAATTTGATTCTAAAGGGAATCTGTATTTTGCTATTGGAGACTTTACCATTCAAACAGGAGAGGTAGCTGGATATGCACAAATTGACGAACGAAACAGCAGTAACGATTCACAGGCAACCTCATCAAATCCTAATAATTTACTAGGGAAAATAAGTAGAATTCACCCTGAAAAGGATGGTACTTATACTATTCCGGAAGGGAACCTTTTTCAGAAAAAGGACAGCTTTGCAAGACCAGAAATCTATATAATGGGTTGTCGTAATCCATATAGGTTTACACTTGATTCAAAAACTGATCTATTATATTTTGGAGATGTGGGTCCTGATGCCTGGAAAGATGGAGAGAAGGGTCCTAAGGGATATGATGAGTTAAATATTGCCGGATCATCAGGCTATTATGGTTGGCCTTACGTTATTGCAGACAATAAACCCTACAGCGATTTTAATTATAGAAGTAATACATTAGGAACATTCTTTGACCCTGACAATCTGATGAATAAATCGCCTAACAATACAGGGAAGAAAAAATTGATGCCTGCTCGGGAAGCAATACTTTGGTACCCAAAAGGGAAGAGCCAGGACTTCCCATACCTTGGAACAGGAGGAATGAACATTATGATAGGGCCAAAGTATTACCGGGATGACTTTAAGCCATCCAACATTCGGTTTCCATCCTATTATAATGAAAAGCTATTTGTTTACGATTGGGTCAGGAATTGGATTAATGTTTTAGAGTTGGATGAAAATCACAAACTGGTTGGGATTGAACCATTTTTATCCACTCATGAATTTAATAAAATCATAGATATGAAGTTTGGTGATGATGGGACTTTATATCTGTTGGAGTATGGGAGTAGTGGTTACAAGGCAAATGCTGATGCCAGTTTAAAGAGAGTAAGGTATGCCGAAGGAAAACCAAAACCCAAATCAATGGAAGACCCAGAGGCCGAAGATCTCGATGGTACTCCTATTATAGAAAAAGAAAATACTGAAGTATGGAAACTATTGACAAGTCATAACTGCATGAGTTGCCATCAAGTTGATAAAAAAATCGTGGGTCCAAGTTTTAAAGAAGTAGCTCAACACTATGCAAATGTTGACTCAGCAGAAACCTATCTTCCAAAAAAAATTATTGATGGGGGAACTGGAAACTGGAATGGTAATATCGCAATGCCCGCTAATCCATTGCTGACAGAAGACCAGGCTAAAGACATAACTAGGTTTATTCTGAATTTGGATTATTAACAAATAAAGATAAATGAACATTCTTATGAGTAGTATATGTTTTTTCGGTAGATGGCCAACAATGACTAAACTAAAAACTTGTCTGTTTACTATATTGGCTGTTTTTTGTACTTCTTTGGTGAAGTCGCAAAATGATATAGTTAATGATACATCCGGAAATGAAAAAGTGTTCAAAATCTTTCAGTTCCCTAAAAATCAGATACCACGTATAGATGGAAAATCGGATGACTGGGAAATGATACCAAGTTCTTATGTATATGGCAATGAAATGTTGAAAGATACAGAAGATGGATTTGGAAGCCCTATTGATGATACCAGCGATTTGGATGTAAGCATAAGGGTAGGTTGGGTAAAGGGTTTGAACAGGCTATACTTTTTGTATGAAGCTACTGATGATTTTTGGGATTTTGGGAGGTTTAGTAACAAGGGGTACCTAAATGATATTTTCGAAATAGTGGTTGATGGTGACCTTTCTGGTGGTCCGTTTATTTTTAACCCGATTTATAATAAAGATGAGCTAAAGTGGGATAGCAAAACAGACGCCTATTTAGAAAATCATTTCACTTTTAGTGGTGTGCACGCTCAAAATTACCATATCTATACCCCGCCTGTAAATAACGCATGGGTTTTGATTTGGGGAAATCAACATTGGATAGGGGATTTCCCACAATCAAATTATGCTTATGACTACAACTTTGACCATGGGGATGGAGGAAAGCTCGTTTTGGAGTTTTGGGTTACTCCTTATGATTATGCCCCTTTTGAAGGCCCTCAGAAGGCTATTGAATCAGAACTCATTCAGGGCAATAGCCTTGGGCTCTCCTGGTCTATATTGGATTTTGACGGAGGGGAAAGAGAGGGTCATTTCAATTTATCCCATGATACACGCATGGTGAAAGACGCAAGCTACCTACGTAAGTTTAAATTGATGCCAATAGAAAGTGAATTGATGGATTTGATCAAGGCAGAATGGTCCTTTGAAGTGATAGATATGGAAAAGAAGCGTGTATCCTTCAGAGATGAATCACAAGGTGAGATTTTGAAATGGGAATGGGATTTTGGTGATGGAAACTACTCGAATAAACAACATCCGGTCCATCAATTTACTGAAAAAGGAGTTCACAAAGTGGTGACCTTGAAGGTAGAAGGGCCTGCTGGTAAATCTAAGCGCACGAGGTATTGGGAAGTAATGATAAGATAAACACAATTTAAGACGGGTTATACAATAAAGACAGCTGCTTAATTTTTAAAAAAAAACTAGAGAATTTGTACTTTAAGAAAATAAAAGTTATGAAAATCAGATCATTGATACCGCTTTTTGCAATTCTATTTTGCAGCAACGCTATAGTTCTTAGAGCGCAAGAGATAGTGAATAAAAAAGACAATATAGTTGCCCTTACTCCAAACTGGAACGGAGAGCGTTTTGAAGACGGAAGGCCTAAAGTTTCTGATGAGATTTTGAACAGGATTAAGTCTGTGAGACTAGAAGTAGCCTGGTCTGTATTGAGAAACAATGGGTACAAAAACCAATTTAGTGGAGAATGGGAAATGATCCATTCAAACAGACCAATGGTGGACTGCTGAAATAAAAAATGAATTCCTCAATTGGTTGGATGAAAACCCGTCCAAAATAAAAATGACAAGAAAGCAATTGGACGATTTTTTTAAGGAACGGACCTGGTAGGGGCAGCCGTGTCTATTGGGTTATATCTATTTGGGGCATAAAATAATTTATAACAGTAGACAAGAAGTTAATTACCGCTTAACTGAATAATTTAAAATACAATTGGTTGAAAAATGTACCCGCAATTAACAGATCGTTCTCGCTTAATGACTTTCAAGAAGCTACAAAAGGAGCCAATGTTGGAAATATAATAGTTATTAAGAGTGGGGCAGCCACTGGGCTGGGTGGCGAAGAGGCAAGGTGGGTTTCCTCGTTGATCAAAAGTAATCCTCGCATAAAAGGGATCGTTGCAAATCTTGACCTCAGCAAGGGCCTGGAGGTTTCGGACAGCCTTGAGATGCTGACCAAACTAAAAATGCTAAAGGGTATTAGGTGTACATTTCTCAATAACTCACATGTATCGGAAAGTTTCATCAGTGTAATGGGTCTATTGGCCTCCAATAATCTTACTTTTGATCTGTTGGTTTCTCCTAACAAACTGGAAAATGCAACAAAGCTCGTAAAGAAATGTCCTGAAAATATTTTCATTCTGGATCATATGGGTAACCCAGATATAAATGCAGGAGGATTCCATTTTTGGAAGGAAGGGATCAATAAATTGGCAGCCATGCCAAATGTGAATTGTAAGGTATCTGGGATTGTGACCAAAGCGGGCAAAAAGCGGGATATCGAGACTTTGAGGCCCTATGTTGAGCATGTTATCGACAAATTTGGACCCAACAGGCTTGTTTATGGTGGCGATTGGAGTGTGGTTTTACTGGTAAGCTCTTACTTGGACTGGTTTACTGCTTTTGAAAAACTGACCCAGAACTTAACTGAAAATGAAAAATTGAAAATCTATCAGCAGAATGCCAATCGCATTTATAGCCTGTAACACTTTAGGTTTTTTTGGACAGACAGCCAACGTACCTGGCGTAGGTGGTCTCCCCGATGCTCTTGGATATCTTCAGTGCTATCGCCCCCAATGAGGAAAATGGCCAGGTGATTCATAAAAATATCCGAATAATCGAACCCGGCATATTTGACTCGGGAACCCCTACGCTCATCTATCAAATTACCTATACAGGTATCATTGAGTAACTTGTGGCAAAAATTAAACCCACCAAAAGGTGTGATTTTCTTTGAGGACTTTGTAATTTTCATCTTCTGCTTATCTGGTATTGATTCCTTCTTTTTAGCAACAATGCTGATAAAATCACGACCCAATTTAGCAACCTAACGTTATTTTTCACAAGTCCTGGAATCCGGGTTAAAGGCATCTGGCCGGAGCTGTTTTTTGGACATAGGGGTGTTGGCAGAGAGGGACCTAACAGCTGAATCGGGCCATGGAATAGGTTTCAAATAATTGTCTTTCAACGATTTGCTTAGGGGAAAAATCCGAAAAGTTTGTATCTTGTTACGTCATACTTATGCTACCCATTTGCATGAAGGGGGGACTAATATAAGGTATATACAGGAGCTACTTGGACATCAAAGCAGTAGCACCACAGAGATTTATACACACGTAAGCAACCGGGAAATTAAAGAGATCCGGAGTCCGATAGAGGACATGGATATAAAAATATAAAAGAAGGTAAAACCGCGTTAAGTTAACAAAATACGGTTGTACTGTGAAGATAAACTGCGCCAATAAGTGAGTTGTGTTTCATACCGAAAAGCCAACCGCACAAACAGCACATTTAGTTTTTTTGCCGACACGACAGCCAACGCTGAAAAACCAAAAGAGCTGTTCTTCCCCTACCCAAACTGAAAAATATATATTATTATTCAATACATAATTATATTGTCAAAGGATAATTTAATGTATCTTTGAACTTTATAGTCAAAACGTAAAGACATAAAACCAATGAACAGAATAAAGAAGGTTTTAAAAGAACAAGGAAGGACTCAAACTTGGCTCGCTGAGAAAATCGGAAAAAGCTATGTAATAGTTACAAACTATTGCAATAACAATTCACAACCCAGCATTCAAGTTTTAACGGATATCTCTCAAGTTTTAGACGTTGACGTAAGAGAATTATTAGTTTCCACTAAAGACAATTAGTAAAATGGATAAAGAATTTGAAATTTTTAAAAACGGCAGCACTTGGCTTAGAGCTGACTTTCATTTACACACAAAAGAGGACAAAGAATTTGTTTACCGTGGAGAAGAAAATTCTTTTGTTTCTGACTATGTAAATAAGCTGAGTCAAGAAAAAATTGGTGTCGCAGCAATAACAAATCATAACAAATTTGATTTCAACGAATATAAAGCACTTGCCAAAAAGGCAAGAAAACAAGAAATATATTTATTGCCAGGAGTAGAATTATCAGTAAATGACGGAGCAAATGGAATCCATTGCCTTGTCATCTTCAACCCTGTTGAGTGGCTTGAAAACAGTACAGACTATATAAACAGTTTTATAAATCAAACTTTTGCAGGAAAACATAATTATGAAAACGAGAACGGTCGTTCAAATGATAGCCTTATTGAAACTATAAAAAAACTAGATGCTTTCGAAAAAAGCTATTTCATAATAATGGCTCATATCGAGGCAAGTAGTGGATTTTATAAAGAACTAAATGGCGGACGAATTACGGAATTAGGTAAGGCACCAATATTTCGTAAGGTTGTACTTGGATTCCAAAAAGTAAGGACGAGAGATATAATTCAGAATCTCAATACTTGGCTCGATAATGATTTACCGGCTTTTGTAGAATGTTCTGACGCTAAAAATATTGAAGAAATTGGAACGGGTAATTCTGTAAATGGCGTTACGCAAAAAACATATTTAAAAATTGGTGCATTCAATTTTGAAGCTATAAAATATGCTTTGTTGGACCAACAATACAGACAAGCACAAAACACAACCGACCCTATTAATGGATACATTAAGTCCATCAGCTTTAAAGGGGGAAAGTTGGATGGTTCAACACTTCATCTAAATCATTCAATGAATAACTTGATTGGTATAAGAGGAAGCGGTAAATCTTCAATTTTAGAGGCTATTAGATATTCATTAGATATTGATTTAACTAGAAATCAAAATGTAGATTTTGAATATAAAACGAATCTAGTAAACGCTCTATTAGGAAGCGGTGGGAAAATTACTTCGGTATTGGTTGATGACCAAGGAAAAGAATACATAGCTGAGAAAATTCTTGGGGATAGAACCAATATATATAAAGACGGAGAGCTTCAGCTTGGACTAAAACCAAATGCAATTGTAAAAAAACCAATATACTTTGGTCAAAAAGATCTTTCTCAAATAGGAGATTCTTTATCAACTGAATATTTGATTAGCAAATTGATTGGCGACCGCTTACTGAACAAAAAGCGAGAAGTTGAAGAAAAAAATCAGGATGTTTTAAGGATTATCAATGAACTTAAAAAAATTGATTCAAAAGTTGCTAGAAAAGGAGATATTGAAGCTAAACAAGCCGAGTTAAAAATTAAAATTCAAGTTTTTAAAGATAATCAGATTGATAAGAAACTTGAAAAACAAATTAGTTTTGAGAAAGATGCAAACTTTATTAAAAGAATTGATGATTTTGAAGTTACGATTATTGATGCCTTAGATGAATTTATCAAAGAATATGATTTCTTCGATTCTTACAAAAGATATGTATCAAAAGAGAATATTAATGATGTAGAAAAAATTGTTCAATCATTAATTGAATTCGAAAAGATATTTGATGGTTTAAATAAAGTTTTGGCTAAACTTATTGATAAACGTTTGGAACTCGGTAAATATGACAAAGAATTCATATTAAAATACAATGAACTTAAAGAAGAGTTTTCTAAAATAAAACGCAATATAAATCTACCAAATATTCAGGCTGATGACTATGTTAAATATACAAAGGAACTTGACTTAACAAAAGCCCAATTGTCGGAGTTAGAAAAGCTTTCAAAAAAGAAAAAAGAATTAGAAACTCAGTTAAAACAAACGCTAATTTCCTTACAAAAATTGTGGCACAACGAATTTGAAATTGTTCAAGAAGAAATAAAAAAAGTTAATGATGACCAAGATTCAATTAAAATAGCTGTTGAGTTTAAAGGTAATAAACAAGATTTCAAAACCTATTTAAAAGAGAATCTTAGAGGTAGCAATTTAAGAGATACCAATATTCAAACAATCATTGACAACTACAACGATATGATTGCTGTTTATGAAGACTTAAACCAACCAAATAGCACTATTTATATAAGCCTTTCTGAAGTACAGCTTCATACATTTAAGGAGTATTTCAGCTCAAACATTGAAGCCTTTTTGACATATAGAATACCTGATAAATTTGAAATTATTTATAGAAATAGGTCGTTGAATGAGCATTCTTTAGGGCAAAGAGCTTCCGCTCTAATAATATTTCTATTAACGCTAAGAGAAAGTGATTTAATAATTATTGACCAACCCGAAGATGATTTAGATAATCAAACTATTTATAATGACGTTATTAAAGTATTGAAAGAATTAAAAAACACATCTCAATTTATTTTTGCCACACATAATCCTAATATCCCTGTTCTCGGAGATTGCGAACAGGTTGTTTCTTGTAGATACGACTCTAACATTATAGAGACAAATCTTGGGAGTATTGATGATGAAACAATTAGAAAAGAAATAATAAACATTATGGAAGGTGGTAAAGAAGCATTTAACAACAGAAAAAGAATATACGAATTATGGACGCACTAGAACTATTGGATTTAATCCAAACGGGCGAATCAAGCAAGGTTCAGTTCAAACTTCGCGTGAACAATGCCAATTCGGTAGGGGCCGAAATGGTCGCATTTTCTAACACGAAAGGAGGTTTACTAATCGTTGGCGTAGAAGATAAAACAGGAGAAATCAATGGACTTTCATTTGATGAACTACAATCAACGAATGAACTTTTAGCAAATTCAGCTTCTAATAATGTAAAAGCACCTATTTATATTTATACCGAAACCATAAAAGTAGAAGAACAAAATGTAATTGTTGCACATATTGCAGAGGGAAATAGTAAACCTCATATGGACAACAATGGTATAATTTGGGTAAAGAATGGTTCTGATAAAAGAAAAGTAATAACAAAAGAAGAAATTGCTCGATTGCTTCAAATTAGTGGAAATCTTTTTGCCGACGAAACATTAGTAAATGGCACAACGGTAAACGACATAGACGAGGATTTTTTTCAAGAATTTATAGTTTCTAAAACGAAGAAAACTATTGAGGAATTAGGTCAATCAACTTCGGCTGTTCTTTCTAATCTAGGAATGATTAAAGAAGGCAAACTCAGTTTAGGAGGTTTAGTTTTATTTGGTAAAAACCCTCAACAATTTAAATCAACTTTTACCGTACAGTGTGTTTCATTTGTTGGAAATGATATAAGCTCAAAGGAATATCGAGACAAGGAAGAGCCATTCATAGGAAATTTAAAGGAATTATATGAAAAAACATTTTCATTTATTACTCGGAACTTAAGAAAAAAACAAATAAAAGAAGGATTTAATTCTCAGTCTGAATTGGAAATTCCAATCCAAACAATTGAGGAATTACTTGTTAACGCCTTAATACATCGAGACTATTTTATTTTATCAAGTATTAAGGTTTTCATATTTGATAACAGAATTGAAATTATTAGTCCAGGAAGATTGCCTAACACATTGACAATTGATAATATTAAAATCGGAACTTCTATCCCTCGAAATCCAATATTATTTACGAATGCTAGATACATTCTTCCTTTTGTTGGTGTTGGTAGTGGAATACCTAGAGCAATTGAGAATTCGCCAGATTTGGAATTAATAAACGATGTTGATAGAGAAGTATTTGTATCAATAATAAAACGAACAGAATGAAAAGCCAACGCTAAAAGCCATACACATTTGCAATTCGCACCATCCGACACACAAGCCAAAAATTGCAAAACAGTATGTCTTTGCCAACGCTATCAGCAGAACGGAAAAAAGTACGAAAACACAACAATTTATATAAAAAATAGGCGATATAGTGCTATAATCAAGCTTTTGGGCGCGTATCAAGTTTTGTGCATAACCGAAAGTTTAGTGCTTCGAAATCGCCTACTGCTTATAGTGTGCCAAGAAGTAGCCACGGCATTAAACAAGAAACTAATGGATGATATTCCCAACAAAATCCGCAATTCTATGGGTATTTCCGTTGAAGTAAATCTTCTCGAAGATGCAGGAAACCATTTCATTGAAATCGGCACACCTCCCTATTCCGTTCCTATTTCATTAAGAGGAAGGTATTATTACCGAAGCGGGAGTACTAAACAGGAATTAACAGGAGCTTCATTGAATGAATTTTTATTGAAGAAGTCGGGCAAAACTTGGGATGATGTGGTAGAGCCGAGAGCAAGTTTTGACGATATTGATGAAGCAATAGTTGCAAAGTTTTTGTTAATGGCACGGGAAAAAGGGCGTTTGCCCGAAGTTGGCGGATTAACGACCGAACAGATTTTTGACAAATTACGCCTTATTGAAAATGGTCAATTGAAACGTGCCGCAATTATTTTGTTTGGCAGAGACCCAGGCAAATTCTACCCGAGTATTTATGTTAAGATTGGGCGATTTAGAAAAGACGATACCGATTTGGTTTTTCAAGAAACAGAAGAAGGAAATTTGATTTATCTTCATCAGGCAATTTTGTAACAAATCAATCATAAGTTTATTATAAAGAACATCACGTTTGAAGGAATGTGTCGAAATGAAACACCTGAATATTTAATAGAAGCATTGCGTGAAGCCATTTTAAATGCTTTGGTTCATCGTAATTACATGGGAGCTCCGACACAAATCCGTGTGTATGATGATAAAATTACATTTTGGAACGAGGGCAAACTACCAAGTGACTTAACTGTGGAATTATTAAATCGCCCCCATTCATCACGGCCACGACATCTAATTATTGCAGATGTTTGCTTCAAAGGCGGTTTGATTGATGCTTGGGGACGTGGCACAATCAAAATCATCGAATCGTGTAAGCAAGCAGGACTTCCCGAACCCGAAATAATTGAAGAAAATGGAGGTATATTGGTAAAGCTTTTCAAAAACAACCATACGGCTGAACATTTAACTAAACTTGGGCTGAATGAACGACAATTGAAAACCGTTGAATTTGTGAAAGAAAAAGGACGAATCACTAATAAAGAATACCAATCCTTAAATTCAATAAGTGAACGAACAGCATCAAGAGAATTGTCTGAAATAACAGAAAAACAAGTTCTCAATAGTTCAGAAACAAAAGGGGCAGGTTCATATTTTTATTTGTAAAATGGATAACGCCATAATAACGCCACAATAACGCCAGCGCTGAAAACCAAACAGAACGAAAAAAGCCAGCAGAGAACATTGTATAAGCGTAAGCGGGCTTCACGTCTAAAAATGAATATCTTGCAATCAATGAACATTACGGTAAATTGAAAGGAGGTACTTCGAAAAACCGCCTACGCTTACACAGACCGTTATAGGGCATTCAGGCGGCAACGGAGTTACAAGTTTTTTTCGGTCGGATATCCGGATGGGGTTTCAACGGTTGGGAAGAAAGTTTAGGTGTAAAAAAAATAAAAGGGGGATGAAGTTTCCCAAGTCTGTTAGGCGTTGCCGTGAGAAAACCCATTTTCAGAACGGACCGTTCAACATACTTGAGATGATGTTAGCCGAAATTCTTGAGAAAGTCAAGATGAGGCCAATTTCCCCTGTTTTTTTTATGTTTGGATTTAGAGATTCCCGGGTGTTGAGTGGGTTCCGATCCGTTTTTCCACGACATGCACAAACACCCATGTAGGTGTAATCGGGGTGAAAACCCGAAAAAAATAGGGGGAAAATGAAAATAGTAGTTGCCGCCTGAACGATATCCAGTTGCCAGAGCCGGTCTAAAAAGGACCGAATTAAATCAGGTAAAGGCAACAATTGAACGCCGCAGAACCGTCAGATTGGTGTCAGGCCCGAATGAGGGACACGAAAAGGACTCGACAGCAATGTGACAGAACGTTATAGCCAATGGTAGGACTAACGTGGACAAATTTAAGTATTTAATTATAGAAAGAAAGAGATTAGAAACAGTTTGTAAAACAGCAAAAGAGTTAGATTCACTTAAAAGTGAAACAAAATTTGCGTAATTCAGTTATAAGTGAATATATTTGCACTAGAAAAATTCGATGACCAAGGTAGCCGTTGTACTTTTTACACTGTAAGGTGGGAAGAAGCAGTTTGGAGCGAAACCGATAAATATTTCGATAAATATGAAAGTGACACAGACTTTGAACGTCCTATTCAGGAATTGGCTCTTTTTCTTACCAAGAAAATCGGCAATGATGTTGGAGCACTTGAAGACTTTTTTCGCTTTGAACACACAGCCCAAGCTCTGCCGCCTTCAGGTAAGCACAGAATGGGCGAAATCACCATCAACTATGGTAACTTCCCGCTTAGATTATATTGTTTACGCATTTCAGACAGTTTGGTGGTATTATTTAACGGTGGTGAGAAAACCGCTGAAAATGCACAAGGTGGAAAAACAAGTATGGTTTTTCACGAAGCCAACCAATTTGCAAAGAGAATATTAGAAGCATTACAAAAAAAAGATATTTACATCACGCCCAACGAAAGAGAATTCAGATACTTTGACGATAGCGAAGAAATATTTTTATAAAAAACATCAAAATGAGAAGCAAAGTCCTACAAAAAATATTGGATAAAACACCAAAAGACGTTGAAATATTCGTAGATAAATATGCTGATTTGGTTTTGAGAATCAACCAAATATTGCGTGAAAAAGGCTATACACAAAAATCGCTTGCCGAAAAATTGGAAAAAAGACCTTCCGAAATTCACAAATGGCTAAGTGGTGATCATAATTTCACCTTGCGTTCTATTGCAAAGCTAGAAGCAGAGTTAGGTGAAATTTTATTGGAGGTTCCTGTAAGAAAACCAATTACAGAATTTCATACACATTACGAACAAACAACTTATACATTTACAGTATACAAAAATCTTACGCCTAGAAAAGAAAAAACGGAAGATTGGAAATATGCGACAATTCATACAGAATTAAACAATGTCGGATAATCAACTTTTTGACCCAGAAAAACTTTCCATAATTGAATTCAAATTCATTAAAGGACAAGTGGACACACCAGAAGATTTTATCATTGATAAAGTTGATGGACATGAATTAGAAAATACACTGAAGCTAGCTTTTAATATAGAGGAGAAATTAGTAAAAGCTGATTTTTCGGTTGAAATAAATACAGAAAGCAAAGGAGCGAATTCTAAAGAAGCCACAGGAAGTTTTCATTTGGTATTTATTTACCGTGTAGATAATTTAGAAGAGTTGGCAAAGCCCGAAAAAAACAATTTGATTGATTTACATCCTGCACTTGGTAATGCACTTTCATCAATTACTTACTCTACTTCGAGAGGAATTCTTTTAACGAGAATGCAGGGAACTGCTTTACAAAATTTTGTATTGCCGGTAATTAATCCGAATAAGCTACTTCACAATAAGTAAAATGGATGACTTAAGAATACTCAGAAGATAATTTGATAGAAAAAACCGCTCAGCCGACACTACAGAGAAACAGAAATTCAATACTGACGATGGTTTGCTAAGACGGTGGACAAAACCACTGGCTATAACAGCACCTAAAAAAAATTGGCGATTAAGTGGTTAAACCTGCCTGTCCGGCCAGGCAGGGAAATCTCCAACTTCTTGTAGCCGCAACCCTTGGTGTGTCTTGAATCTTACCTTTCAACTTTAGTTGAAAGAGATGAATGCTGTAAAGTACATGGAAGACATTATATCTAGGTATAATGAGTTGGCCTTCCGCCTACGACTGTCAGAGCCTGTCCCGCTTTGCGGGAAGCAGTTGGCAAACCGCATCATGCCGCATTAATGGAAACACTGTTTGTGGTGAACCCTGCCTGCCTAAAGGCCGGCAGGCAGGGATAAGTTTAAAAACGGGGTCGGAGATTCCCGAAGGTGATCATGATAGAGCTGTATAAATTGAACCTACTATTAAGCCTCGAAAGCGCAAATTGTGATGTCGAAATCAGCCTCTCACGTTTAGGTTGTGAAGCAGGTGTAATGGATGACTTGATTACTGATTACACGGCATCCCGG
>Ga0105055_10003409_pt1 | contig 24008 bp, 13 predicted proteins | sample BON03_FD_78090 | JGI IMG/M metagenome (GOLD analysis project Ga0105055, IMG submission 78090) | Freshwater microbial communities from Lake Bonney liftoff mats and glacier meltwater in Antarctica - BON-03 | ecosystem: Environmental > Aquatic > Freshwater > Ice > Glacier meltwater | place: Lake...
AAAAAAAAAAAATGGATTTGAAAAAATTCAAAAACAATTTATAAATTTTTTTGGTGGACATCAAACAAGAGATGTATCATTACGTTGTCTCTGCACAGAAACCTACTGCTGTGACACATGTGCTCACTGGGCACTTCACTTCACCAGACGACCTCAACCTCATCATCTGCAAGTCCACTCGTCTTGAATTCTTCCTTCTCACTCCAGGTATGTTAATTGTTTTGTTCCTGTCTATGTATTTACTTACTTGCCTTAGAGGGACTGGTAGCTCAATATGACCTTGGTATCTATGGTAGGGTAAGCACTTGTCAGTTGTACAAACCAGCAGGTGAAGCTTGTGAGCTGATGTTTGTGGCTACAGAAATGTGTCAGTACTTTGTGTTGAGTTACGACGCTCAAACGAACTCGATCGTTACAAAAGCCAAGGGAGAGATACAGAGTCAAATCAATATCAAGAATGAAAATGGTCATATTGGAAGAATCGATCCGGATTGCCGTGTCATTGGCTTAAACCTGTTTCAGGGACAATTTGACGTCATCCCGATTGATTCGAAGGGGCAGTTGAAAGAATCGTTTAACATTCGTCTTGAAGAGATCAATGTGGTAGACATTCAATTTCTTTACGGAGAAAAATCGCCTACTATTTGTGTTTTGTACGAGGACAATCGAAACAACAGGAGCTCGCGTCACATTAAGACATATAAGATAGCTGTGAAGGAAGCTGAATTTACGGAGGGACCTTGGCATCAACCAAATGTAGAGTTGGAGACCAACATGATCATTCCTGTACCAGAGCCTATCGGTGGGGTTTTGATTGTTGGGCTTGAGACCATTGCGTACAGAAATGGACGTGGCAACGGTCGCCCAGGACAGACAGGTAGCATGGTATCTATAAGTGTACGATGCGGGCTGATTAAGGCCTTTGCACCTATTGACTCTGAGGGTGTTCGCTGGCTTCTTACTGACGAGTGGGGAGGGCTGCATGTGCTAGCACTACGTACTGAACACTTCCCAATGACTAGCTCTACATCAAGTAGCACCAGCTCGCGTGCTAAGTTAAACGTGGTGGACTTGAGTATGGAGTTTCTTGGTGAAACTTCTATCGCTTCTTCATTGTCGTATTTGGATAATGGATATGTATTCATTGGAAGCTGTTTCGGTGATAGCCAGTTGATTCGTCTATCCGAAGAAAAAAGCCTAGCGAGCAATTCCTACGTGGACGTGGTGCAAACGTGTACAAATATTGGACCCATTCTTGATTTTTGTGTGGTGGATCTTGATAGGCAAGGCCAGGGTCAGGTAATCACATGTTCTGGAGGATTCAAGGATGGATCTCTCAGAGTCGTACGAAACGGAATTGGCATTGACGAACAAGCTGTTGTTGACTTGCCTGGAATTAGAATGATGTGGTCATTAAGAGACTCGTTTGAATCAAAGTGGGAGAAATATCTTGTTCAATCATTTACTGGTGAAACTAGATTCCTTTGCATGGAGGATGAAGAGCTCAGCGAAACAGAGATCACTGGATTCGTCTCTGACATTCCCACTTTATTCTGCTGCAATATGATTGGTGATCTGTATTTGCAAGCCACATCACGCCAACTTCGGTTGGTGAATAACGGTCTGTGTTTCGAATGGTCCCCTCAAGAGGGAAGGTCCATCACTGTAGCATCGGCCAACGCGACCCAAGTTCTTTTGGCTTTAGACGGAGGGGAGTTATGCTTGTTTTTACTAGAGGGTCAAGAATTAAAACTCGTCAAGTCGCTCACTTTGGACAATGAGATTGCGTGCATCAATATTAATCCTTTTGATAACATGGAAGAGACAGAACCGCATGAACCAACAAGCACGAATGTTGCCGCTATTGGGATGTGGACCGACGTTTCCATTCGTATTTTATTACTGCCAACTTTGGATGAAATTCATCGCGAGAAACTTACCGGTGAAACCATTCCTCGTTCGCTGTTTTGCGCTACATTGAAAGGTCTCGATCGATTGTTCGTAGGTCTTGGAGACGGAAATCTTTTTTCCTTTGATTTCATTCGTGGGAGCCAGATTGGACAGGTTCTTGTCAACAAAAAGAAGATTGCCCTTGGCTCTCGTCCTATTTCGTTGTCCAAGTTCCGTTCTCGTGATTCCACTCATATCTTTGTTGGGTCTGATAGACCTACTGTTATCTACTCTACTGGTACTAAAATTCTGTATTCGAATGTAAACCAGAGAGAGGTCACAAGCATGGTTTCTTTCAGCTCGGAGGATTTCCCAGATTGCTTGGCACTCGCTTCAGAAGAAAATCTTACAGTAGGAAATTTGAATGAGATTCAAAAACTGGATGTCAAGTCGTTTCCTCTGGGTGAACAGCCGAGAAGAATTTGCCATCAAATGAGTTCTCGCACCATCTCTATATGCACGATTAAAACTGGAACAGGAATGATTAAAGAAAATCTTGCAACGAGACCGAACGAAATTATGGACGAAGCACCTGTTGAGATGCCAGAAACGAGTTATGTGAAATTGGTGGACGACCAGAGATTTGATGTTTTAGATGCTTTCCAATTGGATGAGTTTGAAACCGGATGTGCGATTATTTCTTGCAAATTCAAACCTGAGCATGATCCGAGTGCACCAACGACCCGATCTGAAGAGGACACTGAGTATATCGTCGTTGGAACTGCGTATCTTATTGAAGGAGAACAAGAGCCATCCAAGGGAAGAATTCTGGTGTTTCAAGTGGCGGACAAAGATGCAGCGACAGGAGCTGATTCCAAACGTAGATTGCTTCTTGTCGCAGAGAAACAAACACGCGGGGCAGTTTACTGTTTAAATTCTTTTAATGGGAAACTTTTAGCTGGGATTAATTCTCGAGTGAAATTATTTGCATTTATTGATCGAGGCCCAGATCAAAGTGAATTGCAGTCAAAATGCGGATACAATGATCATATAATTGTTTTGTACTTGGAAAGTCATGGGGATTTCATAGTCGTCGGTGATTTGATGAAATCAGTTTCCTTATTGGTTTACCGTGCCGTCGACGACACTATTGAAGAGATCGCGAGGGATTATAATGCCAATTGGATGACCTCTGTTGGCATATGCAATGATTCTACTTTTATTGGCGCAGAGACTCACATGAATCTCTTCACCATTCAGAAGAACAGCGAGGCTACCTCTGAAGAAGCCCGCCACATGTTGAAGGTTTCTGGTGAATTTCATTTGGGCGAATTTGTCAACAGATTTCGAAACGGTTCTCTTGTGATGCAACAAAACGCGCCGCTTCAAACACAAACCTCTGCTATGGAACTTTTAGATCAAGCATCTTCGTCGATTGGTGGCACAGATATTCCTGATACGGTTCTAACAATTCTTCATTCCACTGCGACTCCGAAAATGCTTTTTGGGTCTGTAAATGGTGTCTTAGGAGTGATTGCAGAAATTACAGCAGGACAATATAAACTGTTAAAACGGGTTGAACGAGCGCTGAGCGAAATAATTCAAGGTGTTGGTGGACTTTCCCACGCAGCATGGCGTTCGTTTTCCAATGACAGGAAGACGAGTCCTTCCAAGGGATTTATTGATGGGGATCTAATCGAAGAGTTTTTGGATTTAGATTTGGAAGATATGACGAAAGCTGTCGATCTTGTTAACGGCAAGGTTCCGTTTAAAGACGGAAACGACACTTCTGGTTTCGATATGACTGGCACCGATTCTCTGGCGTTGAACTTAACAGTTGTGGAAGTAACCCGTCTTGTAGAAGACCTTTCACGAATGCATTAGATGATATACTTTTTTAAAACTATGATAAAGATAATTACTATCGCCATCTGGGTGGAGGTGGTTTCACGGCTACTTTCGGCATCTGCTCGAGAACTTTGGTATTATAGGAGCCACACGAACAGCATTTATGATACAGAAAATGATATGGCGCTATTGAACGAACCTCGCAATCTGCACAGCAAATGCGATTACGCATGCCTAAGAACTCCTTGGGCATTATTTCTCTCGCCAACGATGCATCGATTCGTCTAAAGTATGAATCCATATTCCCAAGAGACTTTGAACAGACGGGACAAGTGTAATCATTGGCAGTGTAGCTTTCGTAGCAAGATACATGCATGCAATGACCGCAAGGAAGAAACATGACTGGAAGAGTGGAGGTGAACATGAACTCGTGACAGACTGGACAGTCAGACTCCAAAGACCTTTCAACGCACTTGTGGTCCTTCAGTGTGATACTCATACAAGCATTACATCGATGACAGTGGAAGTAATCAACACCTAGGCCTGAACCAATTCTGCAAATGTTGCAGTGCTCGCAATGGTAAATTTGTTTTCCCTCTTTGTCATCATAGAATTTGCAGTGTTCACAAAAGTACCTGCCCATGTCAATATTGCATGATATGCATGTTTTCCCAACTCCTTGAGTAGTTCCACAATTCATACAGCGAACACGATTAATTGAATTTCGATCGATTTCATGGTCAGCAGATTCATCGTGACAGAAACGACAAGTATAAAATTCGTCACAGCACGGAGCACTTATCATGCATTTTCTTTCGTAATGTTCACATCCCATTACTGTTTGATTGGGATCTTGAAATGTTTGCATGATATATTCTGTGTCTGCCGAAGGCGAGTCTAGATTCATATTGTCTGTATCGTAGTTTTCTGCATCTCTTAACTCTTCCTCCCCAAAAGGCCCACTTCTGCCTAATAACTCCCCAGAACTTTGGGTTCTAGATAAAGAAGGGTTGGAAGTCCTTTTTATTTTCATGGAGCCATAACTCCCAATTCGCTTAACTTTCGGATTGGACTCCCGTGAAAGTTCCTGACTCTTTCTCCAGGAGAATGTCATGAGTTCTTGAATTCGTTTCGCCTTTTCACCAGGAGGTATGGATTCATCTTGCTGTACCTCTTGAATGGACTTACGCAAGTCTTTAGAGGACATACCCGAAGCAGATTTCACAGTTTTTAACCTTCGTTCTTCAATTTCGTCCTGAGATGGTGCAACCGCTGAAGCACCTACATCTTGAGCAGGGACTTCTACTTCAGTGTTGTTTCTGCCACTAGAAGAGCCTCGTCTTCTGAGAAGGTTTGGGAACGGAAGTCTTAACCTAGTTGACATGATATGGTTATGGTGAATTCAGAGCCCTGCTAAGTGAATTTGCAAAAGCAGCGACGAAAAAAAAACGGATTCAACTGGATGTTCTAATAAATTATCTATGGAAATCTATAGTAAATATCCATGGTCTACCGACTGGCAATTTGGTTGCCATACAAATTCACCACCCGGTGGACATTTCATTTTTTTTTATGTTCCAACCTCAGCCGTTTTTCAAAACATTAATATTTGAATGAGGGGCTCGATTTTTTGCCTAAAATAAACAAACAATTGATTCTTGACAATGGTATTATTCTAAATTGGACATCAAACATATTGAGACTTACAACTTAAAAAATAAAACAATAAAAATATGAAGGGAGATACCTTGGAAGTAATTGTAGAAAGCTCACAGCAGTAAAGGCAGATGATCGTTGCGATGACACTGTCGAATTTTGAGTAGTAGTATGGTGTTTTCAGTATTCAGTATTGACTGAGGACTTTGTCGTTTCGATTTGAATTCGATTAAGCGAACTAATCATGAAAAATTGAAACTAAAATGGGTGGTTTGTATGCCTGAACTGCTTAATGCTATTCGAATATTCACAAATATGCAACTATTCATTTAACCTAACTCAGCAGATAAAGAAGGCTTCTTATATCTCAGAAAAGGATCAACCAAAAGGACAAAATTGAGTTGAAACGAATTGCAAAGTAGACCCTAAGGAATATTCTTCTTTCGAAATCCATGAGACCAAAACGATTTTTATCATTCATTGTTCGCTGGTGGGCGCGATTAAACCAAGAGTTATATTTCTTAGAAACACGATATGGATCTTTTTGCCAGCGTGATAATTGCGACAAAGGAGAAGTTGGACTCAATCGTGCAAACGATCGCGCTGGACCTTGAAGTAGGAATATTTGATGAATTAGAAGAGCATCTGGTTGAAACTGTGGATTCTGGTCAAGAACGGGTACACTGTTTCGGTGACACAGAGGAGGTTATTGAACTTCTTATTTCTGATAAAGGATCAACAAAGAAGATGTTCGTGGCATATTCGAGAATATTGGCTCACGAAGAGTTCCCAGCAGGAAAGTTTGAAATGACGACAGAGCAGCAAAACTACGCTAAGTATTTAATCCAAAATTATCCTGAGTTTGACCAATTGCGATTCGAACTCTGTCCATCGCATATGAGAGACGGTAGATTCTGGCAGATATATTTCAGATTTCTTGCTGAGCGAGACCATCTTGGAGCTCCTAAAGACGCCATTGCAGAGATACACAGGATTGAAGTAGTCACACCACGACCCGCTTTAGACGATAAAGAAGCACCCATAAGTGTGAAACACAAGGGAGTCAAACGTGAACGAGATAATGAAATTGATATGGATTCCCTAAAAGAAGATTTAGCTACCGTATCGCGACTTCTGTATAATGGTGCTAAAAAGACAATTTTATTTGCCGAGGGCATTCTGGCTCATACTGATACCGAAGAATTGGTTCGAAATGATCAAGCAGAAGAAGTTAACATTGTTTCTCAAGTTGAAGAGGCTATAAAGGGAACGGCCTTGATTCTTTCGAAATCAGCTACACAATCTTCCTCAAGAGGGAGTGATACGGATGATATTTCTGTCTCTTCTTTAGATGACTTTGAACTAAATGAATGGTCAAATGTGAATCCAAAACATGGGAGCGAGAATGATGACGGATTTGAATTGGTGTAACTCGAATTGTTCAATCAATTAAATTTAATAACAAAAGAATTCTTATTTATTTCTCATCCCACGACCTGACAACCCGAGTGAAGGCTTTGTTTCCGCTAGACATGGCTGCCAAATTGGTGCTATCAGTGTAAGGATTCTTCGATCTATTTTTCTTTCCCTTTTTCCCGTATTTCTTGGTGTCGGCTGAAGCCTGTTTCACGTTTAGCGATTCTGTGAGAAGCAACTGATCTCCAACTTCAAGAGCAAGTTCATCAATTTCAAATTCTTCTGCTGGAAGTGGAGCTGGTTCATTCTCACTAGCAAGACTTGGAGGCCTCGAACAATAACAGAGCTTACCACGAACAAAATCTTTCAATAGGATACGAGCTCCATACGCCTCATTGAACCTATCATGTCCACTTCCCATATAATTACGCTTTTTGCAAAATTCCTCTAATAGCATTTGCGCAGGAACTCGTTGGATAGAATCAACCAAAGGAAAAGATATTCCATAAACCTGCGCCAGAGTACCTCGTTTAATACATCTACAAATCGTTTCGATTGCTGGGAAAAAGTCTCTGCCTCTAATTTCATCAATAGGTAAAATCCCGTTACATAAGAGATCCGCTTTCGAGTTCATAAAAGTGGGAAATACGAGACCAGGACAATCGCACAACATAAATTCAGGAGAAAGGATAACTGTTTGAAAGTGCTTCGTATGACCAGGAGTCGCTGCAACAGATACTCGAGTAAGATGATGATCCGTAGAGGTCACTCCACATAGAACATTGATAACACTACTTTTTCCCACATTCGGATACCCAATCATACCAGCTGTTGGTTTTTCTCGATGATCTTGCTTCTCCTTAGCCTCTGTTATAACTTGCTTCATTGCGATCTCTCGAGTATCCGCGCTGCGATTGTAATACTGGATAAAAAGTTGTTTTAAACTCTTTTCAGAGAACTGAAGGATATCGCCAAGGCATTCCGTTAAAAACCAATCCATTGTGAACGCTCCTGAATCTACAATACTTTCAATTTTCGCTTTACTCAGTTCAGGAAGTTGTTCATATGATTGTGGTGATTCCACCCCGTCTCCTCGTTTTTCAAAAGCTTTTTTCGCGAGGGTTTCAAGAGTTAAAAGTAGCTCATCTCGAGATATAAGATCAACTCTGCTATGTGTTCCAATAGATGGAGCATTTTCTTCGGTTTGCTTGGAATCTAAACTCTCTTGCTCAAATTTAGCACTGAAGAAAATAAATGGGATCTGCTTGGCCAAAAAGTATTCCCGCCAGTTTTCTCGTTCCTCCTCTGATAGATAGTCTGCTTTGTTTACTAAAAGAACTGATAATTTATGAGGATGGGTTTCTGTAGTGAGGATTTCAATATCAGGACAACGGAACAGCAGTGGACTTCTTGCATCTACAACTTGAACCACAACATGACTCCTTTCAATAACTCTCCACAATTGTCTCCAATAATCAATATTTTTCTCAAAAGGAGTCACTTGAAGAGAAGAATTCTGTGCTTGTAGATCTGCAATATGCTTTCTCCACCTCAAAAAGGAAGTTGTTTCCTTTTGTGCCAGTTCAATCGCCGTCATCTCTCGAGTCCATGCTGGTCTTCTTGGAACTGGCAAATCGTGAAAATCAAAAACAACATGATCATACTCCGTTGTAGTATCGATTGATAAAAGACTTGGTGTATCTTGAGGAACATCTACCTCGATAACACGCGACTGACGATAAGCCTCAAAGCTTCTGCCTGACATTACGGCGTCAGCAAGAAACGCTTCGAGTTCATTCACTTCTGTCACTGATTTTTTGGTCTGAGCCACGCTTGAAAACCCCAACGCAGCAATCGCATCAGATTCTAAAAGTTCTTTTTTCTTTCTTTCCCCTCGTCTGCTTCCTTGATGCCGCTTCTGGCCCTTAAGTAATGCCTGGCCCAAATTATCCTTTTGCTTTCCTGTATTCTTCCCTTTCGCCATCGCAATCTATTGGACACACGACAGAATCAACACTCGAAATTTAACAACGAATGGTGGAATAAGATCTCAGAAAAACGGGGGCTATCCAAAATACACGGAAGGGGGGCTATTCGTTGTGTTGCAGTTGCTTCGTCTTTCCGACCTCCAATGTCCGTACTTTCGAAAGTGCGCGCTAATTTGTCAACTGCACTACGATGGTACCTTGTGTTTGCCCTGAGTCACTCAAGTATGAAGCTGATGTCGTGGCTTTTGAGTGAATACCGGTTCCGAAAGCTGTTGAAGCCGTTGAAAGGCAGAGAATCTGATTTGACGGGTCGGTCACTGAAGAACAATGCTGGCAGGCGCCATGATCACTTGTTGGACCAGGTCAATGAAAATCCAAATGAAGGCATTATTAAGCTGGATAGTCCACATCCTACTGTTCTTTGTATGTCAGCCGCGAACGTTCGCCACATGTTGAAGAATGACTTCGATGTTGTGACAAAGCCAAGCAATACCGGATGGCCTAACATGGTATTCGGGATGCTGAAAGAATTCATAGGCGAGGGTATTTTTATACTGCGACATGGCGAAACGGTTCCTCGGGAAAATGCTGCCTGGTATTCGGAACGCAAAACGGCTGCTTGTTTCTTCACTAAAAACAATGCTAAAAACCTTATGGAAGGAACTTTCGTGGAGAAAGGTTTGGAAATGATTCATTCTCTTGAACCTATTGCCCGTTCTAATAGCATTAACGGTACCAACGATATCCAAAAAGGTGCTCAGCCTGTTGATTTTCAAGAGAAATTCTTTTCTTACACCTTTGATTCAATTGAAAAATTGTTTTTTGGATTTGATTCTAAAAGCTGCAATGATAAAATGAGTCATTATGCGAGCAGTTATGATGGGGCACAAGTTTCGATGATGCGATATTTTCTTAAAGGCATTGCCTTGAATATCGTGTGTGGTCGATTACTTCCTTACCCATTCGGTTATTGGAACGAAAGATCCACCAATTGTCTGGTGATGTATTTCCATCAAAAATACAGTGATGATTACGCTAACTTCAAAAAGTGTGTCGAGTACCTGCACGATGAAACTGACAAACGTGTGTCTGCCATGAGGCAGAGGTCTCTTGATGAATATGGTAATACATTGATCAATGGGTTCCTTATGCACGATAATACTGTTGCCACTAAACGCCTGAGTGAAACGGTGCTGAATTTCATCATCGCGGGGCGAGACACTACCGCTTGTTTACTAACGTGGCTCTTTTTTGAATTGTCAATAAACCAAGATGTCCAAAATAGGTTATTCGAAGAGATCGAGCGCGTCATTGGCAAATCTCTCCCAACTATGGAGCATCTATCTGTCTCGAATATGCCGTACTTAAATGGTTGTATCATGGAGGCATTGCGAATGCATCCACCAGTCCCCACAGATGCAAAAGTCGCGGCAGCTGATATTGTTTTTCCAGATGGGGCGAAGATTCCAAAGGACACCCGACTTATTTTTTCACCCTATTGCATGGGGCGTGATTCTAAAAAGTATCCAAATCCTCTCGAGTTTTATCCAAACAGATGGATACCATTCAAGGAACCAGATATGTTTGAGTTTCCTGTTTTTCAAGCTGGCCCACGGTTCTGTCTTGGAAAGGATATGGCCAAGTTTGAAGCAAAGATATTGACATGCATGCTGATGAGCAGATTTAGTTTCGAGTTGGAAAAAAGTGAGTGTCCATCCAACTTCACTTACTCGTCCATGATCACCATGTCTCTTTGTAATGCTCTTGATCAATCATCTGCATTTTTATGGCTTGTTCCCAAAACAAGGTTTTAATTTTTAAATTTTAAAAGAAATTAGCATTTGATAGCTTGTATCCACTACTTGTAGTTCTTTAAAAATCGATCTAATAAAATATTTTCACACGGGTACAGTTGTATCTGTATTTGTTTTATAGAAGAAGTCAGTCGTATAGTAATTGATAGTGCATTAGTACCCGCAAGTGTGTACTGGATATTTCACTATTATTAATATGGACTGCTCGTCTTTCCATGATAGCATTACAAGCGCTTGTGGGACGGGACAGTGCGTAGCTAATAAATGTATCTGTGATCCGTATTTTGGGAATAGCAATCTTGCTCAGTATCCTAATTGCAAGGCCTTCTTGCCCATTATTTTCATCATGTACATATTTGCTTTGGCAGGAGCCTCTGTAGCAATAATGATAATAGGGTTTCGGCAATACAAAGGTCTCCTAAAAGACCATAAAGTATACTCTACGAGATCATGGAGGCTTCTGTTCTCGTATGCGGCTTTAGTATGCGTTATTGCGATATCATGCATGCGCTTGCTGAGAGGTGCTGGTTCAAATGCCTATGATACCTTTGGACTAGTACTTCATATAACAGCCACATGTTGTATATTTGCTTGTTTATTGGATACCCTTATTCGGTTTGCTACCTCCGTACTAGCCTTTCAGTATACTTTGATCGAGGACACAGACTTTTCTGATCGTTTCTTTTTCGGAATGCTGGATTTGATTGCGAAACACAGAATTATCGTGTTATTAGGATTTACGGGAATGAACTTGCTGCTACTAGTTTCGACAATTGATAAAAAGTATGAGCGCCCTTGCTTTCAAATCTACATGGCAAGCTTCGGAATTCTTTTGTGCATACTTTTGCCAATAAGTATCAAATCAACTCTCAAGACTTCCAAGACCATCTCGCTAATAATATCCCAAGAGACAGAAAGCTCAAGGCATGTGTTGGTGTTTAAAACATTGTTATATCGTCTGAAGGTTATTGTGAGAGTCCTCTGGTGCGCGTTGGGACTTAGCTGTCTCATGTTAATAATGGCAGTGTCAAATGCTCTTATCGACCTCATGTTTTCTTATTTGACTCCAGTGTTTTACTATATTTTAACGGTTGGCTGTGTTTTACTCTTTACCGTGCATTCAAACGCCCGGAATCGAATACCATCAGGAAACCTTCCGGAGAGTTTCGCAGGGAGCAGTGTATTCAGTCATGAAATGGAAAAGGTTCCAGAATGTTTGAAGCATGCTATTGCTTATAATGAAATGGAGAAAGCATAATTATTACAGCATGTGAGGATTGATATTGAAGACATAGAATATAAACAAGGATATATTCTTCGATGAAACGGTTTCCATTCTCGAGTGCTGGAACTATTTCAAGTGCACACTTTAATGTTTTAAAATGGCAATGCATGGTTGTCAAGAATCAATATATGATGTTCATCAAGTTGTTCTTAGACTCCATGATTCGGGAGAGATGCCCCTCGACGTAATATTATATCTATAGGAGTATTTGAACCTAACAGGCCAATGGAAATGTTTAGTGGATCGACATCGTGAGTCTAAAATTCTGATGCAGCTGCCACCGGAGAAACCATGTCGCGAGCAGTTTAGATCATTTGCAGAGAACAGGATCGACTACGTGGTTCCGATATCAAAACAACATATCGTCTTCCTATATTCCTAATATAAAAATTGTTTAGATTAATTCGAGTCGGCTCCTCCTTGATTCAAGCCTAAATCATTCGCTTTTGTCAAAGCCAATTCTGCAGCATTGGCGTCACCAAGTTCTTGCTGGACAATATAATACCAATACCATGATTGAGGACTGTTTTGATGTCTCATTAACCGAGCCCCAATTTCAGCTTTAGCTCTAAACAAGGATTCAATTTCATCTTCTAATCGGTTGGACTTTGGTGAAGGATGTTCAAAGTCAACACCTCCTTGTTTTAGTAGCGATATCACCAACAGTTGCGAAAACAAGTCTTGCTGGGTTTCAATTCCATCGAGTTGGCCCCAATCTTCTTTACTACTAAGAAGAATTCTTGAACAGGACGAGAAATCTTTCTTGCCAAATGCGATGATTGCACTGGACAACAAAACTACCAGCGAAGTTCTGTCTTGTAGATGACTTGCATATTTTTCAGCTCCTTCAACGTTATCTCCTCCGACAAGAGCCAAGACGTTGGTAATATGAATCATCTTGTCCTCGTCGTCGAGCCATAAAACCAGATCTTGTAAATTAGCAAATCGAGCTGCGACCTCTTTATTAATGTCAACAAATTTTGACTCCTCTGAGGAGCCAAATATAGCTGAAACCACACCTTTGGGTTGTAACTGAGGTCCGGCATCCATGTTCACCAGTTTGATCCTCCACAATGCATTAACCTCCCAACGATACTCCAACATAGAAGTATTTCCGATTATTCCAGCATTCTCAAGTTTTCCTAATCGATTATTCGCGATAGTATCTACCGTTCTTAATGCTACTCGAGATCGCGCAATTTCAGTATTGAAAATGGCTTTGAGATGCAAAAGTTCTCGATACAGCGGGGAAACGTTGCCACGATTATCGGTGCCATCAAAAGAAGGTCCTAATTCCCGAAGTAGCCTCATTCCTTCTCGATGTCTGCTGCGAATAGCGCATGAATAAGCTGTGGCTTTGGTGGCTATGATGTTATCCGTAGCAATATTCAAACTTCTGCCTGCTGCTTCTTCCGCCTCCACAAAATGTCCACATGAAACCAATCCCAACGAATGTAAACCGAGCATTCTAGAATATCCTGGTATGTGAGTGTCCCAATCGCCAAACACTCGCTCTACACAAGACAACGCTTGTTTTGGTTTTCCAGACTTAAGATACAAATCCTGTACAACTCGAAGTGCAAGAATATCGTGAGGGCAATGAAGAAGTCTAGTTTCTAGAATACTGATCGCATTTAAAGGATTTCTTTTGCAGAGTTCTTGAGCTACTCGTATGTGAGGCAATGTCGACTCATGGGTATGAGGAATTCGCGACTCCAGCTCAGCATCCAAAGAAGAAGGGAGCCATTTTTGATGAGCGCCGGGTCCATTACTATCCTGAATCCATCCACAAATTCCTTTTAACGCGGAAACGGTACCGCATGACGGTGCTTCCAATTCTAACTCGACAATACCCGGGATGACGTCGACATAAGCACAGGAAAACATGTCAATTGCATCATCAAACAATTCCTTAGCTTTATCAGAAGCCTTGGATGACGGAGGCAATCGAATCACAAGAGGTCGGAAAACGCTTCTCACCTCGATCATGGCACGATTGGCTCTTCTTCAAACTTAAAGGAAAGTCCCCCTCGAATAAGAAAAAACGGATCTATTCAAGCTGTACTGCGATGAGTGACTGCAAGAGTTTTCTTTTGGATCATCTCCAAAAAGAACTGCGGCGAGTCGAAAGGGCCATTACTGTTGAATTGGAAAGACGTAACGCAATAGAAAAGCATCCCCAAGTGGAGAAGAAGAAATATGACGAGATTCCGATACAATCCAAAGTTCAAAGTGTTAAGAGAGTGGGAACTGTTTACAGTAAGGAAGGAGCTACAACCCGCCCAAAATCAAGTCCAGCTATGAGACATCATATTCATGTGCATCTCGCAGACTCGAAAAAGAAACAAGTATCATCGAAGAACGTAGCGAAAAGAGTGTTGAATGACACCGAGGAGAAGTTTAAGAGAATCGCTCTTCAATTGAGTGATGATGAGATTAAAGAATTATTGTCATCTAATGCAGTGAAAGAGTCTCTAGGCCGCTTAGGATTGCGAACTTGGGATATTCTTCGTCGAGATATTGCCCAAAGGTTTACACAGCTAGGAAACGACCCGATGGTGTTGGAGCATATCGAGAAAAAAAGGGTGGAATCACTTACTTCATTACTTTTAGAAAGAGAAATTGTTCTACGAGATGCATTGGTTACTCCAAGTGAGAGCGACGTAACTTCCAAGTCACTTGCAACCCATATCTGTTCAAAAATTAAAAGCGAATCAAAGTTTCGTAGAGCCAAGAAATTTGAAAAGCATGAAGATAAGCTTAACCAAATGATTGACTGGGAAGAGCAATTGTTCCTTGAAAGAAAACAAAAGCAAGAACAGTTCGAACAAGCAGTGAGGGTCCGCGAATTGCGTGTCCAAGAGGCGAGGAAAAGGAAACAAGAAGCTGTTCAAAAGACGCTACAACGGAAATTTGAGGCGAACCAACACGCCAAGGAAATGCAAGAAACGAAGAAAAGTGCCCTGAGAAAAAAGTTATTAGAAAAGCAAAACGAAACAGAATCGAGGATTCGTCGTCAGAGCATGAATTTGTTTGGAGGGGACGAGTCCAAGAATTCAAAATCTCTTAAACCAAATAAGAAAGAAGAACACAGAAAACAAGTTCTAGAAGCAGCACGGATACGCGACGAACAAAAATTTGCCGCATTAGAAGCAAAACAAAGACGAAAGGAAATGCAATTGGATAATATCCGCAAACAGGCTGATTACAAAGCAAAACACGACCAGAGTAAATCCAAAATGGCGGAAATTGACAAGGTAATGAAATTGGAAAGGCTTCACGAAATGGACAAATACAAAAGTATAAGAGCGTCAGGGAAGCTGCGACAGAAAGATGAATATCTTACGAGCTTGCAGCACTTGCAGTCGGAGATAGCGTTGGAGAAGAAATCAGATGAACAGCGAATGTTCTTTATTAAATCTCGAAGGCAAGCTTCACTAGAGACGCGACTGAGTTCGTTATCACCAGGTCCCGGAAGTTATGTAGTTAATTCAGGACTCTCTGATCGTGGCGTTTTAATATCGCAGCACGATCATAAAAAGGTTGAAGAACAACAAATGCGAAAAGAGAGTCTACTACCTGGACCAGGAGCATACAGTGCAGCCCCTTCCTCGCCTTCAAAAGCACCTTATTTGACACCAGGAGTGTCTTTCCCAAAAGGACTCGTTCCCAGTAGCCTTGACAGTGAAGTAAGGAATAAGGCATTCGTACCGGGACCAGGGCAATATCGGCCTTCAGGATATTTGTCGCAGTCGAGTCCTTCTTTTTCTATGGGGTCTCTAAACTCAGAGCGTCTTAAGGAAATCCGGTCAAGGTTAAAAGTGCCTTCTCCTGGTCCAGCGCACTATACAATAGGCAAGGCTTAAGTCAAATTGATTAAAAATTAGGTTTTTATATTTTTGAATCATCTATACTTTCGAACGCCGTTATTTTTGTCCGTTGAAATTTTTAATTTTTGGTGTAGAGGCGATGGCGCAGGTAACACTGGATAATTTCCTGAATGAGAAAAGGCCCATCGATAGTCCACGCTCATTAGAGGCATGCTTGAGGCAAGGAATAGATCCACTAGACCTACAACCGAAAACCCAACAAGACTTTTATGGCGATGATACCAAAATAGTGTCGTTGAAGGTAGTGGAAATGAAGCACAACCACTATGAAAGGAAAATAGCAGAGAAACTAAAATTAGTGAAAGAGGAACGTGCTAAAATTATCACATACCTTGATAGCGTTGAACCCATTGTTTCTGAAGGTCCTGGCAGTCCATGTTCTCCCAAATCGATAACGAGTACCAAAACTGCTGGGATCGGAAGTGAACTTCAACAAGAAATTGAAGCACAACTTGTAAAGGAAAAACGCCGATTAGACAAGTTGAAGCAGCGACAACAAGAAGAGATCCAACAGATGATTGACTATGAAATGGAGATGCAGAAGCAACAGGAGCAGAAACGCAACAGGGAGGCAGAGGAGCAAAAACGTTATGAAGACTATAAAAATGCATTGGCTGAAAAAAAGCGGCAAGCAGTAGAAAAGAAGTTGGAGATGGAAAAATCTCGCAAAGAAAAGGAGACTGAAGAAGAAATAAAGCGAAAGCAACTCGAGAGAGAAAGCAACCGTCAAATGGAGATTATGAAGAAGCGACTTCGCAAGGAGGAAAAGAAACGCCTTGAAGAGATGCGAGAAAAAGAATTGGAGAGAATACGGAAGAAGGAGGAGTTCGAGGCATCTACAAAGGCAATTATTGAGGAGCAAAACGAAAGAAACCGTCAAAAACTTGTCAAGCTTCAAAATGAAGACGAAGAGAGACAACGTGTTCAAGCCAAGCAAAGAGAAGAGCAGCAAAAGAAAGCAGAAGAGGCTTCCAAAAAACAGGAGGAGAAGATGCGCAAGGCAAAGGAAGCATCTGAGGCACATTTGCAACGGAAACGGGACTTATTCGAGAAGAAACAAAAAGAGGAGGAACGAATCTTAAGGGAGCGTAGGGAGCGCGAAACTGAAGAAAATTCTCGTATGATAGAAGAAAGAAGATTATTGGAAGAAAAACGAATGAAAGCATCAAGAGATTTCAAGGATGGGTTGGAAGGAAATGTAGAAAGTATCCGTAAAAAAATGAGAGACTACGAAGAAAGGATGAAAGTTTTAGCCAAGGAAAAGGAGGAAGCAGAGATACTGAAGAAAACTCAAGAAGAGTTGAAAAAACAGGACAAATTAGACAACATAGAAAGAATTAAGAGGATCAAAGATTTCAATCGATTGCAAACTCTTGAAAAACTAGAGTATAATGAACATCGAACTAAAATGATAGAGAAGCAAAGACTGGAATTGCAAAAAGCCAGGCAGCAAGCCACCCAAGAAGCAAGTTTACGGAAGTATCGTTTGGGTCAGACGATGCAGAAAGTGAGAACAACCAATTCCACAGCTATTTTATCAAAGATTAGCGAAATACTTGAAGATCCTCTGAAGCCGAAGAAGAAGAAAAAAGAAAAGAGATCTCCCAAGAGGTTAAGAGGTAAGCAAACATCCTCAGAACCAGTACTAACTTAGCCGTATTAATCAAAACATAAACATACATACATTTAATTGTTCCACGAACGCCTGCTGCGGGGTTTCGCTCTCATGGTCCTTCCGACATCGAAATAGCACAAAAGAGTCCCGATACCAATCCCAATAGAGATAGCTGACGGCTTAGTAAGGATCTGGGGTATAGATCTAAATATCAACACACAAATTGCGGCAGGAAACATCCCAATAAAGACCCCGAATAAGAAACCGTAGAGGAAGAATGAAAATACCACTTTACCCTTCTTCCAAGGGCTTCCTAATCCTTTGCCCATCAACTGCAGCAACATGAGTCCCGATACCATATATGCAGTGGATGTTACCGAAACAGAAGCAATGATAATATAGAGGAATACCTCGAAATATTCGGTTGTCGGGATATTTATAGTTGCAGGAATGAAGTTGAAGCAGAGGTTCCACTGTCTGAGGTGTGCGCTAAGATAAGTGCTGGCATTCGTGTTCGCTCCTATTTCGACAATGATACCGGTCTCATTATTTCCTGATTCGTTGAAGTTCTTTTTAAAATAGTCTGTCAAGTTAAAAACTCGTAACAACTGCTGACTCTTGTACATTAGGGGCACCGTGCATTGCGAGTAAGCTACCATTCCTGAAACTCCTTCATAGTTGGATTCTTCCCAGTTAAATCGATCAACTGCAGAGCTTTGTACTAATTCTGACAAATCACTTGGTACTACATATGGAAGCTCCCTCCACACACAAAAATTCCCGGGTTTCATGAGGTAGTTGCTCGTAATATTTTCATTTCCTTGATATCTAAGATACGCAATTCTTTCGCAAACTTCTTTTGCCGTCAAGGTCTCATTAACAATTGAATTCGGGAATTCAAGCACATTTGAACACAGCTCCATGTTAAAATCCAGGTCCTCCAACGCAGTTAGCTGATCAGGAATAGTTGAAGTCTTCTCTGCAAGGCCTAATGTGCTAATCCACGCATTCCTCATGGCAATATCAAGCTTGCATGCAGGAGATACGGTACTCTCGTTTTGAAATGCCACATAGGTGGTCTCATTGGATTCATACAAAGATCCATTACCTTGAACCAACGTAGTCCAAATGGCTTGACTTCCTAGGCCTGACATATAGAGCTGATCTACAACAACAAGGCTTGGAACATTCGCAGGAAGACCCCCCACCCCGTTTTGAAGTGCAACTGGTCCAAAGGTGACCGTCCAACTAGATTGTGATGGTATACTTGTACGGCTAGACCCCACCTTAATACTATCGTCGAACACGTTTGCTAGCTGGTTAATAGAGAAAGCCATCATCGCTGCTGACGCGTCCACAGGAATCAAATCAGAGAAACAAACACAAGTGCGTTCACTCCAAGGTTCGCATCTCGCAACTCTGATACCAGTCTTAACCTGAAAACAACCAGAACTGAAAGTGAAACCTGAGTTTAGGAATATATCGTACATGCTAGAATTGCCTTTGTAACCAGCAAATCCTATTCTGAATTGGCCTCCCAGTCCCACACTAGCATGCTGCTCTGTCACAGCGTTAATTAAAGTGTAATTAGGTGGAAGGATAGCAAATATTTCTGTGGGACTATTGGGATATTCGTCCAATGATACCAAAACATCTGTGTTGAGGATCTCCATGAAGGAAACATTCCATGATGCTATTCCCTCACGGGGATTGAATACTCTATTGGTGACATTGACTGTAGCTGATGGATACATGGAGGATATAGCAGATGTTAACTCCTTCGATGATATGTTGCTAGCAAGTGGGGGACTAAAACTCCAGGTGCCGAGGTATGCAGGATAACCAGTGCCAGATTCTTCTATCCAAGTTTTGTTAAAGTATGGCAGCGGATCTGATTTCACGGTTAGACTATACGAGCTGGCTGCAAGGGGCGAGTCCGTAGCAACCACTTCAAGTATGTTTCCTAATAACCGAATATGAGTTACCGCCGATACATTCATAGCGGAGTCAAGTTTATAGGCGAAATGAAGCTTTAATTGAGACTCTCCAATGACCTCTTCCCGTACGACTACTCCTGGTAATTGATTTTCAAAATTGCAAATCTTTGCGCGAAAGTATCCATTCAGCCCAATACCCTTTCGCAGGTACACCAAAGACACTCCGGGATCGACACCATCCAATGGGGCGCAATTACTGCACATCGAGAATGCAAAACCGTCACAACCTTCACATGCATCGTATCCAAGAGTTGAATTTGAAAACCATTGCGGCACTAATTCGAATTCAGTTGGTTCATATTCGGCCAGCACTGAAGCCAAAGTGATATTCCATGCAACAAGTATATTACTATCACTGCACGGTGCCAACCCGTTCGCTCCACATGCTACACAAACGGAAACAAACTGGTACCCGAAATCCTCGAAAATCAATCTCTCAATCATGGTAGCACTTGTATTTTGTTTCAACTCACTGAGCAGCAAATTTCCGTTGTTCAAGAAGTATAATCCAGGCTTGTTGCCAGTGTGAGGACGCATTGCGCCCAACTTAAAAGCCCCTGTGAATTTGGTGGTGCCTCGAATCGCTAATTGCTGAACAGTATGCCGATGCCTCGTCAACCGCATATGTGGAGGATTGTTTAACAATTGAATGGCAAGCTGATCTTGCTCGCTAAGAAATTCAACCACCCATGATCTAGGCAACACTGTATCTAAAGTCACCTTGGGTGCTGGTTGAAACAGTTGTGCAAGAGCATCCTGAAGAGTTTCAACCGAATTCTTTTGAACCGAGTTGATTGGATTCAAATTTCCAATAGTTTTGTTGTCATTTCCAATTGTTGTGTTGTCATTTCCAATTGTTGTGTTGTCATTTCCAATTGTTGTGTTGTCATTTCCAATTGTTGTATTGTCATTTCCAGTTGCTGTGGTGTCATTTCCAGGGATCCAAGTCACGTTCTCACCTGTTAGTGAGTTATGTAAAACATATTTTGTATTTGAATAAACCGGACAAGCGAGGCTTTGAGTACAGTAAAGTGCAGGTGGGCCTACGCTACATAGTTCCCCACTCTTGGCACATTGTATATTTTCTGTAAATGTTATGTATAAAGGGTCCAGAGGAAAAGTATTTGCCAAAGTCCATAGCTGCTGCACCTCAGAAGTGGTTTCAACCTCGGGTTCTTTGGCAGTTGCTTTTAAATACTGTACTTCCTGGATCGAGGTTCCATTTGCAGGTGGGATCTCTATTGTAAAAATGGTAGAAAATCTATCTGGTGACCATTTGCAACCGTTTTTCGAATTGCACAACACATTGGTGTTGAGGTCAATGCAACCACTGGAATTAATTGCCGACTCCATGGACGGAAACGTATTCACCAGATCCGCAACACGATCATTCAACGCCTGTTTGAAATTTAAAAACAGAGATTTAAAAGTTAAACATCAAAACTTACAACTAGTGGAACGTCGTAACACACTGGCGATCCACTTTGTGATGATAAACAACTTCGATCATTGTTAAAGAAGCATGTAGCGTTTGAAGAATCCTCACAATATAAATCCGTGTCATTTCTGTTATCAAGCCACCCTTGAGAAGGTTCGCAAGACTAATTCTATTAGAACAGGAGATACAAATACGATGTGACGTACCATTTCAGTGAATCGATCTTCAAGGACATTCCTGTGCCAACTACAGTCGTTTATTTTACTGCTAGTGGAAAGAGGAGCACCCTGCCTGTTGCAGGTTTCATTGTTCTCAACTCTGTCGCCTTGAACCGCAAGCACGACAACAAAGTACAACAGACGCATCAGTTTCCTGTGATGGGGGGCTAACCTAGAGACTAATAAGTTCAGTTTCACCGACTTTTTTTTTTTTTACATGTTAAAAAAATAATTGGTCTCGATGCATCATTCGATTGTTCTATTTTATCAATTTGAAATCATCTCTGAATTGAAAAGTAAATAATTGGGAACATGGATTTCAAGTTCAGCCTGTTTCACATTCTTGATTGTTCTTCATGTGCATAAGTTCAAAAAAGAAGTTAACGACAAAAGGAGGGAAAAATTCCGCCGAAGCAGGTACGGGATGACTATTGATTACACTGAGACTCTAGGAAATTTGTGCCTTCATTACTTCGACCTACTGGAAATTCCAAGGAACGACATGTTTGAATTTTCTTGAAAACCAGTTTGTTCTATTCTTAATTGCCTGTAAAAAAGTGCTTTGTGCAACTGATCGCAGTTGATCGAGCCCACTGCCATACGCGGAGGCCTGAAACACAACTGGAATCTCTCCGGAGTTTTAATCAGTAAGCGATATTGTGATAGATAATTAATAACCAGAATCAGCAAATTCCATGCATCCTTTTCCGTATGAATATTTAGTACGCGAAGCAACGGATAAAATGGACGAATCTGAACTTCCATGGACCTGTGCGGCATCCCCTGGGGAGCAAAATACATCCTACACAACATCCTACAAGGTATTTCTAAAGTTTGTCGAGAGGCATGTTTCGGCAGAAGGGAATACCGTGACGGACGCCCACGGTTTAGTTGGACCACCTTGTTTCAAACACTGGGTAGCAACACGAAAGCAAGTCCTCACAGATCCGTTTGAAGATTATCGTAAATCTATAGTTGGCCATGTTGAAGCCGTGAAAGGCCGGCAGCCGTTCCCCGCTGACGTTGAGGCATCACTACTAAAACTGATTCGTCGTAAAGAAATATGGCCTGCTTTCGAAGGTATGAGGTATAAGAGTGGCAAAGAAGTGACCATTGGGTCGAAAGGATTCCAAGGATTCGGGCACCACGAGAAGAAATGGATGAAAAAATGCCGAATGGCAAATGGCGAAGAAGAATTAAAAAGTACGGGCGGCAGCGATGAGCTTTCTTTGGCAGTATTCACGAGCTATATTATCTCAGAAGGGGAAATTCCGGATGTTTCCAAAGTATTTCAACGCGAATGTTACGAATCTTGGCTTAAATCAAGGAAATGTCCTCCGAAATTTCCTGAAGATTCGTTTCGAAAGACACTTGTATCGCACGTGAGAGGATCCTGTGGTAGAAAACCATTTCCACCTCAAGTCGAAGCGCAGCTGGTGAAACTCCTGCGAATGAAACGTATATGGCCTTGTTTTGAAGGCTATCACAATTCGAAGGGTGACCCATTGGTGATTGGTAAACTAGGATTTCGAAAAACTGGGTACCATGAAGGAGTTGAAAATACGCGAGTGAATTGCAATTTGTTGGAGCCCCCAACCACAAATAAAAGAAAAACAGATGAACTTTATGGCGACGAAAAACAACAAATCACTTCTGTGGAATGGCTGGATGTTTGCCACACACTAACTACGTCTTCTTGCGAGAGTTCGCATTCTCCCAATACTTCCAACTCCCCCTTGAATTTCTTAATTTGAAGAATTTAATTTAAACTAGACATTTAAAAAAGTCCATTCGAGAGTTTCGCCACCACGCAAAGGTACCAATTCATCCGAGTTCCCAAATGGTATCGACTTTGGTACTTGTTGCTGCTCTTTCACCAGAGTAATCTTGCCAGAATTTCTAGGAAGCCCATAAAAATCAGGACCATTGAAGCTTGCAAATGCTTCGAGCTTGTCAATGGCACCGACACTGTCAAATGCTTCAGCATACAACTCCATTGCAGCATGAGCTGTGAAAATTCCAGCACAACAACATTCGCATTCTTTCGCAACTTTAGGATGAGGAGCACTATCAGTACCTAAGAAGAACTTTTTGGATCCTGATTTAATTGCGTCGAGCAGAGATTGCCGATGTTCTTCTCGTTTTAAAACTGGCAAACAGAACATGTGAGGTCGCACTCCTCCTTTGAATATCGCATTGCGATTATACAAAAGGTGGTGACACGTAATAGTAGCAGCAATAGTAGCTGGAGCATTCGTCACAAAATCAACAGCATCTTTGGTCGTGATATGTTCCATAACTATCTTCAAATGAGGCAATGCCGCAATTAGTGGTTTTAGCTTTTGTTCAATAAACAAAGCTTCTCTGTCAAATATATCAGTCTCAGGATCCGTGACTTCACCGTGAACCAACAATGGCATACTTAAATCTGCCATGCATTTCAAAGCAGGCATAATCAGTTCAATATTTGTCACGCCTGATGCAGAATTCGTAGTGGCTCCAGCTGGATAAAGTTTGCAAGCGAAGACAATACCGCTTTGTTTAGCTTTCACAATCTCTTCTGCAGTGGTTTCGTCTGTCAGATACAGCGTCATGAGAGGTACAAACGAACTTCCAGATGGAACGGCCGCCATAATGCGTGCACGATACTGGCTGGCCAGTTCAGTGGTAGAAACCGGAGGAACCAGGTTCGGCATGGCTATTGCACGTTGGAATTGGCGTGCAACAAGTGGCGTTACTGCTTCCATTCGATCGCCGTCTCGGAAATGATGGTGCCAATCATCTGGAGATGTTATTGTGACTCGAACAGGCATTCTTTTTTATGTCAACCACACTTTTTTGCTGGTTGAGGCTAGGGAATTTAATTAATGATCCTTTTTATTTTTTTTTTAAACAACAACAAAAATCGATTTTTAAACAACAACAAAAATCGATTTTTTTAAACAACAACAAA
>Ga0105055_10003414_pt1 | contig 23992 bp, 15 predicted proteins | sample BON03_FD_78090 | JGI IMG/M metagenome (GOLD analysis project Ga0105055, IMG submission 78090) | Freshwater microbial communities from Lake Bonney liftoff mats and glacier meltwater in Antarctica - BON-03 | ecosystem: Environmental > Aquatic > Freshwater > Ice > Glacier meltwater | place: Lake...
AACTTAACCGATAGTCGATGCCTCATGTAGGCATTAGATCCTACAGCTACACCTGATATTATCAAACCATAATCCGCAGAATCTGGGTTATAATATTGAATGTTATATTGATCTATGTTGTAAGAGCGAGACCGCTTGAATTCGATCCATTCATTTTCCCCCCAATGATTCTCTGCTCGTTTTTCTAATTATTTTCGACGTAGGGTTCTACAGAATCTGCTGCATCAGCTATTTCCGACCAATGCTATTGGGTCTCCGTAACTGGAAGTCTAGCTGGCATCCCATGCCGCTAAGAACGATTAATGCATAATTGTGCGAAGAACAATGTTGTTTGTATACCGCTGTTATGATCCCAATCTATCCCCGTTTAGGAAGAGATCTGAGCTCATTGGACAAATGCAACAACAAATATATTTTTCTCTTCCCAACCTACCTTTAATAAAACTAGAAACAGATGTTTTTTATGGTTCTGCATGGGCAGCGTTGTCCATTCTTATCGCCGCCGCTAGGCATTATAATTTCCGTTTTTTTTTTTTGCCATGTAATCAATTTAGTACAAATGGATGTCATCTTCCTAGCCGCATGAACACCATCCGTATAGGAGCTGGTGTAAGTTGGATTTGGGCTTCCAGGAACCTTGTCCTGGTAACGCGCCAGCATATGTTTCCAGTATTTTTGATAAATATTGTTGTCTCGTAGAGTCTCGGGGAATAGTTCGAGTCACAGAATCATCTCCACTACCCGAAAGAATCACTTCTGGATTGTTATGAGCTAGTTCGAAGTGACAGAATGCTTGAGGACGAGACGTTATGTCTTCCTGTATCAGCCATCACAGGGTGCATCGAACAAGGAAATTACCAAGACAATAGAGTCGTGGTGAAAAATGATGCCTTGACAAACCTGGTGCTGTTAAGAGGCAACCTATCAAGATGCTCAAATGGTTTATTAATGGGAATGCATTCTTTTCATCATCACTGACAACTCGTGTCGATACAGAGAGACTATATATTTTAAAAATTAAGATCAAAGGCCCGTTTTGAGTACTATCTAATAAGTTGATTTTAATTAATTTTTATCGCTCCTGATTAGGTATTAGAAAAGAAACTTTTAGTTTACTGGTGCACTTTTTAGCTCGATATCCCCGTCAATTAATCCAAACTCATTGCGATGTTCATCATAGTCAAAGAATTGTTCGTCTCCATAGGGATCGTCAATATCTGCCAACGAACTCTCGTCATAATCCCCATCACTGGAAGGTAAACTCAAATAGGTGCTTCCAGGGGCAGGGCGAAAACCATAACCGATGTAACAAAAGAAAATAACAGCTGCGAGTTCCCTGAATATATGACGCACATAAACCCGACGAAAATTAACACTACTGGCTATCAAGTATATGATGATTCTCGTGAAGTAAACATATACCAATATCATCAAGTAAAAACGACGGAATTGCCGCAATTTTGCTAAATTAATCTGAACTTTCCCTGACATGTTGCCTTGCTTCTCGAGGTGCTGAATATGAGAAAATATTGGAAGGATTACCGCGATACAACAGCCTAAATCAATCAGCTGGAAAATATTCCTCCACATAAAAAAGGAGGAAGATCCTTCTGTAACATAATCCTGAATAGCTAGCACCACATTTGCCATAAGCTGTAATGACATGGCGAGTAAAAGGAACTTTTTTTCTCTCTCGTTCAAGGCAGGTTTCAAAAGTGACCAACCAGTGCCTATCATAATAACCACAAGAAAAAACATCATTCCCCGAAGCGCGTTCATCAAATGGTACAGCGAATTCCATAGCAATGATGAGCCTGATGTTTTAACAAAATGAAGATCTATCGATTCCGTCAGGATCGTTATTGTCTTCAGCACCAAGAAAACAGTCATCATATGGTGAACCTTGTGGACTACCGATGTGTTTTTTTTTACAATAGAAGACCACGCTATAGTCATAGCGAAGAAAACAATTGAGAATAGAAATAGAACCATCGGGGTTGGCGTCTCACCGGCTGACAGATGGTTTCCAAACGCATTCATCAGCTCGGAGTAAAATTGGAATTCCACGTCTGAACCACCGCATTTAACGAACGATATCTCGTATAAACCTTCTGTGCTTTCGTCAATATCTCGACTAAGAAACGAGGATTTTGTAGTCGAAGTAAATGGACCCAAAACGAAGGCTTGTGGAAGCTCCAAATCATCGAGGGGACACTTTGGCGTAGCTCCATCGATATCCGAGGCTTCCAAGTGAAGGCTCTTTAAAAGGTTGTTTTCGGTGTCCGATTCAATCACCAAAAAGGCGGCCTTGTTGTTTGGACTGTCAGTACTGAACTTGAAATCTGCAACCGTCATGTTTAAAGTGCCTCCTTTTAAAAATCCAAATTCCTCAATGGCGAAGAAACTTCTTGTCTCATGGGAAGCCGATAGATGAACCACAATACCTTTTGAAAATGAAAACAAAAGGCACCACCTTACCTTGCCAAGCATCGCTATTCCCAAGACCAAAAAAAGAATTCTATCTTTTTTTACATGCTTGAACATGATTTCGAGATGTCGAGTTCGATTGTTAAGTACCAAACTAATCGTGAAACAAGAAGATGGAAAGTTAGGAATATTTCCATGGGAGTTTGTGGTTGGTTCAAGCATAAGGATAGAGAAAAAAGATGTTAGACCAATAGAGACGACGAGTGGCAAATTTTCAAGATATGCATTGGAAGCTGCAGAACATCTTCTTCCGAAGAATCATCACACCTCAGTCGGTCCGTACTATTTATCATATGTCAATTGGACTGTTAAAGCGAGTCTAGTAGGTACCGTAACTGGCGTTCTCTCGATGCAATCGTTGTTATTCGCCATATTTCCAAGTGCAGGAACACTGCCTATGGCTGCAGCTATCAATTGGATACTGAAAGATGGTCTGGGACAATTAGGTGGAGTTGTTTTTGCATCAGTTGTGAATCAGCGCTTTGATGCCGAACCAAAGAGATGGAGATTAGCTTCTGCAGTCATCTATGACCTCTCGATTCTTGTTGAAGTGCTGACCCCTGTTTTCCCAGGACACTTCCTCTTGATTGCATCTGTTGCCAATATTGGCAAGAATATTGGCTGGCTTTCAGCTAGTGCTACACGTGCGGGGATTCATCGTTCTTTCATGCGGACTGAAAATATGGCTGATATCACCGGTAAGGCTGGATCTCAAACAATTGCCACTTCTGTCGTTGGAACTGCGCTTGGAATAGGTGTAGCGCAAATAGTTGGAACTTCAACGGAGTTGATCTTTCCCACTGTAATGATGTTTTCTATGGCTCATATTTACTGTATACATAGAGCTATGCAAACTGTTACGCTTAACACTTTAAATCTACAACGGTTGTGGCTAGCTGTACGTGGCGCATACCAATTAGAACATGATAAGTTTGCCTTGTCATTAGATTCAGTGTCTTCTCCTGATAAGGTGAGGGAACTCGAGACAGTGGTGCATTTTGGGCATCTGAACGGCAGAAGGTTTGGACATTCGGTGTTAGTGATGCAACAATCGCACCCGCTGAGCCCAAGATTGAAAGTGGGTCCTATGCTCGATTCAGCCTTCAGTAACATGGACGATTTTCAGAGTAAATACCATGCAGCCCGCGCTAGAGATGCAGAACATATAGTTCACGTGTCGGGATCAACGGTATATTTGCTGTTCATGCTAGAGGCTACACCACGACAAATTATTAAAGGATTTCTGCATTCATTCCAAGTATACCAAAGGCTTTGCTTTGAAAACCAATTGCCGTCCGACTATTTGATGTCGGATGCAGATTTGACAAATATTGTACACAAGCTCGAAGAATCAGGATGGGATGTTGAAAATCTCTTTCTTGAACCGTTTCGGTCTAGAATCAGTATGAATCAATAAATAGCAAATAATTATGAATCGATAAATAGCAAATAATTATGAATCAGCAGAAACAATATTATATGAGACTGCTTATTAAGAAAAAGAGCCACCCAAGAGTCCCACCAGAATACTCATTTTGCGCGGCTCCATTCCGTTGTATTAAAGGCAGTTCTTTCTTCAAATACTCCAAAGTTCTCTCAAATATCTCTTCTGGGGAATAGATTGATTTGAACTTCAAATCTCGAAGGGCTTCGAGATCGGTGAATAGACCGTGGCATGAAACGTATTCGACTGCCGATCTGGTTAGTGGAATGTCAGGACGAATTTTCAATGGGACACATCCAAGAACAAACTCTAGGATATACGCAATAGGAACAATGATGCATTTAGGAATGGTTTTTTCAGGAATAGAAAACCCAAACGCGTTCATATAGGGCTTCGACAAATCCATCAATGTGTTAGGAACTTCATGGCTCAAATTCAACGCCCTACCAGCCAAAACCTCACCCTCCACTAGACTACGAATAGCCAGCAGATGAGCATAGGCTACATTTCCAACATACATGTAGTCCATCAGGCCATTTCCGATTCGAAACTTCAACGCACCTGACGCTGCAGCTTTCAAGACTGCTGGAATGATATATGGGTCTCCATCGCCGTAAACCCCATTAGGTCGTAAAACACAAGTTTTTAGCACGGTTTTACCATCCTGACATAGCCGTCCATTCGATTCCTTGACGAGTTTCTCCCCAACGCTCTTGGACCAACCGTAAGTTTTACTCGGGAAATCATTGATATCTTTTGGATATTCAGCATTGGATAAAATTCCAATATTATCTCCCCAATGTTGTAGAACGCAAAGACTACTGGTGTGTACAAGGTACTTGACATTATTTTCCAAGCATGCTCGGCAAATGAATCGGGTTCCATTTACATTCACATCGATGATCTTATCCTTGGACACGCCACCTGAATCAATTACCCCTGCAGTATGCACTACAACGTCAACATTTTTAGTTGCCTCTAACACGTCTTTATAAACGGTGACTGAACCTTTTCTAAATGTAACTTGATCTTTGGTTACAATCTGATTCGGCTCACGCAGGTCTAAAATTCGAAGCTCTTTAACAAAATTGTCATCCCAACCTTCTTCTAGTTGTCCTTCCTTCAGCAGTCTGCAAATATGGAGACCTAAGAACCCAGACCCGCCTGTTACCAATACGACCAGGCCTTGCTTGGCCATCGTTGATCAAGGGGGGCTTGCCGCTTCACTGTTTTGAATTTCGAATTTCGACACAAGCCCAGATAGGATACATATAGGGATTATTCTACTAGTTCAACAACTCTGGCTTGCAAAATCATTTTTGGCTCAAACGTTTTCGAAGACGATATGGCAGCGTCCTTGATTCCACCCACATTGGAATCTGATATGTCCATGTGCTTTGCTAGTGAGTTGACCACAGCATTAATCAACAGTCAATCCTCTTATGTTTCGTGCTTGAAAGAATCAGGGGTCGTGTTTGATGACCCCGACACGTTCATCTCCTTTGGTGGAAACAACCAGATAAATATTCCGATATACGCGGCATTATGCAAGAGTGCTGGTCCTGATACAACGAGTGATTGTTGTTCGGCCATATTCGAAGGAGCCAGGTGCGAGTTTGAAACTGATCCAACAAACACTGATATAAAGTGTAAGCAGTTACTCGAAATTTTAATAGTTGGGCCATACGAGTGCTCTTCTTTCTGGTCTCAATATGGATCTCTTTTACTGTTTATTGCTGTAGTGTCGTATTTGTTCCTCGTAGGAGCCTCGTGTTTTAAGCATACCAAATTTGGGGCTCTGCTGCTAAAAAATAGAATTCTGTGGAGGCAGGATCTTTGTCGGTCGCTTTCTATCCAGTTCTTCGAAGCGCTGCTAGTAGCAACTCTCGCTTTTATTATTGTAGGAATTACTGAGATGGATGTTACCGAGTACGTGGTGGGCAATCTGTCGGTGTTATATTCTGTCCCTGATACAAACAGAGCACTGATTTACCAAAATCTTAGACCTTTTGGTGGCCTTTTCTTTCTTATTCTATTCACTTACCCGATTGCTTCAATGACTATCTCTCTAGTGACAGAGAAGGAGAGTCGAATGAAGGCCGCCATTCGAATGGCTGGAGTAGGAAGTGCATTGCATATTACAACATGGATCATATCCTTTTTGTTCACATATGTCCCGCTCGTCACAGCTGCTGCAATCATCACGCACTATGGCGATATATTCCCTAACACCCGTGTATCTACCATTGGTTTGTTCTTTATCGCCTTTCTTTTCGCCATGGGAGGGTTGGGATACTTGGTTACTGCGTTTTTCCAACAGACACGACCTGCTGCAGTTGCGAGTATTTGTATCGCATATGGAATGTCGTTTTTTTCATTCTACTACATCAACACTAATTCTTTATCTCTGCAGCGTCAAGGTTGTTGGTTTGCCCCTGTAGGACTAGCAGTGGGTGTCAACTCCATGCTGGCAAGCGCTACTCGTGGATCCGGTTTTGCAAAATCAGTAGCTGACTATAATCAATTGAGCACATTGATATCGGTCGAAAAGGTGACCGAGTCTTTAGTATGGACGGGGCTGTTGTATTATTTCCTTGGGTTTTACTTCGACAACGTTGTTCCTCAGCAATACGGAGTGAGACGCAAACCATATTTTTTAGTGGAACCTTTCATTGATTTATGGAGATACTCCCAGAAACGGACATCAAAAACGTCAGATATCGAGAATGAGGAATCTATCGTGATTTCCGATTTAAGAAAAGTATACAAAGTTCCCGGTCTGGCAGGCGACAGAGTAGCAGTTGACAATATTTCCCTTTCATTTCGAAAAGGAGAGCTTACCGTTTTGCTAGGACCAAATGGATGCGGGAAATCAACCACGTTTGCCATGCTAACAGGTCTCATCGAACCCACTTCAGGTGATGTCAGCGTGTTTGGGTTATCAATTCGAACTGAAATGCATAAAATACGAAGACGAATGGGGTGGTGCCCTCAACAGGATATTCTATATCCAACGTTGACTGTCATGCAACATCTGGACCTATTTGCGTCTCTGAGAGGAAAACTGCTTGACTCAAAAGAATTAAAACCGATGTTACGGGAATTGGATATGCTGGATCAACAACATTCGCGAGCAAATGCGTTGAGCGGTGGTCAAAGGCGGAAGCTATGTCTCGCAATGGCTCTTATAGGGGATACTGACGTGATCTATCTTGACGAAGCGTCGACTGGTGTGGTACGTTCAAATTCATTCGTTTTAATAAAATAGTTCTGAACATACTGTACGTAGGATCCAAATAGTCGCCGACACATGTGGAACGTCCTTCAGAATCACCGAAAAGGACGAGCGATTGTGATGTCTACTCATTTCATGGATGAAGCAGATGTTTTGGCAGATACAGTGGCCATAATGTCCAGCGGCAAGATTTGCTGTATGGGTTCTACGTTAGAACTGAAAAAGAAATACGGATCAGGATACACAATGAGTGTTCAAGGAAAAAAAGGTACTAAACCGAATCAAGCTGCAGTTATGAATTTGTTGGCGACTAAAATTCCCGGGATATCTACTAGTTCAACGATGAAATTTCAACTACCCTTTGACCGAATGTCTAATTTTCCAAAATTATTCAGGACGTTGGAATCAAAGGGAAATTATGAGGTTAGCATCAGCATGACATCTCTGGAGGAAGTGTTTCTGAAAGTGGCTGACGACACTGCTGATGCAAGAATATCTACACCTATTCCGTATATTGAAAGCAAAAAGCAAAATCCTGCAGTGTACCTTGCTTTGGTAAAGAAACGGTTTCTGTACGCAAAACGCGATGGCAAGCTTATTTCTTTCGTCTTAGTTTTACCACTCCTTTTCACCTTAACACTGCTCATTATGCCACAGGTGAGGTTGTATGGGTTGATCAATAATCGGGACGGCGTTTTCAAAGGTACAAGTATATGCGAGGCACGTATTGCAGATGGAGCCTGGGCTTACACTTCAAGTAACCCGGTAATTTCTTATCCTTCGATTCTCACAGCCCCTGTTAGCACTGATGGAAAGACTTGTTGCCAGGCCATAGAAAATCCAAGTTCCGTACAAAAAACGAAGTTTGAAGAATGTATCGAGCTTTTACCGCAATGCGTGGACATGCGAGGTATTGACATTGACCTAAAACGAGAGAATTGCGGTTTTGCGTTTTCATTTTGCTTGGCTGTCCCGTGGATATGCCAAGTAGACAAGTGCTGCGACCCTACCAACTCGGATTCTCCTTTTTATTTATGTCAACCCAACGTCTATTTGAGAACGCTCGACATTTTTGATTACGACTCCACTTCAGAAAATGTGAATTGGAATAACATGTGCCCCACTTTTGACGTGGCTTATGCTCAAGGGTATGTGAATTCATTTATTCGAGTAATGGCACTTTTGTTTGGCTATGTATTTCCCGCAGCCGCTGTTATATCCTTTGCAGTGATGGAGGTTGAGTCTGAAACCAAATTCCAACAGTTGGTTAACGGGGTGAATAAGCAGCAATATTGGATTGCTGCAGCATTCTTTGACCATTTCATTGTTACGTTCCCTGTGATTCCTCTCCCTCTGATTCTTTACGCAGCAGCATTTTCCGCCTTGAACGTCACTAATGCTGCGATATGGCAAACAACTGCTCTTACATTCGGCTTTGTATATGTCTGTGTTTCTTTATCCTATGCAATGTCATTTCTGTATAAGCAGCATGCTAATGCACTCATCGGAATTGTGGTATTTAATATTATCACAGGCGGTCTCATAGGGTTGCTCGTCTACATTGTTGAAGTGATTAATGTTCAGGTGGCAGGAGTCAACACCAACTCCTTTGTCAATGATTACCTCCAGTATATACTGAACTTCTTCCCAGGGTTCGCATTTTCGCATGGGATATTGTCACTGCAGACTCTTTTGTATCGCAATTGTGTTTCTACCGATGTACAGCAGAGTATCGACTGTACTTCGCTCACTTCCTTGGTTGAATATGGGAATAAGTTGCAAAACAATGAAGATATCACAATATACTATGGGGAGTATTCTATATCTTGGTCGAATGCATTAGTGAGTTTGACTTACATGCTCTTCATTTACGTTCTCTCTTGGACGTTTGTCTTCTACAAAGAGACCTCTGTCTCTAAAGCTGCCATCGGCTTTTGTTGTGGGAATACAGATTCAATTGCGTATAAGCAAAAGCGATTGAAACATAAAACCAAAGCTTTGCAAAAGCGTGTTGGATTATATAGTAATAAGATAGGCGATACGCGGATAGACGATCAGGTCGGCAACGCTACCAAGAATATGATTGCTCGTGGAAAACAGGATGCTGCGGAAGAAGAGTTGAGAGTGAAGAGTCAAACAACGGATATTGTTCAAAGTCTTGGTTTGACAAAAAGATATGGGAGGAAAACAGCACTTGATGATCTCTGGCTTGGACTTAAACCAGGAGAAATATTTGGTTATTTAGGAAATAATGGGGCTGGTAAAAGCTCCACCATCAAACTTTTAACGGGTCAGACATACCCTAGCAGAGGCAGCGCTACGGTGAATGGCTCGAGTATCCGAACCGCAACTGGCAAAGCCCAATCAGAGATGGGATACTGTCCTCAATTTGATGCGTTATTTGATCTGCTTACAGTGGTGGAGAACCTTGCATTTTATGCCACTATACGTGGACTCTCTCATGAAGTCGTCAACTTGACAGTAAGAAGATTACAACTTACAAAGTTCCAAAACGTGAAGACTTGTCAGTTGTCTGGTGGCAATAAAAGGAAACTCAGTGCCGGAATAGCTATGTTGGGTAATCCCAAATTCATCATTCTTGATGAACCATCCAGTGGCATGGATCCTCACGCCCAGAGATTCATGTGGAATGTGATAAAAGACACCGTTGAACGAAACCAATGCACAGTGATGCTTACGTCACATAGCCTTCCAGAAGTCGAGGCGCTTTGCGATAGAATTGGAATACTAATTGATGGTAAACTTAGATGCTTGGGCACAGGTGAACATCTCAAGAGTATGTATGGACGTGGATTTGATATACAAGTCCTGTTATATACTGACGGAAATGAATTGCAACAGCCAATAACTCAGGACTTTAACTTTGTTACGAAAGACAATGCTCAAGCTCTATGTAAGATTCTGGGATATCCAGAAAGGGCTGCTATGCTTGGATCTCATTCAGTAGATGAATTCCGATTGATCGGGATGCTTTCATCGACAAGCAAGGTGACCTGGAATACGTTCGCAACAGCATGGCTTGAAATGAATCGAGCAGAGTCCGTGATGAATCTACTTTACAGTAAATGGGGAGGCGAGCAAAAAGTGCTTTTGAAGAACTCGTGTCGTGGGCTTTTGACATTTAGCGTCGCGCGAGGGAATTTGAAACTGTACGAGATGTTTGAGCTTTTGGAGGAAAATAAAGAACCTCTTCATATTCAACATTATTCTATTTCACAAAGCAGCCTTGAGGAAATATTTAATACGTGGGTCGAAACAACCAAATAAAATGATTAAAACTAATGCACACAAAAAAGGAGGTAGTACTACACCAATCAGCTGACTTCAGTTTTTATTATTATTGCCATCCATGTAATTTGGATCCATTTTCTCTTGCTGCTCTTCACATCGTTGTGTCTTTATCTTTCTAGTTTCTTACTCGTATTTGGATACATGTACAGCTATAGATTAAAAGAACTTGAAACGAAATTTCAAATTGCGTAGACCCTGGATCTTTTTTGTTCCAGAAGAAGAAAAGACGTTGAATAGATCTTTTCTTTGATAATCATTGGAAGTAGTACTACAGATAAACTATGGCAGACCCGGTAAGTAGGATGCCTTCGGTTCTAGCGTGATGGTGTTAACGTTTGAATCACAGGCAAGTGTTCTCGATGGACAAGCACAGGTGGATAAGGGGGAGAATGCGCGCATGTCTTCGTTCGTTGGAGCTATCGCGGTTGCAGACTTGGTCAAGTCGACATTGGGGCCTAAAGGCATGGACAAGATCCTTCAATCCGTAAGTTTTATATCAACACACTAGCAATCACTTATCGATTTTTTAGATGAGTACTGGGCACGTAGAGATCACGAACGATGGAGCAACAATCCTCAAGTCTATCCACATTGATAACCCAGCAGCGAAGGTCTTGGTAGATATGTCTAAAACCCAAGATGACGAAGTAGGTGATGGTACTACCAGTGTAGTGGTTCTGGCAGGCGAGCTCCTACGCCAAGCGGAGAATCTTGTGAGTCAACGAATCCACCCGATGACCATCATGGACGGTTGGAGACTAGCAGCCCAAGCAGCTAGAACGGCTCTGATTGCATCGGCTATTGATAATGGGAAAGATCCTGTTAAGTTTCGTGAGGATCTTTTAAAGATTGCATCTACCACTCTTAGTTCCAAGTTGTTGAACAAAGATAAGATCAAGTTCGCGACTCTTGCTGTTGATGCGGTACTTCGGTTAAATGGCAGTACAGATCTAAATCTTATTCAAGTGATCAAAATGCACGGTGGAAGTCTGGAAATGTCGTACTTGGATGAAGGTTTTCTTCTTCAAAAGAGAATCGGCGTGAGTCAGCCTAAACGCATGGAGAACGCTCGCATTATGATCGCCAACACCCCGATGGATACCGACAAGATTAAGATTTATGGTTCCAGGGTGAAAGTAGACTCTATGGATAAAATAGCCGAGATTGAAGAAGAAGAGAAAAAGAAAATGAAAGAAAAAGTAGAAAAGATCAAAGCTCACGGAATCAACGTTTTCATCAATCGTCAGTTAATTTACAATTACCCGGAACAATTGTTTGCAGATGCTGGTATCATGTCCATCGAGCATGCTGATTTTGATGGAGTAGAGCGATTGGCTACAGTGACTGGTGGTGAATTGGTTTCCACTTTTGATCATCCTGAGTTGGTAACGTTGGGAGAGGCCAAACTGATTGAAGAAGTTATGATCGGTGAAGAGAAGCTTATTCGATTCTCTGGGGTTAAATCTGGTGCGGCATGTAGTATTATCCTTAGAGGAGCATCAACCCATGTGCTCGAAGAAGCGGAACGGTCGCTCCATGATGCCCTTGCAGTTCTCTCCCAAACAGTGAAAGAGACCCGTGTTACTCTAGGAGGAGGATGCGCAGAGATGCTTATGGCAGAAGCAGTTGATGCTCTAGTACCCCAAACTACTGGGAAAAAAGCACTTGCAATAGAAGCTTTTTCGAAGGCCTTACGCGCCCTTCCCACGACCATCGCTGACAATGGTGGATATGATTCGGCGGAACTTGTGAGTGAATTGAGAGTGCTCCATCACAATGGAAAGAACACCATGGGACTTGACATGGACAACGGAAAAGTAGGTGACATGGTCGAGTTGGGTATTTACGAGTCCTTCAAGTTGAAAGAGCATGTGTTAATGGCTGCCGCAGAAGCTGCAGAAATGATTCTCCGAGTGGATGACATTGTCAAAAGTGCCCCAAGACAACGAGAGCAAGGTTATTAAAAAATTAATCACGCTATTTTTTCAAAAACTATTCCTTTAAGTCGTCTTCGTCGTCATGTTTTATTTTTTCAGAGAGACGAATTTCTCGATCTGGTTGCTCCTCAATTACTCGAGTTCGACCTATGAAATCTCCTAACCGTTGGTTTTTTGGAGTGAACATCACCAACCCCAGATCGAAGGCGGCAAAGACAAAAATGTATGGTACTAGCATAGTACCAGCTGCATAAACCGGAAGATAACTTTGTCTGAATCCAGTGTTCCATCTAGAAGGCAGTTGTCCATCTAAGCGAACGATTTCAAGTTTCATGAATTTCTTTCCTGGCGATCTCGTACCTCTCTCAATGAACATATCTCGGCCGAGGAACAAAGCCCACGTAGAAAACCCCACTGAGGTTGACGCCCCAACCACACTCTCTATATCCAGATACACAAGTCCCCCAAACACAGCAGAAGCACTAACAGCAAGACCGAAATCTATTGTGGAAGCACCCAGTCGTTTTAATAAGTTGGCTGGAGGAAGCTCTTCAGGTACTGGTGTCAAGCCTTTTGAAAGTCGATCAATCTCCTCTTTAAAAACGTCAAGATCCGGACTCTTAGGGGGTGCCCATTTGACCTCTTTGGTAGCTCTGTTATGGTAGTACGGTCGCTTGGAGTTAAACTCAATGAATTGTTCCCATTCAGGGTATCGGTCATCGTTCCAGGGGGTCGCATACTTGTTTGGTTCCCATGAAGTAACCTCGTCTTTAGATGGCGGTTTATCGTTTCGACTCTCCCACGTCTTCTCGTTATAGTAGAACCATTCTTCCTTGGCTTTGTCATGTTTCAAAACCCAAGACTCCCCATTCAAGTCCATTACGATACTACCTTCTTCTTTTATAGTGCTAAATACACGGGACAATACACCGCGTCGAGAATCAACAGTCAAACTTGAAATACGTCGTTGATTCAGAAATGCCTTCGGCAACGCTAGTGCTCTTCTCAATGCCATTGAAAGCCACTCTATATAGGAAGGGGACCGCACCGCATCAAAGAACGCACCACATAATACAATGTCAATCGATGATGGAACGATGCTTTAGCTCTCTTGGGGAGCTTCCCTATTCAAAACCATCTGGTAAAACTGAAACACATTTTAATAAAAACCCTTCCCGAGTTCTCCGACTAAAACTAAACTGGGTTCGTATCGTCTTGGGCATTTTGGCACTTGTCGAAAAAAACTTCTGGACGTGTGGAATGTAAAACTCTGAAGGCAGCCTTAGAAATAATTTTTGATTCCATGTGCTGATGAATGTAGAGAAATCTATGTGGATAGCGGTAAGAGCGATATATATTTCTCAACGCAAGTGCACACAAGTTAAAGGCCACACTTAGGCATCTACTCTTAAGAGAAGTATTTCCATAAGGGAACACATTGATGGTATCATTCTGGAAACGGAGCCATCCGAAGTACAGGGAGACATAGATACTGAAGAAAGAGATCGCCATCCATATATGATAGACACGGCCAAAGGTTATCCGTGATTTATGAGCATCAATTAAGATATACAAAAACACATGAGGGATGTAGGCGATATAACAGCATACTCTGCTTGTGTTCCAACTCAGTGCCATCAACATTAGAATAAGCATTAACGCGTTTATTAGTATAAATGTGGGCTCAAACTTGTTGTATATCATAGGCACCAATTGTAGATTGAGAAAGACCATTGTTAAGAACGGAAACATAACTATTATACAGCATGCAAGAATGTCAAGCCACATAACCTCTCGCGTTGGTTGAAAAATGTCTTGAATCAGATAAAACGCTGCAGGAGATACCAATACCACCAGATATACAACAAGCAAATTCTCACCACGACCGAAAATATATTCAAGCACGCGCTTTGGAAACAGCTTGTATGCAATGAACCTATCCTTTTCCAGGATGAAAGGCGGATTTTCAGGCACGATTACTCGTATGAGTTCGACACTCTCATAACTGCGCTTGGTTGCAATTGATCGGATTTTATTCGCAATAAAACTGACGTTTGAAACACGGCGCCAATTTCCTACCTTGCGATTTTGAACACAACCTGATGAGGCAATTAGCAGTTTGGCATTTTTTAAGGATGTATTCTTTACCTCTATATGTGAAGTCAGAGACTGAAATCGGGAATTGGGATGGACGACGGTGGCCCAAGCTCTCATAACCAAGAAAAAGGACAGATTTACAATAACGGAGATAAATCGATCATTCAAAGAGATGGCTAGTTCGTAGTCGTTAGAACCCACTTCAAGTAATATATCATTGAATTTCATGTTGCTGAATCCATATTCCGGGTTTGAAACCACTGCTATTGCTAACCATGACAATACAGCATACATAGCGCACACGGTCCTGCCCCAGAGGAACGGACTGGCATCTAGGAATAAAAAGTATATCGTGGGTCCGAAACCAAGAATCGTTAAATGAAAGGCCCTAGAAAGATTCTGACAGAGATAGAATATCAGCACTTGGCCGACTAAGTAATTAAATAGTGCGAATTGAATCTGAAATTTTCTGGTCAACTGCCTGACGATTGTCACATTCATCGGCAGCATGCGGGTAGTTACTGTAAATAAGCAATATATTATACTCACACTCAACGCTTGAAAAGAGTCCCATGGAACAATGTCTAAAAATAATAAGACGTTATATAAAAAGGTCAGGCCGTCCATACTCAAGCCAATCCAGGCCATTCGATTAATTTTCCAAATCAGGTTGGATAATAATTTGCTTTGAAAAAGGTGCATGGCCAGATTCTCTCTGGGTTCAAAGTGAATAGTAGGATTAACTGGATAACATATTCGTACGACATCTTCGTCCAATTTATTCGGAGAAATCGAATGAAGAAACGAACGAAACAGCGCCGTACTTGATCTTCGTACACCATTCATTATATTCACTGTGCCTACTCTAGCTACAATTGCTGAGCCACGTATTGGTGCTTCTTTGCCGCATTCATCAGCGACATGCACTCTCATGTAAATCGATCGTTAAATGTGGGTATAGGGGTGAAAGACAAATCAAACCACTCCTTCTCGGGTTTCGAATAAATTCAGAACAAAGGTCCAAAAAAAAACGGATAAATTCGTTTCAAAAACGCTTGCAACTTTTCATTGATGGAGAATTCGTCTTCAGACGGTGAACCGGAGGAACTCAATGGTCCTCACCGCACTGGACCATGCCAATGTCGCGCAGGAGACAGTACAGCAACGGTATGGTGGACCGCTATTGACGGTGACACAGCGACTGAGTTTCATGTGGTTCGATATCGACTCGATGGAGCTGATTGGTCAGAAAAAGGCCAACGAGTAGTTATTAAAAGCCCAATTACTTCGTGCAATGTAGATCGGCTTACCAATGGGAAAACGTATCGATTCGCTGTGGTGGCTGTTGATCGAACTGGGCGTCGAAGCCGGGAGAGCATCAAGTCCAACGAAGTAACTCCATATGAACCATTGCCGGAGCCATGGACAGAGCATTTTGACACCAATGAAGCCAAATTGTATTATCTAAATCCAGAAACCGGGCAACGCAGTTGGAATAGGCCCTCGGTCTATCTGTACCAAGTTGGGAAACAGAACAAACAAAGATTTCAACAAAAGGAGATTGCAAATATGCGAATCTTATTTCAGCAAGCAGATGCTGATTCAAGTGGGTTTCTAGATGAAGAGGAGATGCACGAAGTTTTGGATGAGCTGAATATTAAGGTGTCTAAACAGAAATTTAAAAAAATGGTTGGACATATCGATAAGGATAAAAGCGGTAAAATAGAATTTGATGAGTTTCTCAGTATGATGTTTGCTTATCAAGCAGGTGCATTGGATGGATTAATGGGGCACTTTGGAAAGCTAGCTAAAAATGGTTTTTCATTGGGAACCAAAATGAGAGATAAAATGGGCGGGAAAGAGAAGCTACTGGAGTTACGACATGGCCAGAATATGATGGCAAAAGAAAGAATGGGGAATTGGCTTTCCAAGTATGATGAAGCTCGACGTCGAACCTATTATTACAATAAAGTAACACAGGAAAAGAGCTGGCGAATCCCTGACGAAGTTCTGTGGTTTGTACCTGAAGCCGTCGCGGCTCAATTTACTCAAGAGGACATTGAAAAGTTGAGAACGCAATTTGAGCAGTACGATGAAGACGGGAGCGGGGAAATGGATACCGACGAATTGACTGAAGCGATTAAAAAATACTTCCCATATAACTCCTTCTCGCATTCACAGGTATTGAAATTCGCCAAAGACGTGGACTTGGATAACTCTGGGCAAGTAAACTTTGCTGAATATATCCAGCTGGTTCAGAATATCAAGACTGATTCGGAATCCAGCAAACTAGGGAAACTATTGAAATCCGTTCCAGTTCTTTCAAATGTACACGAGAATAAGAGAATGAATGAGGAAATCAAACAAGAACTAACTCGAACGCGCCGTGAAAATACAGTGCTGAAACAAAGAATTTTGCAATTAGAAGGCGATGTAGATTATTACAGGAGCCAAAGAGCAACATACGTTCCTGTTATTCTGCTCGAGGATTTCTTGCAGTTCAACAATTTGAATCAGTACATTGATATCATGCGGAAGTTCGGTATTAGAGACACGATGGATTTGTATCGTCTCCGTGAAGTTGAATACGAAGTAGAGTTCGATTTCAAACTTGGGCATAAAAGAAAGCTATTGGCTGCATTGAGGAAGTTAGAGAGGCATCACACGAATGATTCAGAATAAATTTAGTTCTTAACTAAAACTTCTCGAGTTAAATGTCGAAGATGGACCCCGATTGTTGATCATTAAATCTGCGGACGAATCTATGTTGCTGCTCTTTGGTATACCGAGAGATTTGTCCGAGTATGCACTGCAAGGCTCAAATTTGATGCTCTTGCATTTAACACATGGTTTCATGTATTTTTCTTTTCCTAGAGTCGAAACTCGTATCCCACAGGATTTGCATTTATAAAAACATTTTTGAATTTTCGGTAAAACGGATATCGTGTGGTTCCCCTCAATACATTTTCCCCTCTTTTTCTCTGAAATTTTATGACAATCAACGCAAAAATATCCCGAGACATTCACGGATTGCACTGCATTCAGTTTTTCATACTGTTTCTCAGCAGTAGCCAAAACCCGAAGTCTTCCTTGAACATGTTGGGCCTGTACAGCCAACGCTGCATCTTCGAAACGAGATTTTCTTCGAGTGATCTGACTAAGCTCTACCGGAACTTTTACTGGCTTAGCCTCTGGAAATCTACTTTCTGGAATCAGCAAAGAGTTTTTGCTGGAATTCAAATTGAATTTTTGTTCAGGTTTCAAGCTCTTGAATTGTTTCACGAGGTCACTATATTCAGCAGGTCGAAGAGAACCAATGGGAGCTTTGAACGGAACAATTTTTGGCTTGGTGATTTTGTTATTTTGCTGCAAAGCTGTTCGAATCCTTTTATCTGCTGGCTGGACTGACAGCAACTCGTTTGGTTTCCGTTTTTTATCCAAGCATAGCATCGATTTTACTTCCATAGCTGATTTCTTAGCCCTGGTTTGCTGTAGATTTTTTCCCGTAGCAGCAAGGAATACTTGTTGCAGTCCTCTTGATCCGACAACCGATACGCCTTTGCTCAAATGATTGTTCAATCCATCAAGTACCCTGCCGTCCTTCGTGACAACATGACTTTTTGGTTTTGAGTTTTTCTTTGCCTCGGTTTCTTGAAGTTCTAATTGCATTTTGGCCATTGTCCTACCTAATGGTGTTTGTTTCATCATACAAATAGCCAATTTCTGCTTTTTATTCGATTTCTGATTCTGCGTTGCCATGGACACTTTCGGTCCAGCAGTAAGATTGAATACCGTTCTTCCTTGTTTGATTTCGGAGAATATTTCATCCAAATGAAGAGAGCACTTTCTAGATTTTGCTGAATTGCAATATCCTCTGCAAACAAAGTCGGAAACTGTATTTTTGAAATCGCATCTTCCAAAGTCAATTGCTTTTCCCAAAATGACGATATTTTCGGCCTTACTTGAGGAAACGCCAACATACCCGTTTTCGGGTGACTCCATAATCAATGGGTTCATTATCAACACAATATCTCCTGGAACTGCATTTTCCTTCACTAGTTTCACAATCGCAAAACTATAAAGATGAAGTGGAATAGTTTTCATACTGGGACAACGTAAGTCAGTAATCTCCCACGACGTGTACCTATCGCCTCGTTTACTGTGTTTTTCGCCTTTATTGTCTCCAAGTACAGCAATCAGCACCCATTCTTTTTTTATTTTCGCAACGACCTCTTTTGACAGAGAACTGAGAGGAACGACTACTCTGTTTTGCATGGACAAACTCAGAGTGGCTTTATCTACGGTCCTATCTTTAATTCGAAAATTTGAGAATTCTTCTCTCCCCTCCTGATCTGCTGCTACATTGGGAAGAGAGGGCGCGGCAGTAACAGACTGTTTTGTGTTCTGCTTGTATGTCTCTGCCACGCGTTCAGCAATACCTTCCAACACAAGAGGTTCTTCATTAGTTAAACTCTCTAAAAGAAACGCATCGTCTTCATCTGATATATCATCAGGGACTTTTTCATTTGTGTCGCTGATATCTGTCGGCTCATCCGTCATGACTGCTTTTCAAAAAATGATTGTGGGGGGCTACTCATATTTTTGAATTTCATTTTGTAATCTGAGAGCATTATTCTTAACGTCCAAGGCAGGCGCTTTATTTATTGAAAGCTTGAAACTATTTGCTGACCTTTGTTAAAGCCAGTGAAACTATTCGCTGTTCAACTTTCAGTGCCTGTGCATTACATCCTCCAATCCCAAACAGAAAAGAAAAAAGTTACTCAAAACATAGTAGAGTCTATTTATTGTATGAAACTATTGAGTTAGACGATTGGTACCATTCAACGTTTGACAGTTTCATTATAGAGGCCAAGAGGCTAATAAACTTTCGTTTTGGTTATTTTTAAAATGAGAATTAATACTGCACAATTGTAACTGAATTTTGGCAGAAACCAAATCGAGAATATCATGAATACATGCATGACGTCTATCTCGTAGTTGACTCACCTTGCAGTATCTCACGAACAGTTAAGGCCTTAAGGATATTACCGCGTTCAATTGCATACCCATGAGCAAAGCTAAGCACAACAATAATAAAATGATTTTAAGAGAGAAAGAGCGCAGAGATACACGGCCTCGTTCGTTCAACTTTCTAAATACCTCGCAAGAAAACAGGATCCTTTTCACATTTAAAAATACAAGTGGTGGGGGGGACCACCTATTATAGTGTCCATACTTGTTTTAAAATCGACTACATGATCCATCGACACGTGTCGTGAAATTCGTAATTTTGAAAATCAATCGTTTGCTGTCGAACTTGGAATGGTCCAGATTGATGTTGTCGTTTTATTGGGACTCTTCGGGTTGGTCTCTTCTCTGACAAATGAACGACGGAATCTCATACGTAGAGGTCTTTCAGTAGAAAAGAACTTCCTCGTGACCTCGTCCAACATTGCCTGTTGTAGAACTCTGATTTCAGCTTTGGATGTAGAAACTCCTGATGAAGAATTGTGGGAATTGAAATCATGCTGGGTTAGAATACATAGGGATTCACTTGAAGATGCCAAAGAGCTTGTAAACAGAAAGTGTTCCAACCTCGATGGAACGTTTTCAGTCTCCAATGTGCAGTACGTAGTTCAAGATAAGATACCTTGGGGCATCGATATATCAGATGGTATTCTGGACAATGAATATAATGTGGACGGCAAATATACCGGAAAGGGGGTCAATGTTTACGTGATCGACACTGGTATAAATCAACAACATGAGGACCTTGCCGGCCGAGTGAATTTGCTCCGCAATCAACTCAATACAAAAACATGGTCTGTCGATGATCATGGTCACGGGACTCATTGTGCTGGCATTGTAGCGGGAACAACGTACGGGCTCGCGAAAGAAGCTCGTGTTTATGGAATCAAGGTGTTGGACAACCAAGGTAGTGGCGACACTGCTGGCGTTATTGCTGGCATTGCAACAGCTGTTCAACACATGCGAACCACTCATAGAGCAGGAATACTTTCGATGTCGTTGGGTGGAGGTTCTGATATCTTTTTGGACCAGGCTGTACAGGAAGCTGATGCAGCTGGTGCCATCATAGTGCTCGCAGCCGGGAACGACGACAAAGATGCATGTCAGTTCAGTCCAGGCAGAGCAGGCTTAGATTCAGATATTGTGACTGTTGGAAGTATGCAAGCTGATAACAGTAAATCTTCTTTCAGTAATTGGGGTGCATGCGTGGATATTTATGCTCCTGGAAGCAATATATTGTCCACGTGGATAGGCTCCTCGGTGGCTACTGCTGTACTAAGTGGAACGTCGATGGCCGCCCCTGCAGTTGCTGGTGCATTGAGCCTACTTTTAGAAAAGCATAAGTGGGACAAAAAAAAGGCTTTGAACGAATTACGTTCGAATGCGTTGGTTGGACAGATTCGCAATGCCAAGTATTTGAATGAGCAAACCTTCTGGATGCAGGTCAATTCTGACAAGACCGTGACTTCAAGGACAATGACCCCTACAACACCCACTTCGTCCCCAACTCTCGCGGTTCAAATATGCACGAAAGTCACTTGTATTGACTCGGTGTTTCAATCTCAGTTTTCTCCACCGTTGCAGATAAATCCTGTATCAGGTCCTGTATTAATTGCACAGTCGAACATGTGCAAAGGCACAGATGATGATTTCAGTGGTCACATCGTTGTTGTCAAACGAGGCGGTTGTTTTTTCACAGACAAGGTAGCCAATGCTTTCGATCAAGGAGCGATGATGGTGCTACTCCAATGGACAGACGGCTCCGATCTCTTTGAACCTGGATTGCCATATAAGCCAGCAGCAAATGCTTACAAGATTCCATCGGTGGCAGTGAGCATGGATTTTGTGGTTGAAGAGAAAGCCTGGCTATACGCAGGTCCAGTAACCAGAATGTTCCCATGGACGTGTAGCGGAAGCTCACGTTCCGACTGCATATCACATGAATCATGCGGGTTTATTCCCGATACTTTGATGTGTGTACCAAAAAAGCAGATTGGGTTGCAGTCCCCTAGGAGGTGCGCAAAAGCTAATTCTGTAGCCTCTACTGCATATTGTGCTCGAAGGAAAATGAGGCTTTGCAATAGCACCGATCTGCTTAGTGCACTTGAGGTTCTTCCATGTGCCAGAAAGTATAGAAGAGCGGGACAATGGGTAGATGAGACGTCGTGTTCCATTTCAAGATCGAGTTCGTTCATGAAGTCCACGGGAGAGACAACATGTGCGTCAAAACGAGGGCGTCGAGGATTCTACTGCTGTCCAGTTTAATTCAAAAACCAATGACTATATTAAATAATGAACAAGGTTATGGAATTAAAACGGAAGTTAATGGTACGAATCCTTCCAAATTCGATAGTGGTCACTTTTTTTCCACACATAATAAAAGGCAATAACTTCTTCCGTCGTTTTGGTTTTAATACCCTTGCGAATTGCATGAAAATTCTTCCCAAACATGCAAATGGCGGATTCAAATAGTTTGACTTCTCTGCCTGACCATAACTCTTCTATCGTTGGCGAATACAGGGGCGAAGAAAGAACCCCAAGAGTGCTATGATGTGTAATTCCCACCAGATTTGGCGCGTTCCCGTGGCTAGTTCCCAGCATTAACGAATGTCCGTTAATATCTACAGGGGCAGAGCTATAAGTATCTGTAGTGCACACAGAGAGCAACTTGTTGAGTGATTTTTGGGGGTCTTTACAAGTCCTGGTTGTCATTCGGGGGGGGAGTGGAAACGACGGATCCAGCCCTTCATATACAGCAAATAAAGAAGGAGAACAAGGACGATTCAATAGTTTTCTCTTCGATAATGGAGGTGGTGGAGGTGTTGATGGTTTCTTCACCGTTAGCTCATCTCTCAGGGTCAACAAAGCGGTGCGCTCAGGATCGTCCGTGGAGAATGTCGATGGGCTCTTAGCCAATGATTCAACATAGCAGATCACTGACTTGAATGATGAACGATCAGTTTCCAACCTAGCCCGCTTCACAGCCTCCATATATGGTATCGAAATATATCGAGTAGACCATGAGACTCTTTGAATCTGTCTTTCCAATTTTACTTATTTGTTTGTAATGACGAAGATCTATGTTTCATTACAACACATAAGGCGATGAACAGAATGTATTTAAAGGTGCTGATAGATTTGTGAACATTTATGTATAACATATTTGAAATTATTTTGAGATTTGAAAAATACAGGCAACTTGGGGGTTAAGTGACAACTGGATTTTGACGATTTCAATTTCTTCGTCGTCTCTGTTTGATTGATGCATCATTCATTTGTTCCTCTTCCAATTTTTTTTGTAGGACCACTTTCTTGATAGCTTCTAAGCGTACAACAATCGCTTGGTGATTAGAAGAGGTCCAAGCAGAAGCTAATTCAATGGCCGTTTGCCCAAAATTATTTTCAAGAAAAATATCACACTTGTCATCCTGTAAAAGTAGTTCAACAACTGAAAGATGGCCAGGTGAACACGCCACCATTAACGGCGAGTCAAGAACTATGTTAACGTGGTTTATTGTGGCACCTTCTTCCAACAGCAATTGCGCTATTTCACTCTAACCTGATCGACAAGCCAGGGTTAATGCAGTACATCCATCTTTTGCGGCAATGCGAACGCTTGCATTTGCTCTTATCAGTTCACGAACGCAAGCCAAGTTCCCTTGTTGACAAGCCCACATTAGCGCAGTAGTTCCATATTTATTGGCATGATTTACCGGCGCGCCGCGAGCAATTAACAGCTCAACTATTTTCAAATGATTTTGATGGCATCCCCACATTAATGCTATCCAGCCACGGAAATCTTCATAAGTTAACGAGACTCCCGAATCTACAAGACGTTTGGTTATGAGTCTATGGTCGCCAAATGCACTGTGAGTCAGAGCGTCCCATTGCATCTTTTTCTTCTTTGTGGAAATTTGATTATGTTTTGTATTTTCTAGAATATGGAGAACGCTTTCTATATTGCCACTTTTGGCAGCAGATAGAAGCTCATCTTGTTTTTGGTTTAAAAGAGATCTTAACGAACCATCAAGGGCTTGCGCTATCGGAGTCAGAGGTGTGTCGTCGTCTCCAAATCCTCTTTCACATGGGATTCCATCGTATTGGTTAGAGTCATTATTTATCAACATTTTCCTCGCTCCAAAAGCTAAATCTGTTGAAAGCGCTAGCTTTGCAACATCACGACTTTTGAAGATCGGTCTAATCGCAATACCATCTAGGTTCCTCATTGCCAGTACTGGACTCAGTATGCGAGATCCTGCTTTAACGCGATCATCGAATTCCGTTTCGCTGTCATACTCTGAATCATCCTCCATGAATGATTCAAATAGATCCGCTTTAGTTTTTAATTGTATTTTCTACTTTCCTTACATTTTGGATCTCAAAGCGTCCTATATGGTAGATAGGTTCACAGAAATATCGCCAATCTCCGCAATGATCTGATTAGTTTTTTTG
>Ga0105055_10003424_pt1 | contig 23951 bp, 20 predicted proteins | sample BON03_FD_78090 | JGI IMG/M metagenome (GOLD analysis project Ga0105055, IMG submission 78090) | Freshwater microbial communities from Lake Bonney liftoff mats and glacier meltwater in Antarctica - BON-03 | ecosystem: Environmental > Aquatic > Freshwater > Ice > Glacier meltwater | place: Lake...
ACCTCCGTCACGCCAAGGTCGCAAAAATCGCCGACGACATCGCGCCACTAGAAATCCGTGGCGACCCCACCGGGGATCTACTTCTGCTGGGCTGGGGCGGCACCTATGGCTCGATCATCTCCGCAGTCGATCGTGCCCGCGCCAAAGGCCTGCGCGTTTCCTCCGCTCACCTGCGCTATCTCAACCCGATGCCTCGCAATCTGGGACAGGTACTCGCAGGCTTCAAGAAAGTCCTCATCCCCGAACTGAACATGGGCCAGCTTCGCCTTTTGATCCGTGCCAAGTTCCTCGTCGATGCACGAGGTCTCAATAAAGTGCAAGGCAAGCCGTTCCTCGTCGAAGAACTCGAAGATGCAATCAATCTGATGCTCAGTGACAAATGGCCTAAAGATCGCGAAAGCCTGATCCCGCGCGAGCATCATGTATCCCCGAACGATCCCGCATTGATGCCCAGCAAGAGTGAAATGGCCGCGACCGAAGGCTAGCCGCTTGCGGCTTCGCTCCGCGTTTCATGGAGTCATACAATAAACTCATAGCAATGCGTCAATTTCCGGGGCCAATCGCATGAGCTTGATCGACATTGAAATCGACGGTCTCACTCGCTCGATCGTAGAGATCGGCACAAGTGAATCCTTAAGCACCACCATCGTCTGGTGGCACGAATTGAAGCCCTCACAGAGACGACTGGGCAAATGGAACTTCAACTGGCAAGGTGAAGTTAAAATGGGACGCAAGGTTGCAGCACTGACAATCCGAGGTGACCGCAAGGTACAGGGTTTGATTTCGTTTGCGGCGCAACGTGACCACGTTTTCGTTCACTTGGTTGAAAGCGCCCCGCACAACGTCGGTAACCGCAAAAAGTTCATTGGAGTGCCAGGCAATTTATTTGCCTTTGCGTGCCAGGAGTCGCTGCGACTCGGATTTGAAGGCTCTCTCTCGTTTGATGCGAAAACAGAACTGATCGGCCACTACATGGAGAGTCTGGGTGCGTTCCAAGTGGCCCGAAGCCAGCGTATGATCATCACACAGGACGCGGCCCAGCGGCTCATCACAAGCTACTTCGAGGAAACCGACCAATGGCCAAGCTGAAACTCGATTATGACTTCGATCTATGCGTGCCGCCAAGCGTGCCCACCGAAGCCGATCACGCTGCAGTCAGCCGTGCGCTGGCTGCACACCGCAAGACCGCGCAGTACAAGAAAGCCCTCCCGAAGATTCGCCGCATGGAAGCAAAGCTTCGGAAACGGCGAGAGGAGTCCATGGCCGCCGAATCCTCGTTCAATGGTACTGATGAGCCGGACCTGATCGTGGGCCCGTCACGTGAGTACAACGATGAGGACCGAGCGGCGGTAAGCCGTGCGATCGCAGAATCACGCAAGAAACCCGGACACGCAAAAGCCGTCGCGGAACTTGGGCGCACCATCGAACGTATCGAGAAAGCAAATGCGGCGAACGCCATAAGTAGGACGAAGAACAAGGTCGGCTGAAAGGTCAATTGGACCTGCCCCGTTTTTATCCTCGGTAAGACGCACAACCATAGGCAGTAGCAGACGTGAATAGTACAGAATCGCTAAATGATTTCGTCAGCAAAGTATGGTGTGGCTTGGAGTCATACCAGCGCGATGGATATCCAAGCAATCTATTCAAACGTTGTTCGCAACGTCAAATTGAAAAGTTCATTCGTGTCGCATTCGATGCAAGTCTGTATTCGGAGGAAGGACGGCCAACTCAGACACGGCTTGCCTTGGAGGCGGAACGTTCCATCGTACCTTTTGGGGAAAATATTGAGTTGACTGCGAAGTCTATCGCAAAACTAGCACCGTTGGTCAATTTGAGCCGACGGCAGCTTGTTGTCAAATGCATTGCTGATGATCTGCAAATCACTGGGATACGGGACCCATTTTATGGACTTAGGCGGTGGCCCAATGTCGTCCCTGAATCCAACGTGGCGAGCGACTATCTGCTGATTTCGATCTACGGTCCTGCTCATCTGATAGTTAGTGGACTGGTGGCATATGAACTACGTAAAGTTGAATGCCATGTCGTGAAACCTCTGTACAATTCCAAATCAATCATGAACTGGCTCAAGTCTGGTAACGACGAACAACTAGGGAGCTTTTGGCGCAATCGAGCACTCGAAAGCATGGTGCGGCAGACACGAGAACTAGGGCGAGGCGGTTGCTTTCTTATTGGGAAACCGTCAGTATCGACATGTAAAGTGCTGGAGGGTGGGACTTCGATTTCCGGAGACTTTCTGATGAAAGCCATTGAAAAGCGACGTGACTGCGAAAAGGTATTCCTAAATATCGATGATGCAGATGCAGTGGCTACAAATGAGGCTCACTTTGCACACAACGATTTCGAACAGGCGATCAAGTTGGCCGCATCCTTAGCATCGATCGACGGTGCCGTATTCATGACAAGAGATTGGGACATACATCGCTTCGGCGTCAAGATCACGGCGAAGCCAGTACACCACGACGATGTGGCGAAACGCGGAACCAGGCATAGCTCTGCGTACGCGTTCTGCAAAAACACTGACGATGCTATTGCAATTGTTGTCTCACAAGATGGAGATGTATCCGTAATGTCATCTGAGTTTGATGGTGGTTATGAATCCGTCACACTTGACGAGGCATGGATTGACCGAGCGTGAGGCATTGTGCTTGACGCAGCGCGTAGGGTGGACACCGCCCACCACAAAGTAGACCGGTTCCCGAAGTAGACAGGTTCCAGATCATGGTGGGCATGCCCACACTACGAATCACGCCGCGCCGCCGTGAAATGCGACGCCCCATCGGCAGTATGGGTTCCACCTGCCGAGAAATGCTACCGATGTCCACGACGCCTTTGTCTGTTTCATCTGTTGAGCCTTTGAAACCAAAAGACTACGCCACCGATCAGGATGTCCGCTGGTGTCCCGGCTGCGGCGACTACGCCATCCTCAATCAGATGCGCAAGGTCATGGCTTCCCTTCAAGCTGTGCGCGAAAAAACTGTCTTCGTCTCGGGTATCGGCTGCTCCAGTCGCTTTCCGTACTACATGAATACCTACGGCTTCCACTCCATCCACGGCCGCGCTCCCGCCATCGCCACCGGCGTCAAGGTTGCTAACCCGCAGCTTGATGTCTGGCTGGTCACCGGCGACGGCGACGGGCTTTCCATCGGCGGCAACCATCTGCTCCACATCCTGCGCCGCAATGTCAACATCAAGATTCTCCTTTTCAACAACGAAATCTATGGCCTGACCAAAGGCCAGTATTCGCCCACCAGCCCTGAAGGCAAGAAGACCAAGACTTCGCCGATGGGTTCGATCGATCTGCCGCTCTCGCCGCTCTCATTTGCGCTGGCTGCGGAAGCGAGTTTTGTGGCCCGCTCCATTGATGTCGATAAGGATCTGCCTGCCGTGCTCGATCGCGCTGCCCATCACAAAGGCTCCGCCTTCGTCGAGATTTTGCAGGACTGTAATATCTTCAATCACAAAGCATTCGAGTACGCCACCGACAAGGCCACCAAGGAAGACAACATCCTCCATCTCGAACACGGCAAGCCCCTGATCTTCGGCAAGGAGCGCAGCAAAGGCATCCGGCTCAACGGCGCGCGGAAGCCGGAGATTGTGGACCTCACCAAAGGCATCAAGGAAGATGATCTGCTCTTCCACGATGAACACGATGAGAGTCTGGCGTTTCTGCTGAGCCGTATGAAACACTCGGAATTCCCTGAGCCGATGGGCGTTTTCTATTCCATCGAAGATGACTGCTACGAGGAGCTGCTGGAGAAACAGATTCGCGATGCGAAGAAAGCGAAAGGGCAAGGGACATTCGAGAGCCTGTTCGAGAATTGCGAGACGTACACGGTGAAGTGACCCAGCGAGCCGGGCCGTATTCGGCCCGACGTGTACGCTATAGTTTCATTGGTTTCATTTGTTTTATAGATGCCGAACCTGCCTGAAATCATGTCGCCTGCTGATCTGAGTGCCTTCTGCCGCAGGCGTACTGTCCATCGCTTCGCTAATGTGTTGATCTCGATTCCGGAGGACTACATTTGAACCTGAATGATCTTTTACAGAAAAACGGCATATCTCCAGCCGATGTCATTGTATTACGTCACCGTCCCTCTGAGTCGAAACTGCGCAGAATGCTGCCATGGCTCGCTATTGAGAATCCCGACCTATACAACGCCTATCAACAAACGCAAAGTCCGATGGTGGATAAAGCATTTGCACGTTCAAAATTCATTGTTTCGTGTATCGGCACAACACCAAAATTTGCCGTGTTTGCTGGGCTCTATTCGATCGATGGCTCCAATATGCTTAGCTATGAAGAGTTTTGGGCCAATCCGAATAACATAACATTGCGTGACACTTTTGGAATAAAGGGCTTTTTGAATGCAGCCCACCACACACGTTGGTTCGATCTCAGATTGTGCACTGATTTTTACGAGTCTTGGCGAGGAAGGCTTGTCTTTGAATGGCCAGGGGGCGAGCGTAGTTGGTGCCGCAAAGCGAAGTCAAACACCTTTACCATTCACGCGATCCGAGAAGCGTGCGACTTTGAAGCTGCGATGCCACACTGGAGTGAACTGGTCGTATCGTGGGCTGAACTTCAGACTCTTCCATCAAGATGGAAAAGTGCTCTCAAGGAGTGGCGAGGGATTTATTATATTTGGGATTCGTCTGACGGACTGGGCTATGTCGGTTCTGCTTATGGCGCGGAGAACATCCTCGGAAGATGGCTTGGCTACAAATCGACCGGCCACGGCGGCAACAAGCGACTGAAAAATCGAAATCCTCAGAAATTTATGTTCAGCATACTTCAGCGGGTATCTCCAGACATGCTGCCGGATGAAGTTGTTCAAATTGAGAATACGTGGAAAGTTCGCCTTCATACGAAAGAGATAGGTTTGAACGAGAACTAAAATACCTTGAAGGATCGTATCGAACCCGCCTTCAACAGTTGCATTATTACACATCACTTCACCACCGTCACCAACTCATCCCCCGGCTTCTCCGAAGGGCAGGGTGCTGCTGTTTGATGTGGTAAAACTCAGATGAGCCGCGCAGTACCTGTTCAAGCGACTTTCGTACGATGAACAGCCTTTTTCTCGTGACGAGATTTTGCAATCGCTCGTTGCACGGCGCTATCTGCCTTCGCATCGGGTGCACTCGAAATGATCACCATATCAATCTCTTCAAATGGAAGAGTAGCAAGCAGCTTCGTCGTGCAGATTGTTCTGGCCACAACCGTGTGCAAGCGTTCGACTTGCTGGGCATAAGCGGAAGCAGATCGCCGTTTGGCAATTACACGACTCACAGCCATGTCCAGTGGTGTTCGCCGTCTCCTCGTTTGGTTCGCGTTATCCGGCTGAATGTCTACGCCCATTGGTCACCATCCTTAAAGTACTGTTCGATCAATCGTCTTGCAGCCTCATCATCAACGATCATCCGATTGCTCTTGGCAATCGGCACAGCTCCGAGCATCCGCTGATAGTGGTCGATCAGTTCAGTCTTTGAATCAAATGCCACAAACCCGTCAAAGCCTAGACGATCCGACTCACGATATACATAAGCCATCAAGTTGGCAGGGAGGCCGGTGTATCGCTTCTGTCCACCTACATTGTATGGCGCACTCTCAAGTAGATGGACATGAACATGGTCGCTCTTCAACTCGAAACTGACAAGACCTTCGATGGCATTCGAGTTGGCGACCAACAGTGCGACAATTTTTCTTCCGCGATGTCGAGATTCGTCGTACCAGTTGAACCGCCACTTGCGCGTGAATGACCGCTGATTGGATGCAAGTTGACGCCAACTTACGATGCGTGTCGGCAGACTCTTGCCGGTATGACTAACAATTACTGAACTAGTGAGCGCATCAATCTCGACATCCAATCGCGGCATGCATGTCCTCGATTCAACTATGCGTCAAGTCCCAGTTCATCAACATCCTTCACCCACCTCGCACCTTATTTTCCCACTGTGACCAACTCATCCCCCGGCTTCTCCGAAAGCACCAGCCCGCGGAACATGAATTCCTGCGGCTGATTGTTCGCGTGAAGCTGCAAGCCGATCGGGGAGGTCTTGAGCAACTCCGGCTGCAACTCCTTGTAATCGAACACCAGTTTGCCGTTGGCGGCGAAGCGAATGCGGTTGCCGATGACCAGTACCTCAATCTGATTCCACTCCCCTACTTTCTCCACGCCTTCCGGGTGAAACTGTCCGCCGTGATTGGCCGGCTCCACGCGGTTACGGCGGTATGCATCCCAGATTCCCCAGTCATTGCAGAACATCAGCAGCGGTCCTTTGAATCCGAAGGCGTTGCCCTTGTCATCAAACTTTTCACCCAGCACGCACACCGCCGAGTGCATCGTGTTATGTTTGGGCGATCGTGTCTGTTTCACTTCAAGAAGCAGGCGAAAATCTCGATAGGATGTCGTGGTGAAGAGGTAAGTACTCGTGGGCACTTTGTCATTGTTGCGGCCAACGATGACGCCCTCTTCAACAGTCCAGCGATCCTTGAGACCTTCCCATCCTGCGAGGTCCTTGCCGTTGAAAAGCGAAACAGGCTTCTCGCCATCACCGAGTTTCGCAGCGACCTGATGCGACCAGTCGGTTGCCTTCTCGCTGGTTGCCGAGGCTGCTTTGGGATCGGGTTAATAACCCTTGGCAGGTTTGCCGTTGTCATCGAGTTTGTCAGCGGACCAGAGCAACCCGCGCACGAGCGTGGAGACGAAGACTTCATCGTCCCACGTTTCGTTGCTGTGGCCGTAGGTGGTGCCGAAGACACGACCTTTGCCGAATTGATTGGTCCAGAATACGCCGTGCTCCTTGCCATTTTTCTCGCTCTTGGAAGTGGCGAGGATGGTGGTGTTGGGCCACACTTTCTGGAGCACGTAAAGTTCATCCTTGGGCGTCTTGTAGTCGGCGGGGAAGCCCTTCATGATCGGATGATCTTTCTTGGTCACGGTCACTTCATAATTGCTCTGGTGTTCGTGCATGAAACTGGAAACACCCAGGAACTCTCGCCAGTCATCGATCTTGGCGGCTCGGTAAGTGTGCATCGCACAGTGAATCACAACCGCAGGCAAACCGGCTTTATGAGCGTCGGTGATGCTGCGAATGTATTCGGGGCGACTCGTGTTGGCGAAGCATTCGTTGTGAATGACCACATCAAAATCCTTGCCCCAGTCAGGCTTGGAATAAAGATCGATCTCCCCTTCCGTGCCCTTGCGAGGATCCTGTTCAATGGTCCACTGAATGTTCGTGATCTTCGCGGCCACTTGCTGGAACCGCTTGGCCTGATGCGTGTAGTCGTGGCAGCAGCCGCCGGTGATGACCAGCACGCGCAGCGGCTTGGGCTTGGCGTCGTCAGCGGATGCTTGCGAAACACTGAATGAGAATGATGCGAGCAGCATCACGATGAGGGCGATTGGATATTTCATAGTGGAACCAATGGAGTGGATTGAAGATTGAATGAATGACTACTGCACTGCCTTCGTTCGCCAAGGCGACCCGCTAATTCTGCGGCGTCTGCACTCGGGTGCTGATGACCTCCTCCGTGGCAACACGCGACTTGCGTTTAGCTGGTTTCGCAGGCTGCTTCTGATTGAGTGCGATAGCGCGCTTCATGGCCTTCGCATCGAATGCGTGCTTGACCAGTTCATCGACATTGGACACAAACTCAAACTTAAGCTTCTTGCGCACCTGACCATCGACCTCTTCCATGTCGCGCTCGTTTTTCTCGGGCAGAATGACCGTAGTGATCCCCGCACGAGCAGCAGCGAGCGTCTTTTCCTTCACTCCACCAATGGGCAACACGAGGCCACGCAAAGTGATCTCGCCGGTCATGGCCACGCGAGACTTCACGGGCACATCCATCAGCAGCGAAACGATGGCGGTGTACATCGCCACGCCAGCGCTGGGGCCATCCTTGGGCACCGCACCAGCGGGAACATGAATGTGAATATCGCGTTCGCCAAGACGCTTGAGATCAAAGTGAAACTTGGCAGCGTGACTCTTGAACAGACTCATTGCAGCAGAGGCGGATTCCTTCATGACCTCACCGATGTGTCCGGTGAGTGTCACTCGGCCTTTGCCGCCGTAGCTTGCAGCTTCGATGAACAGAATCTCGCCGCCCACCGAGGTAAAAGCCAGTCCCACGACAACGCCACTCGTCTTGGTTCGGCTATCGACTTCACGGAAATATTTCTCCGCGCCCAGATACTCGCGCACCTGATCAGCGCCGATGCTCCACTTCTTCTTTCCCGGATTGCGCATCGCAGCAACCTTCGCAGCCACGCCGCGACAGACCGAGCCGATCTGTCTTTCAAGATCGCGAACACCAGCTTCGCGCGTGTAATCTTCGATGGCTTTTTTGATGCCGCCCACGGTCCATTTGCACTGCGTCGTCTTGAGGCCGTTCTCTTTGAGTTGACGCGGCACGAGGTATTGCCTGGCGATATGCAGCTTGTCGTTGTCGGTGTAGCCGGGCAGATCAATCTGCTCCATGCGATCGCGCAGCGGCGGCGGCACATTGCCCATGTAGTTGGCGGTGCTGATGAAAATAACCTGCGACAAATCAAACGGCAGATCGAGATAGCGATCCGTAAACTCATGATTCTGTCGCGGATCAAGCACCTCTAAAAGAGCGCTCGAAGGATCACCACGAAAATCAGCGCCCAGTTTGTCGATCTCATCAAGCATCATCACCGGATTATTCGTGCCGGCCCGGCGAAGCTCCTGAATGATGCGGCCAGGCATCGCGCCGATGTAGGTGCGCCTGTGGCCGCGAATTTCTGCTTCATCACGAATGCCGCCGAGACTGAGCCTGGCAAATTTTCGCCCCAGTGCATCGGCAATCGACTGCCCCAGACTCGTCTTGCCCACACCAGGCGGCCCGGCAAAACAGAGGATCGGGCCACGCCGATCGGGGTTGAGCTTGCGCACCGCCAGATATTCGATGATGCGCTTTTTCACTTTGGTCAGACCATAGTGATCGCGATCGAGAATCTGCTGAGCCCGGGCCAGATCGAGGTGATCCTTGCTTGACTCGCGCCAAGGCAGATCAGCCAGCAGTTCGAGATAAGTCAGAATCAGCGAATACTCAGGACTGGCGGGCGGAATGGATCGCAATCGCTCCATGTCGCGATTGGCTTCGGTCATCACCTTGTCAGGCGGATTCGCAGCCGAGAGTTTTTTCCGCAGATTCTCGATCGTTTCATCAGCAGCGCTATCGTCCTCACCCAGTTCACGCTGAATGGCTTTCACCTGTTCGCGCAGGAAAAGCTTGCGCTGCGAGTCGTTGATGGAGGATTGCACATCATCTTGAATCTTGCGCTGGAGCTTGGCGATTTCCAGTTGATCAGAAACGTATTGATGCACGATGCGGATGCGCCTACCGATGTCGAGTTCCTCGAGCAGGTCCTGCTGCTGTTCGACTTTCAGGTTCAGATTCGCTGCGAGAAAATCGCTCAGGCCACTGGGCTCATCGATATTCATCAGCACCGACATCGCCTGCTCAGGTGCGGTGGGCGACAGCTCGACCAGCTCGCGCGCCTGTTCGCGCACCTGCGCCACTGCAGCCTTGGATCGCTTGGTGACATTGCCTTTGACTTCGGTCAGCCGTGAAATGCGTGCCTGGAAGAACGGCTTTTTCTGCGTGATTTCTTCAATCCTGATTCGACTGATGCCATGCACAATAATCGAGACCGTGTCATCAGGTTGACGAATCAGCTTGAGAACATTGACGAGCGTGCCCACAGTGTAGAGGTCATTTGGGCCCGGCTCATCCTGATCTTCATCGCGCTGCGTGACGACCGCAATGATCTTTGAGTTTGGCAGCGATTCATCGAGCAGCTTGCGACTGGAGGGCCGACCAACACCAAGAGGCGTGATGGTACCGGGAAAGGTGACGGTGCCGCGTATGGGCAGCACGGGGACAATCTCGGGGATGGGCGGCGCAGCGGCGCTGCCGCCAGACTTGCCAGCTTTCTCCAGACGAGGAAGGTTGATATCGATGGATTCGTTTTCAGTGAAGATGATCATGTCAATCCAGTTATCAGGCCAGGGATCATGGGGCCGGGTTAATCAAGCGTAGGCTGCATATAAAGAAGAATGAACGACAGCCGATTGAAAAAGCGGAATCAGCGCGATCGAGCAATGCATCATTTGCGAAGCTTCAGCGGAATGCGCACCCAAAGCAGGCCCGCCTTGTATTCCGAATCAGCCTTGCGAATATCCACCAAATCAGGCAGTGCAATCACGCGGCAGAACTGGCCGTGATCGATCTCCATCGCCACGATGCGAATGGTCTCATCAGCTTTTCGCGAAGGCTCGGGCGTGAGCCGATGACCCGTGACGGTGAGTTTGCCCTGCTCGATCTGAACATCGATGGACTTGGGATCCACACCCGCCAGGTCGAAGCAGACCTCGACGCGATTATCCAGTTGATACAGATTGACCGAGGGCGTCCATGTATCGACAGGGCAAAAGCCATACTTGCGGCTGACGGATTGAAGAAGCCACTGCCGCCCTGATTTTTCAGGAACGGATACAGGGGATTCACGTCTGGCGGTTTTGGTCATGACAAACCTCGTCTCTGAAGCGCGAATGAACCAATGATTGATTCTACATCATTATCTGCCCATTGCGGTAAACTTGCATTGGGCTAATCTTCGATGACAATAGAAGATGCAGCGTTTGTTGATTCGTATTCGGTGTTGCGCTAAAGTTCATTGATGCTCGCCCTGCGTATTTTATGATTAAGCACCCTGAATCCATTCTGGTCCGATTGCCTGCGGCGCTGTTGCTCTGCGCCGTGGTCGCTGCATCAGGGCCGTGGCTTCATGCTGAGGATTCCCCGCTCGCAGAGCGTGTTTGTTTTTTCTCTTCACTGGATAGCGATGCGGCTTTGACATCGCAGGTTCAAAGTGAAAAGGATGCTTGCTGCAAGAAGCACGAGAGCACCGCGAGTCTCAAGAAGAAAGATGAACCCTCATCGACCCAAAGCAAATGCCCATTACCTTGCGATGACAAATCGTCCTGCTGCCCCTGCTGCAAGGTTGTGATTTCACACGTGAGCTGGTTTGTGTCCGCTTCTCAGTCATTGCCCGTGGCGTCGGCAAAGGCCATCACGCAAACCATGTGGCAAGCTGATTATTTTGAAAGCAACTGGGTTCTCCGTTTGCTCCGCCCGCCTTCGGTCTGACATTTCTTGGTGGCGGTGGTCTGCGCTGATACAAAGCAGATTGCCGTCGTTTTCAATGACATCGTTTTACCGCTCCGCCACGCACCTGCGTGCTTGGCTAATCATGCGGTGACCTTCATCACTCGTGCGCGCCTGGCGCGCACCCTCGGAGTTCACGATGAATTTGGCAAGTCCATCACCATTGAATCGGTCTGATCGCGTCGCTTCGCCGCCCGATATTCCGATGCCGTCCAGACGTTGGCTCACGCGCATCGGTGTGCCCGGCGCGATCGTGCTGGCGTCGCTGACGCTGCTCGCCATCTCGGGCCGGCAGGCACTATTGCCCTCGACTAAGGTCACCATCATTCGCGCCATTGGCAAGCCTCGGTCTGCCGACGTCACTACATCATCCGCTTCACCCGTTTCAACTTCGCCTGCGACTGTCGCATCGGTGGTGGTGCAGGCGCCGGGTTGGATCGAACCTGATCCGTTTCCCATTCGAGTACCCGCGCTGGCCGAGGGTGTGTTGAAAGAAGTGTTGGTTCTCGAAGGTGCTCATGTCGCCGCTGAGCAGATCGTCGCGAGAATGATTGATGATGACGCCAAGCTCTCACTTCGGCGCGCCCAGGCTGAGATGGATCGCCGAGAGGCACTGCTCGCCGCTGCACAGTCGCAGTGGGACCACCCCATTGATCGCGAGCGTGCCATCACCACCGCGCAGGCAAATATCGCTCAGATTGAGGCAGAACTGGCAACCGCCGAGGCACGAATCGCCACGGATGCAGCCAAGACCGCTGAACTGCAAAGCCTGCTTCATCGCATGCAGAGTCTGCCCGATAGTTTCGTTTCTGAATTTGAACTGGAGCGAACACGCCTGCAACTCGACGCATCCAAAGCAAGTCTGGATGCAACACGAAAGCAGAAAGTAGAAGTGCAGGCAAGAGCCATCAGTGCCGAGGGTGATCTGCTTGCTGCGAAAGAATCCCTGCGACTGCGCATCGAAGAAAAACGCGAGCTCGCAGAGGCCAAGGCGCTTCATCTGGATGCAGTGGCCGCGTTTGATCAAGCCACTCTGCAATTGTCACGCATGGAGATTCGCGCTCAGGCACCAGGCATTGTCATGTTCCGCAATGCAGCGCCCGGTATGAGAATGATGACGACCGGCGATATGGCCCAAATGAGCTACGTCGTCGATCTCTACAACCCTCGCAAGCTTCAGGTGCGCACCGATATCCCCTTGAGCGAAGCGGCCAAAGTCGGTGTCGGGCAGCTCGCTCAGATTGTCGTTGATGTACTGCCCGATCGAATCTTCACCGGCCGCGTCACTCGACTCGTCCATCAAGCGGACATCGGCAAGAATACGATTCAGGTCAAAGTCGCCGTTGATGATCCAGTCGAAGCGATCAAGCCGGAGATGCTGGCGAAGGTGAAATTCTTCTCGCAGCAATCAGGCACTTCCACCTCAACTGCCGCCAATCCCGCTGCAAGTTCGATCATGACGTTTGTGCCGCGCTCGCTCCTCATTACCAAGGGCGACGACAACGCCGTCTGGCTGATGAATAGCGACAGTTTGGCCACACTCAAAAATGTGACCACCGGCTCAGCCACCATCGAAGACTGGATCGAGATCACCCAAGGCGTTCAGGTTAACGATGCACTGATCACCAATTTTGAGGGACTGCGCGAAGGCGATCGTGTACGCGCTAACGACGACAAGACGATGGTCGTCAGGCCGTGAGTTTGCATCGCGAGTTCCACCAAGCTTCACAACAAACCTGCAACCGAAAGATAGACATATGCCTTTGATTGAATGCCGAAATCTGACCAAGGAATACCGCAAAGGACAAGCGGTGATTCGGCCACTGATCGACTTGGACCTCGATGTGGAAGCAGGCGCATTCCTCGCGCTGATGGGGCCCAGCGGCAGTGGCAAAACGACGCTGCTCAACCTCATCGCGGGAATCGATCAGCCCACGCATGGCACGCTCACCATCGATGGCCAAAACATCGGCGCGCTGTCACGCAGCAAACTCGCAGCATGGCGCAGCGGGCACATCGGCTATGTGTTTCAGCTCTACAACCTGGTGCCGGTGCTCACTGCGTATGAGAACATTGAGTTGCCACTGCTGCTTCACAAACTCTCCAGAAAAGAGCGGCACAGGCGCGTGTCCGCTTCACTCGAACAAGTCGGCCTTGCTGACCGCCACGATCACTACCCGCGTCAACTCTCAGGCGGCCAAGAGCAGCGCGTCGCCATTGCCCGCGCCATTGTCACGCACCCCAAGATCATCGTCGCTGATGAACCCACAGGTGATCTCGACAAGCCTTCCGCCCTGGCCATCATGCAACTGCTGCAAGCGCTAAACCGCGACATGAAGCAGACGCTGATCATGGTGACGCACGATCCCAAGACTGCCGAGTTTGCCGACCTCACACTACATCTGGACAAAGGACGGCTCGCCGAGGCGACAGTCCTTGCTTAGAAAAATGATATTGCGATGCTGCTACTTCAATAGGATCAAACCATGATTTCACCAACCTATATCCCGCTGATTCTCAGACAGATTGTCCGTCGCCCTGCGCGCACGCTACTAACAGTTGGCGGCATCGCTACCGCGATGTTTCTGTTCATTGCCGTGCAGTCGATGCAGCAAGGTGTGGCCCTGGCGACCCAGCAGTCGGCTGGCGACAACACCCTCGTCGTCTATCGCGAGGATCGCTACTGCCCGTTCACCAGCAAGTTGCCTGAGCATTATCTGCCTCGGATCAGCGCGATAGCTGGCGTGAAGTCGGCGGTGCCGATCAAGGTGATTGTGAACAACTGCCGCGCGAGTCTGGATGTTGTCACGTTTCGCGGCGTGCCCAGAGATAGCCTCGGCGATCAACTGTCTGCTTCGGTGGTCGTACTCGAAGGCTCCATCGAGGATTGGAGAAAGCGCAGCGACTCGGCCATCCTCGGCGAGACGCTGGCCAAGCGGCGCGGTCTGCGCACGGGTGATCGCTTCGATGCGGCGGGAGTTGTCTCCTATGTCGCAGGCATCGTGCGCTCGGATCAGCCGCAGGATCAAAACGTCGCTTATGTCCACCTGGATTTTTTGCAGCAGACCGTGGACCGCAAACTGGGCATCGTGACACAGTTTAATGTGAAGGTGGACGATGCGAGTCAACTTGAAAGCGTGGCCGCCGCGATCGATGCGGAGTTTCGCTTTGCAGAACAGCCTACGAGCACTCGCCCGGAGAAAGCATTTGTCGCGCAGGCCGCTGCTGACATGATCGATCTCATCGGCTTCGCCAAGTATCTGGGCATCGGTTGTCTTGCTGCTGTGCTCGCTCTGGTTGGCAACGCCATTTTGCTCAGCGTGCAGGATCGCATTCGCGAACACGCCATTTTGCAAACGCTCGGCTACGGCGGAATGCTCATCGGCAGACTCATTGTCGCCGAGGGCTTGTTCATCTCATTCATCGGCGGCGCGGCGGGCACACTCGCAGCTCTTGCTGTGATCGAATGGGGCCAGTACAGCTTCTCCATTGATGGCCTGTCGATTCCCATTCAAGCCAGCGCTTCTCTGATTGCCACAGGTTTGCTCATCGCAACTGGTCTGGGCATTGCCGCGGGTCTTGTTCCTGCGTGGCAGGCATCGAGGCGAACGATTGCCGATTGCTTTCGTGCTGTGTGAAGTGAAGAAAAGAGAAGACAAGACAAGGGAAAACTGCCCCATGCGAATTCTTCCGTTTGATTACGCGATTCGAAACCTCGGCCGCTCGCCGCTGCGACTGGCGATGAGCGTTGTCGGCAGCATGCTGGTGGTGATGCTCATGATCGCCGCCACCGCGTTTGTGCGCGGTATGGAAAAGAGTCTGGCCGACAGCGGCTCGGATCGCAATGTCATTCTTCTGGGCGCTGGCAGCGAAGAGTCCATCGAGCGCAGCGAGATCAAAGCGAGTGTGCCGACGCAGGCAGCCGCCAGTTTGCGGGGTGTGCGCTCTACGCTGGGGCAGACCTTCATCTCCTCTGAAATCCACATGGCCCTGACCGTTGGCACCACAAGAGATGAGCAGTCAAAGGCGCAAGTCGTAGTGCGCGGCGTTGATCTGCCTGCGTTTCTTGTGCATCCGCAGGTGCGCATCACGCAAGGCCGCAGCATGAATCCCGGTGCCAACGAGATCATCGTCGGCAAGCTCGCCGCCACTCGCCTGGGCATGGACGATGCGCAGCTCGCCCTGGGCAAGACCATCTGGTTTGACGATATTCAATGGACCATCGTCGGCAGATTCACCGCGCCCAACACAGTCATGGATGCTGAAATCTGGGTGCCGCTCAATGACCTGAAAGTGAGCGCCAAGCGCGACACGATTTCCTGCGCTGTTCTCACGCTGGATGACGACGGCGAGTTTGAAGATGTCGCTGCATTTGTCGCTTCTCGTGTTGATCTCGAACTGGTTGCGGTGCGCGAAAGCGAGTATTACGCCAAACTCGTCGCCTTCTATCGCCCTGTGCGGGTGATGATCTGGGTGACGGTCGCGCTGATTGCCTTGGGCGGTATTCTGGGCGGGCTCAACACGATGTATGCTGCGTTTGCAGCGCGGGTGCGCGAAGTGGGCATGTTGCAATCGCTCGGGTTTGCTCGCCGTGCGATCATCCTCAGCTTCATGCAGGAAGCCGCACTGGCATCGATGGCCGGCGCGCTGATTGCCGCAGCCGCGAGTCTGGTGCTGCTCGATGGTGTGGCAATCCGATTCTCTATGGGTGCGTTCGGATTGCAACTCGATGCCATCGCCCTCGCCATCGGCCTGCTCACCGGGATGACGCTCGGTGTCATCGGTGCTCTGCCTCCAGCGGTTCGCTGTTTACGATTGCCTATCACAGAGGCCCTCAAGGCTGCGTGATCTTTCGTGATCTTTCGTGATCTTTATAATGTGTTCATTACCTGATTCTCTTGTCTGTTTCTTCATCAACATTGGAGCCTTCTCATGAATCGATTCAACCTCATCGCTCTCTCCTTCGCCGTGATTCAACTTGCCGGCTGTGGTGGCGGCACACCTTCTGCTCAGAATCCCGGCAACGGCGCACAACTGCCCAAGACGTTATGGGCCACAGCGAAAATTGAAGGGGCCAAGGAAATCCTCGCGGTTAAAGCGGACGCCAAGGAAGGTGATCTGGTCACACTTCGCGGTGTGATTGGTGGTGCGGAAAAGCCGTTCGTCGATGGCCGCGCTGTTGCCATGCTCGTGGACATGTCCGTTCCCACCTGCGCCGACAACGGCGAATCCTGCCCCACGCCTTGGGATTACTGCTGCGTGCCCAAAGATGAAAAGGCCAAGGCGATGGCGACGATTCAAGTTGTCGATGATGCAGGCAACCCGCTGAAGGTTTCGCTCGCATCGGGCAATCAGCTCAAGCCTCATGCGGTTGTGACGGTGCAAGGCAAAGTCGGCCCACGCCCTGATGCCAATGTGCTGGTCATCAATGTGACATCGATCCATGTGGATGCTCAGAAGAAATGAGCCCTACGATAGATGAGTACGAACATAGATTGGATTGCCGCGCGAACTAGTACGCACATCGCTGCCCGTGTTTGCATGTATCACGACGAGAACACTCCCCATGGCACCCCACCGCTTCCTACTCATCGCCTTGCTGGCCATCTTGCCATCGATTGAATCGTTGGCAACGGCGGCTGACACTGCCGTCGATTTCAATCGCGATGTGCGTCCGATTCTTTCTGACAAATGTTTCGCATGTCACGGCCCCGATGCTTCACATGCCAAAGGCAATCTGCGCCTCGACCAGTCTGAATCTGCCTTCGAGAAGAAGCGATCGGGTGCCACGCCCATCACGCCGGGCAAGCCGGACGCCAGCGAGCTGATCGCTCGCATCAATACCGAAGATGCAGATGACCTGATGCCACCCGCCGATGCGCACAAGAAGCTTTCAGCGGCAGAAAAGGAAACGCTCAAGAAATGGATCACGCAAGGCGCGACTTACGAAATGCCCTGGGCATACGTCCCGCCAAAAGTCGGCGTACTGCCGAAAGTGAAGCGCGCCGACTGGCCTGCGAATTTCATCGATGCGTACATTCTGTCGCGGCTTGAGGCGCAAGGCCTTACGCCTTCGCCCGATGCGGAAAAGGTGACGCTGATTCGCCGGGTGACATTCGATCTCACCGGGCTACCGCCGACGCCAGGCGATATCGATGCGTTCTTGAAAGACACATCAGGCAATGCTTATGAAAAGCTGGTCGATCGTTTATTAAACTCGCCGCATTTTGGCGAGCGCATGGCGGTCTGGTGGCTCGATCTGGTGCGCTACGCTGACACCGTCGGCTACCACGGCGATCAAACGCATCGCAGTTGGCCCTATCGTGATTATGTCATCAGCGCGTTCAACAAGAACAAGAGCTTCGACGCTTTTCTACGCGAACAGCTTGCGGGTGATCTTCTGGACGATCCCACACAGGATCAGCTCGTCGCCACCTGTTACAACCGCCTGCTTCAAACTTCTCACGAAGGCGGGGCGCAGCTCAAGGAATACCGCGCCATTTACATGGCTGACCGTGTGCGCAATGTATCTCAGGTCTTCATGGGCGCAACCGTTGGCTGCGCCCAGTGCCACAGCCACAAATTCGATCCCTACTCCCACAAAGACTTTCACGCCCTGGGCGCATTTTTCGCAGATGTCGAAGATGAAGAACATCTGGTCAATCAGTATGGCAACCTCAACACGCTGCCCTCGCGCCGCCTGCCAGAGATGCCGATCTATACCGAAGCTCAGCAGAAGCGCCTTGCCGAAATATCGCCGAAGGTCGAGCCGTTGCTGCCTCAGATCAAGAATCTCCAAAGCGCCATCAATGGACACAGCAAGGCAATCGCTGATCTGACCAAGAAGATCAGTAGCACGAAGGACGAACCGAAAGACAAGGACAGTAAGAAGGAGACACCCAAGGAAAAACTTGAGAAGCAGCTTGCCGGTCGCAAGGCCGAGTTGGAGAAGGCCAAGGCTGATCTCTCCGCACTGCTCGCGCCAGTCAAGGCGATGGTCGATGAGTACCACAAGATTACGGACAGCGCGCCATCGGTGATGTACACGAAATCGCTCGCCGAGCCGCGCGTGGTTCGCATCCTGCCGCGTGGCAACTGGCTCGATGAAACCGGCGAGATTGTTCAGCCTGCTGTGCCTGTATTCATGGGTCATCTGAAAACGGGAGATCGCCGGGCGAATCGACTGGACCTGGCCAATTGGCTTGTCACGCCTGCTGCCAAAGGCGGCGTATCAGGTTTCACTGCAAGAGTGCAGGTCAATCGCTTCTGGCAACTCCTCATGGGTACGGGCATCGCTCGTGTGCTCGACGATTTTGGTGGCCAAGGCGAGCCACCGGAGCATCCCGCCTTGCTCGATCATCTCGCAGTCGAGTTTGAAAAGAGCGACTGGGATGTGAAGCAGATGATCAAGACCATCGTGATGAGCAAAGCGTATCGGCAATCTTCCGTGTGGACCAGCGAGCTGCGCGAGCGTGACCCGGACAATCGTCTCTATGCACGCCAGTCTTCGCCGCGCCTCTCCGCCGAGTTTGTGCGCGATAACGCCCTCTTCATCAGCGGCCTGCTGGTGGACGATATCGGCGGGCCCAGCGTCAATCCTTACCAGCCGGCTGGCTACTACGGCCACCTGAATTTTCCTACACGCAAGTATCAGCAACACACCGATGCTCGGCAATGGCGGCGCGGGATGTACATGCACTGGCAGCGGCAATTTCTGCACCCGATGCTCAAAGCGTTCGATGCGCCAACGCGCGAAGAGTGCACCGCTGGCCGACCTGAAAGCAACACGCCAACGCAGGCACTTGTGCTGCTCAATGATCCGACCTTCGTCGAAGCCGCCCGCGTTTTTGCTATGCGAATTCTCAGTGAAGGTGGCAAAAGCGATGAAGCTCAGATCAACTACGCCTTCAGATGGGTAGCGAGCCGCTTTCCGGAACCGCGCGAAGTGGTGCTAATGAAAGCGTTGCTTACGAATCATCGCAAGTATTTCAAAGCCAACCCGGAACAAGCAGCAAAGGTAATCACCACCGGCCTCACCCCTGCTCCCAAGGATGTGGATCAAGTTGAACTTGCTGCGTGGACGAGCATTGCTCGCACGCTCTTGAATCTGAACGAGACAATCACCCGCAACTAAAAGCGATATGCACCATGATTGATTTACAACAACTACTTGCTCGCCGCACGTTCCTCCGCCAATCAGGTGTGGGCCTCGGGGCTGCTGCGCTCGGGGCGCTGCTCGATCCCACGGCTTTGCTCGGTGCGGATATTGCAAAGTCCGCATCCAAAGGCGCGATCAATCCGCTGCACTACGCGCCCAAGGCCAAACGTGTCATCTTCCTCTGCATGTCTGGTGGCCCTTCGCACCTGGAGACGTTCGATTACAAGCCCAAACTCGATGAACTGGCTGGCAAGCCGATGCCCGAATCCTTCACGCAAGGAATGCCCATCGCCCAGCTCCAAGGCAAAGAACTGAAGATCTATGGCCATCAGACCAAGTTCAAAAAGTACGGCAAGAGCGGGCAGGTCTTCTCTGATTTTCTTCCGCACATGGCCGAGCTTGCAGATGACGTCACCATCGTGCGCAGCATGGTCACCGAGCAGATCAACCACGATCCCGCGCACACGTTCATGAACACCGGCACGCAGATTTCCGGTCGCCCTTCCATGGGCGCGTGGGCACTCTATGGCCTTGGCGCTGAAACGCAGGACCTGCCCGGCTTCGTCGTGATGACCAGCGTCGGCGGACGCAATCCGCAGCCCATCGCAGCACGCCAGTGGGGCGCAGGTTTCCTGCCCAGCAAATTCCAGGGCGTCGAGTTTCATGCCACCGGTGATCCCGTGCATTACGTCGGCTCACCCAGCGGCTACGACACCCAGCGACAGCGCGACATCATCGACACCGCCAGCGAACTCAATAAACTCCAAATGGCGCGCACGAACAATCCCGAAATCGCCACTCGCATCGCACAGTATGAAATGGCCTTTCGCATGCAGGCATCGGTACCTGAACTGGCGGATATGTCCGACGAACCGCAGCACATTCTCGATATGTACGGCGTGAAGAAGCCGGGCGATGGAACCTTTGCGAGTAACTGTCTGCTCGCTCGCCGCCTTGCTGAGCGCGGCGTGCGATTCATCCACCTCTACCACCGTGGCTGGGATCATCACGGCGGACTCAAACAGTTCATGGGCGTCTGCTCGGGCCTTTGCGATCAGCCCACCGCTGCTCTCATCCGCGATCTAAAGCAGCGCGGCATGCTCGATGACACGCTCATCATCTGGGGCGGTGAATTCGGGCGCACGCCGATGGCACAAGGCGATGGCCGCGATCATCACATCAAAGGTTTTTCCATGATGCTCGCAGGCGGCGGCATCAAAGGCGGCATCACCCATGGCAACACGGATGACCTGGGCTACAGCGCCGTCGAAAACCCAGTCCACGTGCGCGATCTGCATGCGACAATGCTCCATCAACTGGGCATCAATCACCAAAGGCTGAGCGTGAAGCACCAAGGGCTGGATGTGAAACTTACCGGTGTGGAAAAATCGCGCGTGGTGAAGGAACTTTTGGCCTGAGGAAACACAATCCCAGATCGGCAAATGGTGAACACCGTGTTCAATTGTATTTACCTCTTGAATTGACGTTTAATTTATGGTAAACTATCACCGGCTCGATCCTGCCTTTCTTTTAGGTCTTTGGAGCGTAGAGCTGGGCGTGATTGGAACTCCGATACGCAAGTGATCGAGCAAGTCACTGCGAGGGCTTCTTGGGAGCAGGATTACTCTTGCTCTTTTCACGCATCTTGCCGACACCTTCCTGCTCCGGGTGATACTTTGCGAGATCGAATGCAGGGTTCGCCAGTGGTTTGACCGCTTTAGTCTCGGTAAGGAACTGCTCGATGAGCGTGTCCATACCTGCCCGTTTTCTGCCTTGAGGAACACCGACAACGACCTTCAATCGTCAATCGTCACGTTCTTCTTCTGCACCCATTTGCCAGCCTTCGTTTTTAGATAGTGATCGGGCGCAGCACTCTTGAACACACGAATGGCGTTTCGCTCTGCGACCACGTCGGCGGCGATTGATTGCTTGGCGGCGATCAGGGCGTAGAGTGCCTTTCGATCCGCATTCTCAGCGGAAATGAAATCGGCAACCGCCTTGTCAGCGCCTTCCTTAACGAGCGCTGCCCAGCCATCAAATGTTTCACCGACTGTTCCCGCATCGCGCAATTCCAGCAGCTTGGCAGCGCGAGCTTTGAAGCTATCCTTGAGGTCGCCAAGTTCATCCGCACTAGCCGGCTGCGCCAAGAGCAGGCCAAGCGCCGCCGCGAAAAGTGCAATGATTGCGTATCGAGTCTGGTTCATGTTGAGTTTCATTTTGCACCACCTTTGTTGCTGTCGTCTAGTAAGCCTGGATTCTTGTCCTGCGCTGGCTTGAGTGTCTCTTCATAGTCGAAGAAACTGTCCAGCGCTTTATCCACTTTGACCTTCACATTGATATCGATCGTCGCGTAGATCGGCTTGATCTCGATGGGTTTGATCTCCACGACGCTGTTCGTGTTGACCGTGTGTTCCGTCTTGCAGCCAGTGATCAGCAGAGGCAAGGCGGTCATCATCAGTAGGCTTGCTGTACGTTTCATGTTGTTTAAAGTCCTTTGTTGGTCCACCACTATTTGTTGGTCCACCTTATATGTATAGAGGACCTGAGGCCGGTGATGTAACTCCAAGGAACGCGGTCACGAGGTTTTCGTCGCTATCGGCCCTCAAAAATCCGTTGAAGCACGTCATCGACCGCGCCCAACGAATCGGTGTTGCGGAGGAACTGCTTGGACAGCAGTTCGCCGAAGTTGTGGATGTTCACCGTCAGCCCGCCAATGGGTTGCTTGAATCCGGTGCGTCCACTACCTGAAGTGAATACGACGCAGCGGATGCCGTTGTTCTCACGAACGAAATCGAACTTGAGAATGTCGAATTCAAAATCGTTCACCGCTTCGAGTAGTCGAGCCTGCGCATCGCGGGTCAAAGCGGCAATGGCTTCCTCCAGTGACTTGTATGCCTGCTTTTGAATTTCAGGACGATCCGACAGCTTGATCCAGCCCTTGCCGGGTTTGGCGTAGAGGAAGCCTTCGCCGAAGGTGAGTGCGAATTCGCTGTTTTGATCGACGCGGATAGGCAGCCGGCCGTACATGTAGCCTTCCCCTTTGACTTCGCCATCCTGGAGAATTGAAAGCCAGGTGGCCACGCTCATGTCTTCGATGAATACCTGTGTTTCCAGCACGGGATTCATTGGGTTGAATCGCGCCGCATGTACCCAGAAACGTCCCTTTTCACCCACGCGCCAGGCGGCCAGTTCGAGGACCATTGCATCGATGGCATCGAGGCGGAAGTTGAGAATCGCGTTACTGAATTGCAGCTTGCCGATGTTGCCCTCACTGGCAGCCAGTCGCTGGTTGGGCAGTGTGGATAGCGGGGCAAAACTGTTGAGAGTAATCGTGGTGTTGATGCCGCGAGCAGTGAAATCGATGGCTCCGCTGGCGAAGGTGGCATCGCGGACGGTGAGCACCACACGCGGGGTCACCCCGGATCCATCAAACGCAATCTCTGCATCGAGTCCGAAGTATCCGGTCACTTGAAACGCCTTGGCGGCGCGGAGCTTGGTGGCCACGAGCTTCTCATCGGTGATGTGCAGATCATGCACCTTCGCAGTCACCCGCCCGGCAAATCCGCTGGCGATATCGATGCTCGCGGTGACCTTGGCGGGGGCCTGGTCGAATATGGGCCAGTCCAGATCAGCCAGGAGCAGACCATCGACCAAAGACATCGTGCCGGTCAGCGCCGCGAAGGTGTCATCCTTATATTGAATCTTCTGGATTTCAAACGAAGGCTTGACCGGTGGATTTTCGTTCTTGGAGCTGCCCAGCCGGACCGGTACGACGGCATTGATCCCCGCCAGCACGACGCCGCTGGCGGTGGAGGCAAAGCGACCGTTGGCGATGGTGAAGGTTCCACTGGCCACAAGCTGATGGTTTTCATCGGTGGTGAGCGTCATCGCGATGGCCGATTCATCTGCTGCGATTTCGTTTGCACCCAGGTGAGCAGCCCATGCCTTGATCCCGACATCCAGCGCCAAGCGCGGCCAGCGCCCCGCTGTGCCATCGCGCGGAATCATCAGATCGAAGTGGGTCAGCAGCGATCCTCCATCGATCGAGCGTCGCTGCGTTTCGTGAGGCAGATCGATGCGATCAAACGAAAGCCCGGAAGTCGCAGAAGATTGAATATGAAGATCGGTTGCCCAGTCAGCGGTGAGATCCATCGCAAACACCGGCTTGTGCAGCAGCGCCGCTGTGCCGCTTGCCTGCACCGAAACCGTGTCCGCTGCCAGATTGATTTTTGCCGTGCCTTTTGCGGTCGTCAGGTCGAGTTCAGCGTCGAAGGTAGTGTGCAACCCGCGCGAGATCAACCCGAACTGGGCCAGCAGCAAATCGAACTGCTCGGACTGGCCAGAAGCGCGGACGGTGATCTTCGATCCTTCGTCACGACGCAAGAGTACCACCTTGCATTGGAAGGGGGCTGTCGTGTTCTGCTCCGTATTCGGGACGGACACCATCAATGAAAACGGATCACGTGTACCACCTTGGTGACCAGCGATCAGAATCGATGTGCCCTCGAACAGTGCATTGAGGTTGAAAGAAATGCCATCCGCCATGGGTCGCACACTTTGGGTGGAATCAGC
>Ga0105055_10003430_pt1 | contig 23935 bp, 24 predicted proteins | sample BON03_FD_78090 | JGI IMG/M metagenome (GOLD analysis project Ga0105055, IMG submission 78090) | Freshwater microbial communities from Lake Bonney liftoff mats and glacier meltwater in Antarctica - BON-03 | ecosystem: Environmental > Aquatic > Freshwater > Ice > Glacier meltwater | place: Lake...
ACTAGGTCATTGCGCGATTCTGCGTCAAGAAAGCCGGGACGGATCATGGAACGACTGGAATCGCCTTGGGACTGATTCGCAAGCACGATTTTCGGGTTCCCGGAGAGTCGGGGTATATCCATTCATGCCCGGACTCTCCGGCAGAAAATCCATCGCACGGAAAAAAGTTTTTTGGTTCTTTTTTCCAAAAAAGAACGGACTTCCTTCTATCGCTTCAGATGTTTGGCAAAGAACGCAAACGTCCGCTCATGCGCCAGGGCCGCATCGGGTGCGGAGAAACTGCCGCGCTCGTCGCAGCCGAAGCCGTGCTGGGCGCCGGGATAGACGTACACTTCCACCCCCGGCTGGGCGGCGCGGATCGCCTCCACGTCGGACAGCGGGATGCCGGTGTCCTTCTCGCCGAAATGCAGCTGTACCGGGCATGACGGCTTCTCCGTGCGTGTCGCCGCGACGCCGCCGCCATACCAGCCGCTGGCGGCGCCGAACTTGCTGATGCGGGTGGCGCCCCACCACGCCACGGTGCCGCCGAAGCAATAGCCAACGATGCCCAGCTTGCGATTGCCCAACGCATTGGCCGCCGCCTCGACATCCAGCATCACCGCGTCGTCGGACAGCGTGCCGCGCAGGTCGCGCCCGGCCTTCACGTCCTCGGGCATATAGCCCAGCTCCACTTCGCGCTGGCTGCGGTCGAACAGGGCCGGGGCGATGACGGCATAGCCCTGGGCAGCGAATTTCTCGCACATGTTGCGCATGTGGTTGTTCACGCCGAAAATCTCCTGGATCACCACCATGCCCACAAGGGCATCCTGCGGCCCGGTCTGCCAGGCGGAGGGCGTGTGGCCGTCGGCGGCGTTGAGCGTGATGAACTGGCCCATGGCGCGTTTTCCCTTGTTCGCGGCGATCGTGGATCGCAGGATGGCGGCATGGCTGAAATCGTCAACCTCCGCCGGGTGAAGAAGGCGCGAGCGGCCGCCGAGCAGGAGGCACAGGCGCAGCAGAACCGTGTGCGGTTCGGGCGTACCGCGACCGAGAAGGCCCGCGATCGCCTGGAACAGGAGCGCGTGGACCAGCGCGCCGCCAATGCCCGGCTCGACGCGTCCGGCGACGAGTAGCCCTACTCCAGCACGGACCCAAGCGGCACTTGCCCGCTGCCCCGCGGCAGCGGCTTGGGCTGGGAAGGCGCGGGCGCCCAGCCGGTCAGCATGGCCAGGCGCAAGGTGGCGGTAAACCGGCCCTCATGCTGCGGCAGGCTGGCCAGGGCCGCGGGGAACAGCGCCCGGTCCGCAATGCGGCGGTCGCGCAGGCGCACGGCGTTGGTCTCGCCGGCGGCGCGCAGATCGGCGAGCAGGGCGAAAGGGCTGCTATAGGCAACAGCGATCGTATCCCCATCCGCCACCGGCAGCGCGAACCCGGCCCGCTGCAACAGCGCCGCGGCGTCGCGCAGGTCGGGAAACGGCGAGACGCGGGGGGAAGCACCGCCGTTGAGCATCGATTCTGCCTCGGTCAGCGCCGTGCGCAACTCGCCCAGCGTGCCCAGGGCGGGCAGGCTGGCCAGGAACAGCCCGTCGGGCTTCAGCGCCATGCGCAGCTGGATCAGCGCGCCGGGCAGGTCGTTCACCCAGTGCAGCGACAGGTTGGCCACCACCAGGTCGAAGCTGGCCGGCGCGAAGGGCAGGAACTCCTCGTCGGCGGCCACCGCCGGGCCGCCGTTGCGCGCGGCCATGGTCGGCGACAGGTCGCAACTGACCACGTCGATGCCACGGGCGCGCAGCAGCGGCGCCACCACGCCGCGCCCGCCCAAATCCAGTGCCCGGGTAAAGCGGTGGCGCGTGTCGTCCAGGCGGTCGAGCAGGCGGTCGGCCACTTCGTGCAGGATCGGCGCCGTCGCGGCCACGGTGGCGGCGGCACGGTCGCGATGCAGCCGCACGGCGCGGCGGTCGAAGACCAGCATGGAGTCGCTCATCCGCCCCATGTGCGCTTCCCCCCCGGGGATGCCAAGGCGTAAGGTTCTGGGGCTCGTCGGAAAGGGGATATTGGATGCGCCGGATAGATGCGCCCACGCTGCACGGCTGGATCATGGATGGCGGCGAACTGGCGCTGCTGGATGCCCGCGAGGAGGGCGAGTTCGGCGCCTCACACCTGTTTTGGGCGGTGCCGTGCCCCTATTCGAAGCGGGAACTGCGCGCCCCCGCCCTGTTGCCCCGGCGCGGCACCCGCGTAGTGGTCACCGATGATGGGCGCGGCGTGGCCGAGAAGCTGGCAGCCTACCTCGAATCGCTCGGCTGCACCGACGTCGCGGTGCTGGATGGCGGCACCAAGGCCTGGGAGGAAGCCGGCTTCGTGCTGTTCAGCGGCGTGAACGTGCCCTCCAAGGCGTTCGGCGAGTGGGTGGAACACCATTTCGGCACCGAGAGCGTGGATGCGCCCGACCTGAACGCCTGGCTCGCCGATGGCCGCGACATGGTGGTGCTCGACAGCCGCACCGTCGAGGAATACCGCCGCATGTCGATCCCGCGCGGCATTTCCATGCCCGGCGGCGAACTGGCCTACCGCGTCGCCGACATCGTGCCGAACCCCGAAACCCTGATCGTGGTGAACTGCGCCGGGCGCACCCGCTCCATCCTGGGTGCGGAGAGCCTGCGCCAGGCCGGGGTGCCGAACCGGGTGGTGGCGCTGCGCAACGGCACCATGGGCTGGGAACTGGCGGGGCTGACCCCCGATCGCGGCCGGCCCGCCGAATTTACCCCGGGCCAGCCCCGCACCGCCGCCCTGGCGCGGCAGCGCGCCGAGGCCTTCGCCACCCGTTCGGGCGTGCGGGTGATCGACGCCGCGGCGCTGGCGGCGATGGAGGCCGATGCCAGCCGTACCCTTTATGTGCTGGACGTGCGCGACCCGGTGGAATTTCGCGCCGGCAGTTGCGCGGGCGCCATCAGCGCGCCGGGCGGGCAGCTGGTCCAGGCGACCGACACCTGGGTGGGCGTGCGCGGCGCCCGCATCGTGCTGATCGATGATGACGGGGTGCGCGCGCGCATGTCCGCCGCCTGGCTGCGCCAGATGGGGCACCAGGATGTGTTCGTGGCCGAGGGCGCCCTGGGCACCGTCGCGCCGCCGGCTCCCGCGACCCCGAAGGGAGAAGGCGTGCCGGTGACGGGGCTGGATGCGCCCGGCACGCTGGTGATCGACCTCGCGCGCAGCATCGACTTCCGCGAGGGGCATATTCCCGGCGCCCTCTGGGGGGTGCGCAGCCGGCTGGACCTGCTGGCTGGGAAGGTCGCCGGGGCGGCGCAGGTGGTCCTCACCTCGCCCGATGGCACGCTCGCCGCCCTTGCCATGCCCGAGGTGCAGGCGATGACGGCGGCACCGGTGCGCGTGCTGGCCGGCGGCACCCCGGCCTGGACGGCGGCCGGCAGCGCACTGGAGCGCGACCGCACCGTGCCGGCCGATGCCGACTGCATCGACTTCTACCTGCGGCCCTACGACCGAAATTCCGGCGTGGAGGAGGCCATGCAGGCCTATCTGTCGTGGGAGATCGACCTAGTGCACGCGATCGAGCGCGACGGCACCGTGCGCTTCGGTGTCTGACAGCCGGCTGCCTGGCCTGCTGTCGCGCTGGGGCCGCGGCGCCGGGCGCGCGGGGCGGGCGGTGCTGGACGTGCTGCTGCCGCCGCAATGCCTCACCTGCGACGCGCCGGTGGAGGCGCCGGGCCAATTCTGCCAGGCCTGCTTCGGCGAGACCACCTTCATCACCGAGCCGTGCTGCGTGGCCTGCGGCATGCCGTTCAGCCACGCGGTGGCCGGTGTCGCGCCGGTCTGCGCCGCCTGCGCCGCCGATCCGCCGCCCTGGGGGGAGGCGCGGGCGGCGCTGTCCTATGACGCGCAATCCCGTCGCGTGGTGCTGCCCTTCAAGCATGCCGACCGGCCGGAACTGGCCGCCGCCCTGGCGCGGTTGATGGCGCGGGCCGGCGACGCCCTGCTGGCCCGTGCCGACCTGCTGGTGCCGGTGCCGTTGCATCGCCGCCGGCTGCTGGCGCGGCGCTACAACCAGTCGGCGCTGCTCGCCAGCCATCTCGCCCGCCTATCGGGCGTGCCGAGCCTGCCGGACGGGCTGTGCCGCACGCGGGCGACCCTGCCGCTGGGCGAGTTGTCGGCGGCGGCACGCGCGCGCATGGTCGAGGGCGCGATTGCCGTGCGCCCGCACCGGCAGGCCGCGATCGCCGGGCGCCACGTTTTGCTGGTCGATGACGTGCTGACCAGCGGCGCCACCGCCGGCGCCTGTACCCACGCCCTGCTGGATGCCGGCGCGGCGAGCGTGGACGTCCTGGTGGCGGCCCGCGTGCCACCGCCGAATGCCTGAGCCCAGGTAAGCCTTGCAACGCGCGGCGCGGCGCACAAGGATAAGTCGCGCAAGGAGAGTGCGATGCCGGAAATCGAGATATATACCCAGGACTGGTGCCCCTATTGCGTGCGCGCCAAGCAGGTCCTGGATCGCAAGGGCGTGACCTACCGCGAGATCGACGCCCCGGGCGGTTCACCCGCGCGCCAGGAGGCGCGGCAACGCGCCGGGGGCAGCACTTCGGTGCCGCAGATCTTCATCGACGGCCAGCATGTCGGCGGCTGCGACGACCTGATGGCGCTGGACCGGGCCGGCCGGCTCGACCCCCTGCTGGCGACGCGGCCATAGCGCCACCCCACCCCGGCCGGCCGGCCGGGCGCGCAACCACGGTGCGCCCCCATCCCGCTCTCCTGGGATGAGCCCGGCGCTTTCGCTCTGGCTGGACCTGTTGCGCCTATTGGCGGCGGCCATGGTCTTCTTCAGCCATGCCGGAACCCAGCGCATCAGCGGCGGGCTGTTCCACCAGGCCACGCGCTATGGCGAGGCGGCGGTTGACGTGTTCTTCGTCATCTCCGGCTTCGTGATCGCCCACGCCACGGCGGCGCGGGTGCAGACGCTGCGCGACTACGTGGTGAACCGATCGGCGCGGATCTATTCGGTGGTGCTGCCGGCGCTGCTGCTGGGCTGGCTGCTCGATGCCGCGGGCGCGGCGCTGGACCCGGCATTGTACGAAGCGGCGCCGAAATTCGCCGGCCCCGCGTCGTTGTTGCAATTGGCCTCCACCCTGTTGTTCCTGGACCACAGCTGGTTCCGCGCCGCCCAGCCCGGCACCAACCTGCCGTTCTGGTCGCTGTCCTTCGAGGTCTGGTACTACGTCGCCTTTGGCTTCCTGGTGTTCGCCCGGGGGCCGTGGAACGTGCTGGGGGCGCTGGCGGCCCTCGCACTCGCCGGGCCGAAGATCGCCCTGCTGTTCCCGTTGTGGCTGCTGGGCGTGGCCTGCCGCTACCTCGTGGTGCGCAACGCGGTGCCGCGGGCTGCGGGATGGCCGCTGCTGCTGGGGCCGTTCGTGGTGCTGGCGCTGTGGCCCGACCCCTTCACCCGCGCCTGCTTCCCCTATTCCGCGTTCACCGCGACCTGGGAGTGCATCGGGCCGATGGGCCAGGACTACGGCATCGGGCTGCTGGTGGCAGCCCACCTGCTCGGGGTGCACGCGCTGGCCGACCGGCTGGGGCCGCTTGTGGCGCCGGTGGTGCGCCCGGTGGCGTGGCTGGCCGGCGCGTCGTTCACCCTCTATCTGCTGCACTATCCGCTGATCCATTTCCTCGCCGCCGCCTCGCCCTGGGAGGCGGCCGCCTGGCCCACCCGCGCGCTGGTGTTCCTGGCGACCCCGATGATCGTGCTCGCGGTGGCCGAGGTGACGGAGCGGCGCAAGGGAGCATGGCGGCGCGGCGTGGCCGCGTTGGCGGCCCAGATGCCGGGCGGACGAGGGAGAGGACCGTGAACGAGGCAGCGTGGCGCCAGGCCAACCTGGCCAACTGGGAGGAGCGGGTGGACATCCACCTGGGGCCGCGCGGCTACGACCTGACGGGTCTGCGCGCGGGGCAGGGCCGCCTCAATGCCATCGAGGAGGCCGAGCTGGGACCGGTCGCGGGCAAGCGGGTGATGCACCTGCAATGCCATTTCGGCGCCGATACCCTCACCCTGGCCCAGCGCGGCGCGCAGGTGGTGGGCCTGGACTTCTCGCCGCGCGCCATCGCCGCCGCCCGCTCCCTGGCCTCGGAACTGGGGCTGGCGGACAGGGCGCGTTTCGTCGAGGCCGACCTGTACGATGCGCCGGCAGCGATCGCCGAACCGCAGGGCTTCGACCTTGTCTACGTCACCTGGGGTGCCCTGTGCTGGCTGCCGGACGTGCGCGGCTGGGCACAAGTGGCGGCGTATTTCGTGAAGCCGGGCGGGGCGGTGTACCTGGCGGAAGGCCATCCGGCAGCCCTCGTGCTGGACGACTCCACGCCCGGCGCCGACGGGCGACCGGGCTTCCACGCACCGTATTTCCTGGGCGAGGCGCTGGTGCTGGACGAGCCCGGCGACTACGCCGACCCCGAGGCGCGGCTGACCAACACGCGCACCCACGAGTTCATTCACCCGGTCGCCGACGTGGTGACCGGGCTGATCGAGGCGGGGCTGACCCTCGACTGGCTGCACGAGCATGACAGCGTGCCGTGGCGCATGTTCACCAGCCTGCGCCGCGATGCCGACGGCATGTTCCGCTGGCCCGACCGGCCGTGGCTGCCGCTATCCTTTTCCCTGCGGGCCTCTCGCAGGTAGCCGCCCCATGGGCTAGCGTCGCGGCAAAGCGACGCAGGGGGATACGGCATGAACACGGCTTCGAAGGCACGCCCGCTGGATGGACTGCGGGTGATCGACCTCACCACCACCATCGCCGGACCCTATTGCGCGCGGCTGCTGGCCGATGCCGGGGCCGAGGTGGTCAAGATCGAGGCGCCGGAGGGCGAACTCACCCGCCACCGCCCGCCCACGCGCAACGGGGCCAGCACTTCCTATGGCGGGCTGAACGCGGGCAAGCGCAGCCTGGTGCTGGATCTCAAGAAGCCGCAGGCGGTCGACGTGGTGCGCCGGCTGGCCGGCACGGCGGACGTGCTGGTGGAGAATTTCCGGCCAGGCGTCATGGCGCGTTTCGGGCTGGGCCAGGAGGGGCTGCGCCAAGCCAACCCGAAGCTGATCTACTGCGCCATCTCCGGCTTCGGGCAGACCGGACCCTCGGCCGAACTGGCCGCCTATGCGCCGGCGATCCATGCCTCGTCGGGGTTCGACCTGGCGCACATGGCCTACCAGCCCGGCCGGGAGACGCCGGACAATTGCGGCATCTACATCGCCGACGTGCTGACCGGCACCTATGCCTACGCGGCCATCGCCACGGCCCTGGTGCAGCGCCAGGCGACCGGGCGCGGCCAGATGATCGACGTGTCGATGCTAGAGTCGATGCTGAACCTCACGCTGGGCGAGGTGCAGGCAGCCCAGTTCCCGGTGCCCAAGCCGGGCCGGCCGATGTTCGGCCCGGTGGCCACGCGCGACGGCTACATCATGCCGGCGGTGGCCAGCGAGCGCACCTTCCAGAACCTGGCCCGTGCCGCCGGGCGCCAGGATTGGGTGACCGACCCGCGCTTCGCCCTGTTCCCCGACCGGCGCACCAATTGGGGCGCGCTGGTCGAGGAACTGGAGGTGTGGTCGCGCCAGATGAGCACGCCGGAATGCGAGGCGGCGCTGAACCGGGCCGGGGTGCCATGCTCGGCCTATCGCACCGTGGCCGAGGCGCTGGCCGATCCGCAGCTCGCCCATCGCGGCGCCCTCGCCGAGGTGCAGGATGCCGGGGGCGCGTTCCGCGTGATGAACCCGCCCTACCGCCTGTCCGAAGCCACGACCGGGGTGCGCGAGTTCGCAGCCGCCCTGGGCGAACATTCGCGCGCGGTGCTGGCCGATGCCGGCTACACGGAAGCCGAGATCGAGGAGATGGCCGCTTTGGGCGTGATCAACCGATAGCATCCCGGCCGGCCGGCGGCGGCCGCGCATTCACATCCGCGACGGCCGCCGCCGGAAAATCGGCCGATCCATCGAATTGACTTTGACCAGCCACGCGAAACCTGCAACGCTGCTGAACCAGCAAGACAGACGTCAGTGGTAGTCACAAGCCGCGCTGTTCTGGTGAAGCGCGGCCTCCCGTGAGGATCGGTTGGGGGGCTGGCAGGGGAACGACAAGTGCCGGCACAAGCCGTAGCGCAATTCTTTTGTCCAATTCGGTCCGGGGGAAGCGCATGGGACGGCAAATCGTCCATCGGATAATGATCTCGTTTCCGGCCCTGCTTGGGGTTCTGTTCCTGTGCTTCCTGCTGCTGCAGGTGGTTCCGGCCGACCCCGCCATGATCATCGCCGGGCCCGATGCCAGCGCCGCCACCGTCGCGGCGATCCGCCTTGAGCTGGGGCTGGACCGGCCGATCCCGGTCCAGTTCATCGAGTATATCGGCCGTGTCCTGCAGGGCGACCTGGGCCGTTCGATAATCTCCAACAAGGCCGTGAGCGAGGAACTGGCGCACACGATCGGACCGACGGTGGAACTGATGATCGGCGGGCTGCTGATCGCCATTCCCCTCGGCATCACCCTGGGCACGCTCGCCGCGGTGCGTCGCGGCTCGCTCGTGGACCGCGCCATCATGGCGATCTCGGTGGCCGGCGTGTCGATGCCGATCTTCTTCATCGGGCTGGTCCTGATCCAGTATGTCGGCTTCAAGTGGGACCTGCTGCCGTTCACCGGCCGCACCGGCCCGATCTGGGCGGGCGGCCTGCCCAGCCTGATCCTGCCCTGCCTCACCCTGGGCAGCGTATTGATCGGGCCGATCGCGCGGCTGACGCGTACCGCGGTGCTGGAGGTGTTGGGCGCGGATTTCGTGCGCACCGCCCGCGCCAAGGGGCTGCGCGAAACCACCGTGATTGTCGGCCACGCGCTGCGCAACGCGATGATCCCGGTGGTAACGCTGATCGGCCTGCAGGCCGCCTACCTGCTCGGCGGCGCGGTGGTGACGGAGACAATGTTCTCGTGGCCGGGCGTGGGCCGCCTGGCCGTCGGCGCCATCATCTCCAGCGATTTCCCCACCGCCCAGGGTGCCATCATGATCCTGGCGCTGGCCTTCCTGTCGATCAACCTGATCGTTGACGTTCTCTACGTATATCTCGACCCGAGGATGCAGCGCGGATGACCGCACAGAGCCTGGCCGCCACCGCGGCGCAACCCGCCGCCGACACGCCGGACGCCGAAGCCGGCGTGATGAGCCGCTCCGGCCTGCTGCGCCGTCTGGCACGCGACCGGGTGGCGGCGGTGGCCTCCCTGGTGATGGCCATCATCATCCTTTCCGCCGTGTTCGCGCCGTGGATCTCGCCCTACGATCCCTACGAAATCGACCTGGCCCGCGTGATGATGCCGCCCGACGCGATCAACTGGCTGGGCACCGACAACACCGGGCGCGACATCCTCAGCCGGCTCATCTACGGCACGCGCAACACCCTGATGATGGGCTTGGTCGGCGTGCTGTTCGGCGGCTTCCTCGGCGGCGTCATGGGCATCCTGGCCGCCTTCTACCGCCGGCTCGACGGCTGGATCATGCGCATCGTCGACATCCTGCTGGCCTTTCCGGCCATCCTGATCGGCCTCGCCGTGGCGGCCATCGCCGGCGCCGGCATCACCGCGGTGGTGATCGCGCTGGTGGTCGCCACCATCCCGGACGTGGCGCGCGTCGCCCGCGGCGCTGCCATCGGCGTGATGGAGCAGGAGTTCATCGAGGCCGGGCGGGCGCTCGGCGTATCGGACTTCACGCTGATCTGGCGCTACCTGACGCTGAACTGCATCTCCACCATCTTCGTGTTCCTGACGCTGCGTTTCGGCCAGATCATCCTGATCGGCTCGGCGCTGAGCTTCCTGGGCATGGGCGCCCAGCCCCCCACCGCCGAGCTTGGCATGATGGCCTCGCAGGGCCGCGACTTCCTGTTCATGGCGCCGCACATCGCCACCATCCCGAGCCTGGCGATTTTCGTGATCGTGCTCACCGCCAACCTGCTGGGCGATGCGATCCGCGACGTCCTCGATCCGCGCCTGCAGCAATAACCAACCGTAACCGAAATCGACGCGAGGCCTCGTCCATGAAGCGATTCCTGTTCTCACTGGCAGCCATGTTGGCATTCGCCCTGCCGGCTGCCGCGCAGACGCTGACCTTGATGCGCAACATCGACGCGCCGCACTACGACCCGCACCGCACCTCGGCCGGTGCCACGGCGGAAATCCTGTTCGCCGTCGGCGATACACTGGTGGGGCTGGACTACGACCTGAAGACGATCACGCCGCTGCTGGCCAAGTCGTGGACCATCAGCCCGGACGGCAAGCTCTACACCTTCAAGCTGCGCGATGACGTCACCTTCTGCTCTGGCCGCAAGTTCACCGCCGAGGACGTGGTGTTCTCCTTCAAGCGGATGATCTCGCCGGCGATCAAATCGCCGTTCCTCTGGCGCATGGGCACGGTGAAGGATATCCGCGCGCCCGACGCGTATACGGTGGAGTATGAGCTGGAGGCGCCGTTCAGCGAACTGCTGCTGAACCTTACCAACTTCCACGCCACCATCATCAACGAGCCGAACGTCACCGCACTGGCGAAGGATTTCGGCATCAAGGGTTTCGACGGCACCGGCCCGTTCTGCTTCCAGTCGTGGGAGCCGCGCAACCAGACGATCGCCACCCGTCATGACGCCTACAAGTGGGGCCCGCCGCTTTACAAAAACCGCGGCCCGGCCAACTACGCCCGCGTGGTCTGGAAGATCGTGCCCGAGGAAGGCGCGCGCCTCGCCGCCATGGCCAGCGGCCAGATCGACATGACCTACTCCATGCCCGACCAGTACCTGCCGCAGCTCTCCAAAATGCGGAACCTGGAGGTGCTGCGCCCCGAGGCCAACCTGCGGCTGTTCTATCTCGGCTTCAAGATCACCCGCCCCAACATCTCCGACGTGCGGGTGCGTACGGCGCTGAACATGGCGATCGACCGCAGCCAGCTGGTCAGCGCGATCTATTTCGGCAACGGCGAGCCGGCCTCGACCTTCATGCATCCGAAGACACCAGACTTCGATCCCAACACGCCGACCAACCTCGGCAAGTACGATCCCGAGGCCGCCGGCAAGCTGCTCGACCAAGCCGGCTGGACGATGGGTAACGACGGCTTCCGCTACAAGGACGGCGAGAAGCTGATGCTGCAGCTCTACGGTTTCGCCGCCGGGCGTTCGCCCAAGATGGCCGAAGCGGTGCAGGGCTTCTGGCGCCGCATCGGCGTCGACCTGCAACTGCAGATGTGGGACGGCACCATCGTATTCTCCAAGCTGGCGCAGCAGGACTACGATCTCTGGTCGATCGCCTTCCCGTATTCGAGCGCGGGCGATGCGCTGAACTTGTACTTCAACTCCAAGAACATCCCGACACCGAACCGGATGAACTGGAACGACCCCACCACCGACGAGGCACTGGCGATCGGCCGCGCCGCGCTGGACGACAAGACCCGCCAGGAGGCCTTGGCCAAGGTGCAGCAGATCATCCACAAGAACGCGCTGTGGGTGCCGCTGGTGCACGAAGGCCTGGCGCTGGTGGTGAACAAGCGCGTCAAGAATGCCCGTGCCCACCACGTCTACACCTCGATGGTCTACAAGATGCTCGACATCGCGCCGTAGCGGCGCAGACAGCCAGACCACAGGCTCAGCAGTGCGAGGCGGCGACAAGACCGCCCGCCTGCGGGCCACCCATCACCGATAAAGACAGCCAACAATCACAATATAGGGAACGACGAACGATGAACTTCGGGAAGACGCTGTTGAGCCTGGCTGCGGCAGTCGGCGTGGCACTTGCCGCGCCGGCCGCCGGGGCACAGACGCTCACCATCATGCGCTCGATCGACGCGCCGCATTTCGACGCCCACCGCACCACCTGGGGACCAACCGCCGACATCGTGAACATGGTCCAGGACACACTGGTGGCGCTGGATTGGGATGGCAAGACCGCTATCCCCTACCTCGCCAAATCATGGGACATAAGCGCGGACGGGCGCACCTATACGTTCCATCTTCGAGATGACGTGACATTCTGCAGCGGCAAGAAGTTCACCGCCGATGATGTGGTCTTCTCCTTCACCCGGTTGAAGGACCCCGCCATCAAGGGGCCGTATGCCTGGCGTGCCGGCGACATCAAGGAGGTGCGCGCCGTCGGGCCGCACACAGTGGAGTACGAGCTGAAGGAGCCGTTCTCCGACCTGCTGCTGCAGTTGACCATGTTCACCAACGTCATCATGAACAAAGACAATGTCGAGGCGCTTGGCAAGGACTACGGCGTCAAGGGCCTGGACGGCACCGGGCCGTGGTGCTTCGAGTCATGGCAGCCCCGCACCGAAATCTTGCTGAAGCGGCACGACGCCTACAAATGGGGGCCGAAGATGTTCAAGAACCCCGGCCCTGTAAATTTCGAGCGGATGTCGATCAAAATCGTCCCCGAGGAATCGAGCCGCGTGGCCGCGATGCTGTCCGGCCGGTTCGACTTCACCAATGCCTTCCCTCCCGCTTTCATCCCCCAGGCGCAGAGGGCGCCCAATCTCACGGTGCAGAAGGTCGAGCCGAACTTCCAGCTGCTCTATTTCGGCTACAAATCCGACCGACCGCTGGTTTCCGACCCGCGCGTGCGCGAGGCAATGAACATCGCCATCGACCGCGCGGCGATCGCCAAGGGCGTGCTGCTGGGCAATGCAGATCCTTCCTATACCGTTGCGAGCCCGGAGACGCTTGACTTCGAACCGAAGACGAGCGGAGTCATCAAGGAAGACGTCGCCAGGGCCAACCGTCTCCTGGACGAGGCCGGCTGGAAAATGGGTGCGGACGGCATTCGCGAGAAGGACGGCCAGAAGCTCGCCCCCCTCGTCTACGTTACCGCCGCGGGCAATTCGGTAAAGGTCGGTGAGGCAATCCAGGGCTTCCTGCGCAAGGTCGGCGTCGACTGGCGCTTGCAGGCGTGGGACTCCACCATTTCACCCCTGAAGATGGGCCAGCAGGACTTCGAGATCTGGTCGGTCACCGTGCCGTACCTCACCGCCGGTGATCTGATGAGCCTGTATTTCCACTCCAAGAACATCCCCACCCCCAACCGCATGAACTGGCGCGACGCCGAGACCGACAAGTGGCTCGAAGCCGGCAAGGCCGCGCTGACGCCCGCCGACCGGGCGCTCAATTTCGGTCTGGTCCAGCAGAAGGTGATGGCCAATCACCTGTGGATGCCAGTGCTGAACATCAACGCCTACCTGGTCACCAACAAGCGGCTGAAAGGCGCGCGGCCGCACATGCTCTACGCCAACACGTTCTACAAGGGCCTCGACCTCAGCTACTGAGATCTCGCAAAGGAGACCACCATGGCCGACGACATTCGCCGACGCTTGGCATCGCTTACCCTCGCCGCTGGATTGGCGCTGGGCGCGGCGGATGCGGGGGCCCAGACGCTGCGCATCATGCAGTACATCGATGCACCGCATTTTGACGTGCAGCGCACCACTTGGGGCCCCGGCGGCAGCATCGGGAACATGACCCAAAGCACGCTGGTGGCCATGGACTGGGACGGCAAGAAGGCATTGCCCTACCTCGCCAAGTCCTGGGAGATCAGCCCGGACGGCCGCACCTACACGTTCAAGCTGCGCGACGACGTGACCTTCTGTTCGGGCAAGAAGTTCACCGCCGATGACGTGGTCTATACCTTCACGCGCCTGAAAAGCCCCGAGGTAAAGGGGCCGTTCGCCTGGCGCGCCGGTGAGATCAAGGAACTGCGCGCCATCGACGCGCACACCGTCGCCTATGAACTGAAGGAGCCTTATTCCGACCTGCTGCTCCAGCTCACGATGTTCACCAACAACATCATCAACCGCGAAACCGTGGAGGCCCTGGGCAAGGATTACGGCGTCAAGGGCATCGACGGCACCGGGCCCTGGTGCTTCGTCTCGTGGCAGCCGCGCACCGAAACCGTGATGCGGCGCCACGACGCCTACAAATGGGGCCCGTCGATGTTCAAGAACCCGGGGCCTGTGAAGTTCGAGCGCCTGTCGGTCAAGATCATGCCCGAGGAGTCCGCGCGCGTGGCGGCGATGCTGTCGGGCCAGTTTGACTTCACCGCCAGCTTCCCGGCCGCCTTCATCCCCCAGGCCAAGGCGTCGCCCACCGTGAACGTGCAGCAGGTGGAAGCCAACTTCCAGCTCCTGTACTACGGCTACAAGATAACCCGCCCGATGATGGCCGATATCCGCGTGCGCGAGGCGATGAACATCGCCATCAATCGCGCGGCGATCGTCAAGGGCGTGCTGCTGGGCAATGCCGAGCCGTCCTTCACCTACGCAGCCCCGGCATCGCTCGACTACAACCCGGCAACGCGCGACATCATCCGCGAGGACGTGGCGCGCGCCAACAAGCTGCTCGACGAGGCCGGCTGGGCGGTGGGCAGCGACGGTATCCGCGAGAAGGACGGCATGAAGCTCGCCCCGCGCGTCTACGTCACCGGCGGCGGCAACTCGGTCAAGGTGGGCGAGGCGATCCAGGGCTTCCTGCGCAAGGTCGGCATCGACTGGCGCATCCAGGTCTGGGACTCCACCATCGCCCCGGTGAAGATGGCCGAGCAGGACTATGAAATCTGGTCCGTCACCGTTCCGTACCTGTCGGCGGGCGACATCATGAGCCTGTATTTCGACAGCCGGAACATCCCCTCGCCCAACCGGATGAACTGGAACGACGAGCAGACCGACAAGTGGCTGGGCATGGCCAAGGCGGCGCTCAATCCGCAGGATAAGGCGAAGTATTTCGGCATGGTCCAGGAGCGGGTGACCCGCGAACATCTGTGGATGCCGGTCGCCAACATCAACCTGTACGTTGTCACCAACAAACGGCTTAAGAACGCGCGTGGCCACCCCATGTATGCCATCGGCTTCTACAAGGGCCTGGACTTCGGACTCTGACCACGCGGTAACGGACCTCGAGGAACCAACATGACCGACGCACTGCTCGAGGTCCGCAACCTGCGGACGCATTTCGACACCGATCGCGGCCTGTTCCGCGCGGTGGACGGCATCAGCTTCGACGTGCCCAAGGGCCGCACCGTCGGCCTCGTCGGCGAGTCCGGTTGCGGCAAAAGCGTCACTTCGCTGTCAATCATGGGCCTTGTGCCCAGCCCGCCGGGCCGCATCGAGGCGGATGCGCTGAGGTTCGAAGGCCGCGACCTGCTCGCCATGTCGGCCGATGACCGGCGCCGCCTGCGCGGCGGGCAGATGTCGATGATCTTCCAGGAACCGATGACCTCGCTGAACCCGGTGCGCACCATCGGCCACCAGATCATCGAGGCGATCCGCGCCCATACCGATCTGTCGAGGGCCGCCGCCCGCGCCCGCGCCATCGAGGTGCTCGATCTCGTGCGCATTCCCTCGCCGGCCTCGCGCATCGACGAGTTCCCCCATCGGCTGTCCGGCGGCATGCGCCAGCGCGTGATGATCGCCATGGCACTGTCCTGCGACCCGCAACTGCTGATCGCCGATGAACCCACCACCGCACTGGACGTCACCATCCAGGCGCAGATCCTCGACCTGCTGCACGACCTGCAGGCGCGCCTGGGCATGGCGATCCTGATCATCACCCACGACCTGGGCGTGATCGCCGAGATCGCCGACGATGTTATCGTGATGTACGCCGGCAAGATCGTCGAGAGCGCCACCGTGGCCCAGCTCTTTGCCGACCCGCAACATCCCTACACGATCGGCCTGCTGGGCTCGATCCCGCGCCTGGGCGAGTATCGCGAGCGGCTGGCTACCATCGAAGGCACCGTGCCGAGCCCGGCCAACCAGCCGAAAGGCTGCCGCTTCTCCCCGCGCTGCCCCTTCGCCGACGCGCGCTGTGTCAGCGAACCGCCGCCGCTGCGCGATCTCGGCGCGCGCCACCAGGTGGCTTGTTGGAAGGCGCCGGTGGAAGCCATGGCGGAGCTGGTGGCATGAACGACATGTCCAGCACCCCCGCCCCCGCTCCCACCTTGGAACCCGTGCTCAGCGTCAGGCGGTTGGTCAAGCACTTCCCGGTGCGGCGCGGCGTGATCATCTCGCGCATCGTCGGCCAGGTGCAGGCGGTGGACGACGTCAGCTTCGACATCGCCCGCGGCGAGACGCTGGCCCTGGTGGGCGAGTCCGGCTGCGGCAAGTCCACCACCGGCCGGCTGATCCTGCGCCTGCTGGAGCCCACCTCCGGCTCGGTGCAGTTCCAGGGCCAGGAGATCGCGGGGCTGGACAAGGCGTCTATGCGCGCCATCCGCAAGCACCTGCAGATCATCTTCCAGGACCCCTACGCCTCGCTGAACCCGCGCATGACCGTCGGGCAGATGCTCGCGGAACCGCTCGACCTGCACGGCATCGTCGACAACGAACAGGCGCGCGATGCCCGCGTGCGCGAATTGCTCCAGGTGGTCGGGCTGCTGCCCGAGCATGCACGGCGCTATCCGCACCAGTTCTCCGGCGGCCAGCGCCAGCGCCTGGGCATTGCCCGCGCCCTTGCGGTCAGCCCGGACCTCATCGTGTGCGACGAGCCAGTGTCGGCGCTGGACGTGTCGATCCAGGCTCAGGTGGTGAACCTGCTGCAGAACCTGCAGCAGCGCTTCGGCCTGTCCTACCTGTTCATCGCCCACGACCTCGCCGTGGTGAAGCACATCGCCGACCGGGTGGCCGTGATGTACCTGGGCAAGCTGGTGGAGATCGCCGACAAGCGCACGCTGTTCGCCACGCCGCGCCATCCCTACACCCAGGCGCTGCTGTCGGCGATCCCGAAGCCCGACCCGACGGTGGCACGCACGCGCATCCTGCTGCCGGGCGACGTGCCCAGCCCACTCGCACCGCCCGCCGGCTGCCGTTTCAACACGCGCTGCCAGTATGCGCAGGCGCGGTGCAGCCAGGAGGAACCGCCGCTGCGCCCGGTGGCCGATGGGGCGCCCGGAGGCGGGCAGAAGGTCGCCTGCCATTTCTTTGAGCAGATCCCGGTGCCCGAAAACCTCGCCGGCGTGCCGGGCGGCGGCGGCGGCAAGTTCGCCGAACGCCTGGCTCTGTTCGAGGCCGCCAAGCGCCACCGCATGGAGCCGGCATAGTCCCCGCCGCGACTCCGTCACGGCCTGTGTCGCGGCTGGCACGCTTGTTGCGTCGATGCGTGCTATGGTGCCCCAGTTGCCACCACAGCAGGGGTGAAGCACGCATGGGACTGCCGCTGAGTGCTTAAGAAGCAGGCATACAGCACCGGCAATGATGTCGTGTGTTTCGATGAGATGCTGCTGCCGGACGGATCGGCACGGGCATGCTACCGCACGCTGTTCGACTGGCTGGCGCGTTAGACCCAGGGCGGCATCCGCACCAAGCAGGCCGAGGCAGACGCAATCTTCCGCCGTCTGGGCATCACCTTCGCCGTCTATGGCGCGGCGGAGGCCAATGAACGGCTGATCCCGTTCGACCTGATCCCGCGGTTGATCTCGGCGGCCGAATGGCGTTATCTTGAGCGCGGCATCGAGCAGCGGGTGCGCGCGCTGAATGCCTTCCTGTACGACATCTACCACGGCCAGGAGATCGTGCGCGCCGGGCGAATCCCCTCCGAACTGGTGAATGGCAACGCCGCCTTCCTGCCCGAGATGATGGGCTTCGACCCGCCGCGCAATGTCTATTCCCACATCATCGGCACCGACCTGGTACGCACCGACGAGGATGGGTTCTTCGTGCTGGAGGACAATCTGCGGACGCCCTCGGGCGTGTCGTACATGCTCGAGAACAGGGAGGCGATGATGCACCTGTTCCCCGAACTGTTCGCCGCCCACCGCGTGGCGCCGGTGGAACGCTACCCCGAACTGTTGCGCCAAACGCTGGAAAGCGTGGCCCCGGCGGGCTGCGACGGCGAGCCGCGGCTGGCGGTGTTGACCCCGGGCAGCTTCAATTCCGCCTATTTCGAGCACGCCTTCCTGGCCGACCAGATGGGCGTGGAACTGGTCCAGGGCAGCGACCTGTTGGTGGAGGATGGCGCGCTGTGGATGCGCACGATTCGCGGCCGCCAACGCATCGACGTGCTGTACCGCCGGCTGGACGACGCCTTCGTCGACCCGCTGAACTTCCGCCCGGATTCGCTACTGGGCGTGCCGGGGCTATTCGACCTGTACCGCGCCGGGCGGGTGACCCTGGTGAACGCCCCGGGCACCGGCATCGCCGACGACAAGGCGGTGTATGCCTATGTGCCCGAAATCGTGGAGTTCTACACCGGCGAGAAGCCGATCCTGAAGAACGTCACCACCTGGCGCTGCTCGATCGAGGCTGAGCGGCGCTATGTGCTGGACCATCTGGAGCACCTGGTGGTCAAGGAGGTGCACGGCTCGGGCGGCTACGGCATGCTGATCGGCCCCCGCTCCAGCCGCCAGCAGCGCGCCGAGTTCGCCCCCCGTATCCGCGCCAATCCCGGCAACTACATCGCCCAGCCCAGCCCACCCTGGCCCTGTCCACCTGCCCCGCCTTCGCCGGCGGTGGCGTGGGGCCGCGCCATGTCGACTTGCGGCCCTTCGTGCTGGTCGGCGACCGGGTACGAGTGACGCCGGGGGGGCTTACCCGCGTGGCGCTCAAGCGCGGTTCGCTGGTGGTCAATTCGAGCCAGGGAGGCGGCACCAAGGACACCTGGGTGCTGGAGGACTGAAGGTGCTCGGACGCACCGCTTCCAGCCTGTTTTGGATGGCACGCTATATGGAGCGGGCGGAGAACATCGCGCGCCTGACGCAGGTGGGGCATCGCATCTCGATTACCCCCGACACCGGCGGCGGCTACCGCGAGGACTGGAAAACCACCCTGGTCAGCACCGGCTGCCTGGAGGCGTTCCAGGCGCAGCACGGCAAGCTCAACGCCGATGCGGTGCGCCGCTTTCTAATATTCGACCGCGAGGACCCGTCCTCGATTCGCACCTGCCTGGAGACAGCGCGCAACAACGGCCGTGCGGTACGCACCGCGTTGACCCGGCAGATGTGGGAGACGCTGAACGCCACCTGGAACGAGTTCGCCGCGATCGACCCGGCGAGCGTGGACAGTGGCCGCGTCGCCGAACTGCTCGACTGGGTACGCGAACGCTCGGCGCAGTTCCGCGGGGCGACGATCGGCAGCTTGTTGCGCGACGAGGGGTTTCATTTCGGCCAGTTTGGCACCTTCATCGAACGGGCCGACAACACCGCGCGGATCCTGGACGTGAAATACAGCGTGCTGCTGCCGGCCAACGAGGCGATCGGTGGCGAGCGCAACCTGCACCGGTGGGAGACGATCCTGCGTTCGGTCGCCGCGCACAGCGCCTACCGCCATTTCTATCGGGACCGCTACCATCTTCATCGCCGCCGCCCGTACGCTGGGCATTCCGGCCCGCTATGTCACCGGGTACCTGCTGGTGGACGACGATACCAGCGCCGGGGCGATCGGCGGTGCGGCGGCGCCGATACGGGGGGTGCGCCATGGGGGGGTTAGCGAACGGCTCCTGGTGACGGTGGCGGTGCGCGAGGATTTGGGTCAGCAGCAGAGCCAGGGTCAGCAGCAGAGCCAGCAATAGGTGTGGCTGTGGCGGGTGACTTTGGGGGTGGGGGGAAGCGGCGGAGGATGACCAGCATCAGGATCATCGATGGCAATGCGCTGAACATTGCCACCGCGTAGAAGGTTGTCCAGCCCAGCGCCTGGGCGGCGAAGCCCGACAGGCCGCCCAGGGTGTGCGATGCCATCGCGGCGACCGAGGACAGCAGGGCGTATTGGGTGGCGGTGAAGCGCAGCGAGCACAGGCTGGACAGGTAGGCGATGAACGAGGCCTGGGCCATTGCCTGGACGAAGGCCTCGGTGATCACCGTGCCGTAGAGCAGCGGCGTGTTGCCCGGGGACAGGGTGAGCACGACGTAGAGCGACATGAAGGCCATTTGGGTGAAGCCGGTGACGATCAGCGCGCGCCCGAGGCCGAGCCAGCCGACCACGAGGCCGCCCACCGCATAGCCGGCCAGGGTGGCGCCCAGGGCGAAGGGGCCGGTGGCCAGGGCGACCGTTGCGCGCTCGAAACCCAGCGAGCGGTAGAGCGGGGCCAGCATTTTTCCGGCCAGTACCTCGTCCAGGTAGAACAGGGCGACGTAGGCGAGGACCACCCAGGCGCCGGGGCGGCTGAGGAAATCGCGCAGCGGGTCGCGGATGGCCTCGGCGATGCGGGCGGCGAGTCCGGGGGGTGGGGGGGGGACGACGGGCTGGGGTGGCTCCTTGGCCAGGAGGGTGACGCCGAGGGCGAGGACGAAGAGGGCGGCGATGCCGAGCAGGGCGCCGTGCCAGCCGAGCCAGGCGACGCTGGCCAGGACGCCGGCGCCGGAGGTGAGCATGGCGGCACGGTAGCCGACGACGTAGGCGCCGAGGGCGGGGCCCTGGCTGTCTGGCGGGAAGGTTTCGATGCGCCATGCGTCGATGGCGATGTCCTGGCTGGCGGAGAGGAAGGCGACGAGGGCGGCGATGAGGAAGGTGGGCAAAGGGTGGCCGTGGGGGTCGGACAGCGCCATGGCGGCGATGGCCAGGGCCAGGGCGGGCTGGATGACGGCGAGCCAGCCGCGGCGGCGGCCGAGGAAGGCGAGGGGGGCGCGTTGGTCGAGAATGGGCGACCAGAGGAACTTCAGGGTGTAGGCGAGGCCGATATTGGCGGTGAGGCCGATGGCGGCGAGGGAGACGCCGCCTTCGGCGAGCCATTGGGTGAGGGTGAAGCCGGTGAGCGGCAAGGGTAGGCCGGCGAAGTAGCCGAAGGCCGCCATGGTGGCGAGGCGGCGATTACCCAGAAAGCGGGCTCGGAAGAAGGGTGGCAGGCGCATCGACGGAGTTCCGGCCGGTTCGGGGCGAGGATAGCCGAGGCCGGGGCGGCGGGCGAACGGGATGTGCGGAGTTGTTATTATATCGTAACAATTTGGGCGTGGGTGGGTCAGGCGGGCCGGGTGGTGGGGAGCAGGCGCATGAAGGGGAGGTCGCGGGGGCGGCGCTGCGGTAGCAGGGGAAGCGGGGGCGGTAGCAGGGGGAGGAGTGGCGGCAGCAAGGCGGGTTTCGGGCGCGGCGCCTTGGGAGTTGGCGGGCGGGGCGGTGGTGCGGGCGGCTGGAGGGCGGGGGGTAGCGGAATGCCGAGCAGGCGGCAGAGCGGGCGCAGGGTGCGCGCGGCCGAGGCGATCGCGGCCGCGGGGGCGGCGGCGAGGAGGGCGGTGGTGGCGGGGTCGTGCAGGAGGGATTGAAGCTGGCAGGCGCTGGCGGCGGCGTTGTGGCCGAGGGTGACGACGAGCCAGGCGTGGCAGCGCGGGATTGGCGCGGGGGGCGGGCCACCGGGGCGCGCGGGGCCGGGCGTGCGCCGGCGGGGAAGTCGGCCGGCGGCGAGGGCTTCGAGAAGCCGGGTGAGGCGGCGTGCCGCGCGGGCCAGGCGGGCGTGGAGCGGCACGGTGAGAGGGCCGAGGGTGCGGAAGCCGGCGGCGACGAGGAGGACGAGGGGGGCGATGATGGCGCGAAAACGCTCGGCCAAGGTGAGGGCCGGGTGGGATGCGGGAAAGGGTTGCGATGCGGGAAAGGGTGGCGCGGTGTTCACGCCCTGTTCATGCCAGAGCGGCGGTTTCGCGCCAAGCCAAATCAGGGCTTGGCGAGCCAGCTTTTGGCGATGCGGCAGGCGACAGTGTAGGCGGGGTTGAAGACGTTGCCGACATCGTAGCGGACGACCTGGCCCATGAGGTGGCTGGCGGCGCGGGGGGCGAGGCCGTAATCCTCGCCGAGCCAGCGCTGCATTTCGGTGGTGGCGTGTTGCAGGGCCTGGTCGAGCGGGCGGGCGTTGCCGATGGTGAAGATGTCGCGGTCGGTTTCGCCACGGGGCCAAATGATGGTGCGCTTGAGGACGGTGAGGGTGACCTGCATTTCGAAGGAGGTCTCGATGCCGGTGCCGGTGATCTCGCCGTCACCCTGGCAGGCGTGGCCGTCGCCCAGATAGAAGAGCGCGCCGGCGACGGAGACGGGGAACCAGGCGGTGGTTCCGGGGGCGAACAGCCGATAATCCATGTTGCCGCCGTTCTGGGCGCTGGTGGCGGTGGAGAGCGCCTGGCCACGGGCGGGGGCGACGCCGAAGCAGCCGATCATGGGCTGCAAAGGCGGGGCGAACTTCTCCAGCCCCTTGGGCGGTTCCTGCAACCTGACGGTGCCGGCGCCCTGGTCGATGTTCCAGACGGCGCGCTCGGTGGCGGGGCGGTCGGGGATGGCGGCGGGGTCGAGCACGGTGACGGCCAGGGGGGAATAGGTCCAGCCGGTGGCGCGGCTTGGGGTGAGACGGTCGATGCGGACGGCCAGCGTGTCGCCGGGTTCGGCGCCCTCGATGAAGAAGGGGCCGGTCATGGGGTTGGGGCGCTCGGCCACCACCATCTCGCGGGCATCAAGGCCGGAGGCGTCGATGGTGTCGGCAATGAGGGTGTCGCCACTGGCCACGCGCAGAACCGGCTCGGCGGTGCCGATGACGTTGTAGTACCGGGTTGGGCGGAAACGGTGCGTGGCCATTTTCGGGGGTTCCCGGGCGTTGGGGGTGGGGGTGTTGGGCACGCTAGGAAGGGTGCCGAGGGTGGTCAAGCGGTGCGGGGCTGAGGCGGCTGGCGCGGGCAGCGTTATAGCGGAAGCCGAAGAGCAGAACGCGGGGAAGTGAAGGCGGGGAAGTGAAGGCGGGGCGCTGCCCCGGACCCCGCCAGGGTCCAAGACCCTGGACCTTATCATATTGGGGCGGTGAAGTGCCCCAGGGATGTTCAAGGGGCGTGTGGGAGGAGTTCGAGGCCGAGGTTGGCTGCGGCGGTGCGCAGAGGGCGGTCGAGGGTGGCGAGGGGGAATTGGCGGCGGTGGGCGAGTTCGAGATAGGTGGCGTCGTAGAGCGAAAGGGCGAAGCGTTCGGCGAGGCGGGCGGTGGGGGCCCAAGCCTGCAGGGCAGTATCGGGGTCCAGCGTGATGGGGAGGTCGCGGAGGAAGCCGGCGAGGACGATGCATTGGTCGGCGGTCAGGCGGCGGCGGCGTTGGGCGACGAGGAGGCCGTTGAGGGCTTCGAGCGGCCAGAGGAGGGGGGCGACGGCGCCGGTTTCGGTGAGGCGATCGAGCACGGCGAGGACGGAGGAGGTCTGTTCGTCGTGGAAGCACCAGGAGAGGGCGACGGAATTGTGCAGGACGAAGGTCACGAGCGGCCTTCGTCAATGAGGCTTTTAATGGGGATGCCGCCGAGGGTGGTGCCGCTGCTGGCCTGGCGCAGGCCCGCCGCGGCGCGGCGAGCCTTGTCGCGGTCGAAGCTGGGGGAGGCAGGGACGAGTTTGGCCACGGGGATGCCGTGGCGGGTGATGGTGATCTCGGCGCCGCGCTCGACCTGATCCAGGAGGGCGGAAAGGCGGTTCTTGGCTTCGTAGAGGGGGACTTGCATGGGTTTTGGCCTATTGGATAGCTAGAGCGCTAGCACGGGCGCACTGTTGGTGGCGAGACAAATCGGCGGCGCCAGGAGAAGGTGGCGCGGTTGCATCTCGGCGCCGCGCTCGACCTTGTCGAGGAGGGCGGAGAGGCGGTTCTTGGCTTCGTAGAGGGGACTTGCATGGTTTTGGCTAGCTAGATGGCTGGATAGTTCGCAGGGGTTTTGGTGCGGAGTCGATATTTTCGGCGGCAGCGGGTCGGGTCGGCGAAGCTGGGAAGGCGCCTTTGGGCACGCAATCATCTCTAGCACCCGCACCTGAAATACCTTGTTGCCTGACCACGAGCCGTCAGTGCAAAATGATTTGATGGTTGATCCGTTCGCCCCCCCCCAAGGCAATCGCTTGAACGCCGTGGGGGATTCCGGCTCGGCATGAAATGAGATTGATAGGAGGCCTCTGCCCCGGAGGTTTCCATGCTGCAGCCGTCTTTGCCCTGTTTTCTGTCTCACTTCTCGGCTTTGCGCGACCCGCGACAGGCGCCGAAGGTG
>Ga0105055_10003443_pt1 | contig 23878 bp, 15 predicted proteins | sample BON03_FD_78090 | JGI IMG/M metagenome (GOLD analysis project Ga0105055, IMG submission 78090) | Freshwater microbial communities from Lake Bonney liftoff mats and glacier meltwater in Antarctica - BON-03 | ecosystem: Environmental > Aquatic > Freshwater > Ice > Glacier meltwater | place: Lake...
CTCTACGCCCCCTCTTAATTCATATCTAGCAGGTGCACTCTGATCACATGCAGGAATTCCTCCGTATGTTGTAGTAGCTAATTTTACGCCTGTCTCTTCATTGAACTCAGCAGGGAAATAAGGCGGAGTACCGGTGATCAAATCAAACTTCATCCCTGCGAAAGTGTCTTGACTCAAAGTTCGAAGATCGCAGTTCACCACTTGCACACGATCACTGCATCCGTTGAACTCTATGGATCTACGGGCCATGGTGGCACTTAGAAATTGAGCTTCAACTCCTCTGCTACAACAATCAGGAAACTGCCAAGCTACCATCATCAGAACAGTCCCGATACCACATCCAAGGTCTAAACATTGCTTAGGAGGACTATTTTTAAATGCGCGACCGGCAACCCACGCAGTCACTAGATCATCAGTAGACCAACGATGACATCCCGGTCGCTGGAATATCCTCCAATGACCGATTAAATGTGTTAGCTCCTCTCCTTGCAATGGTTCTACGGCATTTTTTCCAGCCGGGGGTCCAGGAATCACCCATCCTTCTGGTAAAGGTCGAGTTCGTTTGCTGATCGTCCCAGACATTGAACCCGACAAAACTTCCTTGCGTTTCTTGGGCAGCCGCTTTGCACCATTACAAACTTTGCACTGACGCAGTTCCAATACTGATGGAACAGCGACTTTCACGCGGAACTTCGTCATGCCTTCTCCTCGACACTTCCAGCATAGCGGACCAACCTCCTCCATCAATAAGGTACGCATGGTCTACATGTACGGTACGCCCCCCTCGGCAGGACGGCCTTTTGAAAACAATGCTTTCAACAATAAAGATGAATTGCTGCATCAAGAGTATTCCTGATTAAGACACCTAGGCGAAAGCATTTAAAGGAATCTTCATTTTCACTTGCATTTAGAAGAACATGAATCACGACTCCGTTGTACAACGTGCTCGCCCATGCCATTTGATATAGCACCCATTTGAGGATTTCTCAGTTTAGTTTAAATGATAGTTCTCGTTGGAGCGTTCCTGGCTCGAAAGTCGTGTGATTTTTTTCCATTAAAAGTTCGTTGTTTTGAGCACCTGGAGCTCTGTTTTATATTTGATTTTGCGTATCGGCCTTTGTAGAACTGATTAATCGTTGGTGACAAAAATACTTGATGTGCATTTAAATTTAAGATTCTTTTTGTTTTTCTCGATGTTTTTGTGCTTCGGGACGAAAGATTGATTTGAAATGATCGTACCTCGAAAACATTATATTGATCTGCACCAAAGATAGTAATACCGTCAACGTAACACAGAGAGAGTTTAAACTCGTTTTTTAATTTGATAGTTAACGTGCTCTATGACAGGAACTTGAATTTTCTTATTCTCAACAAGATTTGTCAACACTGCCACTTCACTTGGTGAAAGTTCGAAATCAAAAATATCCACATCACTTGCCATATGTCTAGGATTTTGCGTCGAAAAAACAAACACCATATCTTTTTGTATAATCCACCTAACAACCGCATCAATCACCGTGCTCGGACTTCAAAGATATATACTTACCGAAGCATAACCTGGGGCACAGACTTTTTATGTAAAGCGGCCATTTTCACCAGCGCAGGATTATCGAACCCTATACCTCCGTCACGCTGGGATCTAAGAGGTGAATATGCCTCTATCAAAGTATGGTGTTGTTTGGCAAAGTGAAGAAGTGATTCATCGTGAACGCCAAGGTTAAACAAATGTTGATTCACTTCTGGCATTTCCATACCAACCAATTCTTCAAGATGCTCTTTTTCGTATTGGCTCACACCAATAGCAGCCACCACTTTATATTTGTATTTCAAATCGAGCATTGCTCTCCAAGTCGACAGTCTTGCTTCCTTCTGAGCCGGACATTGGCCGTTATTCCCAGCGATACATGGAAAATGAATAAGCAGCATATTTATTTTGCTCAGTTTTGGAATTGTGTGATTTAAAACGAGTTCTATGGTTCGATCGTACCCCAAAGGCCCTGGAATTTTGGTAGTGACAAACAGCTCACTACGACGCACCGTTGTTTGTGTCGCAATGAACTTCCCTAGGATGGCTTCATCTCCGTATATGAATGCTGTGTCGAAATGGCGGCCTCCAATGTCAAGCCAATTTTTAAAGTATGGAACCAAAGACTCGTTTTTAGGCATATCGCTCCCGCTGCCAAACGCAATTACCGGCATTGGTATTTTACTGAAGGGTAAAGTAACGCAAGGGATATTTATGCAATGTCCCCATTGAGCTAGCAACAACCAGTAAAAGAAAAAAAAGCAGCTAGTGTTCATACTTCTAGAAATAGGTGGCTTGTCCGCTGTGCAGCAGCAAATAGGTTGACTTTCGAAAAAGATTATTAAAGATCGAAATAAAAATGAACATCAAAAAAATCAAGTTGCAACATTAGTAGATAGCTATATACATTGCTGCACATACAACTGATAAGACCTGACGAAGATCAAAACGTGAAAGTGATAAAAACCACATAATGCATCCATAAAAGATCTCCAGAATGAAGTGATCATCTGAAGCTGAAAATAGATGCTGCGAATGAAAGTGCAGTAAATTTCGAGCGGTGGCTTAATATGTTAAGAATCGATTTAGTAAAATACGAAAAGAGGCGAGGAACATTTGCACGATCTGCATTCCACTGCTTTTAATCAAAACCAATTATACAACTGTATTCAAATTTATTTTTACGGCAATTTTCGTTTTCGATCAACGGATTTATTTATCGAATACGACCAAGTGAACCAATGGCAGCGGTAAGTAGCATATAGGATTTGAGCCCCCCGTATTGACATTCATGACACAGTTAGATGACGAGAGTCAGAATGCTGAACTTCTGACATTGCATCGCATTGATGAAACTTGTACTAGGTTGCAAACCCAAGGCAAGTACTTGGAGGCATTGGAGTGCATGGAACGAGGCCTCGTTCTTCGGCAGCACTTCTTCGGGGCGTCCAGTGATGAAGTTTGGAAAGCGTGCAAGACTGTGGGGGAGATGTGCAATCTTCTTGCGATGACTTACCTACAACAAGAGGACTTCGCGATGGTGCTGGAGCTTCTTAAGAAGGCCGAAATCTTATCCGAGAGAGATAACTATGGAAGAGCCGTGACGTATAATAACCTTGCATGTTACTACCGTCGACTTGGGAAACTGCATGCTTCACTCACGTACCTTCAGAAGGCAGCCAAAATGGAAAGACAACTAGATAATGTTACGAACCGAGCCGACACGCATCTGAATCTATGTGCAGTTCTATCACAGTTGGGGCGACATGGCCCTGCATTAGAGCATGCACAATCATCGCTGATACTACTGCAAGAAGAACTTTTCCCAAATCCATTGGATAAGAAGGAGCGCCAAGAACCTGGGGCGGATCGTATTGCAGTATTGGCAATCGCGTATCATAACATAGGCGTAGAGCAGGAGTTCTTAAAACGAAGTGACATGGCTATGGAGTCTTATCGAAAAGGCGTCGAGATCAGTAAAGCTCATCTGGGTGAAAGTCATGGCATTACTCACACATTGAACAACTCCTACATTGCTGCAAAAAAGTCACTCGCCTCAAGGAAACCCCCGAACACAAAAGTGGTTGCTCGAATCGGCGCAAAATCAAAAAAAATGGGGGCTAGATCTGAAATTGATGTGAAGCGTCAAGATTCAAAGTGGAAGAATATTGAGAAAGCATATGGGGAAGTGGTGAATGGCGTGAAGCCTAAACCTGTTATAAGTAACATCATTCTGGATTCAGAAGACTTTTCCGAGTTTACTGGAAAAAATGAAGATAAAGGACCAGCTTCCATTATACAAGATCCCATTGAAAACTTGATAACTCCAAGAAATTCCAGTGCACTAGAAGTGATCAATGATACATTAGAAATCGAAGAACCTGTGGAGGACGAAATAACTCGAGATGAACAAGAAATGGATGACCAAAAAGATGATTCATTCGAACAAAAACAAGATATGGACGATCAAAAAGATGATTCATTCGAACAAAAGCAAGAAATGGATGACCCAGAAGATGATTCATTCGAACAAAAACAAGAAACGGATGGCCAAAAAGATGGTTCATTCGAACAAAAACAAGAAACGGATGATCAAAAAGATGATTCATTCGAACAAAAACAAGAAATGGATGTCGAAAAAGATGATTCATTCGCACCAAAGGAGGCTTGTGATTCTAACGAAGAAAAGATAGCAGACAAGGATGATACGAAAGAAGAAAAACAAATTGATGTGAAAGATACAGAAGAGGAGCAACATGAAACTGCAAAAGAAGCAGGCGAGGAGAAAACTGAAGAGCCGGATGAATCAAAAGAAGAAGAAATCAGCTCTTGAGAACCTAATAATTATAGAAGAAAATTACTTATTCAGAAAGGCCAAGTACTTTGGCTCCATATTTCGCGACTAAAGCTATTCCAAAGGCACACGTCGGTACTAATATGTTTTTAATCTCCTCGAATGTTTTTGGTTGATCAACGTAGTTGACTCCTTTCGTTTCGCTAGCATCGCCTTCGCGTCTGGTTGGTGCGGGAGGCAGTGCTACAACACAAACAGGACCAACACCCTTTGCAGCAACAGACCAATGAAATAGCGCAAGACTGGTAGACTCGTCAGCTTCTTTACCTCCTTCTGAAAATCGACGACCAACTTCTTCTGCTGTCAACGTCGTTGGAATAACAAACAACGAGCAGGGACGGTTTCTACTTGCCCTATGTCGGACGATCCCCATGAGCTTTGGGGCTTTCATAGTTTCATATGGAACATTGACCTCATCATGCATTTCATCTAGAATAGATTGAAACCATTCTACTCTAGTGCGGGCGCATTCATCGGGGCTATTCTCACCTTCACGCTCCAACTTGGCATGACTTGGTTCAGGGTGCCCTCCTGGGAAATCCCACCACCCTCTGAATTCAGCTGTGTGATAGCTTCGACGATGCAATACCATACACCCATCAGACGTAAGCAATAACCCACCTACGCCAAGGACGTTTGCAAGGACAGGTTCCATCGGACTAGGGAGCGCCCGGATCATGAAAGGGTCGAGAGTTCTGTTGGTACTGAGATACGATTTATAGTCAGTGATGCCCATGTGAAACAATGCGCCTGTTTCATTTCTCGTAATTCCTGCCAGACGGAATTTTAGCGCGTTGAACAATCGACCGTTTTTCTCCACCAGTTTCGCCCACGACTCATCGCTTCTCTGTCGGGCATCCTTACCTAATGAAAGCGCATTGTGCTGGGAACGATCTAAGTCACATATAACATTTCCCTCCGTTAATGGATCTTCAAACTCCACCCACGATTCCCATGTTCCATCGTCCACCTCCGCCATCATCAAAACGTTAGTAGGCTTCTAAAAAAAAGTGCACTCCTCATCCAAAACTGGAAAATCAAGATGGAGTTGGCTGAAGGTAGTAAGGGGACCGACCCGCACTTGCTTCATGAGCAACTTGTCCCGTTTCTAGGCTCCGCAGTTTCACTTTTCGCACCTACCAGTCTCCCAACTTGGTCCGGTTTTACCAAGGCAGTGGTTGGCGCATTGGAAGGTCAGTCATTGACGAAACTAAGAGTCGAAGAACGTGAGCTGGCTTCGAGATGGGATAATTGCCATCGCACCCTTGATATTGTAATTCGAAGACTTGGATCAAGATACTTGGATGTCATTCAAGGTTTACTGAATCGTCCACCGAACCAGGTGCACATGATGGTGGTGGACAATATTTGTGGGGGCAAGTACCCAGCAATTGTAACAACGAACTTCGATCGCGCCATTGAAGATGAGTTGTTATTGCGAGGTGTACCTGTATGTGATATTGTGGGTTTGAGCGATAAGAAAGATATGGCCGTGTTAGACAAACTTTTTTCCAAACCGGCACCCATGCACGTGATTGTCATAACGAATCCCACAGCGTTTGGGTTGTTGGAAAGAGTTCCTTCATTAATAGGTCGCAAAGACACTTGTATTATCCTCAAGGTACATGGAGATGCAAGCTATCCACAATCATGCGTTGATACTGAAACCCAACGAGAGATTGGTTTACCAGCGCCGGTGAGATTAGTACTTTCGGTCCTGCTTCGAAGATACCCGATGTTTTTCATGGGATGGGGTGGTGGAGACCTTGACCACAATAGTGACTATACAAGACTAGAGTCAGAAGCCGATAAAGCGAGAGTCTATTGGCTATTGATGCCGGGAGCCGAGGAGCCGACAGTATTGAGTCGTCTTAAAAACCAATTTCAAACTCGAGGCGGGACCTTTAATGTAGTCCGAGGAGCGTTTGCTGGTTCGTTCAGTAGTGAAAGTAATGCGTTCGACCAAGCTGCGAGTATGTGGGCGAAGAAGAAAGTTGGAAGTCCATGGGCATCGTTGACAATTCTAGATTTGCAACGAGAATATTCCAGTGAAGATCCTTTCCCAAACAGTCACGAGGCGCATGATTCTTCATCAGGTAACTGTTTGTTTATTGCTAAATGGCTTCGCACTAGCAACAATTCTTTTGCACACAAGCACTTAGAATTCGTTGGTGCTTGCGTACGAACATTAGACCTGGTGAAGCGAATGTGCGAGTCGCCTAAACGAATCCAAGAAGCTTGGAGTCAAAGTAAGGTTGCCATTGTGTTGGCGAAAAATCTGCTTCCTGGAAATGATTTGCGCTTCCAGGATAGTTGGATCCCGTTTTTCCTTGCATCACTCGTAGTCTCTGGATCCGAACAACTTACTCTCGCTCAAGATCTTCTTTCTGATGCACAACTGCTAGCCACTCAATCTGGAAATCGGAAGGCCACAGATTTCATTTCGTCGTCTTCACTTGCATTGTCCCTATTGAGCCAAGCAACAAATAAATCCAGCCAACCTATTGCTGAATCCAATGCCCAACTAGTCCCAGTCACCACTCCGGAAGAGATATTGGATCCGCTACAAGTGTTTACATTGTCTGCCGATAACATGCGGCAGTCGCGAGAAGGTTTCCCAGAAGGTGACTTGATGCGGGCAGAGCTCTTTCGAACCCTGCTGGTTGCTGACACCGTGGTCATGCCTCCCCAAGCTGTGCTCAATTCAAGAGTATTGATAACCGAAGTTTTATTCGATGAAAATCAGCAACCAAGGGAAGAATTAATTCGTCTAATACAGCCCATGCTTCCTGCGAAATTCCAAAATGAAGTAGCTCCTCTAGTAGCGCATCGAATGCAATGGGTGAAAGACCCTAATTTCTTACATGAGGATATCCCTGATTCGTTCATTAACAGTCTTCAAAAAATATATTCCGAGTCATCTGCACCTCCAGTGGTGTATTACGATTTAGCTCCTGTGTCGAGCTGTTACAAAGTCAGAACAGTCGCCTTTGTTAGTGATCCAGCAAGTGCGTCGATTGCCTACCCAGATGATTCCAGGTTGCGAGCACAGGCAAACAAATCAGTTTTCCCGTTAATTCGTCGCTTCGTCCTTGCCAAGACCCACGGAATGAAGGATGGGTTAACAAGAAGTGATATGTATTGCCTGGGTTCATTGTTCACTAATCAGCCGACTTCGATGGATGACTTATGGAAGACAACGTTGGACGACGAGGCAAGAACTATAGCCGGACCGAAAGAAACCTTTGTGGATGAACGAAATGAAGCCCTTAGATTTCCTTGGAGAACTATGGACATATTTAAAGACGCTTCTGATGCTGCCTATGTCACCAATCTACCGATATTCCTTCAGTTGAGCATCGCTCTGTCCGATCCAGTTCGAGATATGAGATTGATGCGTTTAGTGGGTATCGCATTAGAGAAGGAAAGTGTGGGCAATATTCCGAAGAAACCAGTGCTAGATGTGATGGTAGATGCTATGATAGTCTCCCGTCTTAAGGTTCATCAAGTACTATCACTTCGGAATTCCACTCAAGGCAGAGCATTTCGTTCCGCTGCTCGACGATATCGAGACTCTAGTAGTCTGGAGAACGAGAAAGCACTTTCAATGGCATCATCTGCTTTCACATCCATCGTAAAGCTGTCACTCATTGAGCCAGCGAAGCGTGAGTTACCAAGCACTTTGCGATCTAAGAATGCAATCAAGATGGACTCTAAGATTGTTGATCAAGTAACTGATGAAGTTATGTCAGTCTTAATTCCGTCCATGTCGCCACCCCCCATGCCTCTCTATGACCTTCCCTCGTTGGGATTTCCTGGCCTTCTCGTTTTGTCGCGTAGTACTTCATAAAATAATTCAGGCGAGATTTTTTTTAAAAAATTTGAATTGGGAACTGCGTTGTGTATCTTGATTAGTGCGAGTAGGTTGAAGCAAGCATACATATAAAGCATGGACGGCATCCAGTTACTGAACTGCGTTCGAAGTGAGATCCACAATGTGCTGTCAACCATGAGGCGTAATGGTAGATGGGCCAAAGAAGAGCGTTTCACGAGGGAGATACCGTCTAACTTTGAAGACCCTCTTATACGTTCTTTCAAGAGCCTTCATGATTATCTTCAATCTTTCGAAGACATCACCCATGTTGATGCAGTGGTTTTTCTTCAACCTTTTTTAGACGTGGTTTCATTCCCGAACACTAACGGTGCGATGACTGGACGAGCATTGTCATCGATCAATAAGTTTTTATTATACGGGGCAGTTACACCCGAGAACCCACGAAGTAGACATGCTATTAATCTCGCGGTAAGCTCAATAGTAGAATGCAAATTTGAAGCCACGAATTCATACAGCGATGAAGTGGTGCTTATTCAACTTCTGGAAGTGATGGAAAACCTGCTTCGGTGTCCTGTCGGCGGTTTTATATCCGACAAGAACGTTTGGAAAATGATAGAAACCAGTTATAGACTGAACCAAGGTACCGGTACTAGCCAGCTACTTCGAAGCACTGCAGCGAATTCGTTAACTCATATGATTCTTACGTTGTTTTCCAGATCATCAGAATTGATTACTGAGGCTGCTATTCTCCAGTATAACCTCCCTCTATCGGCCACAGTACAAAAGGTAGTAGAACCTATGGTGAATTTAGAGGTTGTTCGTGATTTTCTTCCACCATCCTCATCTACTGTTGATGAAGTCACTGACGTGGTTCATTATAGAATGGGCAGTGCTAGTCTAGCTGCCACTGTGTTACGCTCTGCCACCTCCTCAGAGAATTCACCTGTGCCTTATGGGCTTCCTATTCTAGCGCAGTTACTGGATTTCATAGCGACACTGTCGGACCCGTCGAGGAATGATGAAGCCATTCGTGTATTTGCTTTGCAATTGATCAACATTATACTGGAGAGTGGAGGTGAAATCCTAGCGATAAGCCCTGAAGATTCACAATCACCCATCATTACAATTCTACAAGGCGATTTATGTAAACATCTTTTACAGAATTCACAGTCTTTGGATCTGTCGGTGCTATCTTTGACTTTGAGAGTGATTTTTAACTTGTTCAATGCGATGAAGGGGCATTTGAAAGTTCAACTGGAGGTATTTCTCACGAGTGTACATCTGCGTATTGCGGAATCATCCTCTTCGAGCTACGAACAAAAGGAATTGGCTCTGGAATCACTCTTAGATTTCTGTCGCGAACCCGCTTTAATGCTGGATCTGTATACCAATTACGATTGCGATTTTAGATGCACAAATTTATTTGAAACTCTTTGTAAATGTTTGTGTCGGTGTTCTATTCCCCATGTGATTTCTAAACACGCGCCATCGACTGTGGACGAGGATGGAGATCAGGACTATGCAGCAGGACTTGAAAATATGCGGCATTTAGCCTACGAATACGAGGGTAGTAATATTACGGTGCTGGAAGGTCTAGCACTCGAAGGAGTTCTTGCAGTTGTCGATTCCATAGCCAAAAGATGTGATCGAAACCGTCCTGATATTCCCCACAAAAAGCGAGAGGCGAACGAAGACTCCGAATCAGATGACAGTGATTCAATTCCGGAAGGGACGACGTTGCATCATCTGGCTCGTGATCACAAGGCTAATTTGCTTCGTGAACGCAAAAAGTTAAAACGACGGTTGATGCTGGTGAGCAAACAGTTCAATAAGGCCCCTACCAAACAGGTATGGAAAGAGTATGCACAAGACTTGGGGGTATTGCCCTCTGACTGTACATCTATGGACGTAGCTGAATTCTTCCTCAGTACACCCGGCTTGGATAAAACTGCAGTAGGAGATTATATCTCAGAAGACCCTGAAAGGAAGCCGTTCAACAATCAAGTGTTGCATGCTTATGTAGGAGGGTTTAATTTTAGAGGAGTGCGGATAGACAAAGCATTACGGATGCTTCTAGAAAGCTTTCGGTTACCGGGAGAGGCTCAGAAAGTCGATAGATTGATGGACACATTTGGGAAGCAGTACTTTGAACAGAATCTTGTGTCGTCCGGGGTGTTGATGACCGATGATGAAGTCCAAGAGAGCGATTCAATTGGGGTGTTCAAATCAGGCGATGCTGCCTTTATCTTTGCCTTCTCCATCATTATGTTACATACTGATCTACATAATCCCAACATCCCGATTGACCGGAAGATGCGCTGTGATCAATTCGTAAACAATAATCGTAGCACCAATGAAGGGACTGATGTGCCTCGACATCTACAAGAATCGGTATTCCATTCCATCCAAGATGAAGAGATGCGAATGCTATATGATCCTCATGAGCATTCCACTTCTCTCATCAATAGCAACGCTACTGTTCCCGGTAAAACCGTGGGAAACGCCCCAACTTGGGCCAACGTGTTGCGGCACTCCCAGATTGTGGACAAGGCATCTTTCACGCCATCCTCAATGGGGCGTCTATCCTCTTTGAGGGCTGGTGTTCACGAGCGGGACATGTTCTGTATCGTCTTTGATACCGCGGTTCAATCGATATCCTTTGTATTTGAAATGACCAACGACGGAAAGACAGCAGCCAGAGCGTTAGAAGGTTTCCGGAATCTCGCCAAAGTAGCGGTGTACTTTGAGATGTACGACAAATTCAATCAGATTGTCATCATCTTGTGTCGATACTTTACTAGGTTTTTTCCTGCTTTGGTGGAGGCAGGTCAGAATGACAATGATTTAGAAGGACTCTCTGCTTTGAGAGATACGATGGTGCTTTCTGCTGGTGGGTCAGATCCGGTGCGACTTGTGTCATCGTTAGCGCAAGCCGAGAGGTTTGCTGCCGTAGCTTCTTGTAGAACGATCATTACATTCAGGGCAGTTTTGTCGCTAGTGAAACTACATGGAAGTTTCATGAGAGAAGGGTGGCGTAATTTCGTTCAAGCGCTGTTGGGTCTACATGAGCTGGATATGTTACCTTCATCCTTTGTGGAAGTAGATGATGTCGTAGACGACCAAGGTCATCGATTACCAACTCTAGCAACTCAAGTACAACAGTATCAGCAGCTTAAGGGAACAGAGGAGATTAAGAAGTCAAATGCGAATAGTACAGGGTTCTTCAGCACGCTTACTTCTTTGATATGGGCTGGTGATGACGAAGAAGATCAGATACACACCGAATGCAAGGAGATAATCCGGGAGACCCTTGTTGTCTGTAGGTTAAACACGGTGTTTTCTAAATCCAAGACGCTATCAGGGGACTCTGTCTTGCTGCTGATGGATGCGCTTTTGGTTCCACTAGAGGTGGCAGAGGAAGGAGACCTAATGTTTGAACGCACGTCGGTGCTATGTGTTGAGTTATTGACTGAAGTTAGTATCGTGAATCATGAGCGTTTCGAGGAAATTTGGGAGTTCTTGCGTAGATCGTTTCGTCAGGTGTTGGTGAACGCGTCGGCACTACCGGAAGGAGACGATGAGGATGATGCAGTGATGACTCGCCCTTCGAATTCACCCATGTCCCCAGTTGTTACTCTAGGTGGAAGAAGTCGCAGCAGCTCAGGTGCTTCCATTCGTGAATTAGGAATTGTTGTTCGACCTAGTCGTCCTGCCCGTGTAAGGAAAGCTAGTAGCTGCAGTATATTTGTAGTAGAACGCGTCGTGGTGAGTCTATTACGAGTGTGTATTCATATGTTGGATAAGACTGCAGTCATGTCGTCGCTAATTGGGGCATTAGGATGGTTTTGTGAGTTTTCCGATGAGTTATGCGCCAGCCTCGCCACTCGCATTGGTTCCGGGTTGTCCACTGTATTAAAGGTGCATGCTGGATATATTAAGACCTCGCTTGATTGGCGGATTGTGTGCAAACTTATTGATACTTTCAGTCGATTTCAAGAGTCCCAAGATGATATGTGGAACATTGTCACCACGATTGTAGCTGAAGGTGGAGTAACTCTTTCCAATTTGAATATTCTTGTGGGGACCATTTCAAATGTGATCCAGAATCCAAATTCCCGTCATTCTGCTACAGCCGTAGGATTGCTGCTTGAGATATCCAAGCATGTGATGGAAGAGGAGGTTTTAACAACCAGAGGCAGGGAATTGAGTCGAAGAAGTGATTCCTTTGCCGATGACATGGAACCGGCTCTCAGCCCTGTTAGAACGACGGATACGGGAGGAATGGTGGTGGATTACAACTCGATTGTGCCAGATAAACATGAGAGTTGGATGATGCTTGTTATTCAAATTCGAGGATGGTTTTTCGATCCAAGACCTGATGTGTCTGGTAGTTCCATGCTCTGTCTTCAAAGCGCTTTGTGGTCTCCACCCTCGGGAATAGCAGGAGGTGATTGGCCAGATATCTTTGACAAGGTACTTTTTCCATTATTGGAACAGAGCGAAACAGCTCCGGAAAAAGGGTTCGTTGAATGTACGAATCTTCTCACAAGAACCTTTTTACATAACTTGCCTGTCTTGACTCCTAATCCTGGATTTCATATGCTATGGCTTAGGGTAATTTCCTCCCTCAGCAAACGATTCCGCATAGTGAATGAGAGCACCTTGGAAAGTATCAAAAATTTAATCATGGTTGTTCAGACTGAAGATGTGTTTGACTCACATGTCTGGGCTCTCACATGGACTACGATAGAAAATAGTGCACCTGGAATACGAAACTCTATAGAAGCAGCCCTTTCACCAATACCTCCTCCACAACAGTAACACATTTGAATTGAAAAAATAGTTGTCTCACAAATTAGAATAAATTTAAAACTAAGTTGGAAGTTGTGCAATTCAATTAGAATTAAGTTCTACTTATGTAGAGAACATTGTTTCCTCGAATAAAGCAATCTCCGTACTGGTTTGTCTTCACTCCATCTACGTATTCCTCAGTTTGCTCCAGTGCGATATTCATAAAGCCATCTAGGCAGGCAAGCACGCCACGGTAGTCTACCCCTGAATTCAGCTTTACGATAACTGGTCGGCCAATTACTTGCTTCAAAAAATCAGCGGGTGTTTTCTTCTCAGAGTCCATCGCTGCACCTGTTTGATCTCACCGAGTTGAAAAAAAGGACTTCGTGGAGAAATTTAAATTTTGAAAATTTGATTGCCATCAGGCTCTTTTCTTTCAACAAGATACTCTTGTTTATTGAGAAATTAGCATTTGATGGCTTCTATCCACGACTTATAGTGCTTTAAAAAAATCCATTGTTGTAGTGTTTAAAATTTAATCGTCGCTTGGCAAAACCAAGAAGGTGCTTCCCGCAATCCGGAGTCGATCAAAAATCTTTTGAAACGCCAGTATTGATTTTGCATTTTGCTCGTCTTTACTAAGTAACGAACGCGCCAAGTAACCCTGATAAAAAGCAGTTTTACCGGGATTTTCCACATAGACTTCTTTAGCTTCAATCTTCCAATATGGCATATTATCATGGCGCATATAAACATCGATGGTCATCCTAATATCGTCAATGTATGTTGCGTGATTAGATAGCTTGGCGCTCCAGACATGCTTAGGAAATGAATGCACTAGCACTTTTGAATCAGACACAACAAGACATTCTTTTAGAATATTACGAAGATCGCTCTCCTCCTCCATTAATGATGTGAGATCCTTTGCTCCAAGTTTGTATTCCATATCTTCGGTTGTAAAACTCCCATAGTATTCTTCTCCGTTCTGATCTAGCATCACGTATATATCGTAGTTCCCTTCATCTGATAGCTCCAGACTTGTTATCGTCATGGGTCCAATGTCATGCTTGGCTTTTGTCGCCTTGGTTTCAAGAACCATTTCTGCTCGAGCAAATGCTTTAAGTTCAAGCATTATATGTATAGACAAAAGGCAATCAAACAGGATACTAGCAGACATCTTGTCGCCTAGTGCTAACATGGCTGCTTCAGCGGACAGCGACGAGATCTGTTTTTCGCTGAGATCCACGATGGTGCCTACAAGTTTCACGGCATCTCTTGTGTTGATGTCTTTCAGAGAGTGAACTAACGACTGTTTAGACATAGTGGAAAACACTGGGAGATTTGAGTGACTGGACAAGTATCTAGATTGAACTAGTTGTTGTTGCATGACCGATGCCGGCTCGAAACCAGCAAACGAAGCTTTGGCAAATGATTCAATCAAGTTTTCTTCATTGGTACCAAGTGCCCGTGCTGAAATGCGACTGAGCTCTTCGACGGATAAGAACATTTGTTGGTGACTGAAATCTGCAGCTATTCTAGAAATTAGCCCTGCCACGTCTTCATCCTTCAAGTTATCGCCAAATGTTTGCTCCAAGTATCTAGCAACCTGATCGGGATCATGAAACTTCATGAATCGATATTCTGCATGAGCCATTCGAACTTGGTGGATTCGCATTTTCAGTGAATTGGTTTCGAGTCGTGACTGCTGATCATCCTCTGCGAGTAAGGACAACACTATTGACTGTGCTTCGGCATGAACTAGTGTTGTACCATCTCCAACTAGTAAGTCAATCAAATCTGCAGCTGGGATGCTTTCGCGCTTGCCTTCCTCGTCTCTATCGTGACTTTCTAAAGCCTTAAGTATCAGTGGATTAACCCGGGTTTCCAATTCCGGAAACTGCACAGTCACATATTCAGCATTGATAACCAAATCGCAAAAGAAAGCATGTCTTTGCAGCAACGATTTTGCCACATGTGTAAGCGTATCCAGTACGCTGGAATCATTCAACCTTATGGAACCTAACAGTACCAGTCGACTATTAAATGGTATCTTAAGTTCTCTCGAGATCATGTCAACTAAATCTACAATGTTTTCATACGTGGACACATTATCAAACCCGTTTGAAATCAGACGAGAAATCATTTCTCTGATGTTTCGCTTTTCTGACGAGCCTTGGTGCGAATCCAACTGTTTCAAAAAGTCTGGATCATCTTCAAAAAGCTCTTCATCACTCTCATCGGAATAATACTGAACTTTTGCTTCTTCTGCAATTTTTCTCTCTTCTTCCACTTCTTTTTCAAAAGAAATTTGATTTCTTGTAGCCCCAAAGTCATCGAAGATTAGATTCTTATACTTTTTTCGAATCTCGCTTTTATCTTCCATGATGAATTCTACATAAGAATCATGAAAATCATTTCCGTCGTACCAAAAATTATTCTTTTCAATTCGATATTGAACTGCATCTTCATATACCTTGAATTCCAGTTGGACACATTCACTTGGAATGGGTTTAATGGCGGTGGGTTTACTCAGAGTACCCGTCAGATGCCATCCATCTTCATCAAAACTGGACACTTTCGTGACGCACAAGTTGAACTCAGTTTTCCATGAAGTGCGCACAAGCTCAGCAACGATGGACTCCGCCTCACTCGATGAGTACATTCTTTTATCCGTTATCGACCACACTCAATTCCACCAGAACAAGGGTTCCTTATTTATATTTTAATTACATGGGATCGGTGTCTGGTAATAAGTATTTCTCGCGCCTTAGTGTCTACTCTGCGCGGCAAAACATGCAACCTCTTGGTGGTGGTGTCGGTGGACTGTTACACAAGGATTTTAAAGTAACTCCAGAGGGAAACTTGGATTCGAAATCTAAAGGTCTACAAAAATGGTTGCATATTAAAGGTAAGTTGTGATTAAAAAGAAGAACTCGTTTCTAACTGATTCCGAAAAGCCACTTCACCTTTAAACAATACCTCCAAACCGCCATTATTAATGACCCTGAAAAAGCAATCGGAAAAGAAACAAAATGCTAAAAGAAGTCCCAAGATCATTGCACAGAGAAACATTAATAATCTATTAAAAGGACTTAATGCCTTGGAGGCTCAGGAAGAGAATTCAAGGAAGATAGATTTGGCTATCAAAGGCGTGCATGACAAGTCAAAAAAACATCATCCTATTAACGCAAAGCGACCACGAGTTTTGTCTCCATCGATTCGTCCTAAATTAGTGGATATGACTCACGCCTCCTTCCTCTCGGTGATATCAAGCTGGGAAAACGAAATCATCCCTCCTACTGATGGGGCATCGGATCCTTTACTATTAAATACTCCTATTCCAACATTGTCATCGTCCTTGCTTGGTGAAGGGAATGGGCCTTCATTCTATATGACACAACGTCACCCATTTCCAGGGAGAGTGCCGTCTGAATTCACTCGAAAACGGGTCAAAGATTCATTTCGCCACATTCCGGAAACAGAATGGAGATCCACGCCTACATCGGCTGTTGTTTACAATGCAGACCAGTACATGTTGGGAAATATAGCGATAACAGATGCTCATCATTTGAATGCGGTTACTTCGAAAGAAATGGATATCAACCTCAAGTTACTGATGAAAAATAGTATTGGTCAAGGATACTGGAAAGATGAAGTATGCTCTACCGTTGCACAGCCTTTGTCATCCTCAGCATATTGCATTTCGCGTCCTTATCAAGTTCTTTCATCTGCTGTTGGGCTCGATGAGGCTCAAATACTTCCATCTCCTATGCACACACCCATAGATGATCGATACAGGGAGCTTGACTGTCGGAAATGCGCTGATTTGGACAAGCCCCAGGTAGTGATCGCAAAGCCAGAAGTAAACATTCCTAAAATGTGGGTATTCAATTTCTCAGATGAAGCGCACCAAGCAGCTACTCTGGTGCAACGATTCTGGAGACATTTCGAAGGGAAGAGACATCATGCTGCAACAGTCATACAAACATTTAACAGAAAAATACTAGCAAACAACTTGGTGCATCGAATGCGGTGTCTTGTAGTACAGGCGGTTATACAAATACAAGCGCAGTGTCGTGGGAGGTTAGGAAGGCGAGTACTTGATTTCTTAAGAATGGCTCTGTCTTATGGTGCTCCAATAGGCCAACTTAAATCGTGGGAATTGGTTCATCTACCAGCAAATCTCAAACTACTGAGAGCCAAGCAAAGGTATGAAGAGTCTATTCGTAGATACAATGAACGCATTGGAAATTATTTTATCAACATTCAAGCGAAATGGCGAGGAGTGCGCGGCCGACGTCGGGCTGAGTTAGAACGCAACCTACTCCAGCTTCGCTGTTTTATGGCATTACATCTGCAAAAACATTATAGAGGTAGGTTCTGCAGGTCGGTCATTCTTCCAGTGATGCTTCTTGTACGGTTGGGAATGAGTAACCTGCAAGCTGTGAAGCGAGGAATTGATGAACGAATCAGATATGCGGCATTGCTGGCTTTAAGAGATCTCAACCGAAGAGATATTCAAAGAGTGTATCGTGGACATTGCGGAAGATTATTGGCAGCACATAAGAGACTTGAGCATGTCTCAGCTACCACTATCATTCGAATTGCCCGAGGAAAGCAAGCACGTGAAGTGGTGGTTCGATGGAAACAGTCGCGTATTGCAATAGAGCAGCTGAGAATGAAAGAAGAGCATCTGTTTTTAGATGGAGTGCGATATGAGCACCGAAAGCTAGCTCTTGAATATTTAAAAACGACTCCAGGAAAACATGAACTCAAGAACGCAGTTGTACTTGCCAAGCAAATCCGATTGGAAAAGGAAATGAAATATAAAAGCATGCAGGATGAAGAAATCATATTGTCTCAAGCTCAAGATGCTTTTGAAATGTTTGATGAAGATGGTTCAAATGAGATTAATGTTTCCGAGTTCCGAAAAATAATGTCTGAATTATGTGTTCATCTTAATGCAAGGAAGTCCAACTGCATGTTTGCATCTATTGATGTCGACAGTAGTGGATTCATAGATGAAGAAGAATTCATTCGTTGGTACTCCGATAAAAGCAAGCTTACCAATGTTGAAGCCATAGTAATCAAGGGCGACATTATGGAAGAGCATCAAGAAGAGGCCGCAGCTCATGTTGCAGATTCGAAAAGCGAAAGTTCATTCACTTCGATATTGCGTGCGAATAAATCATTCTTCAAACACAAAGTTCAGAAACAAAAGAAAGCAATAGAGCACAAAATGCACGAACAAATGGAAATAGTACAACATAAACTCGACAAGATTAGAGATAAGGCAGATCACACCACCGACAATGTTGTGAGATTCAAATTGAAGTCTACAAAGGCGATGCGAGATATTTCCGGAATAACTGACAGAAGAACTGGAGTTAGGTCCATTTGCAAAGCCCGTGTGCTGGATGCAGTCAAGGAAGCTGCATTTGAATTTCAAAGGGCAAACCCGCCAGACTACTGGTACCATGGGTTTGTCTCCACTCAGAGACGAGGCATCATGAATGTAATCCTAAATAAGTAAACCCCAAAGTTAATATTCTAATTTTGCAGGTGGACATCGTTTGTAATTTAACTTGCTTCAAGTGTGAATATTAACTTATTCTATTTTTATAAATTCATCAAGCCAGAGAAACCTGTTGAGCAATTATTCTTAAACTGCCGAATTAATAAAGAGAATGAGTTTTTATTAGTCCGCTCTCTTTTTATATCATGAATGAAGGATGAAGGTATTTCGTGACTTTGTTTTTCGTTTCCAGGATAATACAAATTAAGAGACACTCTAAAATGGAGAGCAGTTTGCCTATTTTATAAAACCAAAACCAATGATTTTAAGCCATGAATCTCTTAATTCTTAAGTAAGAGTATCTTGTTGAACGAAAAAAGCTTGATGGTAATCCGTGTTCTCATGAGAATTTTAGAATAGTTATATTTCGGGAAGGGCTAGTATCGAGGCGGAAGCTGTTGTAGATATAAAATAAAGGACATCCTAATGTGAATCCAAAACTTGCCCCAATTTAAACCAAACATGATCATCGAAGTAAAACAGTATTGTTTCTGGCTTGGCGATTCAGGTACATAATGATCTAACATTTATTTCAGCCTTATAAATTAGCAATTTGGAATATATAGTGGTTTCATGATCTTACTCAGGGTCACTTTAGTTTTATTTGTAATTTAAAGTTTTCTTCTGCGTTGTTGAATGACCCTATTGAATGAAGGATTTTTTCTTTGTCCTCGACGAGTTTTGTCCAACAGAGAAAGTTGAGGCGGTTCTCAAGAAATTGAAGACTCTGCAAAGATGTATTTTGTTTTCCAGAACCTCTTTTATGCTCATTACAATCTCGATTAAAATTTTGGATTCAAATTTCAAATTCATTTTGAAACCTCTCTATTTTTTTGCTATGGAGCCCCCCTCAATTGTCGTTTCAGGTGTAGCAAATGAATCTGTGTGGCTCGCTAACGCTGATACTGGCATTGGTGATCGGGGGACTTTACTCCGGTGCCCTAACCCGCATTGGCATATTTGACTATATAGACGACTTGGAGCTCGCTGGCGGTAACAAGGTCCTGATGGGCATGTTTCCTGCTACCCACGCCAAGAAGCCATTTGGATTCACACCGAGTGACATGCCTAACCTTCAAGGGCAGACCTACGTTGTCACCGGTGGAAACGTAGGTTTAGGTAAATGGACTGCTCACTACATCGCCAAAGCAGGTGGAAGAGTTGTCGTTGCATGTCGCTCCGTCGATAAGTGCAAGGCTGCTGTTAAAGATTTGCAGGAGGAAACCGGGAGCAAAAAAATTGATCCTATGGTTCTTGATCTAGCTTCTTTCAAATCCATTAAAAGCTTTAGCGAAATGCTGTCTAAGAAGTATCCCGAAATCAATGGACTTGTCTTGAATGCAGGAATTATGGTATGCCCGTTCGCTTTAACTGAAGATGGAATAGAGTCTCAAATTGGAGTTAACCATTTTGGCCATTTCTATCTTACCCAGTTGCTGTTGCCTCTGTTGGAGAAATCTGCTAATGCTGCCACGGTCACTGTGGTTAGTTCTTCGGAGCACTATTCTTCCTACGCGGAAGGTGTGAAACTGTCTCTAGAACAATTAAACGACCCGGAGGTTTATGAATTGAGAAATGCTTATGGGCAATCCAAGTTGGCGAATGTGTTATTTGCGCAGGAATTGGCCGTTAGAGTCAAAGCCAAAAACATCCTAGTGAATTCCTTGCACCCAGGTTATGTTGACACTGAGCTAATCAGACACGTCGTCAGCCAGTTCAAAGTTGTTTTTGGTGATCGTATTGGTGATTTCTTGTATGAATATGTCTTCCCAAGAGCTGGACGTGGATTATGGAGTCCCGAACAAGCTGCCCTTACTCAAGTGTATTGCGCTGTTTCCAAAGATATTCGGGCTAAAAAAATCACCGGCAAATATTTCCATCCAATTGCCAGACAAGCGCAACCTGACAAACTTCACGCATCTAACGTAACTCTTCAGAAAAAATTCTGGGAGCTTTCGGAACAAGTGATAAAATCGAAGACGTCCAAGATGTAATACTATTTTTGGAATCATTTTAAATTTACATGTTGTTTTCAAAACCCAATTTCTTTGCATACGCTTAGCGATTGGTGTGCTGCAACGGCAAATGGACTTAATCTCATAAATCCTGTTGCAGATCTTGCGGTTTCCGGAAGCTGCTGGTAATACGGTGAGGCATCTGACTTGACAGCTTCAAGTGTCCGTGCCGAAGCAACTCCACCTCCGTAGAAGTATTCCTGTTGCTCTTTGCAATGTAAAAGGTTCAAAGACCTCAAAAGAGGCTTATTCATCGCTCGTTCGATTTCATTCATGCCGACGTATTTTGCCTTATTCCGGTTTTCAATCATCTGCTCATTGAGTATTCGGCGGTAGGCTTCCTTCTCTTGTTCTAGGCGACGCAGCCTCTGAAGCTCCAGTCGTTTGCTCTCACTCGCGGATTCATTTATCGAGATAGCAAGTTGGTCCTCCGAGAGCCGCTGTCTAATTTCATTTTCTTTCTTCTCTTGCAGTTGGAACGAAAGCCCTTCGTTCAGTCTCTTAATATCGTTGATTCGCATCTCCTCGCGCCTTCTTAAGTCCTGGTCCTCTTTAGCGCGGTGTTCTGCTGCCCATTTATCCTGTGATTTTTCCATCTGAAGTCTGCGTTGTTCAGATTCTGAGAGTGCTGCTTGATTCACGGAATTTAAAATACGATTCTGGCGATCTTCAAAATTCTGCTGTTGCTGTAGTCGTGCTTGCTCCCTTCTTGCATCGATTTCCGTCGCTTGTTTCAATCTGTCCATTTCCTCTTGTCGCAGCTGCTGCATCTCCTGACGACGCATTTCTTGTTGCTTCAGATTGATTTCCTCGCGTTTCTGTAGATCTTCGTTCCTTTGTTGGTTTCGTGACAGTTGCTTTTGCAACTCTTCATTTTCTCGAGCCACTTCGATTTCTTTCAAAGCTTGCACGGCTTCATATTCCTGATGTTTTTCTGTCGTTATGCGTTCTTGCTGTTGCTTACAAAATTCATCCAGCTGGTCTGAAGTCTTTTGCATCTCTTGTCTTTTTTGGCGATGCCTTTCTTGTTGCTCCAACTTCCACTGCTGCATATCTTCTTCCGCTTTGCGCTGCCAAAATCTCTGAGTTTCTAATTCTGCCGCTTCACGGGCTTGTCGCTCCATGCTAAGTTTTCCGAGTTCTGCCTCATTGTTATGCTACTATTTCCTTTAATACATACAAAACATTACTTACCGTCAGAATATTGCAATGCTCGTTGTCGCTGATCTTCCTGCTTAAGGCGCTCTTCTGCCACTGCGAGTTCATAATTCGACGCAGCAATTAACGCATACTCATTATTTATCAATTTTTCCGGTAATTCACGTCGAGCTCCTAACCCTCGAGTCGCGCAAGTGCAACTCGGACCACAAACGTGTTTTAAAGTAGTTGATTGTTCAGCACTGGTAACATGAGACTCAAGAAAGCTAATTATATCCATTGTCACATTATCCTCCATATCCTGATACCGAGATGTGTCAAACCCTTGCTTCAATCTACTGTCTATGAATTCATCTAACATGTTGTGCCCTGACTCATCTTCTATTCTGCTCAGAGCTTCTAATTTGACAGTTGGTAATGTTTGTAACAATTCCAACTTGAGCTTCTCGTGGAGTCTTGCTTTCTTGATCGCCATACGCCTCATGATGAGGTTGTTATGTTTAAATACCTTTTTCTGTACCGCGGGTTTTAGCCGCGCTTGCGATGGGGACCGTACCGTCAATATATCCGTTACGACTCAAACGAATGAAGATCCTCGTGGTTGCGTTCGCGAGTCTGCTTCTTGATACCACAAATGGAGCATTTAGCGGGAATGTATACCATAACGGTGATGAGCAGGCGGAGTTAGAGCTAGGTGGGTTCATGTTTTATGTTTTATGTATTGCTTCGATGGACTAACCATTACGAATAGGTCCACGGTCAAGGTTCTTCGCCGTGCAATCAGCACAAATAACAATGCCTCTAAAGCTGTTCACAGAAACAGATCGCGTTAAACTTTGCGATTCACAACGAAACTTATCTCAGTTTCAACAAGTAAAAAGTGAATTTGACGGAACTGCCATTCTTGTTCGAGTTGAGTCTTCAACAAGAGAGTTTCTGTTTGACGAACGCTCCTGTTTTTCTACCGATGCTCTTAACTATGCGGATTTCAGTTACTTGTCCGCTTGGTGCAAACTGAATACGACCATTATTTTCCTGACTGAACGTCAACCGGGATTGTATTACAACGACCACGACGGGTTCCAGTTGTTTGACATGGCTGGTACCCCCGAATCTGCATTTTGCCGTATTTGGGAAGGAAGGAGTTCAGACATATCAGATGAGTTGCTTCAACTCTTAGAAACTAGCCTGGAACTTGAAATTGATCTTCAAGTATCTGGAAGCCCATGTGAGGAAGCCTTTGATTTGTTGTGGACCGATATCTGGCTGCGAATTATCCTTGGAGGATCTTATTTATATGTTGGATTTCTTAACGGAGTATATTTTAATCAAGGAATATTTAGAAATGCCAGAAATGGGAAAATTACGGTCACCGTCCTAGTTGTAAATTGCTTGACTATGACTACATTGGGAGCAGTCTTGCTTACTGCCGGATGGCGAACAGGAACTGATTTTTCCGTCACTTTAAACAATGTGTTCCTTCCTATTTTCACTGGTTCCAGCACAGCCACCGATTACTTGTTAGCTTGCAGATGGAGCGAAATTAAGTCTGAGAAATTTTCAGGCTTTCATACAGATACATTAGCATTGAAATTATGGCGATATAGAATCTTCGTTTTTGCATTAGGAATGATTTCAGTGGATTGGAGTATGATGTTTACACTTCCGTTTTTGAACAACGATCTTTTTGTAACATTGCGCTTTTGCTACACATCTGTATTCATCTTTCTGCAGCTACTCGTGACTTGTTATTTGGTGTATCAAGTATCTGGTATGATGGTGATGTTTAAAAACATGGTCTATCATTTAGAAACAAGATCGAGTTCCAATGAGGAAACGAAACAGGCGTTGCTAAAAGCGCAAAAGCATGTTTTGGAGAAAATCAAATTCTGGGTCCTTGTTTCGGTGTGCTCTTCTTTGTTAACTGTTCTTGGGTTTTTGTTAATAGCCATCGACGTTTATTCACAAACATGCCAAGCTTGGATAATTGTTTGGTCTGTTTTATTTATTGGAAAGCTTGGAAGTGTTGTGGCTCAAACGATTGTTTGCAAACCTCCTCTTCGATCATCGCAAGTGGAGGTAGATACATATACCAACTAGAATGCGGTTTCTTCTTATTCGAAAC
>Ga0105055_10003447_pt1 | contig 23856 bp, 22 predicted proteins | sample BON03_FD_78090 | JGI IMG/M metagenome (GOLD analysis project Ga0105055, IMG submission 78090) | Freshwater microbial communities from Lake Bonney liftoff mats and glacier meltwater in Antarctica - BON-03 | ecosystem: Environmental > Aquatic > Freshwater > Ice > Glacier meltwater | place: Lake...
AATTATGAGCGATGCGCAGCTTTAAGAGGCAGAGAAAAAGTGATGTTAGAAAAAATGGAAAGGCAGAAGGGTTTATTGAATAAACCTTATGCATTAAATAGTATAAAAACCTGATAGGATTTGGAGGTATATCATCATTCTATTAAAACTGTAACTTGCTAAGACAATTGGTTCTGCTCCACATGCCCTTGTGCTAAAATGCGTTTTTAAAGTAGTTTAGGCTTATTTATGTTTTTTTTGTAAATCGACATTTTGGGTAATTTCCGCATCCCAATAACTTCCTACCAGCATTAGGACCTTTTTTTGCTGTTTTTTCTATTAGGTTCGAGCCGCATCTTGGGCAAATGGTTATTGAAGCGTGTCGTTTTCGTAAAGATTTGATATGGTCTCTAGTGGAGAGAGAGGAGTCAGATAAATGATTCTTGATTGCTTTAATTATTCGCTCGACCTCTTTAGATGTCAGCATTTCATTTCGAAATCGTTTTATGAATCCACATACACCTGAGTTTATCACGTTATCAGGAAGTGGCGTTTTAAATTTGCAATCGCCAACGAAAAATATTATAGAGTGTATTTTAGATTCATCTAGGTTCAGAAAATCTGATAGAATCTTCTTTTGCCTAAAGGTTTGCCTCAGCGGATTCTGAAATGAATATTTCTTGTTGTATAAAGTTTGTGTCCAATTAGGCTCATTTACAGAACCAAAAATCCAACCTTTCTTATTTTTGGTTTCCACTACAAATACTCCATAAATGGAAATGATAAGATGGTCTATCTGTGTTGTTCCACTTTTTGAAGGAAAGATAATATTATGAAATTTACTATATGTTTGTTTAGGCAGTGAAACCCACAAATAGAAAGCGGTTATTTTTTCTCCTATCCAACCTCTAAATAGATTCATGTCTTTTTACTCATAACTTTTTTGAATGAACACCGCTCAAAACTAATATAAAATTGAAATATTAGCATATCTAACTTTATAATACCAGTTTGTCATAGTTCAAACCCCTATCGGTAGTGTTAGCGCAGCGTTCTACGAAGTATGTATAGAAACGAGTCTCCGACTCGAGAAATGAAATGTGCTGATTCTTTAAAGTCGCTAAAGGGTCCACTATAATTTTCTTATAACCATTAATGGTTAATAAGCGCTGCCAATTGATAATGGTTGCAGCAAAAAGGTAAGTAGCAAAGTACATTTGAAACATCACTCCAAATTTAACTATTTTTTACATTTATTTAAGTGCAAACATTATGGCTCCATCCTACGAAGACAATTGTCCTTATAAGAAAGAATGCAATGTATAAGTAAGTTAAAGATCACTCTACCTGTTAATTTCTTGGCATACTTATCAACTTGTGTCTCTATTGCTAATTCATCAAGTATACTGTTAGAGAGTAATCCTAAAATTTGCTCAACTTTCACAAAGTAAAAATAGTTCACATAAACTATTGATTACTTTAACTTTTTCTACAACTTTCTTATTAGTTCTGTTTTCTATACAGACTCTTCCGAACACCTATGGTGAGAACACCACGCACGGGGGATAAAACAAGCCCAAACTAAATTCTAATAAATTATTAGTTTGCTTGGGCCAAGATATAAAAATGTGCTTGTCCCTTACTCTACCAATAGCCGTTTGAAGTTTTGGTTATCGCTTTTTACAATGTAAACACCTCTATCTAAACTGATGTTGATTACATTGATTCCCCTTCTAACTTCAACCGTTTCTGCAAGTTTTCCGTCTATAGAATAAAAGTTTAAAGTCGATTTGCTTTGCGCACTCACGTGCACTTGAGATTGAGTTAGACTAAGTATCTTTAGGTTATCTAGTTTGGAGGAGAAAGCGGTTTCTATTTTAGAGTAGGTAAATGATCCATTAAAATCTACCATTTTTAAACGATATTCTAAACCGTATGGTAGCTTTTCAAAACGATCTGTGTAATTATATTCTTTGGTATTGTCATCGTTCAATTTTATATAGCTTAAGGTTTCAAAGTTATCTATTGCTTCTCCTTCAACCCTGCGCTCCAATTCAAAGTGACTGAAATTAATCGCATTTTCTGATTTCCATTTTAACTCAATTGTGGTGTTTGAAGTGATTTGCAACCCAAAATAAATTAAGTCTATTGGCAAAACACTTTGGGTTAATCCTCTAGTGCCACAAAAGCAAAAAACACCAGTTCTTTGAGAAGCAGGCCCTGCTGCACCAAACACCCTAAAATAATAGATTCTACCAATAGTCAATCCATTTAAAGTCAGACCAACGGGTCCACTTGGGTTAGATGAATGAACGATGCCAATATCCGTTAATCCCGAACAGAGTCCGGTTGAGTAGGAAAACGCTTGAATTGATGCCATAAACGAGACATTCTTAATCACATTAATATAGGCAGTAGTATCACTAGGGATAAATGTAAACCACAAATCAGACCCACATTGAGAAAGTAGAACTCCTGTAGGGCTAGGAGCGCAACTGTCTATATTAGATGTAGGTTCACAAGCCGTCCTATTGTCAAAGTTGGTTGATCCATTACAAGACGTTCCTGTCAAGCAACCATTAATCCAAATTGGTTGGAACATAACTGCATTTGCAAATCCGGTTCCACCTCCGGGACAAAGAGTTTGTGCTTTTGATATAAAAGATGAAATAATCAATAAAAATGTTAAAACCTTTTTCATAAATGATAATTTTTAATACTGCAATATTAATCATATTATTTTATATTTAAAAATATATTTAAAAATATATTTAAAAAATTATACAAAATTTATTTTTTGTGTAACTATTTAAATTTAATTTACAATTTATTAAATTTTTTATGTAATTATTTAAATTATTTTTTACTATATAGGTTACCAATTACGTAGGTGCAAATTTTTTGGTGGGTTTATAGTTTAAAATAATCCGAAACCATTACACAGGATTTTCTTATAAAATCCATAAAAAATGAGTTAATTGTTTGTTTATTAAATATATAATGTTTATTTCAGTAGCATAAAAAGGATTAGTAACCCCCACATTTGCCGACAGTATATGCGATTTAAGCGCTAGAAAAATAAATTTATTAATTTTTAAGCAAATGAATGAATTATTGGATTAGAGCGTCATCTCTGCTTTGATTAACAAGCATATACTAGGACCTCTAATACATTGGTTAATTTAGCTCGTGATGGTCTAATCATATTTAAAATGTGCTTGTTACAAACCTGGTGCGGCTTAATTGATTATTAGTTAGAATACCGAGTGAATGATAGTATTTCATTTGGATATTTATTTGGATTAGCCGCAGAGCAACCAGCACCAGAACATAGCCCCGCTAGAGCAAGTCTTAAGACTTGTGATACAAAAGACCATCTTGCCATGTCAGCAATTCGCCATTTAATAAACCCTTTTCTTTGGCCTTTAGGCTCTCGCTGGGGTGAATACCCCAAAGGAGATTGCCTCAAAATATAAAAGTAAATGTAAAACTGGCATCATAAAAGTTGATACAGCAAATTCAAATAGTATTGCCCCAATTTAAAAAGAAAGCATTCAAGTTATTGGGCAGTGTCTCATTAAGTGTGAAAACATATAAGGCTCGTTCCGATGAAAAATTTCCCTTGGTTGGTCTTCCGTCACCAACCAGCCAAAATGTTTACTTATGCAAAAAGAATGCGTCCCATCAGTAGGAAACAAAATACAAAAAGAATGATTAAATAACGATTCATTGTTTATTATTTTATTAGTTTTGGTTTATCATCCGAAACAGGTTGATTCAAATATGTTTCGTGTTCTGTATACTTTTTCATTAATTTCCGGTTGTTAGAACCCAAACTATCCACAGTTTAAATACACGCAAATTAAGATTAGGTGTATTTAATAACATCTGCCCAAAATGAATGAATGAACTTTTGATTGCTAGAATCCAAATCAAAAGTAACAAGCGAAAGATTATTATTTCCTATCACTATTCAATTAATAAACTGCCAATGCATATGGCCAAAAATGGATAGTTTTTGGTATTCTTAAAAATTGTTTAGGGCATTTGTTGCAAAGTCTAAAGCAGTATTAGTGTCCAAATCATTAACTAACCTCTTCGTAAGGTCAGCGAAGCGTTCTACGAAGTATGTATAGAAACGAGTCTTCGACTCGACAAATGAAATGTGCTGATTCTTTAAAGTCGCTAAAGGATCCACTATAATTTTCTTATAACCATCAATGGTTAATAAGCGCTGCCAACTGATAATGGTTGAAGTAAAAAGGTAAGTAGCAAAGTACATTTGAAACATCACTCCAAATTTAACTATTTTTTACATTTATTTAAGTGCAAACATTATGGCTGGGTGGTGTGGAACACCAACTAAAGAAAAGGTAGCGTTCTCCTATAAATTATAGAAAAGAGTCTCCAAATCGATAAATGAATTATTCTATATCAATATTGGCAGCGCATTGAGAACACCACGCAGGGATGAGTTTATATTAAAACTTGGAGCAACAACCATAAATATATTCATTTACCTAACTTTACACAAGTTCCTTATTTTAGTATGGTAAAGTAAAAGCTAGGTTTGAAGGGCAAAAATATAAGGCATTAATGAAGCCAAAGAATTGTGGTATTTTATATGTTGCGGAGGCAGGACTCGAACCTGCGACCTTTGGGTTATGAGCCCAACGAGCTACCACTGCTCCACTCCGCGATATTGGACTGCAAATGTAATGCTAAATTGACAATCAACAATGATAATTTTTAATTATTTTAAGATTTTATAAATTTAGGTATAAGTGCAAAGTAATGATATAATTAGAGGTGATATAGAAGATTAAATAAATATTTTCTAAAGTGCTATACTACACATAGTTGCAGTTGACTTTGCAATCACTGTTTTGGTATCTAATTCATCAGTTGTATAAATACTTGCCTTGCAATAGGTGAGTAAATTGCCTTCTTTGATCACTTTTGCTTTCGCCCAAAGGGTTTTGCCAACTCCTTTTCTTATAAAAGAAAGATTAAGATTAGAGGTAACCATTCCTTTGCCTGCAGGGGCAAGGGTAAGGGCAGAGAATCCCATTGCAATGTCGGCTATTGTGGCTATAACACCACCATGCAGCGCAAATGCTTGTTGTAAATGTATTTCTTCAATATCTAATTTTAACAAAACGTGCGCAGGTTCGCAATATACGAGCGTAATTCTTACATGTTTCATAAAAAATTGACGGGTCAAAACATCTGCTATCACTCGCTTAAAAGAAGGATTTTTGGGGATAAACTTTTTCATTTTCTAAATTTCTAAATTTTCCAATACTGATTTTAATTCAGAAAAAGCATGCTTGTTGCCAATTTTAGCGCAAATTTTCATTCCGTTTTTGTAAATTTCTATTGCTAAATCATCTTGCCCTTTACGCTCTTTTAGCAGGCCTAGATGATAGTATGTTGCATAGTATTCAGGATTTTCTTCTATTAATCTTTCTAATATACTTTCTGCAGCTCCATCGTTTTGTTCTGCAATATATTCTATTGCCAAAGCATAGTTTAAAAATGTGTCTTTTGGCTGACTTTGCAACCATTCTTTAATTTGTTCGATTCGTTTCATTCTTTATCAATACTTGTTTGCAAAACAAAGCAATTTATTTAATATTTTTAAACCATGCTTAGGGTAGAAATAACAAAGTTAAAAAAAAGAGTAACGATATTAAAATCTAAGTTTTTTTTTGAGACATTATTTTAAATATTTTTTTCACAAATCATTTTCATCTAAACGCCCAATTCGGATAAATTTATCAAAAACTTTCTCGTTGTGAGGCGCATCTGCAAGTTCTTTTGTGAGATCTTGCCCAGCCCAATGTTGATAATGCTTGCCATTATTCCAAAGTCTGCTATTAGAAACATCATAAACAAAGCCCTTATAAGCTACCCAAATATAGGGTTTATCTTGCCCATTTGCGAGAGAAAGACTTCTTTTTGAAATAATTAACATAAAAACAAAACTACAAAATTTTTCTAGCAATAATAATCTATTATTTTTGCATCATGTATGTTGTCCATTTTATTATTACTACTTTGGTTTTGTTATTGGCGTGTGTTCAAAATATAATCAATCAACAATCGGCTGCAAAGTATGAAGTGATGTTTTATAACTTAGAGAATTTTTTTGATACCATTAAAGATAAAACTATTAATGACAGTGAATACTTGCCAACAAGCGAAAAAAAATGGAACACAGCAAAGTTTAATACAAAATTAACCAATATCAATAGGGTGATTAATGGTATAGGCAATATTCCAGAAATCATTGGATTTTGCGAGTTTGAGAATAAAAGTATACTTGCAAGTTTAATTAAATCAAATGCTGCTTTGAAAAAATTTGACATTGTTCACTACGAATCACCTGATAATAGGGGGATAGATGTGGGATTAATTTATGATTCAACAATTTTTAAATTATTAGAAAGTAGGCCCATTTACGTTCAGTTAGGTATAAATAATGATAGCATCAATGCGCTCAATCCTAAGCAAGGTTTAGGCTTAATAAATCAGCTAGGAGATGGGCGTACGCGAAATATATTGGAGGTAAAATTAAAAAGAGGTCAAGATACTTTTGTTGTTTATGTAAATCATTTTCCAAGCAGAAGAAATGGCAAAGAACAATCTGCTTTTAAGAGAAAGCAAGTGGCCATGGAATTAAAAAAAGCCATCAACCTTGTTCAACACTCAAAGCCCAATTACAAAATCATCATCATGGGCGATTTTAATGATGAGCCGATGGATGAAAGCATTTTTGTTACATTGGGGGCTTGTGGCCAAGCAGATTCTGCCAAATGTGGATTGTTAAACCTATTTTATGACTATCAATTAAAGAAAGAAGGCAGCTACTGCTACAGAGATCAATGGAATATGTTAGACCAAATTATTGTATCAAATAATATGAAAAATAGGGTGCTGAGTACTGCCATTTTTAAAAAAGATTGGTTATTGCAATCTGGCAAATATGAGGGTTATCCTCTGCGCACATTTGCAGGTAATTTATATTTAGCAGGCTTTAGCGACCACCTGCCTGTTATAGCTAATTTTAAATTTTAACATGAATATTTTTCCAAGAGATATAAGCTGGCTTTCATTTAATGATAGGGTTTTGCAAGAGGCGCAAGATGTAACAAATCCGCTATTAGAAAGGCTCAAGTTTTTAGGAATATTCAGTTCCAATCAAGATGAGTTTTTTAGAGTTAGATATGCCACACAGCGCAGAATTGCCCTTTATAATGATGGCATGCAAAAAGATGAAATACAAAAAGAGAGTAGGGCGTTATTAAACCGATTACAAAAAAAAGTAATTGCCCAACAAAAAAAATTTAACGATATTTATCAATCATTGATTGAAGAATTGGCAGAAAACAAAATATTTTTAGTCAATGAAAATCAGCTTAGCGAAACTCAGTTAAAAAAAGTAAGAAACTATTTTAAAGAATCTGTTCTTGAAACGCTTTTTCCAATTATATTGGGCAGAAAAAATTCTTTTCCTTTCCTAAAAGACAGGTCTATTTATTTGGCAATAAAAATGACAAAGCGAAATGCAATCTCTAAAAAATATGCTTTGCTAGAGATACCGCCTGCTTTGCCAAGGTTTTTTGTTATAAAAGAAAATAATGGCAATCAATTTGTATTATTTTTAGATGATGTAATTAGGGCTTCAATGGATGTGCTTTTTCAAAGTTTATATTATGACGAGTTTGCAGCTTTTACAATAAAATTAACAAGAGATGCAGAGCTTGATTTATTAGGCGACTTAGATGATGACTACCTAGAAGTAATAAAAAAGAGTTTAAAACAAAGACAAATAGGAGCGCCTGTTAGGCTAATCTATGATGAAAAAATGGATGCAGACCTTTTTGAATTTATCACCAATAAATTGAGTATGAAAAGCAGCGCACTGATTGCAGGACAGCGCTACCATAATTTTAAAGATTTTATTATGTTTCCTAATTTAGGCAATGCCAAGTTTCTAAATCCGGTACAAAAAAATGTACCTAATTTAGATTTAGATAAGTCTAAAAGCATATTGCGAAGCCTGCAAAATCAAGATTTTATTTTGCACCATCCTTATCATAGTTTTGATTACATATTGCGTTTACTTAGAGAAGCAGCAATAGATCCCAAAGTATTTGAGATAAAAATGACCTTATACCGCGTAGCGGGGAGCAGCAACGTGGTTAAAGCATTAAAAAATGCGGTAAGAAATGGTAAAAAAGTAACCGTTATCATGGAGTTGCAAGCACGTTTTGATGAAGAAGCTAATATCGTTTGGGCCCACCAACTAATGGAAGAGGGTGCTAAAGTGGTTTATGGTTTTCCAAATAAGAAAGTACATACTAAGCTTTGCCTAATTTATAGAAAACAATTGGGTAAAATATTTACTGTTGCCCATATTGGTACAGGAAATTATAATGAGCAAACTGCAAATCTTTACAGCGATTTTTCTATTATGACTGCTAACCCAATAATTACTAAAGAAGCCAATAAAGTATTTAATATTATAGAAAAACAAAAAATACCTGCATCAGAGCATTTTGAAAACCTGTTGGTTTCTCCTTTTAATACGAGGTCTAAAGTGATTGGGATGATAAATAATGAAATAAGTTTGGCGAAAAATGGCAAAAAAGCCTCATTAATTATAAAAGTAAATAGCCTAACAGATCCTAAAATTATAGAAACGCTTCAAAAAGCAGTTTCTGCAGGTGTGTCTGTAAATTTAATTGTGAGAAGTATTTGCTGTCTTATTCACAAAGGAGAAAAAAATTTAACCATTATTAGTATAGTTGATAAATTTTTGGAACATGCAAGAGTAATGTGGTTTAATAATGATGGAAAAGAAAAGCTGTTTTTGGGCAGTGCAGATATGATGGAACGCAATATTGACAACCGTTTTGAAATTACCATTCCAGTATTAGACAAAACTAATGTTTCTTTATTAAAATCTTTTCTCCATTTTCAACTCAAAGATAATGTAAAAGCAAGGGTAATAGATGCTAAGCAGCTTAATAATTTTGTAGAAAATAAACAAGCACACACAAGGTCTCAAATAGAATGGGCTAATTATTTATCAATGTATTGATAATTATTTGTTATTGCAATACAATATCTATTAATTCTTTTTGAAAAGCCAGTATTTTTGGTTTCAAAAAACTTTCGGCATCGGAACCATAATTTATACACCAAGTAACTGAAGCATTTCGTGCAGGAAAATAAAATAAATCTGCAGAATAGCCTAAATCTCTGCCAGTATGTCCCCATCCAAAATCAGCACCTCTATTTTGAAACCTTCTCATTATACCAAGTCCTAAATTCAAATCGCTAATATCTGTGGCTCCAGTGGTTTGTATGGCTTGCAGAGATTTTGTTGAAACCACCGTTTTATCAACTAAGAAAGCATGCAAAAATTTATGTAAGTCATACACATTACTATACAATCCGGTATAGCCACTTCCGCTGCCTGTTACATAATTGCTCACATTTACTGGTTTTTTGTTTTGATATAAATCAAAATATCCTTGAGCTGTATTGGATGGTAAATTTTCGTGATGTTGATAGAAAGTATTATTTAAGTTTAAAGGGTTAAGTATTTTTTCTCTAAGCCAAAGGTGATGAGGTTTTCCAGTAGCAAAATCAATTACGAGGCTCACCATTAAGGTATTGGTATTGCTATAAGAATATTGAGCACCTGGATCAAAAACTGCTTGTTTATTTTTAACAAATTTTAATAAATCATCGGGGCCCCATTTTTTTGTTGGATCATTTAATACTTCTAGATAAAATTCGTTGTCTTTAATAACATCATATAATCCACTGCTGTGATTTAAACATTGCGCCAAGGTGATTTTATCAGCATTTGCAATTCCTTTCAAAAATTTTTCGGGTATCCATTTATTTATTGGTTGAGATAAACTTAAGTAACCTAGGCCAGTGTTTGTGCTATCTTCAATTAGTTTAAATAACAATGCACCTATAAACATTTTAGTTAAACTTGCAACTTTTTGCACATGACAAGGCTTATAATTCACACCATTGGCAATATCTGCACTGCCAGTGCTGCCAATCCATGATCCTTTTGTATTGGCAATGTAAACAGATATACCAGGTAGGCCAAGCTGTTTATATTTATTTAATAAATCTTTTAATTGACTATTTTGAGGATGCAAACTACTCGTGTCATTATAATTTGTAGAACAATTATTTGTGTCTTTAATAATTGGTTTTTTGCAAGAGTTAAATAAAATTGCAAATAAAATAAGTGTTAAAATTCTAATCATTTTATAGTTTTTTATCATGTAATGGGAAAATTAATCCAAATTTTAAAACATTATATGGAAGCAAAGGAACGTAAGATTGTACATAAGGTGTTTGCACTCTAATCTGATATGATAAAGAAATTTTAGGCCCATTGCTCACATTTTTGATAATAGATTGTTCTATGCCAAAACTAAGGCTTAACAATATTTGTGGTCTGCCATAATCTGATTTTATTTCATAATCACCTGCTGCATTTTGTTGCACAATTTCGGGAGCGGTAAAAGCGTGCATATATCCTGCACCTAATTTAACATTTGCCGAAGTGCCATTTACTATTTTTTTATTAATTCCATTTTCAGAATAAATCATTATAGCCGATTGAACAAACCTGTGTTTAAAATAGCCTACGTTTACAGTTTGAAACCAAGTCCAATTTGGTTTTTCTTTTAAATCAAAAGTTTTGCCTAGTTCATAAACAGGATGAAAATTGCTGTAAATTAATTTACTAAATCGTTTAAAAGGGACCGAAGAGTGATTATTTCCGATATTAAAATAAATATTATTGGCAGCAGTAACTCCTGGAAATGTTAATATTAAAACTATAATTTTTAATTTATTTATCATACAAAAAAGTCTCCATTAATAATTGTTTGAGTTCTATCTGGTCCAACACTTAAAATCTTAATCGGTTTTTCTAAAGATTGCTCTAAATAATTTACATAAGCTAAAAATGTTTTTGGCAACGCATCAAGCGATTTTATTTGACTAATATCCTCTTGCCACCCCTCTTTAAAATCATAGATTGGCGCAATTTGTTGTTCACATATTTCAAAAGGCACTTGATCTGTTTTTTCTCCATTTATTTCATAATATTTTGCTACATTGATTGTTTCAAATCCAGAAAGTATGTCAGATTTCATCATAATTAATTCATCTACACCGCTTAACATTACAGCATATTTTAATGCAACTAAATCTAGCCAACCCGTTCTTCGCGGTCTACCTGTAGTGGCGCCATATTCGTGTCCTTTATCTCTCAATAGCTGCCCAGTTGCTTCGTTAAGCTCTGTTGGAAAAGGTCCACTGCCCACTCTTGTGCAATAAGCTTTAAAAATTCCGCGTACTTTACCAATATGTTTTGGAGCAATGCCCAATCCATTGCATACGCCACCTGCTATTGTATTGCTTGAGGTTACAAATGGATATGCACCAAAATCTACATCAAGCATAGAACCTTGAGCACCTTCTGCCAATATTTTTTTACCAGATTTTATAGCATTATTAAGATAATATTCAGAATCGATCCAAGAAAAGTTTTTTAGATATTCTGTGGCTTCATAAAACTCTAAATCGAGGGTATTTATGTCAAAATCTATCGCAGCATAATGATTGATAAGTTTGATATGTTGGTTTTTTATTTCATCATACTTTTCTTTAAAATCTTTACTGATTATATCACCTATTCTCAATCCGTTTCTGCCCACTTTATCTCTATAAGTTGGGCCAATTCCACGAAGTGTAGAACCTATTTTATCTTCTCCTCTTGCAGCCTCTAATGCTTGATCTAAAAGGCTGTGAGTAGGCAAAATTAAACTCGCTTTTTTACTGATTAATAAATTGGCTTTAACATTGGCCCCAGCTGCAATTGTTTTTTCTATTTCTATTTTTAATCTAATTGGGTCTATAACCACACCATTGCCAATAATATTTATGCAATTGGCATGAAATATACCCGATGGGATTGTGTTTAATACATGCTTTTTGCCATTCATCTCTAAAGAATGTCCTGCGTTTGGCCCTCCTTGAAACCTGGCTACAATGTCATAATTTGGTGTTAAGAAATCTGCTATTTTTCCCTTTCCTTCATCTCCCCATTGTAAACCTAATAATACATCTACCATTTTTTTAGTTTTTTTTAAATATTTATTATTTGTATTTCTGCACTGCAATTCATACATTTTCCATTTTTAATTATAGGATTTGCATATAAATGCAAGGCATGATGCAATACTTTAAAATTGAGTAAATTGCCCATAGTGTCCTTTATTTGCTGTATTCTAGGGTCGCAAAATTCTTTTACCTCTTTGCAGTGCAAACAAATTAGGTGATCATGTTGCATAAATCCATAGGAGCGTTCAAACTGAGCCATATTTTTTCCAAATTGGTGTTTTTTTACCAATCCTGAATCTAATAATAAATCTAATGTGTTGTAAATAGTGGCTCTGCTGACCCTGTAATTTTTCTTTTTCATTTCTATAAATAGTTCGTCAACGTCAAAATGCCGGTGATGTGCATAAATTTCTTCTAGTATTGCATACCTCTCTGGAGTTTTTCGGTGTAGATTTTTTTCTAAATATACAGTAAAAATGTTTTTAACTTCTGTGCTTATTTGAGAATTTTCCATTGATTTTGATTTACTTCTATTATAAAAATAAAAAGCAAATGTAAATATTATTTAAGTAAACTAACAGTTAATTTCCAACTGATTTTGCACATCAAACTTTATTCTTTATTTTGTCTAATTTATTCTTTATTTGCAATCAATAATTATGAATTTTTATCATTTAAAAAGCAACGTTGAATATGAAAAAGCTTGTGCTTCGGCAAAAACTGATTTAGGAAATTTTTGGAAAAATATTGCTAAAGCTAATTTTATATGGCAAAATGATTGGCAAAACACCTGCCGCGGCACGATGCAAAAAGCTAATTTTACTTGGTTTGATGATGCTGAACTTAATATAACTACTAATTGTATCGATAGGCATTTAGCAGATAAAGGTGATAAAATTGCTATTATTTTTGAACCCAATAACCCAAAAGAAGTATTTGTTGAAATAACATATCAAACATTGTATAATCAAGTTTGCAAGTTTGCAAATGTGTTGCTAAAAATGGGTGTTCAAAAAGGGGATAGGGTTTGCATTTACATGCCAATGATACCCGAATTAACTTATGCCATGCTAGCTTGTGCGCGTATTGGTGCAGTGCATGTGGTAGTTTTTGCAGGTTTTTCTTCAAATGCCTTGGCGGCTAGGATATTGGATTGCAATTGTACTTTTCTTATCACCGCAGATGGTGGATATAGAGGCAATAAAATAATTGATTTAAAAAGCATTGCAGATGATGCATTAGCTATGGTGAATAGTATAAAGGTGGTATTGGTTGCTGAGCGAGTAAAAAATAAACCCAATATGATAAAGGGCAGAGATTATTGGTTAAACGATCTTCTCTTAGCAGCCAATGCTACTAATATTCCTGCAATCCTAAATGCAGAAGATTCTTTATTTGTGCTTTATACAAGCGGTTCTACTGGTAAACCAAAAGGAATGCTGCATACATGCGCAGGTTATATGGTTTATGCTGGATTTACATTTAAGAATGTTTTTCAATATCAGGAAAATGATATTTATTGGTGTACCGCAGATATTGGGTGGATAACAGGGCATTCGTATCTAATTTATGGGCCATTATTAAATGGCGCAACCACCTTGATGTTTGAAGGCATTCCTTCTTTTCCTGATTATGGAAGATTTTGGCAAATTATTGAAAAACACAAAGTAAATCAGTTTTATACCGCACCTACAGCTATTAGGGCACTTGCTAAAGAATCCCTTGATTTTGTTAAGCCCTATAATTTATCAAGTTTGAAAGTGCTTGGCAGTGTAGGCGAACCTATTAATGAGGAAGCTTGGAATTGGTATGATGTAAATATTGGACAACGCCATTGCCCTATTGTAGACACGTGGTGGCAAACAGAAACTGGAGGTGTAATGATTGCACCATTACCCAATATTCATGATACAATTCCAGCATTTGCCTCAAAGCCCTTACCAGGAATCTTTCCAGAGTTGTTGAGTAAAAGTGGAAGCCTAGTTGATCAAAAAAACACAACAGGTAATTTGTGCATAAAACACCCTTGGCCAGGAATGGCTCGCTCGATTTGGGGCGATCATCAACGTTTTATTGACACATACTTCTCTGCATTTAGCGGTTTTTATTTTACAGGGGATGGTGCATTTTTTGATGAAAATAGAAATTTTAGAATTACAGGTAGGGTAGATGATGTAATTATTGTGTCAGGACATAATTTGGGCACTGCGCCAATAGAGGAGGCAATTGATGAGCATAAAATGGTTGCAGAAAGTGCTATTGTGGGCTTTCATCATGATGTTAAAGGCAGTGCATTGTATGGTTTTGTTATACTTAAACAGGATGTAGCAAATTTAGAATCGCTCGCAAAAGAAATCAATGAATGTATCACAAAACACATAGGTCCTATTGCCAAACTAGATAAAATCCAATTTGTAACAGGCTTACCAAAAACAAGGTCTGGCAAAATAATGAGAAGGCTGCTGCGCAAAATAGCAAATCATGATTTTGAAAACTTGGGTGATATTTCTACACTTTTAAATCCTGAAATTGTAGAAGAAATAAAACGTAAAGTGATCGATGGATTAGTGTATATTAAATAATATGGACAATAAAAAAATTAAAAAAAGCATGTTATGCTTATTCTTGTTGAGTCTTGTATTGTTTGGATGTGAAACAAATAAGGGTAAAAAAATGGCTTTTTTTCATTGGAAAGATACCTTTAAAGTTACTAATTTTGAGAAAAAATGCCTTTCTCAATTAGGCACATCAGATTTATTTCTGCGGGTGTTTGATTTGACATTGGATAGTTCAAAAACAAATGTTATTCCTTCAAATTTTGTCACTGTTTCTGATACACTTTCTGCTTTTTCTATTATTCCTGTAATATTTATAGATAAAAGTACTTTGGCAAATATAAATATTGAAAATGTGAATGCACTTGCCATTAAAACTGCATTGAAAATAAAATCTATGATGAACGAAAAATCTATCGTTTTTAATAAACTAATGATAGATTATAATTGGGATGCAGCAGAATCAAATGTTTATTTTAATTTATTAAAATGTTTGGAAAAAGCCTTGCCTAATGTGGAAATTATTGCGGCCCTGCGCTATAATCAAGCAGTCGAATTACGCAAATATGGTGTTTTACCAACTAAGCACAATTTAGTATATTTTTATAATTATCTAAAAATTGATGCTAATTTATCAAAAAACAACATGTTAGAGGATAGTTTGGCACAAATTTATGCAGATGCAATCGCAGCCTATCCAAATTCATTTAGCTTGGCTTTGCCTATTTATTCTTGGGCACTACAAATAAGAGCAGATAAAGTTATCAATACTTTGCCTAGACGAATTAAATCTGATTTTGAAAATAATGATCTTTTTTTTGTTTCTAACTACAGTTTTTTGGTTAGCAAAGATAGTAATTACAAAGGTATTGAATTTAAAAAAGGAGACCTAATTAAAGTAGAGTCTGCCAAATATAGTCAATTGTCTTCTGTTGCTGCAATTGTAAAAAAAAGTATTCGATCAACAAAATTGAAGCAAATTGTTTTTTTTGATTTAGATTTTTTAAATTTCAATCAATTTGATATTGATAGTATCAAATTAGTTAATGAGCAATGTTTTTAAAACTCCAGCTGTTTGTGTGCTTTCTGCACTGTTTTGTTGATTAAAACATACTCCATCTGCTAAGATCTGCATTTAGCCGATATCCAAAACTAATAGAAGTTCCAGTGCCAATATATTGATTGCCTGATCGGTGATGCACTCTAATATCAAAAAAAGAAGCATACCCAATTCTATAACTTATGGTAAAATCTGCTATCAAAGCATTCACTAATTGCCCTTGTAATCGTTTATTTCCAAAATCATTAAACCTGTTTCCGTTTGGTCTAATAATTTCTCCTCCATAATTTGTAGAAAGGAAACTAGAGTCAACTCCTTTTTGTGCAATACTAATCTCTGCATTAAAAATAATTAAGTTTCTATTAATATTGGCTTTTTCTATAGAATTTTGCAATTCTGAACTTCTTTTTCTTGAGAATAAATTAATTTTTGGCACCCAATGAATTCTAGTAAATAATTCTTGAAAATTTGCTCCCAAAGGATGGGCTAAGCTTTGATTAAAGTGGGCATAACTGCTGCCAGTATTAAAATGGCTATATGTGTAGGGTTGTACACTATTATACTCTGTAGAAATTGAAAACATTGCATTAGTTTTTGGACTATATTTCAGTCCCAACTGATAAGCATATTTATTTGCCCACCAGCCATTATTTTGCCTCATATACTTTAGATTAAATTCGTCTAAAACAAATTGGCCATAAATAATAGTATTTTTTAAATGTTGCTTAAAGTCTAAGGCCATAATGACATTGTCATTGCTGCCTGCATTTATTTCTGCAGCCCTATAAAATATGACAGGATTGATATAGCTTAAATCGTAGCCTCTATGAGCACTATCATTTCTTTGAAAAACGATTGTTTCAGTTAATCCAATAAAAGTATTTTTACCCAATTTAGCCGTAATGCGATGCAAAGCGCTATATTTAGGAGCAAAAAGCGTATTGCCTAACAAAGGGCTGTAATCGGTAAATTTAGAAAATAAATTTTGGTATTGAAAATGTTTGCCAAATTGAGTATTAAGTTTTAGAAAAAGATAAGGAGCAGCATCGCTGCCCAAAATTAAAGAGCGCTCACCAAAACCAATAAAGTTTTTATCATACCCAAATTGGGCTTTAATAAATTTTTTTACAGGAGTAAAAGTAATGTAGCCTCTAGCATCAATATAGTCAAATCCTTTATTTTTAAAATTCTTCCACCAAATTTGGCCAGGCATAATATCTAATCTTCTTTTAATGCTATCAGCAAAATTAGGATAGATCCATTGGTTTTCTGAAATATAACTATAAAACCCAACTCCTCTTTCTCCACCCAGATTACCTTTAAATTCAACCCCACGCGTGTTTTGAGAAATAGTTTTATTGCCTTCTTTTCCTACATTAAAATGGATAACAGGGTTTAGAAATATCTTGTAATCTTCGCCTTGTTCAAAGTAAAATTGACCAGTATTTTGATAAAATGGTAAACGATTTATTCTAGGGTAAACCTCATTTTTTTTTGGATCCCAATCGGTGTTTAAATATACTAAAGTATTAATTGATTCATTATCTAAAACTGGTAAACTGTCAGAAACCAAATGTTGCTTGTTAAATATTGTTTTTTGGTGTATGTCAATGTTGTTAAACCATAATTCATGCAAGCTGCCACTATTTCTGTATATGGTTTGAGAATAAACATTTGTTCTAATGGCAATAGTACATAAAAAAATGAGTAAAGTGACACAAGAATGGAATGCTTTTTCACTTACTTTCATAAATGCAAATAAAGCGTAAATAAAGAAAAAAATAAAGATTATTTATATTTCGGGCTATCTTGGCAATTATGTTAGAATTTAATCAAAGCAGATTATACAATAAGCAAAGCATCGCCATAAGTTCTAAAGCTATATTTTTCTTTTAAAGCTTCCTTATAAATTTCCATACAAAAATCGTAACCGGCAAAAGCTGCTGTTACCATCATTAGCGTAGATTGTGATGCATGAAAATTTGTTAAAAAAGTATTGGCAATGCTAAAATTATGTGGTGGAAATAAAAACTTATCAGACCATCCTTCGCTAGGATTTAGCGTTCCTGTAGAAGAAACTGAGCTTTCTATTGCACGCATTGCACCACTTCCAACTGCAAGTATTTTTCGCTTATTTTCTTGCGCTTCATTCACCATGTTGGCTGTTTCAGCGGTTATTTGATAGTATTCGCTGTCCATTTTATGCTTTGTTAAATCTTCTACCTCCACATCTTTTGTAGTGCCCAAACTCTGATGCAATGTTAGTTCAGCAAATTTAATTCCCTTAATATCTAACCGCATCATAAATTCTTTTGATAAATGCAATGCTACAGCCGGTGGCATAACAGCACCAATGTTTTTTGCAAAACACGTTTGATACCATATTTCATCCTCCTCTTGTAAGGGCCTATTTAAGTATCTAGGAATAGGAGTTTCGCCTAGTTTTGCTACAATGTTGTTAAATTCGTCATCGCTTCCATCAAATAAAAATCGAATTGTTCTGCCCCTAGAGGTAGTATTATCTACTACTTCTGCTACAAGCTCATCGTCACCAAAATATAATTTATTGCCGACCCTGATTTTTCTTGCTGGATCTACCAATACATCCCACAAACGATTTGTATTATTTAATTCTCTTAATAAAAAAACTTCTATCTGAGCTCCTGTTTTTTCCTTATTTCCAAACATTCTTGCTGGAAAAACTTTTGTGTTGTTAAGTATAAACAAATCTTTATCATCAAAAATTTCTAAAAGATCTGCAAATTGTCGGTGTTCCATTTTGCCTGTTTTTCTATCTGCTACAAGCATTCTGCAATCATGTCTGTTGCTTTTTAGCCCTTGGCCAATTAGTTCTTCTGGCAAATTGAAGTTGAATTTTGATAATTTCATATTTGATTTTGTCTGTTATATTTTGTAAATATTTTTTTACAAAAAAGGGCTGCAAAAGTAATTAATTTTATCGTTTTATACAAGAAAAAAAGCAATGTTAAAATGATAAAGCTTTCTTGATTATTTTAGCTAATTTATTTATTTTGGAATAACCTTATAGGTTGTAATTTTCTTGCATTTCTATACCATTTTCTGCTAGCATAGGTATTATTTGAGTATATATAGCTGGGTGGGTGGGTATCTGTATTCCTGGTAAATTTATTTTTTTCTCTAAGATAAGCTGTGCTGCAAATGCAGCAGGTAAGCTGACGGTTTTTGCAATTGCAGTTTTGTGTTGGCTTGCTCCTGTAATATCTAATGTAGCAGTGTGCTTGTGAATATTTTGATTTTTTAAAGTTGTTATTTCATGCCACAATACTATTCTATCTGTATCGTTTTCAAGCAATTGCCATTTTGGAATCAATATTTCTAAAAGAAATTGCGCAGGTGTGCATGTATTTAATTTTGTAACAACTTGGCTTGCTAGATCTAAATATTTTAAGCTTTTGAGAGTTGATTCACTTTTATTATTCGTTTGATTTTGTATAGATATATAAATATCTTGAGTTAAATGTTTTTCTGCGATAAATGAAGATATTACATCTAAAATTGACATACCTTTAATTGTTATTAGATTTTGATTGTTGGTTAAACCTAAATCTATCAAAATTTGCCAAGCTTCACAAAATCCTTTTCCTCTCAAGGTACCTCTAATAAATGTTTCAGCTTCCATCAATCCATATTTTTTAATATAGTGCAAGGCATCCCTATTTACATATCCTTCAAAATTTTCTTGATTGGTTGTAATATTTATGTAGTCACTAAAAATAGATTTAGGGTCTTTAAATTTTACCTTTTTGTTTTCTTTATAACTAGCCAAATTTTGAGCTGCCGTTATCACATTCATCGGATTCCAAGTAAATTTATAGTGCCACGGGTTATTGTCGCTATGTTTGGCAACCAATGCGCCACAATAACTTTTAAATGACTTTATTTCATGTCCATTTTTATTGAGAGTATCAATCATGTGCATTGCACTCATATGGTCTATGCCTGGGTCTAATCCCATTTCAAACAAAAAATTTAATCCAAGTGCAGTTGCTTGTTCATTCAATTCTTCAATATCTGGACTAACATAACTTGCCGTAATCAGATGTTTTTTATGCACAATACAAAGTTTAGCTATAACAATATGCATGCTTGCAGGCAAAAAACTGATAATAATATCGTTTTTGATAAATGATTGCATGGCTTCTAAATCATTAATATTGCCTTCGATAAAATTTACACCACTAAATTGTGTACGCAAGCTATCTGAAATTTTTAAATCTAGCACAGTAAGATGCATTCCTTTTTGCATTAGGTATTGATTTAGGTATTCAATTAAATAAATAGAAGATTTGCCAGCGCCAAGTAAATATATCATTAGCAGCAAAACTAAGCACTTTAAGTAATATAAAAAATTTAGGGTTGGCTTTTATTCTATTATAGCCAAAATTTTCACTAAAAATCTATGATAACCTAAAATTAGGATAAATTAAAAGTTGAAAAATTGGTTTTCGTCATTAATTTTGTTTTTACTGTCTAATAATGAATGTTTTTATAAAAATTTTGATTTTATTTGAACCATGACAAAATTATTTCTTATTATTCCAATATTGGCATATGGCATTTCTTTAAACGCTCAGTTAAGCACTCGTTTTCATGCAGATGTCGAAACACATTACAGCATTCCTATAAATGAATTTTCTAATGCAAATGCAAAATCTGTTGTCCGTTATTCGGGTTTTCCTAATTTAACATTAAGAGAAAATTTTCATTTTGGTAAAGTAGGCTTTGGATTAAAGACTGGATTATTAAACATTGGACAAATCCATAGAATTAATGATTCAATTAAACTAAAACAAAGGGCCTATGTAATACCCATAGGCTTGCAGCTCAATTTTGGTGATGTGACAGATAATTTTTTCTACTTAGGTACACAGCTGAACTTTGCGATTAATTACAAACAAAAAACTTGGATTAATAAAACTGCAAAAATTAAAGAAAATACTTGGTTTAGTGATGATGTAAATCAATTTAATCCTACTTTTTTTATTGGGTATAATTATTCAGAACAATCTGGTTTTCAGATACAATACCAATATTTTAATTTTTTTAATGAAAAAAAGCTGTTTAATTTTCGTGGCGTAAATACTTACATTAAACAAAGCAATTTTGTTTCATTGGTTTTTACCACAAGAATTAACTCTAAAGCGGTAAATGAAAAATTTGAGCATGATGATGCTAAGGATGTTGAAATTTTAATGATGAAATAGGTTAAAAAACAATAAATCTAGGTAATGAATAGATTTATTCATACTCATTTATACCCAAAAGGTATGCATAAAATAAGCTAAATACAACTACGGTAGCCTGTCGTTCTAAAATAGATTCAAATTGCATCGCACAGAAACAAAGAATACAAAAAGAAATCATTAAGGGGTTATTAAATTGCTTTTTAATCACTGGAAAGAGCAGTATTGCTAGCAGTAATATGCCAGAGAATAGGCCACTTTGCAACATATTTTCTAAAAACTGATTATGAGGTTTTTTTCTATTTTCTATCATTAAAGTGCTCTTGTCTTTTTCGTATTGGTTCATTATTTCCTTATCCACATCTCCTATACCTACCCCCAGCAATAAATTTTTCTTCAATAAATTAGCACCATTTTTAAAAGATTCAACGCGCATTGAAACACTGTGCCAATTTCTATCTCTATTGGATGAAAGTACATTCAAATCATCTATTGTAAGGGTTATTCTGTTTTTAAAACTATTAGAACTATAATACCCAACCCCTAATCCAACAGCCAGCAGTATTGGAAAATATATAAACCAACGGTACATTTTTTGATTGAGTACATATATAATAACTAATGTAATAATGCCACAATAGCATGCGAGTAGCCCTGTTCTTACGCTCATAATATGGAGGCAATAAAAACAAACAACTCCTGCAATAAGGTATAAAAATTGAAAAAAGGAGTTATTCCATGCAAAAAATATTATCCGATAAGCCGCCAAGATTATTGCAAGTGCTAAAATAATGCTAAACTCTATGTGGTAAATGTGTGACATTACGGGAATAGATTTATTTTGCAAAACCATAAAGTCCAAATCGGCTTTATGAAAATAATAGTGAGCCACACTAAGCGATGCAATGATAGCAGCCATATAGCAAAAAATCAATTCGAAAATTAACTTTCTTTGGATATCAATTTTTCTAAAACTTAGGTATAAAAGCGGAATGAAAAGGATGGGAGATTTTAACAATATTTTTTGCAATGAAGTGTTTAAATCATTGCTGTAAATGATAGAAAAAACGGTTAAAAAATAATAGAGAATAAAAAGAAGAAACCATTTTTTATTCTCTAAATTATGTGTTTTAAAAAGAAAATTTATTAAAGATAGGGTGCATAATGTTCCAATAAATATGCTAGTAAGCGCAACAGAAATAGGTAAAAAAAGAACAAGCAAACAGCAAAGTATGCTTATCGTATTGGTTAATGAAAGTTTGAGCGATTCTGACACGATGGCTAAATCGCTGATTTTTTATTTGGTGTAAGAAACGTTTGCTTTAGTGTTTTCATCGCTAGAAAGGCCTAAAGATGTTAATACAGAAGTAGTTAATGCAATATTGCCAGAAGTATTATTGCTCACCACCCTTACAAAAGTTGCTTTGTTGTTTACTGGATTTACTACCATTAATATTGTTCCAATTTTAACACCAGGATATTGAGCTAAATTTTTATCTTGATCAACTCCAGTTTCAATTAATTTTTCAACTTTTTTAGATTCTGTTACATCTTCGCCATATATAGCAGAATCTATTTTATACTGATAATTTTTCACAGGCTCAGGGTTTTCAATAGTCGGGGGTGCTGCAATTGTTTTATCTGGCTCACTGCTGTACGGCTTAGCTTTATCTACCACTATAGGTGGATTAGCAGAGAAGCCAGGCTTTATAACATTAATTGTAGTACCTGATAATTTTAACTCTTGACCTACCGTTACTTCGTCTGAAGTTAATTTATTCCATTCCTTAATTTGGTCTACAGTTACATTGTATTTTTTTGCTATTGCATAGAGCGTTTCGCCTGCACTAACTAAGTGTATAGCTGCCACATTTTTAACTGGAGTATTGGTAACTGTAGGCGCTTTTGCTGCGCTTGTTTGAATTTGAGCAGGTATAAATACATTAGCACCAAGTTTTAATCCATCTTTTAAACCATTATTTGCTGCATTTATATCTTCTACAGTACAGTTATATTTTTTAGATAAACTGTAGAGGGTTTCTGCTTTCTCTACCTTATACACGATGTATCGTTTACCATTAATGATTTTTTGATCTATTGAATCTAGTGTATTTGCAGTTAATATTTGAAAACTTGCTGCAAGAAATATACTTAAAATTATTTTTTTCATACTATTATAATTGTTCTTCAAAATTAAGTTACAAATATCATTCCAACAAGGTATTGTGGTGTTATTAATCCACATTTAAAAGTGGGTGTGCAAACAACTATACAAAGCATATTTTATTTCATAGTTAAATTTGTCTAAAAACCATTTTTAAAGTAAGTATTTTGATTACCTTTGAAGCTTGAAATCAACATATCTTTTTTCAAGATTAAGCGTTTTATTTTCACTGTTTATTTTCACTTTTTTTTCAAAATTAACTTTTGCTCAAGCAGAGGTTAAAGAATTTAAAGTAATGCAAATACCTTTGAGACAAGAAATATCTCCTGTAATTACGCGATTAATTAGTAACGGACTAAAAAAAGCGAATCAAGAAAAATATGATTTAGTTGTATTGGACATGAATACGTTTGGTGGATTGCTTGCCGATGCAGACAGCATTAGAATTATGATTTTAAATTCTCCAATTCCTATTTGGGTTTATATTAATAAAAATGCAGCAAGTGCAGGAGCATTAATTTCAATAGCATGCGATAAAATATTTATGCAATCTGGCTCCACCATTGGAGCAGCCACGGTAGTAAATGATAAAGGTGAAGTTGCCCCAGACAAATATCAGTCTTACATGCGAGGAATTATGCGTGCTACCGCGGAGGCAAAAGGCAAGGACAGTGCCGGGATAAATTATTTAAGAAACCC
>Ga0105055_10003450_pt1 | contig 23851 bp, 24 predicted proteins | sample BON03_FD_78090 | JGI IMG/M metagenome (GOLD analysis project Ga0105055, IMG submission 78090) | Freshwater microbial communities from Lake Bonney liftoff mats and glacier meltwater in Antarctica - BON-03 | ecosystem: Environmental > Aquatic > Freshwater > Ice > Glacier meltwater | place: Lake...
GCTGAGCGGAAGGTCGCGGTTTTCGTTCCATAACGACTTCGTCACTGTTCAGTAGTCGACTGGCGTATTTCCGCTCATAATCTGTCGCTGCTACAAAGCCATCCAATATTTTGCCTTTCTCCACCCAGTTAGCTTTGCGATAATTCCGGCGAACGCTCGCCAACAGCTCTCTGCGAGCGGTCAGACTCATCAATTTACTCATCCAAATCTCCTGACCCATAGTGATAAGTAGTGTGATTTTAGATGAGGCAACGACCCCCGAGTAGTATGATTTTTAGTGAGTCAATGCGGTAGTTGGTATGCTCATGACATCGCCAATAAATTGATTCGCACCAGGCACCCATCGAAATGCAAAGTATTCGTGAGGCTCGGCGGCTATGATGCAAACCTGGTTTTTTCCATGATCGCCGAAACCAAAAATGGGCTGCTCACCCACTTGATAAGCGCCTTGCACTGCATAGTATTGGGTTTGGGGAAATTTGGGTTTCAATGCTACCGTAAGACGTTGCGCCAACAGTACGAGACAGATATGACACCAGCAATCAATGCAGCAAAGAAAAATAGAGTTGCTCACAAAATACATGAGTACGATCATGATGAATCAAATGAATCCTATGGACTGGAAGCGGCTGAGAAAATGGGCGTTCCCGCGGAAAGGGTTTTCAAAACCCTGGTGATATCTCTCGATAACGAAGAATTGGTTGTAGGGGTGATTCCGGTTGATTCTATGCTGAGCATGAAACTCATCGCAAAGGCAGCCGGCGGAAAGAGGGCGGCGATGGCTGGCAAAGCTGATGTTGAGCGTTCGAGCGGATATGTTTTAGGCGGAATAAGCCCGCTTGGTCAAAAGAAGCGACTTAAAACTATTATTGACTCATCTGCTGAAAATTTTTCTACGATCTACGTCAGCGCTGGCCGTAGAGGGTTGGAAATAGAATTGAGTCCTGCTGATTTAGCAAAGTTGACCTGTGGAGCACTTGCTGCAATTTGTCAGTAATTGATGGTCCACAACTGATTTGGAAGTGCGTCCATCCGTTGTAGACCTTACAATTGATACCCATTAGTTGTTGGTTTACAACAGTTCAGTGGAGTTACAAATGGGTCAATCTATATTATTCGTATGCATGGGCAACATATGTCGCTCTCCAAGTGCGGAAGGTATTTTTATCAAGCAGTTACAGAGTTCAGAATACAAGAAGCACATCAGTACGGACTCGGGCGGTACGCATGGATACCACATTGATCACCCGCCGGATTCGCGTGCGATTGCTACTGCTGCAAAAAATGACGTCGATATCGGGAAGTTGCGGTCGCGTAAAGTCAGGCAGTCTGATTTTGAAGACTTTGACCTGATTATTGCCATGGACAACAGCAACCTGGAAATTCTCAAAGACCTGCAACCGAATGACTCGCGTGCACAACTCAAATTGATGCTGGACTATCTGCCTGAACAGGCTGCTGCTCAATATGGCATAAGTGAAGTTCCCGACCCGTATTATGGTGATATCCGAGATTTCGAGTACATGTACGAATTGCTCGTGCCAGCCTGCGCGGGCTTGCTCGCGTCGGTCGAGCAACGTTTGAGCGGAGCTGCGCAAAGCGCCGATCAGGAAAAGCTGGACTAACAACGTGTCTGATCAAGAAAACAATGTGCCTGATCAGGACAGTCCAGATCAAGCTGACAGCTTTGACGGCAAAGCCTATGCCAAACGCCTGACCAACGGTCCGGGCGTATACATGATGCGAGATGTCGACGGCGTCACACTATACGTGGGCAAGGCGGCCAATCTGCGCAAGCGTGTTTCCAGTTACTTTGATGCACGTCCCAAAATCGACCGTCTGATGCGCATGATCGCGCGAATCCGCAGTATTGAAGTCAGCTTAACGCGTAGCGAAGCCGAGGCGTTGCTGCTCGAGAACGAATACATCAAATCTCTGCTGCCGCGCTACAACGTGCTGTTGCGGGATGACAAAAGCTACCCGTGGGTGATGGTGGGCACCGAGCATGTGTTTCCGCGTATCGCTTTTCACCGTGGTGCCAAAGATAAGGATAAGGAGTATATGGGTCCTTATCCCTCCGCCAGTTCGGTGCGCCAGAGTATCAACCTGATTCAGAAGTTGTTCTTGCTGCGCAATTGCGAGGACAGTTATTTCAGCAACCGCTCGCGGCCATGCCTTCAGTATCAAATCAAGCGTTGTACAGCGCCTTGCGTTGGCAAAGTCACTAAAGATGAATACGCAGGGCAGGTCGAGGATGCGCTGTTGTTTTTGCGTGGGCAGAGTCAGAAGGTCATTCGACGTTTGATTCAGCGGATGGAGAAGGCAGCCGGCACTCAACACTATGAGCAGGCAGCCCAATTCCGCGATCAGATCAATCACCTCAAGCAGATGCAGGCTCAGCAGTTTGTTTCGGCCGGTAATGGTGACCTGGATATTATTGCGCTGGCCAGATTACAGCGCAGCTGCTGTATTGATGTTATGTCGGTACGCGGAGGGCGAAGCCTGGGGCAACGGACCTATTTTCCGGTGCAGGCCGAAGGTCACACCGACGCTGAGGTGCTGAATGCCTTTGTTGGTCAATACTATCGCGAGCGTATGCCGCCGCCCGAAATTATCGTTTCCCATCCTTTCGAAGAGCAGGAAATGTTGGAAAATATTTTCGCTGAACGCATCGGGCGTAAAGTACAGATTCAGCCAAAGCCGCGCAGTCACCGCAAACAGTGGTTGGAACTGGCCGGGCGCAACGCCTTGAATGCACTGAATATGCGCGCTAGTGAGTCTTCTCGAATCGATCATCAGTTTGTAGAGTTAGCGAGCTTGTTGAAGTTAGAAGATGTGCCGCAAGTGATCGAGTGCTTTGATATCTCTCATACATCCGGCCACAAAACAGTAGCCTCTTGTGTAGTGTTCGGGCATGAAGGGCCGATTAAATCGCGTTATCGCCGCTATAACCTCAAAGGTTTTGAACCGGGTGATGATTACGCAGCCATGCGCGAAGTGCTGAGTCGTCGTTATCGCAAACTGGCAACAGAAGAGGGCGTTTTACCTGATTTGATAGTGGTCGATGGCGGCAAAGGCCAATTGGGAATTGCCATAGAGGTTTTGGCCGAGTGCGGACTAAGTGAGATACCCCTAATGGGTGTGGCCAAAGGTCCGGCACGCAAAGCTGGCTACGAACAATGGATATTACCGGTGGCGCCACATAACCTGCAGCCGGGACCGGAATCATCCGCCTCGCACCTGATTCAGCAGGTGAGGGATGAAGCCCATCGTTTTGCGATCACCGGGCACAGAGGCCGTCGTCAAAAGGCGGCGGTACATTCAGTGCTGGAAGATATTCCCGGTGTGGGCGCAGGCCGTCGGCGCACCTTGCTAACGCATTTTGGTGGCTTGCAGGGCGTTCGCAAAGCGGGTGTTGATGAACTGGCCGGGATCCCGGGCATCAACCGGCAATTGGCGGACAGAATCTATAAAGCGCTGCACTAAACCTATTAGACGTTGCACTAATTGGGGTCGCAGCTGTCGATTACATTCAAGCAAGATCAAACCAGAACGGGCAAACTTCTGTGATTTAGACCTGCCAAAGATCCGGCAGTCTGCGATAATACCAACTAAATTCTACCGGGCCTGTTGTATGCGAATGACATTTCCTCTTTTTCTCACCCTGCTGCGGATCGCCTTGATTCCGGTATTGGTGGTGTTTTTCTATTTACCCTACGCGTGGTCCGGTATAGCCGCCGCGGTGGTGTTTATATTGGCTGCCATTACCGACTGGCTGGATGGCTATCTGGCGCGCCGCTGGGACATGATGTCGAGCTTTGGGGCTTTTCTGGATCCGGTGGCCGATAAGCTGATGGTGGCAACCGCACTGGTGTTAATGGTGCAAAAGCCACCTGATCTGTTGTTGCCAGTGGTTTTCTTCACATTGTCTGCGGCCGTTATTGTCGGTCGTGAAATCGCCATTTCAGGCCTGCGCGAATGGATGGCGGAAATGGGCGAAAGAGGCACTGTTAAAGTTGGCTTGCTGGGCAAGCTGAAAACCATTTTTCAGATGACGGCCATTAGTTTGCTGCTGTTTGGAAACAATTTGTTTGGCTTGCCGGTACTTCATATTGGTGAGTTGCTGATGTATCTGGCTGCCGGCCTGACGCTGTGGTCAATGTGGGTGTACCTGCATGCCGCCTGGCCTGTGATGAGCAGAGCTGACAGTAACGATACGACTGACCATCCGTCGGTCAAATAGGGCCGGCTGAAGCCTGCATCATATTGAGACCTGAACCATGTTGAGAACTGTATGACTTCCAGCGTAGCAAGACGCAAGACCCCAACCGTCAACGTAGGCGGCGTATTGGTCGGCTCTGAGCACCCGGTGGTGGTACAGTCGATGACCAATACCGACACCGAAGACGTCAAATCAACAGCAACCCAAATCGCTGAGCTGGCACGCGCTGGCTCGGAGTTGGTGCGCATTACGGTCAACACCGAAAATGCTGCGGCCAGTTTGCCAGGCATTATGGAACGCCTGGAAATGATGTCCTGTGATGTTCCTGTTGTCGGTGATTTTCACTACAACGGGCATCACCTGCTGCAGCAGTATCCTGAATGTGCACGTTTGTTGGCTAAATATCGCATAAATCCAGGCAACGTCGGCTTTGGTAAAAAACGCGATGACCAGTTTTCAACGATTGTTGGACTGGCGATTGAGAACGATAAGCCGATCAGAATCGGTGTTAACTGGGGCAGTCTGGATCAGAAGCTTCTGGCGCGCTTGATGGACGAGAACGCCAATCACAAAACACCTGAGCCGGCAGATGCAGTAATGCGTGAAGCATTGATTCGGTCTGCACTGGAAAGTGCTGCTGAAGCTGAACGGCTAGGTTTGGCTCACGATAGAATTATATTATCTTGTAAAGTCAGTGCTGTACAGGACTTAATTAAGGTCTATTCTACTTTAGCAGGGCGATGTGACTACCCGCTACACCTGGGTTTAACCGAAGCGGGAATGGGTAGCAAAGGCATTGTGTCCTCATCGGCCGCGTTGGCGGTTTTGTTGCAGCAGGGCATTGGCGATACCATTCGAATTTCCCTGACCCCCGAACCTGAACAATCCCGAACTGACGAAGTATTGGTGGCACAGGAATTATTGCAAAGCATGGGTTTGAGAGCATTTGCGCCTATGGTCATTGCATGTCCGGGCTGTGGCCGCACCACATCTACTTTTTTCCAGGCGCTGGCCCGTGATGTGACTTCACATGTACGAACTAAAATGCCGGAATGGAAGTTGCAGTATTCAGGCGTTGAGAATCTCAGCCTGGCGGTCATGGGCTGTATCGTGAATGGGCCAGGCGAGAGCCGTCATGCTGATATTGGCATCAGTTTACCTGGTACCGGAGAATCTCCGGTGGCACCGGTCTTTATCGATGGTGAGAAAGCTGCGACCTTGCGGGGAGATCATCTGGCCCAGGACTTTCTGGTCATGATTGACGATTATGTTGCCAGCAATTATCCAACTATCAATGAGTAAGCCGGGCCAGGCTGACAAAGCCGATCGCCATTTGCTTTATCAGCATTCTGTTCAGGACGTTGAGTCAGAAATCGATTTCATCGAAGAAACCTGGGATGAGCTTCGCAAGCGCCCGGCGACCATTTTGCGCGAGGATTTTTGCGGTACTGCCAATACTTCCTGCGAGTGGGTGCGGCGCGGCGACGAGCATCAAGCCATTGGCGTGGATCTGGACGAAGAAGTGCTGGAGTGGGGCAGGTGTAATAATCTCTCTCAACTAAATGAAGAGCAACAGCAAAGAATCGAATTAGTATTGGAGGACGTGCTGGAAGTGCGTCCCGGTCTGGCAGATATCATTCTGGCCATGAACTTCAGCTACTACCTGTTCTTAAAGCGTGATGAACTGTGTGAGTACTTTGAAAACGTGCTCGATGGTCTGGTATCCGACGGTATTTTGTTTCTTGACGCTTACGGGGGTTACGAAGCACCAATGGTGCTAACTGAACCGCGCGAATGCACTGATGAGGACGGTAACGAGTTTACCTATATTTGGGAACAGGCCGAATTCAACCCCATCAATTCATGCATGACCTGCAATATTAATTTCGAGTTTCCAGATGGCTCAAAAAAAGACAAGGCATTCAGCTATCACTGGCGCTTGTGGACGCTGCCTGAAATCCGGGAAATTCTTTATGAGGCCGGGTTTTCCAAAGTGGATATCTATTGGGAAGGCACCGACACTGTTAATAATGAAGGCAACGGCATTTATCTGCCTTCCGAGGTTGGTGATGCTGATCCAGGTTGGGTTTGTTATCTGGTTGCCCAGGCCTAAAAAGATCTAAATCAGATCGACCGTCTGGTCTTGATACTTGACCTTTTCCGCCGGTAGTTCCGGGTCCATTCGGGTAACAACAAAGAGGCAGTTCCCATGCGCTTCATCAAATGCGTAATCTACGGTTACCGCATCATATGACTCGTCTCCACTCAGAATATGAATTTTTTCCATTTGATTGGGGCCGATCAATGACTGGCTGCACACCAACCGGGGATGACGTTTTACTTTGCCCAGGTAATGTGTGCGGGCAACGATTTCCTGACCCGGGAAGCAGCCTTTCTTATAGTTGACTGCACCAATCTGATCAAACCCCAGAAATTGCGGCAAAAACTCACCACTGGTATCTGTTCCGAGCCAACTGACGCCGCGCTGTAGTTCAACATGCTTCCAAACATCTTGCTTGTCGACTTCAGCGTCAGGAAGTGCGCTAATCTCTGCCACTATATAGGCATTGCTACTGTCAGGCAGTTGTAGAGTGGCAAGTGGTGTGCTTTCGGGCGCCGAGTCACTGCCGCCATCCAGGCCGGCCACGCCATAGCCTTCCAGAACATCAATCTCGACTTTGGCTCTTAGTACATACAACTGCAGACGTTTAACCATGGCATCTCGTAACGAGTTTGCCAGAACCACAAAATAGCCGTCACTTTGACAGCTGACCAGCATCAGGCTCAAAACCCGACCCTTGGGTTCACAATAACAAGCCAGCGTGCTTTCTCCTTCTTTAAGTCCGAGAATGTCCGAGCTCAATTGATTGTGTAAAAAATCACCGGCATCAGTGCCTTTAAAGTGAATCGCTGCCAAATAGGAGAGTGTGATCATTGCTGTGAATGTCCCGCTAATAATACTGTTGAGTAGAGTTAATGATAACCAGCCTCATTCTAACCGATATGCAAATCAGATTTTTAGCCTTATGCCTCAATTTAGAACCAAAGTGGACTCGCGCGAGTGGGTGGATGGCGTTACAATCACAGCTAGTGGAGAATCCAAGGCAAGCCAAAATGAGTCAATCCAAACGCCCTATGTCACCCTACATGCTGGGGTCGTATTACAAGTTTCAAATAACATCCCTGTTATCCATTCTTAACCGTTTAACTGGCATATTTTTATCGCTGGTGACGGCGCCCATCTTACTTTACTGGCTGGTAACACTGGCGACAGGCGAGCAGTCATTTATGGCGTTCAGCGAATGCCTGGGTGGAGTGCTTGGCAAACTGGTGATGGCGGTCAGCGTATTTTGCTTCAGCTTTCACCTGTTTTGCGGTATCCGACATTTGATCTGGGACGCAGGTTGGATGATGGAAATGCCTCAGGTTCGCATGAGCGGCTGGTTAGCAGTTATTGCCTCATTCGTGCTGACAGCGATTGTCTTGGGAGCAGGTTTATGAGCATGCAAAACCCATTGGCCCGGGTTCGCGGTCACGGCAGTTCGGGCGGTGGCTCACATCATTGGCGTGCACAACGCTATTCTTCTTTATTGCTTTTGCTATTAAGCGTGTGGCTGTTGTGGGTGGGTGTATGCCTGGCCGGCGCCGATTATGCGACTGCCAAAGCGACCATGTCTTCGCCTTTCCATGCCGGCATGGCTATTTTGCTTGCAGGTTCTTTGTTTTATCACACTCAATTGGGCTTGCAGGTTGTTATTGAAGACTACGTGCATCCACCGGCGTTGGAGTTTGCGTTGCAATTGATTGTTCGTCTGGCATGTCTTGTTGCATTTTTAATCAGCGCCATTGCCGCTTTGAAACTGACACTGGGAGCCTGAGAACATGAGTAAAGATTACAAGATTACAGAACACAAATATGACGTCATTGTGGTGGGCGCCGGTGGTGCCGGATTGCGCGCCACGATGGGGCTTGCTGCAACAGGTTTGAAAACCGCCTGCATTTCCAAAGTATTCCCAACCCGCAGTCACACAGTAGCTGCGCAAGGCGGTATGTCCGCGGCGCTGGGTAATATGGGCGAGGATGATTGGCGCTGGCATATGTACGACACCGTCAAAGGATCGGACTGGCTGGGCGACCAGGACGCTATCGAATATATGTGTCGCGAAGCGGTGCCGTCAGTGATTGAGTTGGAGCATTATGGAGTGCCGTTCTCAAGAACGGAAGAAGGTAAAATCTATCAGCGCCCATTTGGTGGTATGACCACCCATTATGGTGAAGGCACGGCTCAGCGCACTTGTGCTGCTGCTGACCGCACCGGTCACGCGATTTTGCATACGCTTTATCAACAGTCACTGAAGCATGATGCGACTTTCTTTATCGAATATTTCGCCCTCGATCTGATTATGGATGACCAGGGTGTTTGTAAGGGTGTGCTGGCCTGGGATCTGGCTGAAGGCACCTTGCATCTGTTCCGTGCTCACGCAGTGATTCTGGCAACCGGCGGTTATGGACGTTCGTATTTCTCCTGCACATCAGCGCATACCTGCACCGGTGACGGTAACGGCATGGTATTGCGCGCAGGTCTGCCTTTACAGGATATGGAATTTATCCAGTTTCACCCGACCGGCGTTTATGGCGCTGGCGTACTGATTACTGAAGGTGTGCGCGGCGAAGGTGGCTTTTTGACCAATTCGGAAGGCGAGCGCTTTATGGAGCGTTACGCACCGAACGCTAAAGATCTGGCGTCTCGTGATGTGGTCAGTCGTTCGATGACGATTGAGATTAATGAGGGCAGGGGTGTCGGTCCGAAGAAAGATCATATCCATCTGAATCTGCAGCATCTGGGACCGGATGTGATTCTCAAACGCCTGCCGGGTATTGCCGAGAGCGCGCGTATTTTCGCCAACGTGGATGTCACCAAAGAGCCGATCCCGGTAATCCCGACCTGCCATTACAACATGGGCGGTATTCCAACCAATTATCATGGTGAAGTGGTGCGCTTGAAAGACGGCGACCCGGATGCGGTGGTTAATGGCTTGTTTGCCATTGGTGAGGCAGCTTGTGTTTCCGTTCATGGTGCCAACCGACTGGGTTCCAATTCGCTGCTCGACTTGATCGTATTTGGGCGGGCGGTGGCTCATCGCTGCGCAGAAGTGATTAAACCCAACACCCGACATGACCATCTTGCCCCCGCGATCATGGAAGCATTGGTCGCTGATTTTGACCGCATGCGTCACGCAGATGGCAAGCACAGCGCTGCTGAGATTCGTGATGAAATGCAGCACGTGATGCAGAAAAATGCAGCCGTGTTCCGTACCGGTGAAGTACTCGAAGAAGGCTGCAAGTTAATTACGGAAGTGTACAAGACGTTTGAGGACATCAAGGTCAGTGATCGCTCGATGGTATGGAATTCCGACCTGGTGGAAACCTTTGAGTTGCGAAATCTGCTGGGTTGCGCCATGACCGCCATGTATTGCGCGGAAAATCGCACGGAAAGCCGTGGTGCGCATGCGCGCGAGGATTTCCCGGATCGCGACGATGAAAACTGGATGAAACATTCACTTTCGAACCTCAGTGATGGCGGTGAAGTGACGATTGAATACAGGCCGGTACATTTATATACGCTGACAGATGATGTCGAAGTTGTGCCGCCTAAACCGCGCGTTTACTGATAGACAGAGAAACAGGAAAGCACCATGCTTGAAATAAGACTAGCGCCTGAATCACGCCCGATAAGTGGCAAAACGTTTGCTGCTGCTGAAGGATCTTCCAATACCAAAACCTTCCGGGTTTATCGATGGAGTCCGGATTCGGGTGAAAATCCGCGAATCGATAGCTTTGAGGTTGATCTGGATAGCTGCGGACCGATGGTTCTGGATGCCATTATCAAAATCAAAAATGAGATTGATCCGACTTTAACGTTCAGACGCTCGTGCCGCGAAGGTATTTGTGGTTCCTGCGCGATGAACATTGATGGCACCAACACATTGGCGTGTATCAAGCCGATCACTGATGTCAAAGGTGATGTGAAGATCAATCCCTTGCCGCATCTGGAAGTGGTTAAAGATCTGGTGCCGGATATGACGAACTTTTTTGCTCAATACGCCAGTATCAAACCCTGGATTCGTACGCAAAGTGTGCCTTTGCCGGATAAGGAGAGATTACAGTCTCCGCAGGATCGCGAAAAGCTCGATGGTTTGTATGAATGTATTATGTGCGCCTGTTGTTCAACTGCGTGCCCGAGCTACTGGTGGAATGGTGACAAGTATCTGGGGCCGGCAGTTTTGTTGCAGGCCTACCGCTGGCTGGTGGACAGCCGTGATGAAGATACGGGTGAACGACTGGATGCTTTGGACGATCCTTTCCGGCTGTATCGCTGCCACACGATCATGAATTGCACCTCGACCTGTCCAAAAGGTTTGAATCCTGCCAAAGCCATCGCTGAAACCAAAAAGATGCTGTTGGAACGTGGTGGCGCCTGACGACTATGCCGATAAAAGCCGGGGTGATAAAAGCCGGGGTGATGCAAGACTGAAAACGCTGCGCTGGAAAAGCCGGCGCGGTATGAAAGAGCTGGATGTACTGTTGGAAGCGTTTTTGATCCAGCGGGCTACTGCGCTTAAAGAGGGAAAGTGGCCGGTACTGGAAGAGTTTCTGGCGCAGGAAGACGACGTATTATTCGATTGGATATCAGGCCGGGACTTGCCCGCCAACAATGAATTAGTGGAGTTGATTGATCAACTGACCCATGTTTCACGATTCTGAATTAACACTTAAAGCTGCAGGCAGAAATGATTTACTGGCCGCGATGATCGTCGCATATATATTGGTTTTTTTTGCCGCTCTATTGAGTCCATTCCCGTTCTGGTTGATCTTAGTCAATTCCTTCTGTATTTTTTTCTCATATTATTATCTCTGGCGACAGGGAAACCAGTCCGAAGCAACCAGCAGTATTTTCAGAACTAACACCAATGGTGATTTGTTATTGGAGCAGCGATCTACTTGCGTGATTGTTGGGACATTGAGCGGATCCCAGTGGTGCTGCCGTTACATGGCAATATTGCGTTATAAAGCAGCGGGCCGGATTGGCCACCTGATGATTTTGAAGATTCGGCAACAACCGGAGCAATTCCGGCAGTTATCTGTATGGCTGAGGCATAACAGCCGCAATGAGGGAAGACAGGGAACATGACCTACAACGATAAAGTTGTTAAACAATTCACTATCGCGACGATAGTGTGGGGCATAGTCGGCATGCTGGTGGGCTGCTTTATCGCAGCTCAGCTATGGATGCCGGCATTGAATTTTGATACTTCCTGGCTGACTTATGGCCGATTAAGGCCCTTGCACACCAATGCGGTGATTTTCGCTTTTTGCGGAAGCGCATTAATGGGCACTTCCTTATACGTGGTGCAACGTACCTGCCATGTAAGACTGATTTCCGACAGATTATCGAGCTTTGTGTTCTGGGGTTGGCAGTTAGTGATAGTGCTGGCCGCGATTACATTACCGATGGGTTGGACTCAGAGTAAAGAGTACGCTGAGTTGGAATGGCCGATTGATATCTTGATCACCATCGTTTGGGTGGCCTATGCGGTGCTCTATTTTGGAACGATCGTCAAACGCCGTGTCAGTCATATATATGTGGCCAACTGGTTTTATGGCGCGTTTATTCTGACCATTGCCTTGCTGCATATTGTCAACAATCTGGCGATACCGGTTACGCTTGAAAAATCCTATCCGATCTATGCCGGTGCCGTCGATGCCATGGTGCAATGGTGGTACGGCCACAACGCAGTGGGGTTTTTGTTGACCGCAGGATTCCTTGGCATGATGTATTATTTTGTACCTAAGCAAGCTGAAGGGCCGGTTTATTCCTATCGGTTATCGATCGTGCACTTCTGGGCGCTGATTGCGATTTATATGTGGGCCGGACCTCATCATCTGCATTACACCGCGCTGCCCAACTGGGTGCAGTCAATTGGCATGGTGTTCTCGCTGATTCTGTTTGCGCCAAGCTGGGGCGGCATGATCAACGGCATGATGACGCTCAATGGCGCCTGGTACAAACTTCGAGAAGACCCGGTATTGAAGTTCATGATGGTGGCGCTGGCTTTCTACGGCATGTCGACCTTTGAAGGGCCGATGATGTCGATCAAAACCGTCAACGCCTTAAGTCACTACACCGACTGGACGATTGGCCATGTACACGCTGGTGCCCTTGGCTGGGTAGCCATGATGACGATAGGTTCGATCTACTGTCTGGTGCCGCGTTTGCTGGGTGAAAAGCGCATGTACAGCGTCAAAGCCGTGGATCTTCATTTCTGGATTTCCACCATCGGCGTTGTTCTTTACATATCTTCCATGTGGATTGCCGGAGTGATGCAGGGTTTGATGTGGCGTGCTTTTAACGATGATGGCACTTTGACCTACAGCTTTATCGAGAGCATTGCTGCAACTCACCCGTACTACTTAATCAGGTTACTGGGTGGTCTGCTGTTTCTGAGTGGCATGTTTGTTATGGCCTGGAATACATGGAAGACGCTTGGCAGTAAAAAAATGACGCCGGTACCGGTTTCCGCTGCTGCTAATTGGGGAGATCACTCATGAGTAAGGGACATGAAAAGGGACACAAAAGGCTCGAAACCAATATTGGGCTGATGGCCATATTTATGGTGGTGGCGGTTAGCCTGGGCGGTCTGGTAGAAATACTGCCTTTGATTTTTACTGATCAGGTGCGTGAACCCACCGAAGGTGTGGTGCCTTATCCGGCACTGGAACTTGCGGGAAGAGACGTGTACGTAAGGGAAGGTTGTTACAACTGCCATTCACAAATGATTCGTTCCCTGAGAAGCGAGACCGAACGCTATGGCCCTTATTCTCTGGCGGGTGAATCGGTCTATGACCGGCCGTTTCAGTGGGGCTCCAAACGTACCGGTCCTGATCTGGCGCGTGTCGGCGGCCGCTATAGCGATGAGTGGCACTATATTCATTTGAACAACCCGCGCGATGTTGTGCCGGAGTCAAATATGCCGACTTATGGTTGGTTGGCAGACAGTCCAGTCAGCGGCGCGTTAATACAGAAAAAAATGCGACTTCTCAACACTATGGGTGACCCGTATTCGGACGAAGATATCGCTGCAGCAGCGTCTGTCGTTCAAGGAAAGAATGAGCTCGATGCGTTGGTGGCCTATTTGCAAAGCCTGGGTCATGCAAGGAGTGGTCACTGATGGATCTCAACACAGTCAGAACCATCATATTGCTTGTGTTGTTTGTTTCATTTATCGGCGTATGCATTTGGGCCTGGAGCAAAACGCGCAAAGCCGCGTTTGATGAGGCCAGTCGTCTGCCGTTAGAAGAGGATGACGGCCACATTCCGGGTACAGGCAGGGAGGATCAATAATGTTGAGCAGTTTTTGGAATTGGTATGTGATTATTATCTCGGTTGCCACGATTTTAGCGTGTTTCTGGCTGCTGCAATGGACCAAAGGTATTAAAAGCGATGACGGTGACGATGGAACTGGTGCCGCCCAACACGTTTGGGATGATGACTTAGTTGAGCTGAATAACCCTTTGCCACGATGGTGGTTGTATTTGTTTTACTCCACGATTGTTTTTGCGTTTGTCTATCTCGCTCTGTATGGCGGTTTGGGTAACATTAAAGGTATATTGGGTTGGTCGCAGGAAGGCCAATATAATGAGGAAATGGCCAAAGCCGAGCAGACTCAGCAAGCTATTTTCGCGCGCTATCGGGAAATGGATGACCAGACATTAATGGCGGACGCCGAGGCACAGGCCACTGGCCAACGCTTATTTGCCAATAGCTGTGCCATGTGTCACGGCTCGGATGGCAGAGGTGCAAAAGGCTTTCCCAACCTGGCAGATCACGACTGGCTTTACGGGAATTCCATGGACACCGTATTAACCAGTATCACCAAAGGCCGAGTTAGCGCGATGCCTGTGATGGTGGGCGGCTTGGATGACCGGGGTATTAATGAACTGGTGGTTTATGTGCAGAGTTTGTCCGGGCAAAAGGCCGATGCCAGTATGGCTGCTAACGGTAAAAAGAACTTCGATATGTTGTGTGTTGCCTGCCATCAGGCGGATGGTACGGGCAATCAGGCACTGGGTGCGCCAAACCTTACCGATAATATCTGGCTTTATGGCAGCGACCCGCAGGCCATTAAAAAGACGATTGCTGAAGGCCGCACAGGCAATATGCCTGCACACGAAAACCTGTTGAGCGAAGACCGCCGGCGACTTCTGGCTGTCTACGTTCTGAGTCTCTCGAATCAAGGGCTGTGATTAATTGATATGAAGAACGAACATCCGATTGACAGACGTTGGAACCAGCGCCGACGCGACTGGGCAGTGGTAATCTGGATGTCTTTTTTGGCTGCTTGCTTTGGCTCCATTGTGCTGTTTGGTCTGGTTAGCCCTGTTGATGTGGCGGGTAACTGGGCAGATCAATATGACATCGGTGTTCGCCTCGCCTATGGCCTGGAGTTTTCATTTTTGTTTGTACTGTGCTTGTTCGCGTCCTCGTTAACCATGTATATGATCCGCACCGGCCCTTCTGAAGGGCATGCCCGGGGTGAGGGCAGGCGCAAGAAGCCAGTGATTCACGATCCATCAGAATCCAACCCTGACTTTGATGGTGAGGACTGGAAATGAGTCAAACCGAGTCGCCGGGCGATGCACTTTATCGCAAGGAACCGAAAGTCTACCCCCGCGACGTCAAAGGCAGGTTCGCCAGTCTGCGACGGGTCGCGATGTTTGTACTTTTGGGTATTTATTATCTGTTTCCGTGGATTGATTGGGCAGGACGTCAGTCTGTGTTGTTCGATTTACCTGCACGAAAATTCTATATTTTCGGTTTAACTTTCTGGCCTCAGGATTTTATTTTCCTGGCGCTTTTATTGATTATTGCGGGCTTGTCGTTGTTTTTTGTAACGGCAGTTGCTGGTCGTCTGTGGTGCGGGTATGCCTGTCCGCAAACTGTCTGGACAGAAGCATTTTTGTGGATGGAGCGATTGGTGGAAGGTGACCGCAACAAACGCATCAAGCTGGATGCTGCGCCGTGGACTGGCAACAAAATCCTCAAAGAAACGGTAAAGCAGGTATTGTGGATCAGTTTTGCACTGTGGACCGGGTTTACTTTCGTGGGGTTTTTCACACCCATCAGAGAATTGGGGCACTCGGTTTTAAATTTCCAACTAGGCGCATGGGAAACTTTCTGGCTGCTGTTTTATAGTTTTGCCACCTACGGAAATGCAGGGATTTTGCGCGAGCAAGTATGCAAATACATGTGTCCCTATGCGCGTTTTCAGGGTGCGATGTTTGATAAAGAAACCCTGGTTATTGCCTATGATGAGGCCCGTGGTGAGCCGCGAGGCGGCCGTCGCAAGAGTGACGATCCTGCCGAAAAAGACCTCGGTGACTGTATTGATTGCACGTTGTGTGTGCAGGTCTGCCCGACCGGAATTGATATCCGCGACGGCTTGCAGATGGAATGCATTGCCTGCGCCGCCTGTATTGATGTCTGTGATCAGGTTATGGAGAAAATGGACTACGCACCCGGCTTAATCAAATACACCACCGAGCAAAGCCTGCATAATAAGGATTCAAAAGTATTTCGGCCTCGTATCATTGCTTACGCGCTGGTTTTGTTGACGTTAATTGGCGGTGTGTTGTGGTCGATTAGTGATCGCGTGTTGTTACGCGCAGAATTGTTGCGCGATCGTAACGCGCTGTATCGCGAACTGCCCGGCGACATTATCGAAAACGTCTACAGGCTCAAGCTAATCAATATGGACAATAAGACGCATCATTATTCGATCGAAGTGATTAATAACGACGATATCAAGCTGAGCGTGTCGCCGGAGCCCGTTTTAGATCCTGAGCAGGTGGGTACGTTTATTGTGCATATGCAGGCACCTGCAACTGCGGGGCGCGGTTCCATGAAAGTGGATGTGCAATTTACCGCAGATGATCAGCCGGGTATGCAGCGCGTGGTGAGTTCGCGCTTCCTGTTGCCGGTGAATTAGGCAGGGCTTAAAGACAATGAATCAGGCACCTAGCAATCAGACACCGAACAATCAGGCAGCGCACAATACTGGCAACGCAACCCGCCGTGATGAAACACCCTGGTACAAGCAGTTCTGGCCGTGGTTTATTATCGCATTCCCAGCGACTTCGGTGATCGTGAGCCTGACGATTCTTTGGTTAGCGATCAGCCATCCAGACAGTTCTGTACTGGACGACTCCGAATATCGAGCGCTTAGAAGTGAGTTAAAAGCCCAACAAACCACACCCTGATGGATAGCCGGGCACTTATATGTTTCCACTGCGGGGAACCTGTGCCGCCATCCTGTGATTTGAGCGTAGCGATTAACGCGGAAAACCTGCCTGTTTGCTGCAGTGGTTGCGAAGCAGTGGCCAGTTTGATCCTGCAATCAGGTCAGGCCAAATATTACGAGTTTCGTACCGCCAATGCCCTTAAACCTGCCACCGAAGACGCTGATGTTCAGCTGCATTGGCAGCGTTTCGATGAGCGCCAGTCTTTGTGGGGTAGCGCGCTGCAAAATGGCCAATATGAAATGTTGTTACAGGTCGAAGGCATTCGCTGTGCCGCCTGCGCATGGCTGATTAGAAGTCAGCTTGAATCCCGGCAAGGGGTAGAGCAGGTGCAGGTAGACATAGCCACCGGTTTCGTCCGCATCACCTGGTTGCCCGACAAACTTCGCCTGAGCAAAATTGCCGGTATATTATCCGGCGTGGGTTATCGTCCGCACTTGCCGTTGGCAGCAGAAGAGGCGACCGGCAGACAGTTGGAACGACGCACTGCCTTGAAGCGTCTGGGGGTTGCGGGCCTGGGCATGATGCAGGTGATGATGTACGCGACCTCGTTGTACACGGGTGAAGCGATGGGGATTTCTGCTGGCGCTGAGCGTTTTTTACAGTGGGTAAGTTTGCTGGTGACAACGCCTGTGTTGCTCTATTCCGGTCGACCTTTTTTTGCCAGTGCCTGGCGCAGTCTCAAGCATGCAAAAGTGTCGATGGATGTTCCGGTGGCGTTGGCGATCACGATTGCATTTAGCATGAGCTGTATTAATTTTTTAACCGGCAACGGACATGTGTATTTCGACTCTGTGGTGATGTTTATTTTCTTTTTGTCTTTGGGTCGATATGCAGAACTATTAATCAGGCATCGGAACCTGCAAACCGGTTTGGCATTGGCTCGATTGTTGCCGGAATGGGCTGAGCGTTTGTCAGGTGACCAATCTGAACAGGTTCCGGCCGGTGATTTGCGCATCAATGACAAAGTCAGGGTAAAGGCGGGGCAGGCTTTTCCAGCCGATGGCGTCATTATTCAGGGCAGCACGCAGGCAAACGAGGCACTACTGACTGGCGAGTCACGTCCACTTGAAAAGCAGGTTGGCTCCAGAGTGGTCGCTGGCAGCATTAACCTTGGCCAAAGTATTGTTACGCAAGTCACTGCAGATCCGGATAATTCCACCGTCTCATTAATGGGACGAATGCTGTTGAAGTCACAAACACAGCGCAGCCGGTTTGCGCAACTTTCAGAGCAAATTGCCGGCTGGTTTGTTGGCGCGGTCTTGATACTGGCGACAGTGACCGCTGGCTACTGGTTGTTTCACGATAGAGATATGGTATTACCTGCAACATTGGCGGTGCTGGTGATCAGTTGCCCATGCGCGCTTTCGTTGGCAACACCTGCCGCGATTGCATCGGCCAGTCGTGCATTGTTGGAAAAAGGCGTACTTTTGACACGAGGGATGGCGCTTGAGGCTTTAAATCATGTAGATACGGTAGTTTTTGACAAAACCGGTACGCTCACCAATGGTATGCCGGTGGTCGCTGATGTGGTGATGAACCCGGAACAAAATGATTTGAGCGCCGATGAAGCAATGCAAATTGCGGCATTATTGGAGCGCGATTCTTCGCACCCATTAGCAAAAGCATTCAGCCATATCGACTGCAGGCAAGAGGACATCACGGACCTTCGTGCCCACGAAAAGGGTATGACCGGCAGGGTCAACGGCCGACAATACAAATTGGGTAACGCAAGTTTCAGCGAAGCGCCTGATGTCGATAGTCCCACCGCGCTTGGCCGCATCTGGCTGGCCAACGAGGCTGGTTGGGTGGCTCGATTTGAGCTGGACGACAGTTTGCGCGCAGGGGTTAGTGAAATGTTGCATGACCTTCGATCCAGAGGGTTGAAATTGGTAATTCTGTCTGGCGACCATCCGCGCCCGGTGGATTCCATTGCCCAACAAACCGGTATATCGGATTGCTTTGCTGAACAGAGTCCACAGATGAAGATGGACTACCTTCAGTCTTTGCAGGCAAAAGGGCAGCACGTATTGATGGTCGGGGATGGTATCAACGATGCGCCAGTGCTGGCCTGTGCCAATGTTTCAATGACCGTAAGTGGCGCCAGCGAATTGGCCAACTCACAGGCTGATTTCATCATGACAGGACATTCTCTGGCGAGTATTAGTGCTGTGTTTGATTGTTGTGCGAACACCCACCGCACCATCAGGCAGAACCTGACCTGGGCGTTGGGTTACAACGTGCTGGCGGTGCCATTTGCGGCGGCGGGAATGATCCAGCCCTGGGTGGCTGCGCTGGGTATGTCGCTAAGCTCGTTGCTGGTAATTTTAAATTCCGCTCGTCTTGCACGAAAGAGCAACACCGCCAATCTCAATCTGCTTGAAGAGGGGATTCAGTCATGAGCATGTTGTATGTGCTCATTCCATTAGCTCTGGGGCTAATGGGGCTCGCAGTATGGGCATTGTTATGGGCGATTAAGTCCGGGCAGTTCGATGATCTGGAATCACACGGCTGGAGTGTAGTACTGGATGATGACCAGAAGCCTATGCAGGAAGCCGACGATGAGGTACAGCAAGATCAGAGCAGTCAAGATCAGAGCAGTCAAGATGGGTCGCCTAGCAACAATGGGCGCTCTGAAAAATGAATGCAGTCATGGACGTGTCGGTTTTAATGACCGCCTTGCTGGCTGGGCTTCTGGGTAGCGGCCATTGTTTCGGTATGTGTGGAGGCATTGCGGTTGGTCTGGGTCATTTGCCTAAACAGGGGTATTTTTCTGCGCTGATCTTCAACCTCGGGCGACTATCGAGCTACGCCTTACTGGGTGCCGGTTCTGCATGTTTGCTGGCATCTGTAGGCGGTGTGCTAAACGTGCCACAATGGGGTATGATTTTGCGGTTAATCACCGCGGTTATGATATTGCTGATTGGTTTACAATTTCTATTTGGTTGGCAGTTTTTGGGTTTCATTGAGCGCGCTGGTGCACGGCTTTGGAAAAAAGTTTTACCTTTGGCTGTGAAAGCCAGTGCAATGCCTGGTGGAGCAGGGCGCTTGTTGCTCGGTTTGTGCTGGGGATTGTTGCCATGCGGATTGGTTTACAGTGTGCTGATGACGGCCTCGGCCACTGGCACCGCGTTGACAGGTGCAATTGTGATGTTGGCATTTGGCGTGGGCACATTGCCTTCGATGCTCGGGATGAGTATGGCCGCACCTGCACTCAGCCGCGTATTGGCGGACAAATGGACCAGAAAACTGATGGGGGCGGCGTTGGTTTTATTGGCGATTTTGAGTGTTTCCTTGCTGATGGTGCACCGACAATCCGGTCACGAACATGTGCAACAACGTCTGCAAGAGCAACATCAGCAAGCTGATCACAAGTATTAGCAAGGCCAATATGCAGAACAGCTACGCAAAACATATAAAGGACAAGGATTCTAAATGAAAACAATAAGATGGCTACCGTTTTTGGTCAGTTTCATAGCGCTTTCGGTGCACGCACAGCAGACTTTAGAACCACTCTCAGTAGATCCATTACCGGATGTGGCTGAAAGCGGCTCAATTGAAACCATCGCAGGGTTTACCACCGAAAGTCGATTTTTAAGCCCATGGGTGGCTTATGTGCCGGCATCGGAAAGCGTGCCGTCACCTACACAGGTTCTCGGGCACGTGGTGGGTGCGGCTGGTGAATTGACGCACTCTGCCGCAATTGTTGACTACGTTAGACAGGTTGGTTCGGCCTCGAACCGCGTGCATGTTGAAACCTTAGGAACCTCGGAAGAGGGTAGGGAAATCGTGTTGGCGGTGATCGCAGATGAAAGTGGCATTGAAAACCTGGATAAGCTCAAAGCCGCCAACGCCCGGCTGGCCGACCCGCGTATGACCACACCGCAACAGGCAGATGAAATCATTAAAACCGCGCGGCCTGCGTATTATTTTAATTGTAACCTGCACGCAGATGAAACCGGCAGCGGCGAGATGTGCATGGAGCTGATTTATAGATTGGCCGTTTCCGAGCAACCCATGATTAAGGCCATGCGGGAAAATCTGCTGATTTTGGTCAACCCGGTGTCTGAACCCGATGGCCGCGACAAAGTAACGGACTGGTTTTACACCTACCTGAAAGGTAAAACTGACTTCGATAATCTTCCGCGTATCAGCCCGCCATATTGGAGCAAGTACGTTTTTGTAGATATCAATCGCGATGCCCATCAGACGAATTTTGCCGCAACCCGCGCCGTCAGCAAGATGTATTTCGAATACCACCCGGTGGTTGTGCATGACTTGCACGAAGCTATTTCGTTGTTGCTGACCTGGAACGGTACCGGCCCTTACAACCCTTATCTGGACCCGATTGTTACCAGTCGTTGGCTGGAAATGAGTTTCCACGAAATGACCACCATGAACAGCATGGGAATGCCCGGTGTCTGGACCTGGAATTTCGGTGAAGGCTTCGGGCACATGTTCCTGGACTCCATCGCAATCAACCACAATGGCATCGGGCGCGGCTATGAAACTTTCGGAAGCGCCTCTCCGGAGACATTCACCCGGCACGCAGATTCTGACAGCCTGACCCGTGAATGGTATCGCCCGTGGCCGCCGGAACCGGTTTTGCAGTGGTCGATGCGAGACAACGTCAATTATCAGCAAACGGCCGCATTATCGATTCTGGACTGGTCGGCCAAGCACTCTAAGGAAATGCTCAAGGATTTTTACCAGACCGGCTACAACTCATGGCGTAAGGGCGTAGATGAAGCACCCTATGCGTTCGTCATTCCGGCGGAGCAAAATGACCGATTAAGCGTCACGCAAATGATCAATCGTTTGCGTGACCAGAAGATTGAAGTGAGCCAACTGACGAAAGCGGTGGGCCTGGAAGAGGGTGATTTTGACAAAGGCGATTACATCGTCAAGCTTGATCAGCCGTACAGAAATTTTGCGTTGGATGTTTTAGCCCCCCAGCATTTCCCGGAGAACTACGAGCAATTGCCCTATGACGATGTGACCTGGGCCTATCCGGTGGGCTTTGATCTGACTGCTGTTGCGATTGATGACCAGAGGGTAAAGACAGTCTCGAGTCGCCTACTTACGAAAAACGCTCAAGCAACTGGCCGTGTACAGGGTAGGGGACCGTTCTATCTCCTGAAAGACACCGGTCAGGAAGCTTTGCTGGCGGCGCGCTATCGTCTGGCAGGCTTCAAAGTGGAAATTGCTGAGCGTTCATTTAAAAACGGCAAAAGCGACTTTTCAGCCGGTTCCTGGGTTGTATCAGAAGCACAAGATGAGGCTAATAGCCAACCAGGTGTGAACAGCCAGCCCAGCATGGAGCTGGGGGATGTGATCGAAGCGGTAAGCCAGGAATTGGCCTTAGATTTCGTATCCACAGCTAACCGCCCGGATGTTGACGTTCACGACTCGATGCTACCGCGGCTGGGCTTGTGGGTGCCGTGGGCTGACACGGATATGATGGGCTGGATTCGTTATATTCTGGACCAACAGGAAATTCCCTACACCTATTTGCGCGATGAAGATCTGCGCGCAGGTGGCCTGAAAGACAAAGTGGACGTGATTGTTTATGGTCCGTTCTCGCGACTGCAATTGGCGGCTCAAATCCATGGAATTCCCGCCACCAACGGGCCCATTCCTTTCCAAAGCACGCCGGAACACCCCAGTTTGGGCAAGCCGGTTGCTTCTGAAGACATTTCAGGTGGCCCGGGCTTCGCTGGCCTGGCGCAGATCATGGAGTTTGTTGAATCTGGCGGCGTGTTGCTTACCTTGGGGGGCGGCACCACGCTGGCACTTGAGGGAGGCATGGTGCGCAGTGTCGCTAAATCAGACGCAAGTGACGTATTTACTCCCGGAGTAGAATTAAAGACCACCTTTGCACGACCAGATCATCCCATTAGCTACGGCTATGCTAAGGAAACCTCTGTTTTCAGGACCAATCTCCCTGTTTATGATACGCCTCGGCGTTGGTTAACCATGGCTTACTGCACGTCCTGTTTGTCGGGGCCGGAAGACAATCGGCATGTGGTGATGCGCTGGGGCGGTGAAGGTAATATGGTTGTTAGCGGTGGCATGCGCGGTGAGGAGCAACTCAATGGCAAGCCAGCAATCATCGATACGCCCATTGGTAATGGGCATATTGTTAGTTACAACTTCAATGCTATCCATCGGGACATGAACCGCGGTGATTTCCGTCTGGTGTGGAACGCAATCATTAATTGGGATGCGTTACCGGACAATGTTCAATAAAAGCAGGGATTCAATAAAGGTCGGTGCTCAATAGGATTCACACAGCAATGTAAATTTGCTGGCTGTCTCGATATTGAAAGCCTCCGTTCACGCTTTTAGGCAGTGGGCGAAGGCTTTTTTTGTTGAAGGCGCTAGCAGGCTTTTTTGACAACGGCAAGCCGACACGAATATTGACTCGTGCGTCATGTTGCTGCAAAACGTATTACCTGAATATTTGAATCCAAGTTATTCTGATTTCCTTATTTCTTGAGAAAATGACGATTGTAGGATTTCAGGAGAGAAGTACTCCAAACCATTTTTATGCCGATATATTATATTCTTTCTTCATACCGATATATGCGTATAATGTATATTATGTTAAATAGATCATGGAAATACGTACATAAAATCCTCTTCGGGGTTATGAGGATATCCTGATTGTTTGTTGGTGCCAGGTGCGTTACTGGTGCGGTGCTGAGTAAATAATGCCGCTCTATAGGCTTGTTGAATACTTAATGTAGAATATTAATTCTATATATATCATTGCTATATTACATATACTTAATTCTATTTTTACTAAGGCCGCCTGTGCTGCGTTGTTCGCAATAGTCGTTGGCTATGATCTGTTTAGTGGTTCAACAACGACATATCAATTAGCTATCATCAACAATCCGCAATTTATCAAACTGATTCTCTAATTCAGGCAGCAACTCGGTTAATATGCACAGATGTTCTACACATTATTTCTTTTGCTGTTGCTTCAAGCAGGCCTTACGGAATCCGAGTCTCAAATGGACAACAGCTCCAAGGCAGGCTCTGAGATTGCGTCAAACTTAACTCAGGCACCTATTCCCGTCATTGAAGTCATCTCCAGGCGACAGGAAATCGGCTACGCAACGAACAGTAGTCTTAGTGAGCTGACGGCCGCAGATATTCAGGCAGAAGGTTTGCACCATCCCAATGAGCTATTCGACCGGATCCCAGGGGTGTGGATTTCTTCAGGTTCAGGTCAGGAGCATCTTGCTGCGATCAGATCGTCGGTA
>Ga0105055_10003454_pt1 | contig 23841 bp, 26 predicted proteins | sample BON03_FD_78090 | JGI IMG/M metagenome (GOLD analysis project Ga0105055, IMG submission 78090) | Freshwater microbial communities from Lake Bonney liftoff mats and glacier meltwater in Antarctica - BON-03 | ecosystem: Environmental > Aquatic > Freshwater > Ice > Glacier meltwater | place: Lake...
AACAAGTTCGCTCTGAGACGTCACCGCCTTTTCCGTGGCATCGACCCGTGCCTCGATGACAGTCAGTCGAGCCACCGCTTCTCAAGCATCGGATACCAGTCGTACTCCCCAGGCGGAGTCCGGCTTCAATGATCTGAGATCGAGCGATACCTTGCTGATCCCTGATTGTTCGAAGCCCGGGATTTGAAGTCACCGCCACAAAAGCGGCTTCGTCCGGCGAAAGAATACGGCCCGTATATGAAGAATTTCTTATCTTCGCTTCACGGTGAGTTTACTGGGCTGCAATACAATCTACTCAACGTGTGACGAGCTTGCTGCAATTGTGGTAGCAACGGTCATGCGGTCCTGTAGCTCATAAGGAGTAGCGTGATGCGATCAGTTCTTTTGTGTTTGACAGCGGCGGCGATCTCGGTGATTACTCTGGTCGGCAATGTTCGTGCGGAAGAAAAAGAGGTTCCGCTGGATAAACTGCCGAAGGTGGTCTAGGAAGCGGTGAAGAAGTTGTATCCTAAAGCGGAGATGCTGAAGGCTTCTGAGGAGGCAGATGAAGAGGATAAGGATGAAGTCGTTTATGAAGTGACCGTGAAATTGAACGGCAAGATGATCGACATCACTGTGGATGACGAGGGAGAAATCGAACTTCTGGAAAAGGAAATCGCCCTCAAGGATTTGCCGAAGGCTGTGTCGGAAGCGGTGGCAATGTTGTACCCTGATGCTAAAGCGAAGTCCGCGGAGGCGGTGTTCGAGTTGGAAGACGGTAAGGAAGAACTTGAGTTCTACGAAATCCAACTGAAGACGGCGGACGGCAAGGTCATTGAAGCCAAGTTCAAGGCCGACGGCAAAGTCGTCAAGGAAGATGATAAGGACGATGAGTCTGGAGAGAAAGACGAGAAGGACGAAAAAGAAGAAAAGAAATAATCCATCATTTCGAGCGCCTGTGGGCGACAAACTATGATGTTCGCTTTGACATAGTAGCCGTCACTCTCCGAGTGACAAAGGCCGTAAATCGCGGCACTGGCAATCGTCACTCGGAGAGTGACGGCTACTTTAATCGCAAAGTAAATCCCATTGGGCGATGGCCTGTAAGTCAAGGAGTCCCGATGGGCGTTCGCATTTTAGTAATCGAAGACGAAAACGAAATTGCCGATTTTCTCGTACGTGGATTGCGGGAAGAAGGTTTCACGGTTGAGCGAGCGGCGGACGGCAGGGATGGCTGGTCCGAATTGCAGAATGGGAATTGGGATGTCGTGCTGTTGGACTGGTGGTTGCCCGTGACAGATGGGTTGCAACTCCTGAAACGATTCAGGCAACTCGATCAGGTGACACCCGTTCTCTTTCTGACCGCCAAAGATGCGGTTTCAGATCGAGTTCAGGGCCTCGACAACGGTGCCAATGACTACCTGTGCAAGCCATTTGCGTTTGAGGAACTGCTGGCTCGTGTGCGTGCCCTGACCCGTCGTCAGGGGTAGGCCACGACGATCATGTCGTATCAGGACGTGCAGGTAGATATGGCCACGCAACGTGCAGAACGTGCCGGTCAGCGACTCGATTTGACAGCGAAAGAACAAGCATTGTTGGTGCTGTTCCTGCGCCACCCTGGCGAAGTTCTCAGTCGCACACGAATTTACGAACAGGTGTGGGACGAACGCTATGACGGCCTGTCCAACACGCTGGAAGTTCATGTCAAGGAATTGCGAAGGAAGCTGGAGTCGCACGGCCCCCGTCTGATCCAAACTCTTCGCAATCGTGGCTATGTGCTGGGAGAGAATTCGAGGTGACAACGTGACGCTTACAAACCGGTTGCTGATTTTTTTACTTTCGATGATAGCGTTTGTCTTGATTGGTTTTTCATCGGCCCTTTACATCCTTGCTGACAGGTATCTGCATCAACAGACTAAGGAACGACTTGAGACTGTACTCAACACGATAGGATCTGCGATCGAAACCGATTCCGAAGGTGTGGAGTGGGAGCCGATGGCCCGCCAACAGAGCCGCGACTTTTCAACCTTCAATGATCAGGTTGCCTGGTTTGTTACCGATGGCCGAGGACAGATTGTCGCTCGATCAAACGGCAGTGCTACCGACGCATTTCGCAAGGCAACGATTTCGTCGCAGCAAGGTAAAGAGGCTGATCGTGAGAGTCGCAGGTGGATCGTTGGTTCGTGGGAGACTGGTCAGGAATGGATTCGTTCCGACGAACAAAAAGCGGAGGCAGACGTCAAACACTATCAGGCGTTGTCCATCACGGCAGGCGTGTCATTGCTTCCGATGCGAGCCACATTGCGGCGTCTGGCCTTAACGCTGGCCGGCCTTTTCGCGGCGGTCCTGCTGATGGCGTTTTTCATGGGCCGCTATGTCTGCCGTCAAGCGTTGCTTCCCGTTCAGAGCATGGCTGTCGCGGCTGGTGAGATCGATACTCCGGAGACTCGTCGGCGGGGAATCGATGGAGTTGGTCTGGGCCTTTCAATTGCCAAACGGTTGGCAGAAGTATTTGGCGGCGATCTGACGGTCGAGAGTCAACGGCAGCATGGCAGTTGCTTCACGCTCACGTTCCCGAAACTTGTGGTCACTTGAGACAGCGGATTGAGCCACCGACAGACGATGAAGAACAACCGGCGTCCGAGCATGAGTTAGAAGCAATCAAAGTCGATCTTTGACAAATCCCCTCACACATCACGAAAACTCGCAGGCACCAAAGTCGCCTCACCATTCGGGGATTCAATCCGGCGGTGACGTTGCAACCAACGTGCGACCAGCCAGCACAGAAGTGACCACGTGAGTCCGGCCATCCAGCCTGCAAGCACATCAGTCGGATAGTGGACGCCCAAATAGACTCGGCTGACTCCCACAATCACAGTCAGCAGCACCGCCACACCAAGCACGTATACTTTCACCGCCGTTCGGGTGGCCGAAGCGGCCAGCAACGCGCCCAATGTCAGATAGATGACCGCTGCCAGCATCGAGTGGCCACTCGGGAAACTACTTGTAGAAACAATCGAAAGATGCGGAACGATGTCCGGTCGGGGGCGGCTGAACAGGTACTTCAAACTGCTGCTGACTAAGGTTCCGCCGGCCGCCGATGTCATCAGCAGCCACATCATCTGCGTTTTGCCATCAATCCAGAGGTAACCACTGATTGCGAGAGTGAACAAAACGAGCGCGCCAATCCCACCAAACGCAGTCGCGTCGCGCCCCATTTCTTGCATCCAACTCGGTCCGATTGGAATTGATGGGTCGTCCACCTGCCGCATGGAACGAACGGCCCATCGATCGAAGGCCTGCGTATCACCTTCGATTACTTCGTCGGCAATCTTGATGAAGGCCCACGTCGCACTCACCAAAATTAAGAGTATGACAAGCAGCATCGGCTCGCATCCTCGAAGCCATCGAAGAACTCGTTGGAAATCGCTCGCGAGTTTGTGTCTCATTTGTCTGGCCAGAAATTCGTTACAAGGAAATAAACGACACCCGAAAACGTGAGTAGTCAAATCAGAACAATGATCGCTCCCGCGATCCTGTTTACTTTCGGCCACTCTTGTTCACTTGCTCGTCGGCGACAGTCTTCGATGACATCATCAGGGATCAGCTTGCGGGCCAGCAGGATTCCCAACGGCAACAGGATCAGATCGTCGAGGTAGCCTAAGACGGGAATCGGATCGGGGATCAAGTCGATGGGACTGAGTGCGTAGGCGACATTGAGTCCAACGACCAGCTTGGCGTACCAAGGCGTTCGCGGATCGCGGCAGGCTAAGTAAAGTGCCAGGATCTCGCGTTTTAGCGAGCGCACCCATTCCTTCCATTGACTCATTGAGATTCCTCTATCGGACACGCTATCCCAACCGTCGTGCCGCCGCCAAGTGTGCTTTCAATGGCGATTTCCGCAGCCCGTTGCGTGCTCACATTTTTCACAACAAATTTCAAACCCCCCAGTGTTTTCCGCACTTTTCCGCGATTGAGTGTGAGGTTATTCCCTGTCCGCCAAGTCCCGAGCGTGACAGGTGATTCCATTCTGCGTTACTCGTGGAATGTAGATTAACCCCCGTTTTTACGCATGATAAGGAAATGTTTTATTATCGCGTGTGGAAAAACGCCTGTACGATTCAACTTTCCAGGAGGAATAAATCGACTCACATTTTCAGGGAGGCCATCGTCATGGTTGATGTCATCTGTCAAAGTTTTTTTCGCAACCCAGTCATGTTCAGCAGTGAAGATATGAAGCGCTGCGAGCGATCTTTCGCGACGAGAGATCACAACGTGAAGTTGCTGAAACATTCGGTTATCAATACCACTCACTGCGACAGATGGTGAGTGAATTTCGGCGGTCGTGTCATGTGGTCGATGACTCCACAGATTCCCCCTTTTTCGAAGTTCGGCAGTGGGACGTCGAGCGGCCAATTCTGACGGAATCGCCGTTGTCTCGATCCGTTCGTGAAGCATTGTGGAACGCACTTGCCGCGCCGTCGCCATGACTTCCGCAATCGGTGCCAGCCCCCGATGGGCAATGAGATATCCAGCAAAACTGCTGGCGACTAAGGCAACAAAAAGCACTGCCAGCAACGTCAATTGATAATTCGCCACCAGTTACTGTCGCTGCACGCGGTCCAAAGCGACATGGATCGTGCCGACATTCTGAGGGAGGCCTCTGAAGTATGCCGAAAGTAGTCGAAAAGGTGTGCCATCGGTGGCAGGCCGATCAGTACCGCTTGTAAGCAGAGTGGTATCCTTTGGTTCCGGAAACAAGTCGATCGGCAGTCGGCCGTTCATGCCAGGTGTCTCGACGATAATTCCGCCATCAACGTCGAGTAGTCGAACATAAACTTGAGCAAAGCGTCGTGCTTCCGCTTCCCACTTAATCTCCTGTTGTATCGCGTCACGCTCTCTTGAACGTTGTCCCACCAAGTCAAAAATGATGTGGACTTCGTCAACAAGAAATTGATCGTCCTGCCGATCCAGATTTGTCACCAAGGCTCAATATAGAATCGCCGTGGCGGCGAACACAATCACGACCGATGAGCACGAGTACCACAGGGTCAGACGTGTGGCGAGTGACGGAGCGGCCTTGAGTTTGGAAAAGTTGCTCGTCATAGCTTCAAGATCGCTCTTCGAGGACGTAGCCAACTCCACGCACTGTGTGGATCAATTTGATGCTGTAAGGATCATCGACTTTCGCTCGCAATCGACGAATATGCACATCCACGACGTTCGTGTTGCTGTCAAAGTTCATGTCCCACACCTGTTCGGCGATCATCGTACGCGACAAGACTTCTTCCCGACGGCGTAATAACCGCCTGACACGCTCTTCCCTGGACACTTTCGAGAAGTCAACGCCATCGCACACCAGGACAAATGGAAGACTTTACCCAAACCTGTTGACACCGGCCCCATCTGCGGTCGGCTGATTCCGGTCGGCAGTTCGACTGTTGAAAGTCGTTCGTTGATCAGTTGTCGAGCGAAGTAGATGTCGATGCCGGCTGTCGCAATGACTTCGCCCGGAAGAACGCCAGAGATCACTCGGCATTATGGTTGGCGTTTCTTTCAGTTGGGCCACGTCAGGATGATCGAGCGGACAGTTGTGAACGCCGTGTTCGAGACACCATTCGTAGTCTGGTCCTTTAGGCATCAGCGTTGGATCACACTGGACGCAGATGGATTCCGGCACCGAGTGTTCTTCGCACCAGTCATCGATAACTGTTTCAACATGGCCGGTCAATGCTGCGGACTTTGGAATTCACCAGTCGTTCTGGTGGCCGTAGTAGAACACGGCAGCAGATCGCTGCGGACACTTCTCCGGCGCGTTGACGATTGATTGACTCATGGTAGAACTCCTGCTGGGGGACGCACCAATACAAGCGGGCTGTTGAATTAATGAGCGGCAAGGTGCTAGCCCAATGGCATTCGTCTTGTGCTGAAAGTAGCCGTCACTCTCTGAGTGACGAATGCCAACGGCCGTGTTTTGCGGCCAGCGTCACTCGGAGAGTGACGTCTACTTTGTTAAACGGAGTTGGCAGGGGCAGCCAACGCGGGCCAGCAGTGGCCTACAGCAATAGAGACGCGCAAGCGAGACGCACGTCTCGCCCGGTTCGCAGATCAATGCGGGCATGGCGCTGCTCGACGCAACACTGGCCGCGAACATTCGACAAGTCCGGCGTCTCAAGGCACAAAGGTGCCCAGTCCAGCGACAACAGCATGTCAGTCGAAGCACTACGACTGTTCGATTCTGGCGTGACCTGGCACACACAGCCCGTATCGCATGGGCATGGAGCGTCGCCTGAAGGATTTGCAGGGGGCAACTCATCGCCATCGCAACTGGATGCCTGACAGTGCCCGCAATGACAACCGCCATTCTGCTGGACGCCCTCGGCAGGCACAATCTCTACACCGCCAACGCAAAAGAGCGGACACGCGATCGCACGCAGCGACATGAAGGAGATGAATACAAGGCGGAACATAAGGCACCGGAAATTCAAAGGTTCAAAAACCAGTCAGCGGTGGTAACGTGGAACATCTCGGGCGGCAACGTCAATTCGACTAATTGACAACTCAAACAGCAATCCGCAACGATCAATAGTCTCCGATTCAACTTGCACAAGGCAGTCCGGAACATTGCGTTTAGCTGCAGAATGTTTCCTTTCTTCCGTTGTGGAGCGTCGCTGATGACGAAACCGTAGTCAAAGCGTCAACTTATCGCCCTGCGAACAAGCTATCGTTGCAGCAGGGCGGTGAGTTTTTCGATCGACATGGATTCCAGCCATTGTGAGACCGGCTATCAAATCCCGTATTGTCAAAATCAGCACGATTGTCATGCCGATTTTCGCATTGGTCGTCGGGTTTGATACTGTACAGAGTCGGAATTCAGATCCACCAACAGAAAAGATGGATTTTTTCTGTAATCACCGCAGCGATTCCAGATACGCGATCAGATCGGCAAGTTGCTGTGGACTGAGATTGCCGACGATCCCGATTGGCATCATGGAGATTTCCTGCTTGACACGGTCTTCGATGTTTTGCTGATGCAGTTCACGTGAGATGCCGGTGGCGTCTCGCACGGTGACTGTTTCCGCGCTTTCGAGGACGACGAAGCCGGTGTAGACTTTGCCATCGACCATGGCAAACGCCCAGGTGTCGAAGCCTTGAGCGATCTTCTTGCTGGGATTCAGAATTGATTCAATCAATTCGGCTCGTTTGTAGCGTTTGCCGATGTCTACCAGATGCGGTCCCTTCGGTTGCTGCCCGTTGGCAAATGTGTGACAGTTGATGCACGATTGCTGTTTGAAGAGCAACTGTCCTTTTGCAACGTCACCGGGCGTCGCGGCGGCTCGTTCAGCAACAACGTCGGGCGGCAGATTGGCGATCGCGTTTTTGTCGTTCGGATCAGCTTTGGGAAGCAAGATGGCTTTATCAGGTTCAGCCATTGCGATTTCGCCAGCACTGACGCCTTCAAGGTTGACCACGTGTTTCTTGAGTTGTTCGGTGATGTGCTGCTGGAGAGTCTCATTGCCTTCTGTCATCGCAACTTTGATGGCGTCGGCGATGCGATCAGATTCGCTCCACTTCTGACGGTCGTAGTATGGGCCAATTGTGTCCGGTCGAGTGCCCCACCAGTTCGGACTATCGACGGTGAATTCACCTTCGCGGTGATAGAGACGAATCAGCGTGGTCCAGATTTCGCGGCGAAGTGATTCGTCACGGCTGGTGCTGAGACCTGTAAATAGACCGTCAACGGTTTTCGGATCGTGCATGCGTTTGAGTGCGGCAAGGGCTCCAGCACGGTGTGGGCCGTTAAGAGCCGCGAGGCATTCGTCGATGGAGTTGAGATCAACGAGCGCTTTGATTGCGAGATGCGGAATGACGCGGTCAGGATCTGGTTGTCGCCATGCGTCTTTGTTTGTTTCTTGGGGTGAGCGGTCCGGCGTCAGCGCCCCGGTACTTCCAGCGTTCGATCCAGCTGTGGCGTTGTACCGGGGGGCTGACGCCGCCCCGCTCGCCGAAGCCAGTTCCAGAAGTTCTTTAGCGGCACGTGTTTCGCCCATGCGTCCCATCGCGACGATGGCTGCGGCCTGAACTCTCGGATTGCTGTCGTCGAGCTTCGAAAAAATTGGCCCCATCATGCCTTTGTCGATTTGTGATTTGCGATCCGCAGCGGCGCGGATGACGTGTTCGCGAAGATCAGCGTCGATCAGAAGTGAGCTGAAGGATGCTTTGAAGGCGTCCCAGTTGGATTGACGCAATGTCCAGATGGCGGCAACGCGAGAATGCATCGATGCCGTGTGATCTTTGGCAAGTGCGATAATCTCATCGGATAGCGGCAGGGCGTCAGCCCTCCGAGTCCCTTGCGACAAATCGTACCGAAGGGCTAACGCCCTGCCGCTCGCCAAACGCACGGCATCCGATGGACTGCGTAGCTGCTGAACCAGTTCAGCAGCATCGAGATGCTGCAAATCTCCCACTGGATGTGGCACAAAATTGCTCGGCGTAATCATGGCGACAAAGCCGATATTTGGGCCGTCATAAGCGAACTGGCCGCCTTTCCAACTGGTGACAAATAACCGTCCGCTGGCATCAGCGTCGGCATCGGTGGGGCGTGGAATCGTGACAAACGTATCCTGCTGCGCATCATATGTCGCGCCGTTTTTCGGCAGACGATGGCTGAAAACTTCGCTGCGGCCCCAGTCGCAGGTCAGCAGCATGTCGTTGTACGGAGCTGGCCAGCGGTCGTCCTGAAAATAGAGTGCTCCACAGCCGGAACCACCGCCGTAATCAGCCAGCGGCGGCATGATTTCTTGGGTGAAATTGATGTACTGCGACGGATAGCCATAGTTCGCCGTCTGCATGATGTGCGACAACCGAATGTCCCAGCCGCCACCGTCGTTAGTGTTGTCGCGAGTGAAGATGTTCATCTGTGGATCGATCGCGATATCGACGATGTTACGCTGGCCCCAGGAGAAGACTTCCATCTCCGTGCCGTCGGGACGAATGCGAACAACTCCGCCGCCGCGTTTGCTCAACGTCGTGCCGTCTTTGGCGACGGCTTTATTGAAACCGAAGTCACCAACGGCGATATAAATCCAGCCATCGATGCCCATGCGAATGCCGTTGGTCGTATGATCGGCACCTCGCTTGTTGACTTCTTCTGTGCTGATGCCTTCGATCAGCACTTCGCTTTGGTCCGACATGCCGTCGCCGTTGGTGTCACGATAGACGGTCAGAAATGGCGGATGCAGAACCCACAGCGATCCATTGTCGTAGATCAATCCGCGTGGATGATCCATTTTGGCGAAGTCGTTGAATTTATCGGCCTTGCCATCGCCGTCGGTGTCGAGGCACCGTACGACGCGGCCACGTCCCGGATCTTTGCCGAGCGATCCCTGTTCATCTACGCCGATGAACACTTCGCCTGCGACAGATGTGGTGATGCAGACTGGATAATTCACCTGCGGCGGCGTGGCATACAAAGTGACGTCGAAGCCATCCGGAGCCTTCACGTCTTCAATCAATGCCGCTCCCTGAGCTCCAGAATCGATACCTTCCGGCAGCGGAGGCAGATCGCCAGGATAGGCTTCGATTTCCCAGATGCTGCCCCAGCCACCACCGTTAGAACCCTGAAACGTAATCTTTAGATAACGCGCGTCGTCAGCTTTGACCGCATCCACTGACAGCCCGCGTGGTTCCTTGTTCTTCGACTGGTCGGCGAGCATTGTCCAGTCCGTGGCATCGGCAGACGATTCGATCGTATACTGATAGGCCGTCTGCTTTGATTCCCAATGCAGCCGCACGTTGCGAATGGACAGCGGTTTTTCCATATCAATTGTGATTGACTGGCCACCGGACGCTCCAGCGGCACACCAACGAGTATCCAGTCGCCCGTCAACGGCATTCCTGGCGAAGTTGTTCTTGCCGGTTTCTTCGCTGCTGGCTGTGGCCTTTTGATTGAAGACCAGATTTCCTTCGCCGCAGCAGCCTTGAGTCAACACGGGTGAATACTTTTCGATCTGCACATCGACAAGGGCTCGCATCTCTTCATCGATCGTCGGAGTAATCGGCGTGAAATCTTTTTCAGGGTCACGACCAACAGCCCAGAGCAAACCGCGCGTCATCATGTCCATGTAGACAGGTTCGACCATTGTCTCGTTGTAGTGACCAACGGTCGTCGCAAAAACTCGCGTCCCATGATAGTCGTTGGTCCAGATGCAGGTCTGCGGCTCTTCGTCGCCCTGGCGTTTTGCGATACCCAGCGGAGTCGCCGTGGGGAATACTTTTGCCGAATGATACAGTTCACCCTTCGGCGTCACGAAACGTTCGCCGAAACCCGCCATGATCGGATGATCGGGCTTTTCGTTATTGATTGTGTACGCATAATGCGGCCCATGGCCAGGCGATTGAACTCCGCAGAATTCGAACCAGCGATCATCGCCGACTCGATAACAATGCATCGCGCAGTGAATCAAAATCGCTGGCAGCCCTTCGCGATGTGGCTTCAAAATACGATCGACGAATTCTTTGTCGGTGACACCGGAAAAGCATTCATTGTGAACGACGATGTCAAAACCATCGGCCCAGTTTGGATCGTCGTAAAGCGGGATCTTTGTATCTGTCGTTGTCCCGCCCTGATGCACGACGGTCCATCGCACGTTGGCTCGCGCGCTGATACCGCGAGTTAGAATTAATTTCTGCCGATCGTAATCATGGCAACAGCCGCCTGTGACGAGAAGTGCCTGAATCGGACGATCGGGACCAACCGCTGCGGTGCGAATTGGTTCAGGCTGATTCTGGCCGAACGAGCATTGCGAGCATGTCAGGATGATCGACACGACGGAAAAAGCGACGCAGTGCAAACGCATATTGAGACTCAGGTTACGGCAGGAATTGTGAGCGGAATGAACGAAGTCCACGGACAGGGAAAGCTGGATGGCGGGTGTGTTGCGCGCTCCCTTGCACACCCAGCGAATTCAGTTGCTACCGAATCAAATACCGCTTCGCATCACTGACTGTTTTTGGATCCAGCTCTTCCAGGCGCTTCATGTTGGCTTCGGCTTTGACGGCATCAGCCGTTGATGTGCGAGTTCCATCGGCACTGGGTTCGTTCTTTTCCTGGCTGCAATAGTAAAGGTAACGAACGATCGCTCGACGGATCGCTGGGATGTCATAATTTTCGTCGCTGTACATCGTCATCAGGCGATCCTGGATCGACCAGTCTTTCCAGCGGGCAAGGTCGGTAATGACAAGGTCTGTCATTTCATTGCGTTCCAGCAACAGATGCATGGATTGCTTGAGACGATCTTTCGGAAGTCGGTCCGGTTCGTAGGTCCACATGAATCGCAGCGCCTGCATGACGGCGTATGTTTCACTGAACGGCAGTTTGATTTCTTTACCGTCCTTATGGATGGCCGTCTTGCTGAGGATTTTCACTTCTTCCAGTTTTGCCAATCCTGATTCGCCGGCGATCATCATATAACCAGCCATGACGCCTTCGATGCCCAAACGGAAATCAGCATCCAGTGTCACGATCTTCTGTTCCAGAATCGAAGCATCTTCTGGCTTGCCGCAGATGCCGGCCAACATGCCGTAGAAACCAATGCGAGTGACGGGCGTCTTGGGATCCTGTATCCAGCCGAGAATTTTTTCACGTGGCAGTTGATCTTTCAGAGGCACGATGACTTCATACGGGGCTGCTGCAAATTCGCCAAATGCATCATTAGAAACAAGCAGGTCCTGGTTTTCAAAGAAAGGCAGGAAATAGAGCAGTCGTTCAGTCTGTGCCTTTGGATCCCTAACCGACGGTGGCATTTTTGCCAGATATGTCCATGACACCTCGGTGATTTCGGCTGGAACATGCCAATCTTCCAATCGGTCGTCCGGCCCCATCAGAGAATATGAACTCGTATCGCTGCCAGCGATATATTGCGGCATTACAACAACCTGGCCGACTTTGAAGCGATCATCCTTTGAAAAGGCCACGTCCAAAATTTCAAAAGTGGACGAGCCGCTTCGTAAATTGGCACCTTTTTCACTCGACAGCCATTTGCCTCGAAGTAAATGGTCGCACTGTCCAATCTGCTCGGACAGCATCAGCGCCGGAGCATCGCAGAAAGGACAAACGTTCGCGCCATTAGCGCTGTTGCCTGAACTCACGGAGCTGACGATTGCCGTGATGGCAATCACCAGAGATATCAAAAATGTTCCTGTTTTCATGGCTAATGTCCTGAATTCAAGGTTCCAAACTTCTACCGAGTCCGTTGATATTTTACCCAACATATTTCTATTTGACGGCCTAAACATCGGACGAACCCTGGCTTCTCAGTGTTTTTGCAGAAGTAAGCCGCCACAAATTCTCGCATCCAGCGGCTTGCCGTTGAACAAATTTTGCTCGATAACTCCAGCCTTCCGTACAATACTCCACACTCTCGCAGCTTCACTTTTGCAGCTACATTGCTAATCCTAATCTTACTCTTAATCATCATCGATTTGCCGCATCGGCGACCAACTGAGGGTCAGGCATCCGTGTATCGCTGAATTTTTCGCAGACGTAAGCCTCGCGACAGAAACGGCGATCAGGATTATGAGTAAGATTAGGATCAAGAGTATGAGTGGGCAAGCGCTGTCACGGCCCCGCTTAATTGAAACTCGGACAAGAATGTCCAGACGACCGGAATTTGACCAAATCTATGCCAATCGCAAATCGCTACCAGATGCCCGACCTTTCGGTGCAGCTTACCGATGAACTCATCATGCGGCATATCGACCGCGGCAGTCGCGTCATCGACCTTGGCTGCGGTGACGGACGACTGATGCAGCGACTGCGGGACGAAATGGGTTGCACGACCATGGGCGTGGAAGTTGAACACGCCAATATCGTATCCGTTATCCGTCGCGGCCTACCCGCCATTGAAGCAGACCTGAACGAAGGCCTGGTCGATGTTCCCAACGACAGCTTCGACTACGCGGTACTCAGCCAGACTTTGCAGCAGGTTCGACATCCCAAAAAGCTGCTATTGGAAATGTTGAGAGTGGCTCATCGTGCGTTGATTGTCGTGCCGAATTTTGGACACTGGCGAGTGCGACTGGAAGTCTTGCGTCGCGGCAGAACTCCGATCACTCAGGCTTTGCCCTTTGAATGGTATGAATCGCCCAACGTACACTTCATGTCGATGAAAGATTTCCGTGACCTCATGGACGGAATCGGTTTGAGGATCGTCAAGGAAAGCCCGATTGTGCGAGGACGCCCGGTTGATCGCCTGCTGGGAGCAAACCTCCGGGCCGATAGTGCGTTCTACCTCTTAGAGCGTGATCCAGAAAAATCCGTGCCACATTGATGAGCATCAATGTGGCCAAAAACAAGGCTGTTTATCATAACCCGAAACGTCAGCGAGGTATTTGCTACCATACCGCCGAAACTGAATCCCTCACTCACGTGTCGGGTTGCGAAATCGCAAAACTGAATCCCTCACTCACGTGTCGGGTTGTGATAGTGGGAAAATCGCAATTTCAGAACTGGCGTTTCGGGTTTGTAAAACCCAAGAAACCGGCAAAAACTGCTGGTCATTGGCCCTGACAGCCATATTCGGCGGATTTCTCAAGATTTCAGTCGCCCCCATTCCAGATTACGGCGTGTCAAGAGCAACTCATCTTGACCATCAAGCGTCTCATTGGTTAGCTTTCGGCGCTATTCCCGGAGGTTTTGTGTACCATGGATGGTCTGCAACTTCGGAAGCACACGCCTTCAAACGGCGGGCTCACTGCATGGATGTTCGACGTGCCATAGTGCTGATGCTGCTCACCGCAAGCTGCCAATTGGTGGTTGCGCAAAGCGATTCTGCATTGCCCGAACATGCCGTTGCATCTCAGAATTCAGCAAAGTTGCTGGTCCTTATTGATGGCCGCATTGTCACGGGACAGATTACGCCTCGACCCGATGGCTACGATGTTCAAGTGGACGGCGGGCGAATGTACATCGATTCCAATCGCGTACGTTTCGAAGCCAACAGTATGCCGGATGCCTATGACCGCATGCGAGATTCGATTCCGGAACTCACACCAGCAAATCATCTGGACCTCGCGCGATGGTGTCTGGAATACAAACTGTACACACAGGCTAAACGTGAAGTTCTCGACGCGCTACATCTGGATCCCAATCGCGAAGATGCCAAACGCATCCTTCGAGCACTGGAACATATTGGCGAAGAATCGAAGTCAAACCCAATGGGATCTGGACTGACTGAATTTCCTTCCCTGTCACAGATTCCGCGTCCGGCGATCGAAACTCGGTCACTGGCGGGACTCAGCCAATCCGTCGCGCATGGGTTTGTTCGCGACGTGCAACCGCTGATAATGAATAAATGTGCAAACTCAGGGTGTCACGGAACTGGCACAAAAGCGGAGTTCCAATTAGTCTCGACACTTCGTGGTTCAACTCCGGCGCTTGCCGAACGTAATCTTGCAGCCGTGTTGAAGCAGATGGATTTTTCTCAACCCACAACAAGTCCTCTCTTACGCATTGGTGGTGAGGCTCATGGCAACATGGTGGCAAGCGTCTTTCCCGGACGCTCCGGCACGGCTCAGTTACAGAAGCTGCGAGAATGGGTGATGCTGGCCGCGAACGATATTGCACCGCAGGCAGCATTGGTCGCTGAAACGCGGCCCGTTAAGAAATCCCGTGCAGCATCGGGCATTCAACAAGTCTCAGCAACCAGCGAAAACTCGGCCACATTGAATCCCATGCGGGCGATGCGCGACCGTGCTGAAAATCCACACGCCCGAACGTTGACAACCGACGATACCGACGGACGATTTCTTCGGGAAGCAAAACACGCCAACCGTCAGGATGCATTTTCGCCGGACGAATTCAATCGTCGTTATCACGGCGGTTCCAGCACACCAGTCTCAGTTCCATCAGCTTTGACAACACAACAACTTAATTCACCTGACAATGAAAACATCGACGCTCAAATTCCCTGAGCAGATAGAGATAGTGAAACACGCTGTCCACAGCAGCCACTGTTTCGAAAGGAAATTGCCCATGGCCAGCAAACTCATTGTACTCTCGATCACAGCAACGCTGCTCTTTGGAGCCGGTTGTTCAAAGAATCGCGGTTGGCTCTCGCGCAATGACTATTCGGAAATGCAGGATCCATTCATGGAACCTGACAGCTCCGTTGCGAAATCGTCGGGCAAAACATCAGCCGACTCAGGACGTGCTGCGCTGGACGATTCTGAACCGGCAATGGCCGAAGGACGTGCCAGGGTTTCCGGGCCGAAACCGATTCGGCAGACAGCCGCAACAAACTCCACGACCGAAAATGGTCGCCCAGTTTCACCTGCCAGCTATCCGGACGAAATTGCGAATGATGCAATGGCAGCAACCGGTGCGGGCACTGCAAAAGCGAACGGCGTAAAGTCCTATACCGGTCCGGCCTTGTCCGATTTTCTGCAGAAGAAAAAAGCCGCTGCACGCGACGCCGCAACCAGTGCGGAAGAACTTCCCGCGCGGACGGTGTCTTCGGCTAAAGCGGCGGCTCGAGAAACAATGAATCCGGCAGCCACGAAAGCTGCTCTGCCCACCATGAATCCGGAAGCGGAAAGCTTCCACAATTTTCTGTCTGATACAAAAGCGGACGTCGCCAACACGTCGCAGAAAGTGCGACAGCAAGGCACTGATACAAAAAATGAGGCGCAAGACTTTCTGTCGGCCGCTGAACAAATGAAGAGCGAATGGTCAACCTCTGCGAACTCCGCCCGTGCGTCAATCTCAGAAGCACCGACGGCAGCCGGGGAAAAGGCGGAAACCGTCTTTGACCAGGCTCGACAGGCAACTCGCGAAATGGCCGATTCGATGCTCACTCCGGAATTTGACGATGCCGGCGGTGACGTGGCGGAGCCGTTGATTTCGCGTCCAAAAACAGCCGCAGGTGGTTCAACGCTTTCGAGGGCGAAAGCGCCTGCGCAAAACAATTTTTCTGCCGACGAAAACCCCTTCTCTGATTCATTCGAAGAGTTTCATGTCAGTGGTTCGGAAATCAGCCGTGCCAGCACTTCACAAAAGCCAACAACAAAGCCAGCCACAAAATCCAAGTCATCCAAAAGTTCGATTGACGACGATTTTCAGATGGACACTGGCTGGAAGCCAGCAAACATGACTCGCCCGTAAACACGGCGATGGTGGACTGCGAAGATTAAAATTGAGGTTTGCAGTGAATCAAAAGTCGTCAGGACTTTTGGCTGTTTTGGGGACGCCCCGAAACTCTTGACGAGTTTCGCTACCCTAATACGCAATGTTGACGCAGCATTACGCTTTGAAAATCTTCTCGCGTCCATCAGGCACGTTCTTCGTCGCGTTGCGTGTATCAAGCACCATGTTTGAATACTTGACGATGTGTGCATAGTCGAACGCAGTATGATCCGTCGAGATCAACGCACAATCCTGTGATGCCAGAAACTCGGCCGTGAGTTCTGTGCTCTTCATCGGCGGCAAATGATAGTGTCGCATTTTCGGCAGCGACGGCACGTGTGGATCACTGTAAGTCAGCACCGCGCCGCGTTCCATGAGCAGTTCCATCAGCTCGAATGACGGACTTTCGCGAGGGTCATCGACGTCCTTCTTATAGGCCATTCCTAACAGACAAATCTTACTGCCTTTGATCGGTTTGCCCTGATCATTCAGGAATTCGGACAGCCGACTGATTACATATCGCGGCATGCCGGCATTCACTTCGCCAGCGAGTTCGATGAAGCGCGTGTTCATGCCCTGCATGCGAGCCAGCCAGCTTAGATAGAACGGATCGATCGGAATGCAGTGACCGCCAAGACCCGGTCCTGGATAAAACGCCTGAAAGCCAAAAGGCTTCGTCTTCGCCGCATCAACAACCTGCCAGATATCGATGCCCATGCGATCGAACAATGTCTTCAGTTCATTCACAAGCGCGATGTTGACGGCGCGGTAGGTGTTTTCGAGGATCTTGCAGGCTTCTGCGATTTCCGCATTGGCGACGCGCACGACTTTTACGATCGCGTGAGCATACAGCGCACAGGCGAGATCTGTGCTCTGCTCATCGACGCCGCCGACAACTTTGGGAATGCCAGCCGCCGTGTAATCTGGATTGCCCGGATCTTCGCGTTCCGGACTGAATGCGACGAACACGTCGCGACTGCAAACCAACCCGGATGGATTGCGATTCAGAATCGGCACCATCACATCGCGCGTTGTCGTTGGATAAGTTGTGCTCTCCAGCACGACCAGTTGGCCTGGTCGCAACACAGCCGCGATGGCTTCTGAAGTTGATTCAATATATTGCAGATCCGGATCGCGACTGGCACTCAGCGGTGTCGGTACGCAGATCAACAACGCATCGGCTTCTGCCAGGCGGCTCATATCATTGGTCGGATCAAGCATCCCGCGCTGAATCCAGTCGGCAACTTTTTCCGACGACAGATGTTTGATGTAACTGCGTCCAGCTTTGAGCTGACGGACCTTTTCGCCATCAACATCGAATCCGATGCAATGAAAGCCTGCGTTCGTAAATGCGCTGATGAGCGGCAGGCCGACATAGCCAAGGCCGATGATGCCAATTTTCGCCGTTTTGTCAGCAATTTTCGCGGCCAGTTGGGACGCAAGTTCTTCAGTTGTCACGGTCGACATGGATCGTTGATTCCAGAGGATTGAGTGTTCAGCAAGAGACCAGAATGTCTCATTATGAACCTTGTTCGTATTTTCCGTATAGTGAACGGTCACCAGCGTCCAAAAAAGCCTCAAGCTTCAAAATATCCGCCTGAACGCATTCCGGGAGCCGATTGTAAGCAATCTTCTGCGAAACCGCTCAGGCAGGCCAAAGTTGACTTGCCGAAAGACCGTTTTCAGCGGACGATCAGCGTATGGACTGGCAAACAATCACAACAATTTTCATCCTAACAATCGCTGCTGCGATCTTGCTGAACCGCATTTGGGGGTTTCTGCGCAGCGGAAAAGCAGGAAGTTGCGGATCTTGCGGCGGATGCGGGGGTTCCTCGAAAGGCGAACCATTTCAGATTATACAGCTCGGAACAGGTGGTCAGGCGGATGCCGGTTCGCCAAAAGGCAACGCAGGATTTCGCTGAGAAATCGTCCTGTGTTTAATCGTGCTGTCAAATCCGATTCAAAGGTTGAAGTCGATCGTTCGCTGAAATATCCGATGCTGGGGTGAGAAAACATGCTGATTCCAACGTTTTCGCGGTATGAAGTGATTCTCGGCGTTGATCGATGAATCTGTTGTCGATACTCTTTCCCGTTCCCCGCAAAACGGCATTCAGCCGCGCGGGTGTTTTCTCTACACGCAGCCGCTTCATTGCGGGTCTTGCCTGTCAGATCCAGCGTTTTGGTGTCTCAGCAGACACTTTGTTCACTGGAAAAAGGTGACGGTCGCTTCGCGCGTGTCGAAGTGATGGTGTGGAGCACAAAGTAATTTTTTGGAGTTTTCAGGGAAAATGGGTCGTTACACAGGTCCGAAAGGACGCGTCAATCGCCGTCTGGGAATGAATGTTTACGAGAGCGCTGGAGCGATCAAGGCTTCAGAAAAGAAAGAGTTTCCTCCAGGCATGCACAAGCGCCGGAAGAAGCCGACCACCTACGGTGCCGCTCTGACAGAAAAGCAGAAGATCAAGTTCTACTACGGACTGCGCGATCGTCAGCTGTTCCGCTACTTCGATATCGCGAAGCGAACTGCGGGCAACACGGGTTCGACCTTGTTGATTCTCTGTGAACGCCGCCTGGACAACGTTGTCCGCCGCGCCGGTTTCACTCTGACACGACCACAAGCTCGACAGGGCATCGTGCATCGCCACTTCCAGTTAAACGGCAAAACCGTCAACAAGCCGGGCATTATGGTTAAGCCAGGTGACGTTGTTACTCTGCGTAATCGTCCGAACATTCGCAAGATGTACAACACAGTCGGTGAATCATCCAACGGCACATCTGCCGAATGGATCAACTTCGACAAGGCGTCGATGAAAGCCATCGTCACAACACTACCAACGATCGACGACGTGATGTTGAAGGTCGAAGTCGGTCAGGTCGTGGTATTCATGTCCCGCTGATCATTACGACTTGTTCTTGAACAAGTTTTCGACATCGAAAAGGCCGACGATTCATCGTCGGCCTTTTTGCTGCGCGGATTTTGAAATTGCTAAGCCTCGCGCGGGGTTTGGTATAACGATGAACTTCCACACGAATCTCAACGCAATGGACGCCAACTGTGTGGTGCATCCGTCGCGTATTGCGTTTCAGATTGAGACATATCGCGCTCGATGAACCCACGTACATTTTGACCTTGGCCCGGCACAATCTCCCGGTCTGATGTCCGGTTTGATTGACAAATCGCCCTCCGGAGATAATCTACATCCCGGCGTGACCTTGCGGATTCAGAAGTTCGATTGCAAAGGGCGATATCGGTGAGAGACACAACACAACACTGGACTTGTTCTGGGCCGATGAATTTGAACTGATCGAACGACAGACTTCGACTTCCCGTCCCATCCGAAACAGGTGGCAATCGATTCTGGGCAGAATGAGTCAACGTAAACGTCCAGGTCGATGTGTTGTGATCGATACGCTTGAACCACGGCAGCTTTTGACGGCCCCACCTGTGACCGGACCTCCGCTCGATATCCCGGCGTATGTGGATGAGGGGTTTGCGACTGCGACGTCAGTAATGCAACAAAAGGTTACGCTCTTCGATTCGATCGCTGCTCAATTGCTTACGAAACCACTCGAAAACTCGCCGACAGCCATGGCACAGCAACTGCGTGACACCAAGTACAAGTTGCAAACTGTGATTGATGCACCCGTCAGCGGATTAAATGGAACCTTTGGGTCAGGGGTATGGAATCCACTCAAAAGTCAGGTGGATAGTGCAGCCGGACAAATTGAAACGTTTGGACAAGATCTGACGGACAACCCACGAATTTCTGCTGCACTGCCAACGTCCTTTGATGCAGGTGCGGTCTACAATCTATTCGGTTTTTCGATCTCAACACCTTTTACGATTTGGGGTCAGGATGGTACTGCAGCCATCGATTCGACATCCATCAATCTGAATTCGCTGAAGCAATTCGATGCCCCGAACCTTCCTCAACGTGCAGTGGATACCTATCGGCAAGCGGTATCGTGGACTGATTCGCTTTACGCGCCATCACTTTTTGAAGGGACGGTTATGAAGCAAGTGAAATCAGCGGATGGCTTAACCGAACGGTTCTTTGATGTTTCGGTGCGACTGTCGGAAAACGCGGCAGACAAAATTGAGGGAATCTTCCGACAACGTGATGGGGCGTGGATACGGGAAGTGCAATTTCAGCAGACCGGCGGAACGGTTACGGAAGCGACAGCGAAGCTGCAGTACCTGAATGCAGGCACGGATCTGACGCTGTCTTATACCAAGCATCTGGGTTCCACGGGGGCAATGGTTCCCGAATGGCAGGGCTCATTTGACAAAACTATTGAAACCGACAGCACAGCGTCGCGTTTGATCGCGAAGTACTCTCGCACTGGCGAGGACCAGAGCTTCAAAGAACATGCCGAAGCAGCGATTGGAACTCGAGTGCCCTTGAATTCTCCATACCTGGGCGATGGCTGGATCATTGGCGGTGCAGGCCGGTACAAGGAGTTTGGCCAACCTGAGCAGACCAGATACGAAGGCGGGTTCTGCCTGCCCGTGGATGTCCCGCTTGTAGGCAGTCCATTCTGGGTCGGCGGAAGTTATAGTTCGACCAATGGCGTCGGAGGCAGTTCTTCAAGTGTGATGAATTACTTCGTGCCGAAGGATAAGCCAACGCTGCTGTTCAACGTACAGCAGACGGCACAAGGTGTACAGATCACACCGGAAATCGATCTACTGCCGCTACTGTTGCCTGGAATGCCGTAGACGAAATTAGAAATCTAGATGTATTGACACGACGTCCAGCACTGAAGTTTGCGATTCGCGATACATAGTGTCGAATTGGAGGTAAAGGGTTGATCTTAATCCTTATTAAACTCATCCTGATAAGTTGCATTTCGGAGGAAATCAATCCTGTTCCCGATGCCTCTGCTTTGTCTAGACGAAGTGGGTTGATATTGTCATTCTCGACCGTTGAAGGACGAGAAATACTATCTGCAATCGACACAGGGTGTGACGTTTGCTTAATCGACGAAATGTTTTTCGATACTAGTGAGGAAAAGGCGAGTCAGTCAGTGAATACGCCCGTGATCCTAGCCGACGGGCGGAAGTTAGATGGGTCGGTTACACCAATTCAACTCCAGTTGAAATCTCATCAACCAGAGATCGCCTACGCGGTTTTCATGGATACAAAACCACTTGCAAGTGCGACGGGAGTGCCAGTTCAGGCATTTATAGGCATGAATATTCTTAGTCGCACGCCTTTCGGTTTGCGTGCTCCGTTAAAGTACATTCAATACACCGACAAGGAATTGCCACCTGTAGATCGAGCATTGATGCTGAATTCCAATATGGAGAGGCTTCGGACGAATGTCACGTTACCCGGACTCGGCGCTCAAGATGCAGCTCTTGATACTGGTATGCTATCAACAATGCGGGTAACAGCCGGTCAAATGAAACGGTCAATCTCACTTGGGCATGCGCAAGCGTGCCCAGCACTTAATCGTCAAACAATGGCCGCCGACGGTGGAATTCGAGACGTCGAATTCTACTGGCTTCGTTCAATTACGATCGGCGAAACATCGTTTCAGAACATCCCCGTCTGTGTCGGCCCGCACCTAACTATCGGCATGGGTTTGATTCGCCATCTCAATTTGACGGTTGATGCGAAGAGTCGCCGCATCTGGATCGAGCCGGGGCCGACAGCACAAACGGCCAGCTTTGCACCTGGAGCAACAGGCTACTTTTTCCGATTCGATGGTGACGGAAAGCTGATGGTGCTTCCAAATATGCGTCCGGGTGGCCCCGGCGAGCTTGCAGGTATTCAGCCGGGAGACGAAATCATTACAATTGACGGGAAACCAGCAGCGGATTTCACAATCTACGAAGTGACCGACCGCTTCTCCCAAGCGGGGACTTCACTGACTCTGACGTGCAAACGCGACGGAAAGCTATTCGACTCAAAGCTGGAGCTGAAACATCGCATCGCCTATCCCCCTAAATGGTCAGAGCAAAAAGATGCAGGTGACGATTCCAGTTTTGGGATCGATACAGAAGAGAGGCATCAGCGTTGAAATCGCCGACGTCGTCGATCAGCAAAGATCCCACCGCACAGGTTCAGCGTTCATTATTTCTGAGCACACGACATTCGAAGGTGGCTTCTGTCTTCCGGTGGATGTGCCACTGGTTTCCAGTCCAGTTTGGGTCGGCGGTAGTTATAGTTCGACCGATGGCGTTGGAGGCAGTTCTTCAAGTCTAATGAATTACTTCGTGCCAAAGGATAAGCCGACATCGCTGTTCAATGTGCAGCAGACGGCAGATGTGGTTCACGTCGGGCCGGTGTTGAATGTTCCGCTGCTGCCGATGCTAGGATTCTGATGGCGTAGCCTGGGGTTTTGGAAAAGGGAGCCGATTGTTGCGTCTCAAGGCCTGTCACGTTTGGATTTCTAGGCGGCCGTTTGTAATCGAGATTTTCAGAACTCTCAGGGAGGTGTCCCGAGGCGAATGTGCGGTTTGTTACTCTGGTGTTGCTTCTTGTTTGCCAGTGCTTTGGCGATGATCGGCCCGAATCACTTGCCCGGATGGTCCAGCGTTCCAAGCAAAAGGGGTTTCCCTTTGCAGAGATCTCAGTGCATGAGAATCTGGCAGTCGGAATGGTCGATACCGGCTGCGACTTCTGTGTATTAGATGAAGCGTTTTTCCAAAGTCTAGATGGTGCAGGTACGGCATATCGAATTGAATCCACAGCAATTCCCGGTCATCGAATCGGTGGTCGGCGTAGTTCGCCTATTATGACATAAGTTGCTGGTGGACGGCGATGGTATAGTGTTGAGTGGTGGATTTTGGTGGCACGAAAGGCCGATGGGGCGACGTTTGGTGTTGGCGGCGGCATCTTGGAGAGCCTGTTTCATGGCACTGCGCGCACCGCGTGCTGGACGCTCAACCGGCGCTTCACTAAGTCTGGCGGTTATGGCGGCGGCGTGGCGAGTTATGAACTGTTCCGCAATGTCGGTCGCTGCGGCGTGATGCCCAGCATCAGAGCCGTCAGCAACTCCGTCATCGAGTCGAACAGGAACGCAAGAAAGTACGCGCGAATCTTATCCCAGAGGTGCCGCTTGGACTTCAGTTTCTCCAGCGCCGCTTGAAAGACCGGGCAGCAGAGTTGTTGCGTCTGGTCCACGAGGAAGGCCAGCATCATCATCAGCATTAAAACCACGGACAGGTGTTGCTCACCATGACCGTAGTTGTGTTCCATGTGATAGCCCTGTTTTTTCAACGTGTTGAAAGTTTCGTTCTCGATTTTCCAACGCGATCGCCCGCCACGCATGATGTGATAGACGTTGTTCGGCGTCAGCACGAAGTCCGTGATCCAACTGAAGTATTGGTGTGGCCGTCGTCGTTGATGATCGGTTCGGGAGCCAGCGGAATCACGACCTTGTGATCGGGATGAACCAGCGTCGCTCCCAGGATTTGATGCGAATACGTCACGCTGCCGTTGCTATGGTGCTTCTCCAGACACGACGGACAATGCACCTTCTTCGACGAAAAACAGGTCGTACCGTCGAGCGACACCAAATAGTGTCCGTCGAGGAAGACGAACGATTCCAGTGCTTTGCCGCGTTGCAGGCAACGGAACACATCCTGAAACAAGGGTCGCAGTTGGTCGGGATCGACGGGGTCGAGAATGGTGCGCATCTGCGAATCGCAGGGGACGTTTTTGATGCCG